>Ga0335069_10008107_pt1 | contig 15076 bp, 13 predicted proteins | sample Lox_Sample_11_FD_206714 | JGI IMG/M metagenome (GOLD analysis project Ga0335069, IMG submission 206714) | Soil microbial communities from Loxahatchee National Wildlife Refuge, Florida, United States - Lox_Sample_1.1 | ecosystem: Environmental > Terrestrial > Soil > Wetlands | place: USA... | reverse complement strand
ATCGTCGCCGAATATGAACGCTACGTCGGCTCTCGCGCTCCTGACCAGTGGCTTGGGTCCGTTCTTGGCTGCCACCAACGCATACGAGGGAAGTTTGCGGGTCTCTGTATGGGTCGTGAGATGAAATCGCTGATTGAGCAGAGTCCTTAGCATCTCGCGGACACCGTCACGCGAGGTCTGCGGCGGGAACGTCGCTGCAATATCGAACTTCCTGTCTTCCAGCCAGGCTGGCCCTGACAATTCGTAGTCCCGACCCGTGGCAATGCCGTAAGCAAAAGCGATCACGCTCCGTAAAGAGGAATTGGAGACTGTGAACCTGCCGCCATCGCGACTAATTGAGCCCTCGTTGGCAAGAGACGTATTTGCTCTCACCGAGGCCGCCTCGAATGCGAGCGCCGACCCGGTTTGACTGGATTGCGCCCACGTAGCGCCCGTCACTAATCCGGCGCACAGAATCGTCTTTATCACGCGAATCACTCGTCCTACGATAGACGCCGCCGAGCCTCAACGCGAGCACTGGCTATCCGCTATCGCGTCTAAGCTCCTCCGCTTGCTGTCGCGCGCGGTTCATTGTGATCAGGTCCTTAGAAGGAACCGCGACCGGCGAGGGAGCGGACACTTGATTTTTTGCCATGGGCTGCTAGGCCATCCCCTTGGTAGCCGATCCATCGGGGGCGTTTTCAGTGCTAACTTAGATAGCTTAGAGGTATCCCATGAGTAGAGGGTTGGCGATTGCCGCGCTCGCCGCGTGCAGTTTTACGCAGAGTTTTACGAGCGGGGCTGAATTAACGCCTCCCAAAGCGGGAAAGGTTGCGATTTTTCCGCTACGCGATATCAAGCCGGGCATGAAAGCGACGGCCTGGACGGTCTTCCAGGGAACCCAGCCGGAACCGATTCCGCTCGAGATCGTCGGCGTTTGGAAGAAAGCCAACGGACCGAACGATGTGATTCTCGCCAAGATGGGCGGGCGAGCGCACGAGACCAACGTCGCCGGCGGCATGAGCGGTAGCCCCGTGTACATCGACGGCAAATTGGTGGGCGCGGTGGCGCTGCGCATCAGCGTGTTCTCCCCGGACGCGATCTGCGGGATTACTCCGATCGAATCCATGCTCGAGGTCGCGGACTTCGACCGCTCCCGTCCGGCAGATTCGATTCCGGGCACACGGATTGCGGAAGCTCCGAAAGATATCCTGGAACAGCTCGCCTCCGCCGGCGTCACAGCGAGTTCGATTCCACGCGATCAGGCGCTCATGGAACCGATTGCGACTCCTATGGTGTTTTCGGGATTCAGCCCGGCGGCGCTCCAAACGTTCGAACCCTTGCTGCAGCAGATGGGAATCACCGCGGTCCAAACTGGCGGCGGTGGAGCGACCACGCTCAACTGGAAGCCTGTCAAAGGCTGGGAAACTTCGCTGAATCCGGGCGATTCGGTTGCTGGCATCCTCATCTCGGGCGATCTATCCGCCACAGGGACTGGAACAGTCACCTACAATGACGGTAAACACGTGCTCGCGTTCGGCCATCCGTTCATGAATCTCGGCCCGGTGGACATGCCGATGGCCAAGAGCGAAGTGGTCATGACGCTGGCGTCATCCTATCAGCCGAACAAGCTTCCCAACACAACCGAGGTCGTCGGCGCGCTGCATCAGGATCGGTTCAGTGGAATCATGGGCGAGCTTGGGGCCGAGGCGCCGATGGTGCCGGTGCACCTGAAGGTGCGCTCGCTGGATGAATCGGACAAGCTGACCAAGGAAAAAGATTTCAACTTCCAGGTTTTCGTGCATCAGAAGTACACGCCGACTCTGATGGCGCTGACGCTCGCCAGCACGATCCAGCAGATCAATGAGTACGCCGATGAGATTACGTACCGGATGAGCGGCAGCGTTGACGTCTCCGGAGGCGGGAGCCTGAGGGTTTCCACAGTGTTCGCAGGAAGCGAGGCTCCTGCGCCGCCCGCCGCGATGCTGGCGAATTGGTGGGGCGACAAGTTCAGCAGGCTTTTTGCGAATCCAGTTTCGATGCCGAAGCTGACCAAGGTCGATTGCACCATCGATCTTCTACCGGAGCGCCGCGTCGCCGCGATCGACAGCGCGTGGACGCCCACGACTCAGGTCGAGGCGGGCAGCGTGATCCCGGTGAAAGTTTTCTTGCAGCCCTATCGCGGCGAGCGATTGGAGCGGTCCCTCACGGTTAAGATTCCGGCGGGTCTTGCCAAAGGCGAGCATCGAATCCTGTTCAGCGATGCAGATACCTTGAACCGCCTGCAGAGCGCCGCGACCGCGAATAGCCGGTTCATGGACGTTCCCGAAACCGTTTCTCTATTGAATCAGGAGCGCAGCAACAACCGGATGTACGTATCTCTGGTGGAACCGCGCGCGACCTACTTTACCGACGATAAAACATTGCCCTCTCTGCCGGCCTCCATGCTCAATTTGCTCGAAGGGGACCATGCGGCAAGCCGGTCCCTGGCGGGAACTCCGGAGACCGCTGAAGAGCAGCTTTCCGTGCCGTTCGACGAGATGGTCAGCGGCAGTTATTCGCTACGCATCACAATCAAGTAGGACCTGATTTAGTGATTCCAGTCATGAAGAAAATTGCAGTTGTTTGCGCCCTAGTGTGCGTGTCGCTTGCGACGGCCGTTGCCGTTGAAACCAAAACCTGGTCGCAAGACGATATGTCATCGTTCGACAAGGGAACCCTCACGGGCCTATCCCTATCGAGCGACGGAAAGCTGGCATTGGCCCCGGCGGCTAAGGAAGTCTTCGACGCGTCTACCGCGTCGCTCTTGGCTGTCGCGCGAGACTCCAAAGGTAACGTCTACGCGGGCGGAGGCGGCCTGGGCGCAGCGAAGGCGAAGCTATTTGCCGTCGATCCCAAAGGCGCGGTGAAGACGCTCGCGGAGTTGGAGGGCATCGCGATCCAGGCGATCGCGGTCGATCCTATGGATCGCGTGTATGCGGCGACCTCGCCCGATGGCAAGGTCTATCGCGTGAGCGCGGCGGGCCAAGCGGAGACATTCTACGACCCGAAAACGAAATACATTTGGGCGATGGCTTTCGATCGCGGCGGAAACTTGTACGTCGCGACCGGCGATCAGGGCGAGATTCACAGAGTCACGCCCGCCGGTATGGGCTCTGTGTTCTTCAAGACCGAAGAGACGCACGCGCGCTCTCTAGCGGTTGACCCGGCAGGCGACCTCATCGTGGGCACCGATCCCGGCGGCCTCATTCTTCGGGTATCGCCTGCTGGGAAAGGGTTCGTGCTCTATCAAGCTCCGAAGAAGGAGATCACCGCGGTTGCGGTCGCGGCGAATGGAACGGTCTACGCTGCCGGAGTGGGAACGAAGCAATCAGCGCCGGCGCCGCAGGCTCCTCCGCCCGCTGTTTCCGTTGTCACTCAGACTCCGCCCGGTGGAGGCGCCGTTGCTCAGATTACGGCTCGTCAGGCAACTCTTCCTCCCGCAGGATCAGCCGCGGCCGCGGTCTCCGGAGGCTCCGATATTTACCGCATCCAATCGGACGGCTACGCTCGCAAGGTTTGGAGCGATTCGCAAGACGTGGTTTACGCTCTGGCGGTGGACGGTAAAGGCAAGGTGATCGCGGGAACCGGCAACCGCGGCTATTTGTACCGCATCGACTCCGATCATTCGTTTACTCGCCTCCGCAGCCTCGCTTCGATGCAGGTCACTGGGCTGGTTAGCGCGCCCGATGGCACGCTCTACGCCGCGACCGGCAATATCGGGAAGCTTTTCGCCGTCGGACCGGGACTCGAAGTATCGGGGACGTACGAAAGCGATGTGCTGGACGCCAATGCCTTCACGTATTGGGGACGGATCACGGCGCTTCCCGAATCGCGCGGCGTTACATTCGAGACTCGCAGCGGGAATCTCGACCGGCCGCAAGAGAACTGGAGTCCCTGGGAGAAACTCAACAACGGCCGGATCGCTTCGCCCTCGGCTCGATTCCTGCAATACCGCGCAACTTTAACAGGCTCCGCGGACGTAGGCGAAATCAGCGTCGCGTATCAGATGAAGAACGTCGCGCCCGTGATCGAGCAGGTTGAGGTGACGCCGCCGAACTATAAGTTCCCCGCTCCGGCCGCCGCCGCGGGTTCCTCGGGCAATCCCGCCACGCTGTCTCTCCCATCAATCGGGAAGCGCGCTTCGAACGCTTCTGGTTCCGCGTCCTCCACTTCCGCGAGCACACCTTCGCTAACGTGGGGCAAAGGATTCATCGGCGCGCGCTGGCTCGCTGAGGACGATAACGGCGATTCCTTGCTCTACACCGTGGAGATCCGCGGCGTGAACGAGACAAGTTGGAAGCTGGTCCATGATAAGATTCGCGAGAATTACCTGAGCTGGGATTCGAGCGCGTATCCCGATGGAAAATACGTGGTCCGGGTCACCGTATCCGATTCACCCTCCAATCCTCCCGACCAGGCTCTTTCTTCTTCAATCGAATCTCAGCCGTTCCTCATCGACAACACTCCGCCGGTCATTACCGGCCTTATGGCGACACCTGACGCCGGTAAGGTGGAAGTCCACTTCCATGCCAAAGATGCGCTGAGCAATCTCGGCAAGGCGGAATATTCGGTAAATGGCGGCGATTGGATCGTGGTGGAACCGACCACTCGAATAACCGATTCCACCGAGCATGACTATCGCATCGCCATCGGCCATCCGGCAGGAGAGGCGACCATCGCCGTTCGCATCTCCGATGAGTTCGATAATCAAGCCGTCGCCAAGACGGTAGTGAAATAGCCTACGGATTCGACGGCAGCAGCGCGAGATGCACCTCACGCCGCGCGCCATCCGCGAGCGAAACCGCCGTTCCGTCGCGCAGTAGTTCGGCGAGCACAGCCGGATTCCGATATTCAATGTCGCGCGATTCCGGCCATGCGAGCAGCGTGTAGTCACCGGGAGCCAGATCTCCCATGCGAAACCGCCCGTCTTGTGCACGGACAGGGATAGGAATATCGGTGGCGCCGTGTCTGATAACGAACGCAACGACGAAGACGTCGCCCGGATGCGCGCCTTCAATCGTTCCGCTGATTTCGCCACCACCCGCTTTCATCACAATTTGGAGAGACGGAGGGTCGCGATCCGGCACCGTCAGTCCTTGCTCCATGATGTCCTTCGAACCGTCTCTTGAAGCCGCTCGGACTTCGGCCACATAGACGTCCGGCATCCCGCGGACGGTGATTTCGTATTTTCCGGCAATCAGATTCTTGAAGAGGAAATCGCCATTCGGCCGCATCGTCGCGACCGGCGGCTTCAGGTCGACGGGGATGCGCCGGGAATCGAATGGCGTGGCATAGACAACGGCATATTTCGTGAGGCTCGCGGCGCCGGAAAACTCGATACGGCCGGCGATATCCACGCCGTCGCTTAACGTGATTTTGATGGCGTTGGCGTCGTGGTCCTGAACCGTCACGCCGGCCTCTCCGAAATCGAGCGGACTGAAGTCGGGAGAATATGCCTGTAGCGTGTAAGAACCCGGTGCGACTCCCGCGACCGCGAAGGTGCCGTTTGGAGTGATCGAAGTGGCGTTGCTGAGCGGATCGTCGCCGCGCATCAAACGCATCTGGATCTTGTGACGCAGCGGCATGTTAGTAATGAGCCCGCGAATCACATACGCCTTGTGGCTTTCGAGCTGAAAGTCCGCGTGAACAGTGCTTCCTGCAGCGACAGAAAGAAGCCGAGCGTCATCCTCGCTCTCCGCGTTCGGATAGTAAAGCGGACCGTACGCGGCTGGGCTGGCCGCCTGATTTCCAGCGGCGCGCAGGTAATAAGAGCCAGGCCGAAGACCTTCAAAACGAAATTCGCCGCTTGCGGCGGAAGTCCTGACGTAGGTCTCATGCGGTTGCCTGCGCCCGTCCCGGATTTCGATCCTGGTAGCCCGAATTTCGATTCCGGCGAGTGGCTCTCCCGCGGGATTGGAGATGCGCCCCTCGATCACGCTCTGCGGCGTCATTTGGATCGCTAACGGCATCGAGCCAGCGGCGACGGACAGAGCCACCACCGGTTTGCCGTCTGGCGAGCGGAAACCCAGATGCGACACGAACAACCGCGCTCCGCTTGCGGTCGCATCGATCGACAAGGTGAACGTTCCTGCAGAATCCGTGGTGGTGCGTGCATCTTCGATTGACGGCCCCCTATCAAGGGGGCGGTCTTTGAACCCGAATGCGCTAAACGATGGCTCCCAAACCACAAGCGCGCCTGCGATCGGCTTGCCTGTTGTGGAGTCCGTTACGGAGCCGGTGAGCGTACAGTTCTGCTGCTGGCGCGGTTGGCCCAACGCCAACGCGCAGAACAAAACGGCGAAAAACCACCGGTTCATTTGTTACTTACTATAGCCCACCTGTATAATTCGTCCTTACCGGTGCAGCTTACTTCCATCGATTGGTTCGTGGTCGGGCTGTACTTCCTGTTCAATCTTCTCGTCGGGCTCTACTACCGCGGGCGCGCCAAATCGAGCGTCGACGAATTCTTCCTGTCCGGCCGCAACGTGCCTTGGTGGCTGGCCGGCACTTCGATGGTCGCCACGACGTTCGCGGCCGATACGCCGCTCGCCGTAACCGGGATGGTTGCGGTTGGAGGAATCGCGGGGAATTGGCTGTGGTGGTGTTTCGTCGCCAGTGGGATGCTGACGGTTTTCTTCTACGCCCGGCTGTGGCGGCGCTCCGGCGTGATGACCGATATCGAATTCGCCGAGATTCGCTATTCCGGCAAACCCGCCGCGGTGCTGCGCGGATTTCGCGCGCTGTACCTGGGGATTCCGATCAACTGCATCGTACTGGGCTGGGTCAATAAAGCGATGGTCGACATTCTGACCCTGGTGCTCGGCATTACGGAGCACCAGGCGTTGCTGGTCGTACTCGGGATCATCGCGCTGACGGCGGCAATCTCGACGCTTTCCGGATTGTGGGGCGTGTTGGTCACGGACTTGTTTCAGTTCGTGATCAAGATGGGGATGGTGATTGTGCTGGCGGTGTACGCGGTGCGCGCCGTCGGTGGCATCGAAGCGATGAAACAGAAGCTGGCGCTTGTGGATGCGACGCGAGCCGGACCGAATGGCGCAGGAGGCTCCGTGCTGAGCTTCGTTCCCGATTTGCACTCGGCGTGGATGCCGCTGATTGCGTTTCTGGTTTATATCTCGCTCAATTGGTGGGCGACGTGGTACCCCGGCGCCGAGCCGGGCGGCGGCGGATATGTCGCGCAAAGGATGCTCTGCGCACGCGACGAAAAACATTCGCTGCTCGCGACGCTGTGGTTCAACGTCGCGCACTACGCGGTTCGGCCATGGCCGTGGATTCTCGTGGCCTTGGCGTCGCTGATCCTCTTCCCGGGCCTGAAGCAGCCCGAGACTGGCTACGTGCGGGTCATGATCCTGGTGCTGCCGCCATCGCTGAGAGGCTTGATGATCGCGGCATTCGCCGCAGCTTACATGTCGACGATAGCAACCCAATTGAACTGGGGCGCGAGCTACCTCGTGAACGATTTTTATCGTCGCTTCCTGCAGCCGAAAGCGCCGCAAAGCCACTACGTACTGATGTCGCAGGTCGCGACCGTCTTTCTGACTCTGGTATCCGCCGTGGTTACCTTGTATCTCGATTCGATCGCCGGCGCGTGGAAGCTCCTGCTCGCGACGGGCGCGGGAACTGGTGGAGTGCTGCTGCTGCGCTGGTACTGGTGGCGGATCAACGCCTGGAGCGAAATATCCGCGATGATCTCGGCCTTCATCGTGTCCGTGACACTGCAATGGCGCTGGCATCTCGATACGGATAAGCAGGAGGATTTCGCGTGGCTGATGATTATCACGGTCGCCGTCACTTCGGCTGTGTGGCTCACCGTGACGTTCCTTACGGCGCCGGAATCGGACGAGACTCTCGTGGCGTTCTATCGCCGCACACGGCCATCGATAGCCGGATGGCGGCCCATCGCGAAGCTCGCTCCCGATGTTCAGCCCGCGCGCGATGCCCTCAAGAATCTGATCGATTGGGTCGCGGGCTGTATGCTGATTTACGGAGCCTTGTTCGGTACCGGTAAAATATTGCTTCACGAACTAGCGCCCGGCTTGGAGCTGTTGGCGATGGGAGCAATAGGATTGGGAATTATCTATCGCGATCTCTCGAAGCGAGGCTGGCATGCGGTGGTGGATTAGTTTTTTTCTCTGCGCCGCTGCATTCGCAAGCCCCGTCGATTTCGGGATGGCGGAGCTCAACGCCGCCATCGCCGCCCGAAATTTCAAGTACCCGCCGAAGATTATGGCGGAGCTCGATATCCAGGCTCCCGAGACCTATCGGATCGAGCCGTACGCGGCCGGAGGCGGACACATCACCGGCGGCGATCTTCGCGGGCTGATGTACGGCCTTCTCGAAGCGGCCGAGCAGATGCGCTCGACCGGTCGCCTGAAGCAAACACACGGCGCTCCGGTGCTGGCGCTGCGCGGCCTGCGAGTTGCGGCGAAGCCACAAGAGTCTTGGTTCAGCTCGCCGGAGTTTTGGAACGGCTTCTTCGCTGAGATGGCGCGCGACCGGTTTAATCGGCTCGATATTGCGTTCGATTCCGCTCCCTCGTCCGATGCTGACCTGCCGCTCCGATCGATCACCCAGGTAGCGCAACAATACGGCGTCGACATTGCGATTGGCTTTGGGTCGTCCAATCTTCCTGCAATCGAAGATCTCTTGAAGGGATGCCCGGCGGTCCGAACTGTCGCTTTGCACGGCAACACGCTACCCGATGCGCCGGAGTTATTGCGAGTTCTTCACGACTCCGGCCGCCGAGTGGTGCTCGAACTGGCGGATAAGGAGAGCGCAACCGATCTGATCGAAGCCGCTGGACAGTCCGGCGCGCCTCTTCGGCTCTTCTCGGCCTTCAACGGCGAGTTTTCGAATCCGCGCCCTCGCGATACTTATTGGGAAATGGACGCTTCGCAGGGCCCGGAGGCCGTGAATTCGATTTCAGGCGCCGGATTCGAGATTGCCGCGCCCGCGGATTCCGCCGGCCGGCCTTCGCTCGAGGGGATCGCCTCCTGGGGGCGGTCCGGATACGCGCGGCCAGCGCAATAAGACTCCTCAGTGTCGTTTCATCTCAACGAATTGACCGCCTCGCGCGTATTGTCTTGTGAAGTGACAGTCGGAGAGGCCATACTGCCGGCGATTGCGAGCGACACCGCTGACCCATTCGAACGCCTGGTACAAGAGCACCAGCAGATGGTGCTGCGGGTTGCGTATCGGCTGCTCGGGCGGCTCGAAGATGCGCAGGACGCGGCGCAGGAGGTGTTTCTTCGTTTGCTTCGTCACCGCCATCGCGTGGGACCGGACCTGAAGGCGTGGCTCTATCGCGTCACGGTCAATGTGTGTAATGACTATCACCGGCGGCGCAAAGTCGTGGTGCAGATGGAGGCTCGGGAGCAGCGCCTGGATTTGGATCCCGCTCCGAACCCGGAGCGGGTCTTGGCTCTGGAGGAGAGGAAGCGGCTGGTGATGGAGGGACTGACGAAATTGCCGGAACGTGAACGCGCCGCAATCGTCTTACGCGATATCGAGGGGCTTTCGACGGCGGAGGTCGCGGCAATTTTGGGGGTTGAAGAAGTAACTGTGCGAAGTCAAGCGTCGAGCGGAAGACTGAAGCTCGCGAAGTATGTAAGGAGCCGCGTATGAGTTGCCACGAATGCGAGCTCTTGCTGGGCGGGGGCGAGCAAAGTCCGGAGGTCGAAGCGCATCTGCGGGAGTGCACGTCGTGCCGCGACTTGTCGATCGATCTGGCGGCTAACTGCGCGGTGTTGGAGTCGCTCAAATCCGAGGAGCTTCCGCGCATTTCGGTGAGAGCCCCGCGACGAGTCTGGGCGTATGGATTTGCCGCGGCCGCCGCAGCGGCTGCGCTCGTGATCGGGCTGGTGATTCCGCGAGCGCCGGCTCCGGTTAACTCCATTCCGGAAAACGAGACCGTCGTAAACAATCCACCGCCTGCGAAATCGCAGATGAAGATCAAGATGCTCACCCCCGATCCCGACGTGGTGATCTATTGGTTGGCCGATAACTAGCGAGAGAACAGAAAGAGGATGGAGATGAAACAGACAGTTTGTCTGATGCTGGTCAGTGGTGCGCTCACATGGGCGCAGAGCAATGTCAAGGGGATATTGCCCCCCACACAGAGCCTCGGCACAAATGTTGAGTTAACAGTATACGTTGTCTCCGGACTGGCAAATCCTCCGGCCGGCACTAAGGATGAGATTCCGCCGGATCTCACCTCCATGCTTCAGCAACTCCATGGGGTCTTTATGTACAAGAACTACAAACTCGTTGACGAGTTCACCTTGCGCAGCCGCAATGGGGGCGGGGCCGAAATCGGCGGCGAGCTGTCGTACTTCACGGGAGGCCAGTACGATTTTAAGTACGTGCGTGCGCGTGTAAGCCGAGGCGGCAACAATCCCGCTGTGGTGCACATTGACGGACTGCGGCTCCAAATCACGAGGCGAACCTCACCCGCGTTGAACAGTGTCCAGAGCACGGTGGCTCTCGTGGAGACCGACCTCGATATGACAGAGGGACAGAAGACGGTGGTTGGGAAGTCGGCGATGAATGGCGATGCACTCTTTTTGGTTGTCGTCCCGAAGGTAATCGTCAGCGACGCTCAGTAGCATATGCGCTTCCGTTCGGCCATCTTAGTCCTTTTGCCTTTCGCGGCCGCAGCGCAGAGCCCCGCGCCCAAGTTCGATGTCGCGTCCATCCGCAAGAATCGCCCCGACCTGCGTTACGACGCCCTCTTTTGCGAAAACGGCCGCTACACCCGAGGCGGAGACACGCTGAAAGCGCTGATTCAGTTCGCGTGGCATTTGAGGGATTTTCAGGTGATCGGCGGACCCGGATGGGCCGACTCCGACCAGTTCTTCATTGAAGCCAAGGGCGATCCTGCGGCGACCCCTGAGCAGTGCCTGGAAATGATGCAGTCGCTGCTTCAGGATCGTTTCCGGCTTGCGGTTCACCAGGAGATGCGGCAGCTTCCGATCTATTCCCTAGTCGTAGCCGCCGGCGGTCCGAAGTTTCGCGAAAGCGCTGCCGCGACTCGACCCGGTTTCCAGGGCGCAGATGGGCATCTACGGGCTCAGAAAGTCTCGATGACGATTCTTGTGCAGCTTCTTTCGCGATCGATCGGGTCGGTTCAAGATCTCACCGGTCTGACCTCGCGCTACGATTTCACGCTCGACTGGACGCCGGATAACGCACCCGTAGCCGATGCAACCGGTCCGTCGATTTTCACCGCCGTTCAAGAGCAACTCGGGCTGAAGCTCGAGAGCAGGACCGGACCCGTTGAGGTTCTTATCATCGATCACGCAGAGATGCCTAGTGAAAACTGAAATCTGGCTGAAAAGGAGGCGTCGCCCATGAGGACTGCAGCTATCGTCACCGCTTTAGTGGCTTTGTCCGCACTGAACGCTCGATCTCAGACAAAGTTCGAGGCAGCCAGCATCCGGGTGACGCCTCCCGATTCGCGCGAGCCGCTCGACATCCGCTTCGAACCCGGCGGCCGGCTCACCGTCACTAATGAGACGCTCGATGTGCTGGTGCGCTACGCCTATGGCGTGAAACGTTGGCAGATCCTCGGAGCACCCGACTGGCTCAGTACGGATCGTTTCGACATCTCGGCTAAAGCTCAAGGCGATCCTGGCCATGACGAAATGCTCAAGATGTTCCAGGCGCTTCTCGAAGAACGGTTCAAGTTGAAGCTCCATCGCGAGACCAAGGAAGGCTCGGTATACCTATTGACCGTAGTCAAGAATGGGCCCAAGCTCCAGCAAGCGAAGGAACTGAAGGAAGGCGAGCGCGCAGGCGTGTTCACTCTCCGCACCGGCTCGCCGCAACAACCGGCGATATCGTACATCCGGCGCGGGCGGCGCGCCACGATGGCCATGCTCGCCTCTGCTTTGGAAGATCAGGCGCAGCGGCCCGTGCTGGATCGAACCGGCCTCACAGGAGACTTCGATTTCGACGTCCAATTCGCGGCGGACGATTCGCACCTGGACGAGTTCCCAACGCTGTTCACAGCACTCCACGACCAGCTTGGGCTGAAGTTGGAATCGGCAAAGGGACCCATCGAAACGCTCGTGATGGAGCATATCGAGCGGGTCCCAATCGCGAATTAAGTTTTTACCGGCTCCAATGTCCGGCTGGTGATCACGCGATCGATCAAGCCGTATTCCAGCGCCTGCTCGGGCTCCATGATGTAATCGCGATCCACGTCGCGAGCGATCCGATCGACCGGCTGGCCGGCGGCATTGGCGAGAATGTCGTTCAGCGTCTCGCGCATGCGCAGAATTTCTTTCGCGTAGATATCGATGTCCGTGGCTTGCCCTGCCAATCCGCTCATGGACGGCTGGTGAATCAGGATTCGCGAATGCGGCAGACTGTAGCGCTTGCCCTTCGTGCCACAGGCCAATAGCACGGCGGCCATGGATGCGGCCTGTCCGACGCAATACGTCACGATATCCGGCTGCACCAGACGCATCGTGTCCAGGATGGCCAGCCCGGCCGTGATCGATCCGCCCGGCGAGTTGATGTAGATCGAGATGTCCTTCTCCGGGTCCTCGGCGGCAAGAAACAGCAACTGGGCGATCACCAGATTCGCGACGTTATCGTCGATCGGCGTGCCCAAGAAAATGATGTTCTCTTTGAGCAGGCGCGAGTAAATGTCGAACGCGCGCTCTCCGCGGGAGGTCTGCTCCACCACCATGGGCACAAGAACGGAATTCTGCATACGCACTCCTTTTAAAGAAAGGCCAAAAACTCTACTTCCGGGGAGCGATCCGGCGGCTCCGAGCCAGCAGGCGGCGCTTCTCCGCCAAAGACTTCGCCAGATCGGCGATTGAAGTTCCCTGCAAGTATTCTACGATATGATGCCGCACCGGCATCCAGGAATCGTGCATTGAGCAGAGGACCCGGTCGTGGCATTCCTCGTTTCCCGCGATGCAACGTTGGTATCGGCCGGGGCCATCGACTGCCTCGACCACCCGCAGTATGGGAAGCTGGTCGGCGGGAACGTTAAGGCGGAATCCGCCGCGCGGGCCCTTGTTTGATCTGAGAAACCCGTCGCGGACTAGGTCCTGGAGCACTTTGGCTAGGAAATGTACCGGAATTCCGGTATCCGCCGCGATCTGCTTAACCAACGCCGGCTCGCCGGGGGGAAGCGGAGCCAAGCATACCAACCCGCGAATGGCGTACTCCGCGGAACGCGAAAAGATCATATCTGACACCAGATTAGCTGAAATCAGAAGATGATGCCGAAGGGCCCGCCGGGCCGTCAAAATCTGGTCAGGTTCTTCTTGACAATCGGGTTCCTTTTGCGATATTCTAACAATTCGTTAATTTTTGTAGCGCCTGCGTAGTACTCTCCGGCCTACGGTTCTCTGTTCTGCCACCCGGCTCCGAACGATAGGTGCCTTTTAGAGAATCGTGCCGAGCGTTAGGAAAAAAATAGGAGAAGCATGAAGCAGCACTATTTTGTGGTCGTTCTTGCACATTCGTTGCACGGACGGCTGCGAAGAATTCATATCCCTCACCAAGCCTTGTATGTAGTCGTAGGACTCGCTCTTTTTGGTTCGATCTCGCTGTTTGGCATGGTTTCCAGCTATCTTCGAATGACCTGGAAGGTAGCCAACTACAATTCTCTTCGCAACGAGAATGACACGCTTCGGTCGAGATACCAGGCTCTGCTCAAGGAAAACGGCCAGAAGGAAGAGCAGCTCGCCTCTTTGCAAATGATGGCGAGCGAAGTGAGCGTCGCTCTCGGTTTGAACCGCGGGTTGGATAGCTCCGATGACATCGCCGATGAAGGCCCGCTGGTCCCGGGGTATAAGGAATCGATCGAAGAGTATAACTTCCTGAAGACCGCCAGCATTTCGCGGCTTCATCATGAATACGCCCGTACCTGGCAGAAGAACACGATTCCCAGCCTTTGGCCCGTTAACGGCCGGCTTCTCAGCCTGTTCGGCGAACGCGAGGATCCGTTCTCGCCGGAAGGCGAGAATCACGGCGAGGTTCATCCTGGCGTGGACATTTCAGCGCCAATGGGAACTCCGGTTCGTGCTGCGGCTGATGGAATTGTGGAATACGCCGCGTTCGTGGCTGGCGGTTACGGGAAAATGGTTGTCATCGACCACGGCAACGGATGGAGCACGAAGTACGCCCACCTGTCGCGCTTTGAAGTGATCCCGGGCCAAGAGATCCGCCGTGGCGACATCCTCGGTTATTCCGGAAACACAGGTCGCGTGACCGCGCCCCATTTGCACTTCGAAGTGCGGCGAGGCGGAGTGGCCATAAACCCGTATCCGTTTCTGGCGCACTCGGCGATGTACCAGCAGGTTAAGCCAGATCTGCCGTTTTAGCCCGCATATTAGCTAGTCCAAAGAGCTACCATCGAAGAATGCTCCGCTCGCGGCGCTGGTTTCTAAGCGCTGTCCCCGTTGGATATGGCATCGCTCTCGCCGAGAAGAATAAGTCCGCTCCTTCAGCACTGTTTCGCTATAGCGACGCTTCCACAGAGTTCCAAGTCGTCCGGCTGACCGACCCCTCGTTCACCAGCCTGCTGCCAGCCCATTTCGCGCGGGTGGTGCCGAAGCGCGGAAACTTCCTTGTTTACGCCTCCGATTCAACCGGCCGGATGGAGGCGTTTCGCATGGAATCGAAGGGCGGAATTACACGTCAGTTAACGGAGCAGGAGGGGTTGTGTCCGGCATCGCTTACCTTGATGCCCGACGAGCGTAATTTCTGTTGCGTGGCGGGCGACAAACTGCTGCACGTCGGTCTTGGAAACGAGAAGGTTCGCGAAATCTGCCAGCTGTCAGCGGGCTTTGAGTGCGCGGGCTTCGGTTTGGCGGAGGATGGATTGTACGGCGGCTTGATCGAGAAAAAGGGCGACCTTCACCGGCTGCGCCTGATCAAGATCGCCGACGGCAGTTCCACAACACTCGCCGAGGCCAGCGAGCCAATGCGCGATCCGATTCCCCGGCCTCGCCGGGCGGCCGTTCTATATGGCCGCGGAAGCGGGATTTGGCTCGCCAACTACGACGCACAGCAG
>Ga0335069_10008106_pt1 | contig 15076 bp, 9 predicted proteins | sample Lox_Sample_11_FD_206714 | JGI IMG/M metagenome (GOLD analysis project Ga0335069, IMG submission 206714) | Soil microbial communities from Loxahatchee National Wildlife Refuge, Florida, United States - Lox_Sample_1.1 | ecosystem: Environmental > Terrestrial > Soil > Wetlands | place: USA: Florida... | reverse complement strand
AATTCCGTGACGCGGAAGCCGCCCGCAACCGGCACGACCTTGCCGCCGCTGCCGGCCGCGACACCGGCCTGCTCCGCCGCGTCGGGGTTGAACTCGGCTCGCTCCTCACGCCACTCGGCGCCGACGTTGACCTGCATGCCGTCGGCCGCCGACGGCAGCTTGACGCCGTACTTGCCCAGATCGCCGGTCAAGGACGCCGACACCACCTGCTCCGTCACGCTGCCGTTGATCTGCAGCGGGATCGCGAGATAGTTCGTCGCAGCCGGCGTCACGCCACCCGGTACCCAGATGTTCCAGGGCACGCACGAGGTATCGGTCTTGTTGAGCACCGACGCGCAGACCGGCTGGCCGTTCGCCGGGTTGGTGACGACGTTCAGGGCGTTCTGGATCGCGTTGTTATTGAGGTAGTTCAGGTTCTGGAACACGGCCTGCGTCGTACCGTACTGGCCGTAGATGTCGAACTTCCACGCTTCGCCCAGGTCGCCCCTGAGGCCGATCAGCGTGCGGTACGAGTCGTTCGCGAATGTCTCCTGGCGTCCACCGCCCTCGACGTTACGCCGGCCGATGTAGAGGTTGAGGCCGGTCGTCTGGCCCTGCGCCGCCAGGTTGGCCGGGTCGCAGATGACGGCCTTCTCGCCGGCCGTCAGCAGCGGGTTCGAGCAGGAAATGAAGGTGTTCAGGAAGAAGTCGCCGCTCGGGGCGATCTGTGCCGTCGACGTATTGCGCGAGAACATGAACTCGGCGTACGCGTTCGTGTGCGGCGTGACGTCGTAGTTGAGGAACGTGCCCGCCGTGTAGCGCTCGCTCGGCCGCTGGAAGTAGTTCAGCGGGCCGAAGTTGTAGAGGTCGTTCGGTCCCGGCCCGAAGTTGTACGGCCGGAAGGCGCCGGTGCCCTTGTCGACCGTGTTCGTGAAGAGCGCCTTGCCGGAGCTGCCGTAGGCCTGGAAGTAGCCGGTGGCCGAGGTGCCCGAGCCGCCGCAGCTCATCTTGAGGTTGCCATTACGCACCGAGGTCCGCGACGGCGCGTTCAGCGTGCAGGCGCTGTAGTCGTACTGCGATTGCAGCACCGACGCGAACTTGGTGTAGGTCGCGTAGAAGGTCGCGTTGCCCTTACCGTCGGCAAAGTTCGACCCCATCAGGATCGAGACGTCCTTGCCGTAGCCCGTGTTGACGTTGCTAGGCGGCAGCGGGTCGCCGGCGGCCGAAACGAGGGCCGCGGCGCTGTTGCCGTTGTGATGATTGTAGAGGCTGTAGTTGGCATCGACCTGGACGCCTTCGAACTTGGTCTTCAGGACGAAGTTGACGACGCCCGCCACCGCGTCGGCGCCGTAGACCGCCGAGGCACCACCCGTCAGCACATCGATCTTGTCGATCAGCGCCGCGGGAACCTGGTTGATGTCGGCGTAGTTGCGTCCGTCCGGGGCGCCGGGACCGAGGCGCCGGCCATTGACGAGGACCAGCGTCCGCTGCGGACCGAGGCCGCGGAGGTTGACCGTCGCCGTTCCGTCCGAGCCGTTCGACAGCGTCGAGCCCTGAGCAGCGAACACCTGCGGCATGTTGTTGAGGACGTCCTCAACGCGCGTCAGGCCGGTTGTCTGGATGTCGCTCGCGCTGATCGTCGTGACCGGGCTGATCGACGCTTCGTTCGCGGTCCGCAGACGCGAACCGGTGACCACGACTTCCTCGACCGTCGCTGCGGGTGCCGCGGTGACCGGAGCGGTCTGCGCGAACGCCGCGGGCGCACCGGCCGCGGTAACGGCCGCGAGCGCGCAATGTACCGCACGGTACAAACTGCGATTCTTCGCCATTAGGTACTCCCTCTCGTTTGTCTTCAGGGATCCCGATGGCCCGGACGTCGGTGACGCCCTAACTCCCAGTGAGGCCTCGCGGGATTTTGCGAATTACAACACGATGCCGCGAAGTTGCCAACGCACCGCAACGCGCGAGGCCATCCAGCATGGAAGCCATTGACCACACGGTTATTTGTTGCAGTGCCAAATCGTTGCGAAATTACAACGAAAACTGGGTAACCAGCACGGGTCGCCGCTCCGCGGGCTCATCCGCAGGCTCAGACGAACCAGCAGTTCGTCGCGACGGTGATCCGGGTATCGCGCCCGTAGAACGGCGCAACCTCATGATAAACATACGATGGGAAGACGACGAGCTGGCCCGCCTCGAGGTTGAACTCGCGCGGACGCGCCGCGAACGCCGGCAGCAGCCGATCATTCCCGGGGTCGGCGAACGCATCGGCGCCGACACGGGTGTCGAAAAACCGCAAGGTCCCGCTGCCCGGATGGTCCGGCGGCCGCTCGCCGGCCCGGACGCAGTAAACGGCTGACCAGGACGCCAGCGGGTGGTTGTGCGCGACGAACGAGCCGCCGAAACGCGTGATGTGGAACCAGGTGTGGTTCTGGACCTGCATCCGGGACAGATCCTCGGGCCGTACGCTCGACACGTGCAGCACCATCCGCGCGATGTTGTCCAGCATGAACGCGCGCAGCTGCTGCACGCACGGCTCCGGCCAGCGGAACATGTTGAAGCGGCTCTCGAACATCTCCGGCTGCGGCGTATGACTCGGCGTCGGATTGCGGTACTTGTCGGTCTCGCGCGCGAGGCACAGCGCCTCGAGTTCGCGGTTGAGCGCCTCGCAGTTGTCGAGGCGCATCTCGCCGAAGGGCACTGCGAACACCGGCGAGAGTTTGAGCGAGCCGCCGTTCATGGCGAAGCGGCATCCTTCGGCGCCGGGTGCGTGAACCGCACCGTGGCGGTAACCAGAGCGATCAGCTCATTCTCGCGATTGATCGCGATCTCGTGCGGATGAAAGGCGGGAAAGACGGCGAGCCAACCCGGTCGGGGCTGCCAGATGTGGTGCCCGTGCTGGAAGGGCGCGTGCATGTTCCAGTTGCCCGCATCGAGGTAGGAGGTCTGCAGTCGCAGCTCATAAAGACGCAGACCGCCGCTGTCGAAGCGCGCCGAGACCCGTTCGGGGGCCGCGACACAGTACACGGCGCACCAGCTGTACATGGCGTGCGTGGCGGCGGCGATGAAGCCGTTCGGCTTGATCAGCGAGAAGAAGGCGCGCGCCTGCATCGACAAGGCGTCGAACTGCGACTCCGAGTAGCGGTTAAGCGCCCCGACCACGGCGCACACGGCCGACAGCAGCTCCGCGCGCAGGCGCTGCACCGGCTCGTCCGTCCACTCAAACAAGTCATCCGCACCGATGAACGTGAACGCGCTAGCGGGCGCCGAGCGGCGCTGATAGCGGGGCGTCGCGCGCGATTGCAACAGCCGCAGCAGTTCGGCGTTGAGGCCGTCCGCAACCTCGAGTTGCAGCGACGCAAATGGGGTCGCGAAGATCGGCACCAGGCCCTTAGTGTCGGCGGCCATGCGGTTCCCTGACGGACGATGCGCTTAGCCTAATGCCGGAGCCGAGCCGATCGCCACCGCGCGCGCGTCGCTTCAACCGGCCGACTGCGGCGGTAGTGCAGCGGCGAGGTAACTGGCGAGCGGACGCAGCTGCTCGGCGTAGTGGCGGGCCCGACCGGAGGAGCGGCGATAGAGCGGTTCGCGGACTTGCCAGACGCTGGCGGTCTTGACTGCACGATCGGTCGCTGCCGGCTCGGGGGCGCGCGCGCCCCAGTCGAGTCCGAGAAAGGCGCCGAGGCGCTCGAGCACCGGAGCCGGGTCGCGAACCAGCGCGTCGTAGTCGAGATCGAAGATGTCGGCGCCAAACTGTGTCCGCCAATGGGCCATGAGCCGCCGATACTCGACGTAATAATGGCCCGTATCCAGCAGATCGAGCGCGTAGCTCATCCGCTGATCGAGGTGCAGGAAGAACACCGACAGGCAGTTGTCGAGCGGATCGCGCGTCGTGTGCACGATCCGGGCGTTGGGGAACAGTCGTTTCACAAGACCGAGGTACAGGAAGTTGTCCGGCCGCTTGTCGATCACGTAAGTGGCATCAGGGGCGACGTGCCGCAGCGCGCTTCGGTAGTGGGCCGCGATCGTCTCGAGCCGGCCCCCCGTAAGAGTCGCAAGCGATTCGGGGTACGGCTTGAGCTCGCCTGTCACGAGCCGCGGAATAACGTCGAGCTCCCCGCCCGCCACGACGCCCGGACAACGCGCGATCAACTGCTCGGCGAGCGTCGAACCCGAGCGGAACATGCCGCAGATGAAGATCGGCCGCGGCCGCGCCTCGGGCGTCACGCGGGCCGTCGCCGGCGGTGTCCCGGTGGCGATGATCCGGTCGATGAACGCATGGTGACGATCGCGGTCGTAGCGGACGCCGGATGGCGCCGCGGCGGCCCGGCTCGCGTCATTGGCGGCGCAATACGCAGCGAATGCCGCTGCATAGTCCCCGCCGGCATCGAGTAGCCGGCCGAGCGCGAAGCCAAGGCTGGCCCGCTCGGCGGCCGAGGCCGTGGGCATTGCGAGCGCTGCCCGCAGCCTCGCCAGCAGCTGCGGATCCGGCGCCCCGACCACGACGTTGGCGCAGCGCGCGAGCGCTTCATAGCAGCGCGGGTCGCGCGCGAGGATGGCGGCGTAGATCTGCGCCGCCGCCTCGCGGCGCCCCAGGTCCTCGTAGAGATTGCCGAGGTTCAAGAGCGCCGGTGTGTAGGCGGGGTTCAGCGACAGCGCCAGCTGCAGCTCGCGCTCGGCGGCGGCGTGCTGGCGCAGGTGATCGGTGTAGATCACGCTCCGGTTGAGGTGAACCTCCTCCGGCCGAGAGACACCGGCGTCGAGCGCTCTTTGGTACGAGCTCAGCGCATCGTCGAGCCGCAGCGCCCTTCGTTGCAGGACCGCCAGGTTGTACCAGCACTCCGCCAGGCCCGGCCAGCGCGCCAGCACGCGCTGGTACGCGGCGATCGCTTCCGGAACGAGGTCCCGGCGCTGCAACTCGAGCGCTTCGCGCACCCACGCCTCGGGCGACCCCGTCATTCGCGTCCCCGCGAGCAATTGATCGGACGCAGTCATCTTCTCCACATCCACGGACCGCCGCAACCGACGCGGCGAAGACGCGGCCGGTGGTGCAGCCGAGCTTGGGCTCCCGCCGTGCGCGTTGCGAGCCGGGAGGCGTGCGCCGTCGAAGGACCGGGATCTTTCGAGCGCTGCCGGTGCGCCCGCGGCGCACCGTCCGCTACGCGGGATACCCGAGCCGGTCCAGCCAGTAGCGCAGCGTCGGCAGCACTCGTTCGAGCTGCGCCTGGTAATGGCGCCAGTGCTCGGCGCCGGACCGGTCGAGGCCGCGCGCGAGCTGCGCCGTGCTCGGAGTGGCGTGTTCGCGCATCGACACGCGACTCGCGAAGTCCTCCATGCCCGCGACCCACTCGATCCCGATGAACTCGCAGATTGCGCGCGTCTGCTGCGCCAAGTCGGCCAGCAGGCTCTCGTAGCGCACCTCGTGCCACTCGAGCCCGAGCAGCGGCCGCACCTGCTCGGCGAAGCCCATCACCGCGTCGTAGAATTCCGCGGCGCCCTGCAAGGTCAGCAGTTCGTACATCGCCGCATTCATGCGAAACCGGCGCCGGAAACAGCCGAACACGACGTCCCGCGGATCGCGGCGTGCAAACAGCACCTTGGCCTCCGGGAACAGCCGGTCGATCAGCGGCAAGCGCAGCGTGTTGAGCGGGTGCTTGTCGATGAACACCTTGCCGGCGACGTCGGCTCCGCCGTCACGAACGCGCTTCCAGTATGCGGCGCGCAGCGCGTCCAGCTCGGCGTCGTCGGCCTCGAGCAGCGGCGCGAGATCGATGGGCTCGCGCATGTAGCGCAGCACCGCCTCGGTCAGCAGCTCGTGTTCCTCGAGGCTCGCAACGCGCGGGTGCCCGTCGAGGAGCACTTCGAGGAGCGTGGTTCCCGAGCGTGGGAAGCCCATCAGGAAGACGTGCCCGGCGACACCGTCCGGATTCGGCGCCGGCGATGGTCGCGCGGCCCAGCGCTGCGGCGCGACGCGCCGCAGCGCCGCAGTCAGCTCGCGCGTGTAGTCGAGCGCGCGGGTGCCCGTCGCGAAGCGGCGATGGACGGCCCGATAGTCCTCACCGGACTTCGTGTACGCGGCGAACGCGTCGGCGTACCGGCCGTCGGCGTCGAGCACATCACCAAGGAGTCCCTCGGCCCGCGCCCGGTCGCTCGGCGCCGCGCGCGTGTCGGCGAGCAGTTCGCGCAGCAATGTCTCGGCGCGTGCGACCCCACCCCCCGCCAGCTCGGCGGCCGCCAGACTCAGGACGGCGTCGGGGAAGCCCGGCACCACGGCGAGCGCCCGCTCGGCCCAGTGCCGGGCCTCCTCGTGTTCGCCGCGGTGGGTCGCGATCGACGCCAGCGCCGCCATCGCCGCGAAATTGCCGGGCTCGAGTTCCAGAGCGCGCAAGTGACTCTGCCGCGCGCGCCCGAGCGCCCCGAGCGCGATCAGCGCATTGCCCCGGTTGGCGTGCGCGAAACTGAGCTCCGGATGCTGCCGGAGCAGCTCGTCGAGGTGACTCAGTGCCTCGGCCGGTCGATCCAGGCGCTGCAGGCACATTGCGAGCGCGTTGCGGACCCCGACGTCATTGGGCGCGATCGTCACCGCGCGCTCGAGGAGCCGTGCGGCGTCGTCGAAGCGCTCCGCCTGCTCGAGGCGCGTCGCCGCCACGTTGAACAGCAACGGATGTTCGAAGCCGTCCCTCAGCGCCTGCTCGGCGAGCGGCCCGGCGCGCTCCCAGTCGCGCCGTTCGGCGTGCGCGCGCACGGTGCGCAAGAGCTCAAGGTCCGAGTCGAGATCGCGCGCCATCGATGGATCCGCTGCGCCGACGGGTGCCGGCGAGCGCGCATGATGCCAGATGTGCAGCGGCTGCTCAGCCGCTGGCCGCGACAGGGCCGGGAGAGTGCTCAACGAGGTCGCCGAGCGCCGCCTTCAGCGGCCCGAGCCACGCCTCGTAGTGACGCCAGTGGTCGACGCCCTCGGCATACAGCGGCCGGCGCACCTGCTCGGAACTGACCGACTGCACGATGCGCCGGTTCTCGTGGAAGCGCAGGCAGGCCGCCTCGAACGGCAGGCCACAGTAGTCGAGCACTGCCTTCAGCTCGGCCTCCGGCGTCGCGACCAGACGCTCGTAGAGCACGCGGTGTACGCGACCGGGCAGCACGGCGTCGAAGTGCGCGAGCAGGTCGACGTAGTCGCGGATGTAGCGCCCGAGCTCGCCCTGATCGTAGCTGTATGGAGCGCCCCAAACGAACAACTGCTTGTAACAGGAGAACCCGCAGCCGAGCGGGTGACGGCGCGCGTCGATGATGGCCGCCTTCGGGAACATCAGATGGATCAGCCCGACGTGATTGACGTTGGCCGGCATCTTGTCGATGAAACGCGCCTTCCCGAGCGGACGCTGCGTCTGCGTGCGCTGCAGATACTGCGCCGCCGCCTGCGCGATGGCGTCCGGTCCGAGGCGGGCGACGAAGTCCGGATAGGCGGTCTCCCCGCGGGCCCCCGCCTGCTCCATGAGCTCGGCGATCACGAGCGCCAGGTCCGAAAGCTCGCGCGTGCCCTCGACCGCGGAGTGGCTGGCGAGCATCTGCTCGAGCAGCGTGGAGCCCGAACGCGGCACGCCGACGATGAAGATCGGATCCGCGCGGTCGCTGCCCCAGCCCGCGCGCGCGTGGAAGAACGGTGCGGTGTAGAGCGCCTGCGAGCGCCGCACCGCGGCGGTGGCCGCCCCGGCGTCGTAGGCGTGCGTCGCCCGGTGCAGCTGGTTGCCGCGCGCGTAGTGTTCGAAGGACTCCTCGTATTGGCCGCCGTCCTCGAGCGTCTGGCCGAGCGCGAACTCGAGCCGCACGCGGTCGACCGGCAGCAGCGTCGTGCGCGCAAGCAACCGACGCATCGCCTCGGCGTCGTCGGCGCCGAGCGGCGCCGTCTTCAGGTTCGCGAGACTGAAGTAGGCCTCGCTCGCATCCGGCCGAGCGCGGAGCGCGCGCCGGTACGCCTCGATCGCACCCGCCTGCTCGCCGAGCTCACGCCGTACGTGCCCGAGCAGCACCCAGGCGTTGTCGTTGTCGGGCTGCTCGGCAACCAGCGCCTCGAGGATCGCGACCGACTCCTGGGCGCGGCCAACGAGCCGCAGCGTCCTTGCCTTCAGCATCCTCACCCGCGTGTGGCGTGGCTCGAGCCGCAGCAGTCGCTCGATGAGCGGCAGGACTCGCTCGGGCCGCTGCTGTGCGAAATACACGCACGCGAGGTCGTAGCGCGCCTGCGCGTAACCGGGGGCGAGGGCCAGGCACTCCTCGAGGCGCCGCTCGGCCTCGAAGTAATCGTTGCGCCGCGTCGCCACCTCGGCGTACAGCCGAAGGGCGACGACGTCCTTCGGCGGCGCCTCGAGCCGCGCGCGCAGCAGTCGCTCGGCAACGTCGAGGCGCTCGTCGCTGAGCGCCGCGAGGACGTCGACGAAACCCGGCGGATCGCGCGCCCGGTTCTCGTAGTGCGCGTAGGCCTGGTCCCCGCCGGCCTCGTCGCCGGCTGCGAAGAGCTGCGCCGCGAGTTCGCGCCACGCGTCGATCATCTCCGGGTCGAGCGCGACCGCGCGGCGAAACGCGCTCACTGCGTCCTCGCTCCGGCCGAGGGCGGCGTACGCGCGTCCGAGCTCGAGCTGTATCGCGCTCACCGACGGGTTCTCGGCCGCGACCGCCTCGATCACCGGCAGCGAGCGGCCCGCATCGCCGAGCCGGCGACAGGCGGCGGCGAGCAGCAGCTTTGCCGCGGTGTGCGCCGGGTCGATCAGGAGAATGCCGCTCGCCCGTCGCGCCGCGGTCGCGGGCTCCGAGTCGAGGTACGCCGAGGCGCGCATCAGCTCGAGATCGCTTGCGGGGCTCGCGGGCACGGCTCACTCCGGGACGGTTCTGCGGCGGGGCCGCAGCGGGGCCGCAGCGGGGCCGATATCTAATCGGACGCGCCCGGACCCGTCAACGCGCGCGCATTCGCTACAATGATTGCGGCGCCACTCGCGGCGCCGCGAGGGCTGGGTTCATGAGCACCGCTGCACCGCTCGACGAGGCGTCGATCGCGCGCATCCTGCAGACCTGCCGGGCGCAGGCCGCCGAGGGCCGCACGGCCGAATCCGATCAGCTGCTGGCGCGCATCGCGCAGCAGGCGCCCCACCACCCCGCGGTGCTGAACGAGCTCGGCGTGCGCATGCTCGCGCGCGGCGCGGCCGAGCAGGCGCACCAGCTTTTCGCGCGCGCGACCAGTGCCGACCCCAGGCATCCGGCGCTGTGGGCCAACCTCGCGGGAAGCCTCAAGGCGCTCGGGCGCCGCACCGAGGAGCTGGGCGCGATCGAGAAGGCGCTCGAGCTCGAGCCGCGGCACCTGTCGGCGCTGCTGCAGAAGGCGGCGTACCTCGAGGACACCGGCGATCCGCGCAACGCCGCGCGCATGTACCAGAACGCGCTCGACACGCTGCCGCCGGGCGCGCAGCTTCCGCCCGCCGTCGAGGAGACGCTGAAGCACGCGCGCGCGCTCGTGGCCGCCGACTTCGCCGCGCTCAGCACCGCGCTCGACGAGCCGCTCGCTGCGATACGCGCGCGCCACGGCGGCGCGCGTCAGCGTCGCGTCGACCTGTGCATCGAGGGGCTGCTCGGCCGGCGCAAGGCCTACCACTCGCAGCCGACCTGGCTCTACTTCCCGGAGCTGCCGGCCATCGAGTTCTTCGAGCGCGCCGACTTCCCGTGGCTCGATGCCTTCGACGCGGCGGCCGACGAGATCCGCGGCGAACTCCTGCGCGTGCTGGTTGCCGATCGCGAGGGCCTGCAGCCCTACATCGACTTCCCGAGCGGGCTGCCGCTCGACCAGTTCCGCGAGCTCAACGGCTCGCGGCGCTGGAGCGCGTACTTCCTGTGGAACCAGAGCGAGGCAGTCGCCGGGCACATCGCCCAGTGCCCGACGACGGCTCGGGTGCTCGAGACGGCGCCCCGCTGCCGCGTCGCCGGGCGCGCACCGACCGCGTTCTTCTCGATCCTCGACCCGAACACGCGGATTCCCCCGCACGTCGGTGTCACCAACACGCGCTGCACGGTGCACCTGCCGCTCGTGATCCCGCCGAACTGTGGCTTTCGCGTCGGCGGCACGACGCGCGAGTGGATCCCGGGCAAGGCCTGGGTGTTCGATGACACGATCGAGCACGAGGCCTGGAACCTCTCCGACACGCCGCGCGCGATCCTGATCTTCGACATCTGGAACCCGCTGCTGACCGCGGCGGAGCGCGACCTGGTCCAGACCGCGGCCGAGGTCTACGGCCGCTACTACTCGGTGCGCGCGGAGAGCCCGCTGTGAGAGCCGTGGCCACCGGCGCGACGATTCTGGTCGCGGCGCTTTTCGCACGGTCCACGCCCGCCGACGTGGCTGCGGACCTGCGCCACTGCGCAAGCGTCGAGGCGCCGGACGTTCGCCTCGCCTGCTACGACGCGCTCGCGAGGCGCTCCCCGACGCCGCCGGCCGGGCCGGTCACGGCGAGCGCGGCGCCGCCCGCGACCGCAACGAGCGCCGTACCCCTGCCGCCCCCGGCGCCCGCGTCACCCACATCACCCGCGCCGGGTGCCGCGGCGCGCAACGGCGAGGACACATTCGGTCTGAGCGCGGCGAAGCTGCATCCGGTCGCCGCCACGGGGCCGGACTCGATCCAGGCGACGGTCTCGGGCATATCGTTCGACCAGACCGGGCACGCGAAGGTCCGTCTCGACAACGGACAGGCGTGGGCCGTCAGCGAGCCGGACGCCGACCTGCAGCGCGGCCAGCCCGTGACGATCAAGCGTGCCTCGCTCGGCTCGTACCTGCTCGTCACCGCCGATAGGCACAGCTACCGGGTACGACGCACGGAATGACGGCTCGCATCGCCTAGAAGCGCCGACGCGCTCCGAGCCGCTGCGACGGCGTCAAAAAAAACGGCGGGCCGAAGCCCGCCGTCGCATGTTCGCGCAAGCGCGAGTCGTGTGGCTCAGAACTTCGCGCTGACGTGCGCGTAGATGTAGCGACCGAGCGCGTCGTAGGTGCCCGCCCAGGTGTTGTCGTTGCAGGTCGTATTCGGGCAGTCCGAGTACGTGCCGTTCAGCACCAGCGGCGGGTTCTTGTCGGTCAGGTTGTTGACACCGAGCCGCACGCTGACCCCGCTCGTCACCGGCATTGACGCTGAGAGGTCGATGTAGGTGTACGCCGGGATGTGCGCCGTCGACTGGTAGTAGAGCGCCGACAGCAACGGGTTCGAGCTCGACCGGTCGACGTCCGAGTGGCCGATGTAACGCCACCGCGCCGTCACGTCGAGTCCCGCCCACGGCGTCGACCACGTCGTGTTGAGCACATGCCGCCACCGCGGCAGCGGCGCGTTGCAGGTGCTGCCCCAGAGGCCCGCGCAGTCGTACGAGCCGCCGGTCGGCAGCGGCTGCGTGACGAAGCTCTGCACGCGGGTGCCGGTCAGGTCGAAGATGAACTTGCCGGTCGATCCCGCGTCCAGCCGGTAGTGCGTCTTGAGGTCAACGCCCGCGGTCTTGACGGTACCGATGTTCTGCTCTGTCGTGTCGACGAAGTCCGTCACGTCGGTCCAGAGCGAGCCGTCGGCGCCGCGGTGGATCAGGCCGCACAGCGACGCCTGACCCGTGTTCGCGCAGTTCGCGATCACGGTGTTGGTCGACAGCGTCTGGATCGTGTCCTTGATCTTGATGTCGTAGTAGTCGAGCGACATGACCAGGCCGCGGATCGCCTGCGGCTGCCACACGACGCCGAACGAGTACGTATCGGCGGTCTCGGGCTTGAGGTTGATGTTGCCCGAAAGTACGTTGTTGATCTGTGCCGCCGGGTTGGTCTCGATGTTGCCGTACTCGAGCGCAGTGACGCCCGTGCGCGCGCACTGCGCGGGCGTGTAGACAGGATTCTTGCCCCAGCACGGATCGGCCGTGCCGCCGGCGCCGACGATCGGTGGCGAGTACAGGTCCGACAGGCTCGGCGCACGGATCGCGCGGTTGTAGCTGCCGCGCAGGCGCACGTCCTGGACCGGCGCCCACTCGAGGCCGATCTTGAACGTGTTGGTGTTGAAGCCCGAGGTGTAGTCGGAGTAGCGGTAGCCCGCTTCGGCCGACAGGTCATAGAAGCCCGGCTTCTCGTCCACGATCGGCAGGCGCATCTCGGTGAAGAGCTCGGACACGTGAAACTCGCCGTGGATCGGATGCGCGGCGCCGTTGCCGCCCGAGGCGAACCCGTTGGCGTAGATGTAGTCCGGGTCGAAGCTGTAGGTCTCCTGGCGGTACTCGGCGCCTAGATTGATCACGAGGCCGCTTTGCGCCGTCGGCAGCTTCACGCCGTACTTGCCGAGATCGCCCGTCACCGATCCGGAGGTGATGTACTCGGTGGTCTTCGTCGAGAACGTCGACGGCACCGTCAGGTACGTCAGCTGGTCCGCGGTCACGCCACCCGGCTGGTAGATGTTCCAAGGCACGCAGTTGGGATCCGTCCCGTTCAGGCGCGAGGCGCAGACCGGGGCACCCGGCGCCACGCCGACCACGCCGCCGGTCGCGGGATTGGCGACGACGTCGAGGGCGAGGTTGACCTGCTGGGCGCCGAGGAAGTTGCCTTCGTTGTTGCTGAAGTGCGTGATGCCGATCTGGCCGTAGACGTCGTACGACCACGCCTGACCGAACTTACCCTTGAGGCCGACCGTTTCCTTGAAGGAGTTCGACTCGTAGTTGTCGAGGCGGCCTCCACCTTCGACGTTACGCCGCGCGATTCGCAGCATGATGTCGCCGGGGTTGGTCAGGCCGTAAAGCGCCTGGTTCTCGGCAACGTTGGTCGGGTCGCAGAGCACCTGCACTTCCTGCGCGGTGAAGAGCGGATTCGAGCAGTTCGTCTTGAACTGCACGTACGCGAACGCGCCCGACGGACCGTACTGGGCGGTCGAGGTGTTGCGCGCGTACATGAACTCCGAATAGATGTTCGTGTGATCGTTGATGTCGAAGTGCAGGAACGCGCCGGCCGTGAAGCGCTCGGCGCCGCGCTGGAAGTAGCTGAGCGCGCCGTAGTTGTAGTAGTCCTTCTGCGCGAACGGACGCATCAGGCCGGTCGTGGCGTCCACGGTGTCGTTGACCAGCGTGGTGTCCTTGGCGGGGGTGCCTTTCAGGCCGTGTTCCTGAAACTTGCCCGTCGCGCTCGTGCTCGAGCCGCCGCAGACGATCGAGCTCGGCCCGGGGAGCGACGAAGGACCGTTCAACGTGCAACCCGCATGGTCGATCTGGTAGCCCGCGACCGGCTGCGTGTTCATATAAGTCGCGTAAATGCTCGCGTTGCCGCGATCGTCGGCAAAGTTGAAGCCGGCGACCAGCGACAGGTCCTTCGTCTGGCCGGTGTTGACCGTCGACGGTGGACGCGGGTAGCCGGCGGAGTCCAGGTAGCCCAGGTACTGCGCGCTGTCATTCTTGTGGTTGTAGAAGCTGTAGTTCGCGTCGAGCTTGACGCCCTGGTACTTCGTGTTGAGCACGAAGTTGACGACGCCCGCGACCGCGTCGGCGCCGTACACCGCCGAGGCGCCGCCCGTCAGCACGTCGGCGCGCTCGATGAGGTCCGCCGGGATCTGGTTGATATCGGGGACCGATCCGAAGTTGAGGCCGATACCTCCGCCCGGGTTCAGGCGCCGCCCGTTGACGAGCACCAGCGTGCGGTTGGAGCCGAGGCCTCGCAGGCTGATGGTCGCGGTGCCGTTCGAACTGATCGCCAGGCCCGAGCCCTGCTCGGCGACGACCTGCGGCAGGTTATTCAGCAGGTCCTCGGCGCGGGTCAGGCCGGTCTGCTGGATGTCGACGGACGTGACGCTGGTCACCGGGCTGATCGACACATCGTTCGGCGACTGTTGAATGCGCGAACCGGTGACGACGACCTCTTCCTGGGTCGCAGCCGGAGCGGTCTGCACCGGCGCCGTCTGCGCGAGCGCAAGCGGAGATGCGGCCGTCATGGCCGATGCTGCGAGCGTAAAACGAACCGCCTGCCGCAACGTGCGACTTGAATTCGTCATGCGATGGTTCCCCTATGAATCGTTTCGAGATCGGAATCGAAAGCGTTTACGCCCTCGTTTCCGCGTCGTTACCGGCCGACCCCTCCTCGGCCTTTGGTCAAAATACTACAAGGCATGTCCCGCCTACGTAAAGTTACGTACGGCGGCTACGAAGGAATAGCTGGGATTTGGATTGTTTCGTCCCAGAAGCCTCGCGCCCAGACAATTTGTGTGGTAGGCGTGCAACATCGCCGCGCAACGCGTGGTGCGACGCACAAACGAGGCTTTTCGGGCTTTCTTGCAGCGATTTACGCGAGCCAGCAGTTGGTCGCGACGGTGATCCGCGTGTCCCGGCCGTAGAACGGCGCGACCTCGTGAAAGACGTACGACGGGAACATCAGGAGCTGCCCCTCGACGAGCCGGATCTCGAGCGGGCGCGCGACGAAGGCGCGATGCATCGTCGCGATCGCCGGATCCTGGTAGGCGCCTGCGCCCTGGCGCGGGTCGAGGAACCTGAGGAGTCCGCTCTGCGGCTGGGCCGCGACGACCTCGCCGGCGCGCACGCAATAGACGGCCGACCAGCAGGCCATCGGGTGGTTGTGGGCGACGAAGGAGCCCGCATAGCGCGACACGTGAAACCACGTGTGGTTGTGCAGCGTCAGCCGCGCGAGGTCCTGAGGCCCGAGCGTCGTCGTCTGCAGCACCATCCGCCCGATCGCATCGAGCATGAAGCGCCTGAGCTCCTGCACGCAGGCCTCGGGCCAGCGGAAGAGGTTGAAGCGGCTCTCGAACGTCTCCTGCTGCGCGACGTGGCTCGGGGTCGGGTTGCGATGCTCGTCGTTCTCGCGCGCGAGGAAGAGCGCCTCGAGGTCGCGATTGAGCGCCTCGCAGGGGGCGAGCCGCGCCTCGCCGAACGGCACCGCGAAGAGCGGCGCGACCTTGACCTCCGGCGTCACCATGTCGCAAGCCCCGTCTGACCGGGCGCCACGAAGCGCACGCGCGCAGTCACGAGGACGAGTTCCCCGGCGGCGCGCACGAGCGCGACCTCGTGGGTCACCGAGGCCGGGAACAGGGCGATCTGCCCCGGG
>Ga0335069_10008103_pt1 | contig 15078 bp, 13 predicted proteins | sample Lox_Sample_11_FD_206714 | JGI IMG/M metagenome (GOLD analysis project Ga0335069, IMG submission 206714) | Soil microbial communities from Loxahatchee National Wildlife Refuge, Florida, United States - Lox_Sample_1.1 | ecosystem: Environmental > Terrestrial > Soil > Wetlands | place: USA... | reverse complement strand
CGCGGTGAGCGCCGTCGCCTTGTCCTGGCGCTTCACGTTCTCTCTCACCACCGAGGGCGGAATGACGTGGTCCTCGCTCCCGGAGATGAGCAGCAGCGGGGCCCGCGGCCCGGCGAAGTCGATCTTCGACACGGCGCGGGGATTGAAATTGGCCGTCGCCCCCTGCCACAGGACACGCCCCGGCCCGGGCACTGCGTAGCGGGCCCAGACCTTGGCCGACTCCTCCTCGCTGAGAGTGTTGCCAAAGCTGTAGTGGAACTCCTCCTTGGTGAGGGCCACCGCGCGATGCGCATTGGCGGGGTTCTTCAGCACCGGGAAGGCCGACTTGATCTCCGAGAGGGTGAGCGAGAGGACGCCCTTGGGTGCGGCCGAATCGATCCCCACTCCCGCGGCGCCGAAGCCACGATCGAGCAGGAGCTGGGTCACCAGGCCGCCGAAGGAGTGGCCCATGATGATGACTGGCCTTCCCAGGCCGTCGATGATCTTCTCGTAATGCTCGACGACCTCTTCGAGCCCGACGTTCACCATCGGCGATGGGTCACGGCGGAGGGCGTCGATGTCGCCGTCCAGGCCGGGCCAGCTGCGGGCCACGACGTCGAAGCCCCGCTTCCGGTAACGCTCCACCCAGTGCTCCCAGCTGAGCGCGGTCAGCCAGAGGCCGTGGATGAGAACGATGCTGGTGGGAGTGTCCTTCGAGGGATTCGCCATGGGGTCCTTCCTTCCCGGGGGATCTCATTCCTCCGGCGCCAGAACCGTGAAGCTCCCGTCGGGTCCCGGGAAGTACATGCGTTCCGGCTCCCCGATGCGCGGCACGATGTCGTGTGCGAGCACGGTGCCAGAACCGTCGAGCGCGACCTCGTGGGCGACCACGACGCCACTCCCCGTGGGGTTCGGGTATGGCTTGACAGTGACCCGCTTGCTTCCCATCCGCTTCGGTCCCGTTTTTTGGGGCATCGTCAACTCTCCCGCAGATACTTCGGCGCGGCTGAAACGGTCTGCTGGCCCGTCGAAGCCGCCCGCCTTCAGGTACCGGATGGCCGTTTGTCACGTCCCCCCGGCTTTCGCCAGTCCGCCAGCCGTTCCGTGTCGCGCCGAGGGCAGCCCACGGTTTCCGGGTGGCGTCCGGACTTTCGACACCCCCGTGACGGGAGTGTCTGAGCGTCGGCAACGTTCCTGCTCGAGGCCCACGCTCGTCCTCTCTCGACCGTGACGGCATGTTAGTTGCTTCGCTTTGTCGGTGCGCGTTCCGCCATTCCGGCTCGGGCGGACGCCCGTGCTGCACGAGGGCCATGCTGGCGCGACGCCAAATCGTCCGCGGAGGAAACGTGACCATGCGCTCCACCACGTCCTTGCCACTCACTGTCATCGCGGCGTTGCTCGCCGCCGCTGCCGGATGCGCGCACGCCGGAGGGGAGCCGAGCGGGGCCGCGGCAGCTCCGTCCACCGACAGTGCAACCCCGCCCGTGCCTCCGCCGAGCAGAGTTCCCGAGGCTCCCTCGGCGGCTCCATCACCCCCGCCGGAGCACGATGACGCTGCTTCGACGCCGGCCGTGGTCGGGGCGACGGAGTCATCGGAACAGGGGCAGTGGGTCTACACCGATCAGTACGGCTGGATCTGGATGCCTTACGCCGAGTCGTTCGTCTACCTGCCGAGCACCGGCGCCGTGCCGCAGATGTACGTCTACTACCCGGCGGTGGGTTGGACCTGGGTGGTGGCGCCATGGATCTGGGGGCTCGGGCCCGGTCCATACTTCGGGGTCGTGGGCCCCGCCCGTTTCGTCTGGTGGGGCCGGGGCTACGGCCACTGGTACGGCTTCTCCGGGGAGTACGCGCACTGGGCCGGGCGCGGCTACTGGTCCGGAGGGCGCTGGTATGGACACCGCGATGTCTACGGGGTGCCTCACCGCGACGGAGCCTGGGTCGGGCACGAGGGCCATGGAGAGGGCCGCCGCCACTGAGACGGCGTGAACACCGGCGAGTGGGAGTCCCAGCCTGCGGCTGGCGCGGGTCTAGGGCTGGAGGAAGGCGAGCGGCAGCGAGTCGGTGATCAGCAGCTCGTAGGGCGCGAGCGCAGCGAACACGTCGGCCGTGCCGTCGCAGGTGTCGTGGAACCTGAACAGGACCCAGCCGCCGCCCGAGGTTCCGGCGCGCTGGACGGCGGCCACGCCCGAGCTGGGGTTCTTGCGGCATCCGGCCTCGAAGACCGCGTTGCCCACCGCCACCTGGGTGAGACCGCCCTGGGGCGCGGGATCGACCGCCGCGAGCAGTGCCTGGTCCCCGCCCGAGATGCGGAGGGTGTCGTCGGACGGGTCGTCGGTCCCCGCCGTGTCGACGTCGACCACCCAGGCGACCTGCTTGACGCCGGCGCTGGTGGCCGTTCCGGTCCCCACCATGATGTCCTCCTCGCCGTAGGCGATGACCAGGTGGGTGGCATCCGGCGGCACGACCGTCATCGTGGCCATTCCCACGACCACCATCGGCCGACCGCCATAGGACATCCCGGTGAAGTCCATCACGAAGGTCGCCTGCTGGGGCGTCCAGCTCCCGGTGACCACCACCGTCCCGCGCTCGTCGGGGCCGAGCATCGGCGGGCAGCCCGGACCGACGCTGACCTCGACGCGGACGTTGGTTCCGGAGCCGGTGGGGGTGACCACCCGGGCGCACGGGGACGAGCGACCGTCGAGCGCCGCCATCGCCACTGCAGCAAAGTACGACGCCGGCACCGCCGCGCCGAGCGTGGTCTCGAGCGGCCGGACGATTTCGGCCGGATCGGGTTTCACACAGCCCACGACCGGGATCAGGAGCGCGATCACCCAGCCGGACCGGAGCGTGGCGGAAGCGCGGTTCATCGTCGCCGCAACGCTACTGCGGCCCGGGAGCCTGGCGCCTCGACGGGCCCGGTGCCGCCTGCGCGGTCGCGGTCTGCGCGTTCCTCGCCGAAGGCACCTCGTCCAGCCGCGCGCCCCGGGGGCTCAGCGTGGCGCTCCAGCTGAGCGTGATGCGCCCGGTCAGGTCGGTCACTGTCGCGCCGTAGTGCCGCTCGCCGCTGGAGTAGGTGCGCAGGTAGAGGAAGTCGTTCCGGCCGCGGAGCTGGTCCTCGCTGTAGTCCGGGGACGAGCGCCCGTAGCTCACGAGGTTCGGACCCGCGTCGTGCTTGCTCCTCCGCAGCACCAGCGAGGCGAACGGCTTGCCCGACGGCTCGTCGGGCTCGAGCGAGAAGCGCGCCCTCTGCCGATCGTAGACGATGAAGCAAAACTTCCCCGGGTACCGCGTCCGCGGCGGGGCGGTCATCTCCGAGTTGCCCATCGGATCGTTGTCCCGCACTTCCACCCAGACGCGGTGACACACGGTGCCCTGTCCCCACGCGGTGGTCCCCTGGAGCAGGGTCGCCAGCAACAGCAGCCACCCGATTTGACCCACCCGATCCGGTCTTGAACCCATCGAAATCCCTCGCCTCACTCCCTTCGGCGCAGAGGGGTTCTGCAAGAAGCAGGCAGCAGAGAAGAACACCCCCGCTGGACGACGCGGGGGCGCTGGCGTCCGGCAGGAGGAGGGCGTTACGGTCGGCCCTCGTGCCGCGTCCATCGGCCAGCGCCTGGAGCACTCCGGTCACCCCCCGGGTGGCGGTGCTCCGCTGTTGTTGTCGTTGAGCTGCTGACGGGCCGGGGGCGTTCCCCCTGTGCTGCTCTCGGCTCCGCGCTGTCGCCCCCGCCCCCTCGCCGTTAGAGGACCTGCCCGATGGATCACTCCGCACGCGTCTACGACGACATCACCCAGATGCTCCCCGACGAGGAGAACCCCTCTCCGATCGTCCGGCTCAACCGCCTGGTGCCCGCGGGCTCGCAGCTCTGGGCCAAGCTCGAATGGATGAACCCCTTCGGTTCGGTGAAGGACCGGGCCGCCTGGTCGATGATCCGGGACCTCGAGAGGCGCGGGGAGCTGGGACCGGGCAAGCCAGGCCGAGGCATCGTCGAGCCCACCAGCGGGAACACCGGTCTCAGCCTGACCGCGCTCGCCGGGATCCGCGGCTACCGCATGCTGGCGGTGGTGCCCTCCAAGATCCCCGAGGAGAAGAAGGTCCTCCTGCAGGTCTTCGGGGCGAAGGTCGAGGTCGTGCCCGACGCGCTCTGCCCCCTGCCCGGGAGCGAGGACGGCACCATTGGGCTGGCCAAGACGCACGCCAAGGCCTCGGCCGACCGCTACGTGATGCCCAACCAGTACGCCAACCAGCAGAACGTCGAGGCGCACGTCCGCACCACCGGCCCGGAGATCTGGCGGCAGACGGAGGGCAAGGTGACCCACGTGTTCACCTCGCTCGGCACCTGCGGCACCGTGATGGGCCTCAGCAAGTTCCTCAAGTCGAAGAACCCGGCGGTGAAGGTGGTCGCCGTGCAGCCCAGCCCTGGCCATGACGTGCCCGGCATCCGCAACGTCTCCGAGCTCGACGTCTCGCAGCTCTACGACCCGAAGCTGGTCGACGAGACCCTGGAGATCGACTTCGAGCTCGCCTACACCGTGGCCGCCGAGCTGGCCCGCCACGAGGGCCTGCGCGCCGGCCCCAGCTCCGGGCTCATCTTCGAGGGCGCCCGGCGGACCGCCCTGAAGGGCCCCGTCCCCTGTGGGGTGATGATCTTCTGCGACGACGTCTTCAAGTACGCATCGAACATGCTCAAGCACGTGCCGGGCCTGAAAGCCGAGCCGTGAAGGAGATCTCCACGATGACCGGCCGACCGCAATCCGGATCTGCACCCGTGTCCGGGGCGGCGATCTGCTGTTGCGGCCACGGCCGGAGCTGACACCCACCCATCTCACGAAAGAAAGAAGGAGCACCGCCATGGCCGACTACGCACACCCCGAGGTCCTCGTCACCACCGACTGGCTGAGGCAGAACCTCAAGACCCCCAACGTCCGCATCGTCGAGGTGGACGTGGACCCGAAGCTCTACGCCGCGGGCCACGTCCCCGGGGCGGTGGGCTGGGACTGGACCACCCAGCTCAACGATCAGGTGAAGCGCGACATCATCTCCAAGGAAGATTTCGAGAAGCTCAACTCGGAGGCCGGCATCAAGAACTCCGACACCGTGGTCATCTACGGCGACGCGAGCAACTGGTTCGCCGCCTATGGCTTCTGGCTCTACAAGATCTATGGGCACAAGGACGTCCGGCTCCTCAACGGCGGCCGGGCCAAGTGGCTCAACGAGGAGGGCGCGCCCCTCACCACCGAGGTGCCGAAGTTTCCGCTGAGCCAGTACAAGGTGGCCTCGGTCGACAACTCGCTGCGCGCCAAGGTCTCCGAGGTGTTCGCCGCCAGCGAGAAGCGCGCACCGCTGGTCGACGTGCGAAGCCCCGACGAGTTCACCGGGAAGGTCATCGCCCCGCCAGGCATGACCGAGACCGCGCAGCGGGGTGGTCACGTCCCCGGCGCCACCAGCATCCCCTGGAGCACCGCGGTCACCAACGAGAACACCTTCAAGAGCGCCGACGAGCTCCGGGCCATCTACCTGGACCAGAAGCGGCTCGATCCGAAGAAGCCGACCATCGCCTACTGCCGCATCGGCGAGCGGAGCAGCCACACCTGGTTCGTCCTCAAGTACCTGCTTGGCTTCAAGGACGTGAAGAACTACGACGGCAGCTGGACCGAGTACGGTAACCTCATCGGCGCGCCCATCGAGAAGGGCGGCTGAGCTGGCTGCTGGCGGAAGGCCCCGGGTCGCCCATTCGAGTCGACCCGGGGTCGCCCCGGAGCCTCAGCTGCGCGCGAGCTGCCGTCGCGCCTGCGGCCGGATGAATCCGTAGATGCCGTTGAGCTGGTTGTAGTCCGCCGCCTCGCGGAAGGCCTCCGCGGCCTTGCCGGCATCTCCCTTGCCCTGCCAGGCCAGGCCGGTCAGGTAGGAGACGCGGGGGTTCTGTCCGCCGGCCTTGCCCAGCTCGGCCAGCGCGCCGTCCCAGTCCTTGGCCTGGACGGCGATCATCCCCGCCAGCTCGTGCGATTGCCGCACCTCGAAGGGGACCTTCTTGGCCTCCACCGCTGCCGAGTACTTCGCCGCCGACGCCCGGGCCCCGGGTAGGTCTCCCTTGAGCAGCGCCACCCGGGCCATGTCGAAGAGGTGGTTGCGGTGCGCGGCGTCCTTCACCGCGTCCGACGCCTTGGAGCGATCCACCAGCTTCACGCTCTCCTCGAACCTCTGGGCCGCCTCGGTGGGCTTCCCCGCGCGGAGTGACAGATTTCCGATGAAGTTCACGTCCTGGGACGCGGAGACCACGTCGCCGGCGGCGTCGGCGACCTTCTTCTCCTCCTCGAGGCTCCGGATGGCGTCGGCCCACTGCTCCTCGTGCATGTACGTCTCGGCGGTCCAGAACCACCCCTGACGCTTCTCGCCGTCGGTCCGCGCCTTGGCGAGCATCTGCTTCAGCGTGGCCCGCGCCTCGTCGCCCTTGCCGAGGAAGATCTGGTCGTTGGCGATGCCCACGTAGGCGCTGAGGAACAGCGGGTCCACCTGCAGCGCCTTCCGGTAGCGGCCGATGGATTCGTCGAACCGGCCCATCCGCATCAGGAGCTCGGCGTAGGAGTCGAGCGGGTTGGGATCGTCCGGGAGCAGCTCGGCGTACTTCTGGAACGTCTTCTCCGCCTCGGCGAGCTTCCCCTGGAAGCGGTAGGCGTAGCCGAGCTGGTTGTAGGGGAGGGTGAACTTCGGCTCGAGCTCCACGGCGCGGGAGAGCTCCTGGATCGCCGCGTCCCAGTCCTGTCGGCCGAAGGCGACGATGCCGATCTGGTTGTGGATTCGCGCGTCCGAGGGGAACTGCTTCGCCAGCTCGGCGAGCAGCGCATCCTGGTGCTCCGGACGCGACTTGGCGCCCGCCTCGGCGGCGCGGATGAACTTCTGCTCGGCCTCGGTGGCGTGGCCGGCGCTGGCCAGGGCCTTCTCCAGCCCGGCGAAGAACTCCTTGGCCGTTCCGGCGGTCTGCGCCCACTGCAGCCACCCCAGCGCGAACTGGGGGTCCTTCTTCACCGCCTGGTCGGTGCGGAGGTGGGCCTCGGTGCCCTTGAGACGCTCCCCGAGGTCACGTCCCTCGAGGTACAGCCTGCGCGCCTCCGGCGAGGAGGTGGTGATGGGGAGGGTGGCCGGATCGGCCGCGAGGGCCAGTGCCGGCAGGAGCAGCAGCGGGGGAAGCAGACGTCGCATCGGGCTCTCCCGCGGCCAGTGTGGGCCGCGACGGCGGGGATGCGCCGTTGTACGCCGCGTCCGCGGACGCGCGGCGGAGCGCCGCTGCATCCTCCGGACCGTTCGCTGGACTGGTCGATCGCGCCGCGCTGCTGGCTGCAGACGCCACGCCGCTCGCCACGCTCGGGCTGCTCGCCGCCCGACCGTCGGTGTGCCCGCAGGCTCAGGAGCGCCGACGGGTGAACGCCAGGGTCGTCATCACCAGCGCGAGGAGCGCGAGCGGGGCGCCACCGGCCGTGCTGCAGCTTCCCTCGATGTTCGACGGACCGTCGCCTCCGGACGCCGGACCCTGGCCGGCGTCGGGCGCGCCGCTGCCCCCATCGGGCGCAGGAACCGGTCCCCCGTCGGTCCCGCCGTCGGCCGCGGCGCCGGCCACCGGGATCACCAGCATCCCGATGCTCCGGGCGGGGAGGGAGACGGACGCGGTGGCGCCGCCGAGCGTGACGTCCGGCTGGCGAGTGAGGGTGGCGTTGGAGCTGGTCCGCCACCACTGCGCGGCGCCCGACGGAGTCGCGCCAGCCAGCTGGACCGAGACCGTCTGGGACGCGGACTGCTCGTTGGTGAGGACGACGGTCACCTTCCCCGGCGCCGTGGCCGCGAACGCCGCCGCGCCGGTGCCCGAAGTGACGGTGGCGCGGACGCCGGTGTCCCCGAACGTGCTTCCTGCGCCGTCGTAGTTCCGGAACAGCCGGAACGCGGCGAACGCGGTGTCCGCGGCGCCGGGCCCGCCCCAGGCGGTCGCCGCGTCCAGCCGCTCCCGGCCGAAGATGCCCAGCAGCTCCGCGTACACCACCGGGCCCATCGGTCCGTTCAGGTCCGAGAACCAGGCGTACTCGCTCACCGAGATGCGCGTTCCCGGGTAGTTCTGGGCCACCCAGTCCCGCATGCGCGGGAGGAGTCGGACGATGCCGCCCGAGATGCCGGCGCCGCCGATCCACGACGGGTCGACGTAGGTCGGGTCCCAGAGCGATCTGAGGTTCTCCGGGGCCGAGCCGCCCTGGGGGTAGTAGTGGAGGTCGAGCCAGTGGAGGACGCGCTTCCCGCTCGACGTCTCCTGGACCTTCGCCTGCTGGAGGTACCAGGCCACGAGCTCGGTCCCGCCGTGCGCCGCCCGGTCGGCCGAGATCGCCGAGCAGCCGCCGGCCGCGGTGTCAGCCGCCGAGCAGAAGTAGTTCGGCCAGCCCCACTCGGCGGGGCCGCTGATCTGCGCCGTCGGGTCGGCGTCGAGCAGGGCCAGGGCGGTGTCGCGCGACTTGCTCCACAGCTCGTCGTACGTCGTGGCGGCCGGATGCACGTCGTAGTGGGTGCTGTTCCAGAGCGCAGGCTCGTTGTCGAGCTGGTAGATGCGCTTTCCGTTCGAGGCACCGAACCGGGTGACGAGGTAGGCGGCCCAGGCGCGCGCGTCGCTCGAACCGAACGTGGAGCTGATCGCCGCCCCGTCGCACTGGACCCGCGCTCCTTGCCAGAGCCCGTTGCCGCAGTTGGTGTCATAGGGGTCGAAGGAGTCCTGTGAGGCGACCAGCGTCTTGGGGCAGCCGCAGTCGAAGGGGTGGGCGTACTTGGCCGACGCGGCGACGTGGCCCATCACCGGCACGGTGAACAGGGCGGAGATGCCGGCGCTGCGGGCCGCGGCGAGGAACGCGTTGGCGCCGCTGTTGGTCTTCGGGTCGCTGGGCTGCGGGTTGCAGTACCCGCCCGCGCTGCTCCAGCAGCCCGGGACGTTCTCGAAGTAGTAGTCCGCGCCGGTGTTGGCGGTGTCGATCTGCCAGTTGTACCGGGTGGTGGTGTTGCCCCCCCACCGGATGAGCGCCAGGTTGCCCGCCGTCACGTCGCCATTGGGCGCGAAGTTGATCCCGTAGATCAGCGGAGAGATGGGGTGCACGTCCGCAGCCGCGTCCACCGACACGGTGACCTGGCCCAGCGCGAGGGCAGGGCAGAGCGCGAGCAGGGCGACCGGGTGCACGTCCGAGATCCAAGCGTCGGGCGATGCGTGGCGGCAATGGACGGCGGGAGGGGCGGGCGTATGCGGTTGTGGTCGCCGCGTCGCTGTTGCACAGCGGATGCAGCGCTGCGGCCAGGGGGTGTTCGCCTCGGGGCAGCCAGGCCCAGCCGGGCACGCCGGGCCCCCCCCGGGACGCTGGACCCCGCTCCCGGGGGGGGGCAGGGCCAGCCTCAGCGCTTGACGATCTTCCCGTCCTTCATGACGAAGGACACTCGCCGCAGCACGCTGGCGTCCGCCAGCGGGTCTCCGGGCACCGCCACCAGGTCGGCGGCCATCCCGGCCCGGATCGCCCCGCGCTGTCCGTCCACGCCCAGCAGCTTCGCCGCGCTGGTGGTCATGGTGCGGAGGATCTCCGCGGGGGCGAAGCCCGCCTCCTGGAAGCTCTCGATGCCGGCGATGGACAGCGTCCCGCGGGTCTCGCCCGGGGCGGGGAAGACGATGTCCGTCCCGAAGGCGATGGGTACTCCCACGGCCCGCGCGCGCTTCAGCCGCTCGACCACCTTCTGGTGGTAGTCGGCCATTCCCATTGCCTCGGCCGCCGACCGCGTGAAGTCCGTGCCCACCAGGTAGACGTTCTTCTTCTTCATCAGCTGCAGCGCCTCGGTGGACGCGGTGTAGGCGTGCTCGATGGACGCCACCCCGGCCTCGGCCGCGTTCCGCACCCCCGCCTCGGTCGCGGCGTGGGCGGCCACCTTGAGTCCCGCGCGGGCCGCCTCGGCGATCAGCACCTTCACGTCCTCGACCGAGTAGAGGTATGGCTGGTCGTCGACGACGATCTTGATGACCTTCGCCCCGAACAGCGTGTTCTTGCGCACTGCCTCGCGCATCTGGTCGGGCGTGTCGGCGTAGAGGTACTCGGGCTCGCCCAGGTCGGGGCGCTCCGGCTGCAGGCCGTGGAACTGGCCTCCGAGCGGAGTGATGATCCGCCCGGCGTTGATGATGGTCGGGCCGGGGATCATCCCCTCCTCGATCGCCCTGCGCAGCTCGGTGTCCGCGTAGTTGCCGGCGTTGCCCACGTCACGCACGGTGGTGAAGCCGGACTGGAGCATGTCGCGGGCGTTCATCGCGCCGATGAGCGCGCGCCGGGCGTTGGTCTCGAGCACCGTCGAGGCCAGCAGCCGCTGCAGCAGCTCGTTCAGCCCCCTCCCGCCCTGGGTCACCGTGCTCAGGCACAGATGGGTGTGGGCGTCCATGAGGCCGGGCAGCACCGCCCGGTCCGAGAGGTCCACCACCTGCGCCCCCGGCGGAGCAGCCACGCTCGCACCCACCGCGCGGATGATCCCTCCCTCGATCAGGATCTGCTGGCCCGTCGTCGCGGTGCCGTTGGCGGGGTCGACCAGCCGCCCGGCGCGGATCAGCACCGGCTCGGCGCGGGCGGCGAGGCTCAGGGCCAGGAGCAGCAGGACGGGACGGCGGTGGGTGTGGCGCTTCATCGTCGGGGGGGACCTCCAGCGAGGGAGCGGTCCGTTGTATCCGACGCCTGTGGAAGGGCGTGGTGCTTTCTCGACCCCCCGGGCAGACCTGCGCGCCGCCACGACCGCGGAGGACATGGCCCTCCGTTGCACGCACAGGCGCGAGGCCCCGTACGCTTGCCGGCGATCATGAGGTCCCGACCCGGTCGTCTGTTCGTTCTTCTTGCCGCGCTGGCAGCGGTGGCACTGTCCGGCTGCTCCGAAGCCTCGGGGCAGACCCAGGGCGCCGAGCCGTGTTCCAAGACGAAGTACGACGCCATGTACTTCGCCGTCGACCCCTCGGGGATGGTGGTGAAGTTCCCGCAGGAGGAGCTCGAAGGCCACCAGCGCCGCGGCTTCAAGCCCGCGACCCAGGAGCAGGCCAGGTCGCTGGTCCGCCGGGAGTGCCCGGCCGGCTTCCGCTGAGCCCAGGGCTCCGGCGCAACCCTGCCGACGCGTCAGATCGGGACGAGCCGCCGCGCATCGAGAAGCACGACATCCTCGCCGCAAAGACCTGACCTGGCCGGGGTGCCGATGGGAGCGGTCGCCCGCTTCTTGACGGTGGCGCCCCGGTGCGCCCAGATCGCGCGCCGGGGAGAGCACCTCGTGGAGGACCGTCCGGTGCGTGCTTCCATCTGCATCCCGATCGCCTCGTTCGCGCTCGGCGGCTGCCTCGGCGCCGCCGGGTGGGACCCGCGCGAGCCGCTCGTCGCCGAGACGCCCGTCGCCCCGTCGGGTCACACCTCCATCATGGCCACCCGGCGGGCGGGGGCCGCGCGGTGGTCGGCGGACGATCTGGAGGACCTCGGCGGTGCGCTCATCCCCGAGGCGACGGTCTACGCCATCTGGTGGGGTGAGGCGTCCCGGTTCCCCGCCGACGCCATGTCCGGGATGGACACCTTCCTCTCGGGCCTGGACGGCTCGCGCTACCTGGCGGTCGTGGACCAGTACGTGCGGCAGCCGGCGCGGGCGATCTTCGCCGGGCACCTGATGGAGACCTCTCCGTCTCCGACGCACTCGCCCTCGAGCGAGGAGATCGTGGCCAAGGTGTGTCAGGTGCTGGCCGACGCCCGCCAGACACCGAGCCCCACCGCGCTCTACCTGGTGTTCACCGATGGCTTCCCCGAGCCGGCGGACTTCTGCGCCTGGCACGACGGTGGGCGCTGTCCGGACGGGAAGCGGATCCACGTCGCCTATCTGCCGAACATGGCCAACGCGCCCCAGTGCGACCCGGGCGACCTCTTCCATTGCAACTCCCTCAGCGAGCCCACCCGCGCCCTGGCCAACGTGACCGCGCACGAGACAATCGAGATGCTCACCGACCCGGATGGGACCGGCTGGCTGGATCGCTCGGGGGACGAGATCGCCGACAAGTGCAACTTCCGGTTCGGCAGCTGCGTCGCGCTGGGCAGCACCCGCTGGCAGCTGCAGAAGCAGTGGTCCAACGCCGACCGCGGCTGTGTCCAGGAGAAGGCGTCCGCGTCGCAGGGGGTGGCGGTCGCCCGCTAGAGCCCCGCCACGGGGAGCATGTTGCACCTTGGTCCCATTCCCTTCGAGCCGCGGGGGCCGGGCGTTCCTGGCAGAGTGCGCGCATGACAGCCCGGCGGTTCCTGCTCGTCGCCGCGATGGCCTGCTCGTGCGCGGGCTCCTCCAAGGAGCAGGCCCCACAGCCGGCCCAGCCACCGGCTCCTCCGCCCCAGCAGCCCGCCGCTCAGGCCGTGCCGGCGGCCGCACCCACGGCGCCCGCCGCTCAGGCCGTGCCGGCGATCGCACCCACGGCGCCTGCTGCCCAGGCCGAACCGCCCGCCTCGACCGAGGGTGGCTTCGCGCCGGAGGCGCTCGAGGCCATCGTCTCGCCCATCGCGCTGTTCCCGGATCCGCTGCTCGGACAGATGTTCGAGGCGTCGCTCCGGCCACAGGAGGTCGCCGAGGCCTCCGAGTTCCTCAAGGCGCACCCCAGCCTCTCGGGCAAGGATCTGGACGCGGCGCTCAAGGACCGGCCGTGGGACGGAAGCGTGAAGGCGCTGGCCGCGCTGCCCGATGTCCTCAAGATGCTGAGCGAGCACCAGGACTGGGCCCGCGACCTCGCAACGGCGTACCGGACCCAGCGCGACTCGGTGCTCTTCGCCGTGCAGCAGATGCGTGCGCGGGCCCTGGAGGCCGGGAATCTCAAGTCCTCGTCGCAGCAGACGGTGAAGGTGGAGAAGGGCGGGACGGCGAGCGACGGCACCGCGACCAGCGTCATCTACATCGTGCCGGCGCAGCCCGAGGTAGTGTACGTGCCGGTCTACAGCCCGACGGTCGTCTACGGCACGTGGGCGTACCCCATGTACCCGCCGCCGCCGGTCTATCCCCCGGGCTACGTCGCCGGTGGCGCGGCGATCAGCTTCACCATCGGCTTCGCCATTGGCTCGAGCTACTGGCGCTACCCGCCCTATCCGCCGTACCCGCCGCGTCCTCCGTATCCGCCGCGTCCGCCGCCGCCCGGAGGCTGGGGCCGTCCACCGCCGGGTGCCGGCGGGCCCGGTGGGCCGGGCGGTCCCGGTGGGCCGGGCGGTCCCGGTGGGCCGGGCGGTCCCGGAGGCCGGCCAGGAGGCCCGAGCACGCTTCCCTCGGGTCCCGGAGGGGGTGCTGGAGCACCACGTCCCTCCACGGGGATGCCGAGCACGGCCCCCTCCGGTCCCGGAGGCGGCGGGGGAGCACCACGCCCCTCGACGGGAATGCCCTCGCCACCGCCGGGAGGCGGATACAGCGGCGGTGGGGACCGAGGCTGGGGCGCTCCTTCGGCCAAGCCCGCACCGTCCGGGCCTGCGTGGGGCGGTGGGATGAACAGCGGCGCACAGACCCGAGCGGCGAGCAACCGGGGCGCGTCGAGCGCCGGAGGCGGCGGTGGACGCGGTGGCGGACGGAGACGCTGAGCGATCATGACCCTTCGACGCGCGACACTCTGCATCGCCGCTCTCTTCTCGCTCCCGGTCCTCGGGGCCGGCGCGAGGGCCTACCCGGATCCGGCGGCTGCGACCGAAGCGCTGGTCGCCGCCGCCCGCTCGGGCGAGGTGCAGGCCGTGGTCGGGGTCCTGGGCGACCGGTCGAAGTCGTTCCTCGTCTCGGGTGACGCCGTCGCCGACCGCGCGGCGCTCCAGGAGTTCGTCATCCTCTTCGATCGCAGCCACGCCCTCTCTGCCCCGGACGAGCGGATCCGGACGCTGCTGGTGGGCGAGGACCGCTGGCCCTTCCCCATCCCGCTGGTGCAGGGGCCGGCGGGCTGGACGTTCGATGCCAAGGCGGGCGAGGCGGAGCTTCTCGCGCGCCGGGTCGGGCAGAACGAGCTCGACGCGATCCAGGTCTGCCTCGGCTACGTGAACGCGCAGCAGGACTACCTGGCGCGGAATCCCGAGGGGGCGAGCGCGCCGCACTACGCGGACCGGCTGATGAGCTCACCCGGAAAGCGCGACGGGCTCTACTGGAAGACGTCCGGCGGCGAGCCGGAGAGCCCGATGGGGCCGGCGGTGGGCGGAGCCATCCGCGAGGGCTACGCGCCGAAGGAGGGCCAGCGCACGCCGTACCGCGGCTACCTCTACCGGATCCTCACCGCGCAGGGCCCGAGCGCCGAGGGCGGCGCGATGGACTACCGCGAGGGCGGGAAGCTCACCCGCGGTTTTGGCCTGGTCGCGTACCCGGCGTCCTACGGCAAGTCGGGGGTGATGACCTTCGTCGTGAACCAGGCCGGGGTCGTCTACGAGAAGAACCTCGGTCCGAAGACTGCGAAGACGGCTGCCGGATTGAAGCGCTTCGATCCCGACAGGAGCTGGACGCGCGTCGAGCCCTAGGCCGACCTCTCGGGCGGCGGGGATGACGGCGAGCCGCATCGGCGAACGGGTGACGTGAGGCAGGGAGGAAGGTCATGACCGGACGAATCAGGCGAGCGTCTCCGCGCCCTCCGATACCCCAGCTCTCGCGGCCGTCCCTGGCGCGGAGCCGGCCGCTGGCCGGGGCCTTGCGAGCGCGGCGGACGGTCCGCGAGATCTCCGCCCGTCCGCTCGCACCCTCGCTCCTCGCCGACCTGCTCTGGGCGGCGTGGGGCGTGAACCGTCGTCACGGGCCGTTCGGGATGCCCGGGAGGACGGCGGCCTCGGCGAGCAACTCGCAGGAGATCGACCTGTACGTGCTGAGGGCCGAGGGCGCCTTCCTCTACGACGCCCATCGCCACCGGCTCGTGCCGGTCGTCAGTCGCGACCTGCGGCACCTGGCACTCAACCCCGGGCAGGGTCTGCTGGGCGCCACGGCTCCGGTGCGTCTGGTCTTCGTGGTCGACCTCGACCGTCTGGAGCACACCTCGGGATTCGAGGAGCCCGGTCTCCACGACCCCGCGGTCCAGCGCTCGTACTACTTCGTGGACACCG
>Ga0335069_10008102_pt1 | contig 15078 bp, 15 predicted proteins | sample Lox_Sample_11_FD_206714 | JGI IMG/M metagenome (GOLD analysis project Ga0335069, IMG submission 206714) | Soil microbial communities from Loxahatchee National Wildlife Refuge, Florida, United States - Lox_Sample_1.1 | ecosystem: Environmental > Terrestrial > Soil > Wetlands | place: USA... | reverse complement strand
GGCGGGCAGGCGCTGATAATGGCGCCGACGTTCAAACAATGGGACCAGGAGCCGACGCGCGAGTTCGGTTTTCCGGACCCGAATTGGGACGAACATTGGCGGATATATGGCGCTGACTTGAAAGATCGAATCGAAGCAGCAGGATTCAAGTTCGCGGCGATCGATTTCTCGCAGTTCTTGAAACCCGCACAGTTCAGCCGTCTGGGCGTGGACAGGGACACGGTTTTCATCGCCACGAGGACCGAGTGAGTCGCGGAGGTTCGATGGCGTATGACGGAGCCGCATCCGAACCGTCTGCGCACAAAACTCTTTGACGGCTGCCGCGTGCAGGCGGGCGTCGCTGCTCACCTGCACGCGCACACAGGTCGCCGCCCTTGTCTGTTTAGCGATAGGCGAGAAAATCGCGGCCGAAGGTCTCGCGCGCAATTATCGATTTCATAATTTCCGGAGTGCCATCGCCTATCTCCAGCCCAATCACGTCGCGCAGTCGCTGCTCGAAGGGCAAATCCTGATCGTAGCCCATCCATCCGTGCAGAATCAGGCAACAGTGGATCGCCTCGGCCGCGGCCTTGGGCCCCAGCCATTTCGCCATCGCGGCCTCCTGCGTATGCGGCTCCCCGCGATCGCGGCGCGCGAGGCACTCGTAGGCGAGCATCCGCGCGGCGCGGACCATCGTCACGTGCTCGGCTATCTGGAATGACACGCCTTCATGCTTTGCGATTGGCCTGCCGAAGGTATGGCGCTGCTTGGCGTAGGCGATGGTTTCCTCGAGCGATTGCTGCGCGGCGCCAAGGCAGGCCAGCGCGATTATCGAGCGGTTGTAATCGAACGCATTCATTATCTGGTAGAAAGCGCCGCCTTCCGATCCGAGCAGGTGATCGGCGGGAACGCGTACGTCTTCGAAATTCAGAGAACCACGCTGGGTGAGGCGCTCGCCGGCGCTGCGGTAAATGCGTCGCGACACCCCGGGCCGATCGAGCGCAACCATGAAGGCGCTGATCCCGCGCGCGCCCGGGCCGCCGGTGCGCGCGAACACCAGGCATCCGTCGGCGATGCCGGCAAGGCTGATCGAGGCCTTCTCGCCGTTGATCACATAATGATCGCCGTCACGGCGCGCCGTGGTTACGAGCGCGGCTGCATCTGATCCGACGCCGGGTTCGGTAAGGCCCAGAGCGAGGACTTTGTCGCCGGAGGCAAGCCCCGGCAACCATTCGCGCTTGACGGTCTCGCTCGCGTGGCGTGCGAGGCTTCCGCCGATCATCCCGACTTGCAGAAACAAGGTCGTGCTTATGTCGCCGCGGCCGAGTTCCTCGCCCGCGATTCCCGCCATCGTAAAGGTTCCTTCGCTGCCGCCATACGCAGCCGGGATGCTGAGCCCGGTGATTCCCAGGGCTCCCAGCTCGCGCACGCGCTCGCGCGGGAACGGGTTGCCACGGTCCCATTTTTGGAAATCAGGCAGCAGGCGCTCGAGCGAGTAGCGTCGAACGGACTGCGCAAACTGCCTCTCCTGTTCGTTGAAGGTAAAATCCATGGTCTCCAATCTCCTCGGACGTCTGCACGGTTGCGACTAGCCCGCTCAATGATCGCATCGCTGCGATCAAACGCAACGGTTGCACTAATGTCGCGCACTGAACTCCTGAATTCCGCTCACAGGCGCGCGCCCCAACCGGTCTAACAAGTGTCCCGTGCGGCACAAAGTGATGCTCTGTTTCCTGCGTGCGGCTCTTGCGCAAAACCGCCCCCCAATCCCGACCTGTCAGGATGCGTGAGAACGCACGTCAGGGGCGGCGCAGCGATCAACCAGGAGAAAAATTACCGGGATCAGGGGCCTTGACTGCATGCCTTCATGAGTCGGTCAACTTCATTCCCTTCCTTCACGGTCAAACCGGCGTCTTCCGGAAGGATGCTGGAAGTTGCACCGTTCTCACGTCGTTTCCCGGATGCCCAAGCCGGCGGTCAGCGTGCCGTCACGCGCCATGTCAACCACCTTGGCGATATCGTTGGCCATCGGGCGGTCGATGTCGAGGCGCGCCACCTTCGAGCGCACCCGATCGTAAACGATCCTGGTACGCCCGAGCTTCTCCGGGCCGCGGAGATCTGCCGCCTGACAAAGAGCGATCACGTGGATTGCGGCGACCTTCTCGACGAGCTCGACGACATCGCGCGCCTGGCGAGCGGCCGTCGCGCCCATCGAGACCTTGTCCTGGTTGTGGCATTCGGTGGAGCGGGAGAAAACGGTTAGAGGCATGCATTTGCTCAGCGCCTCTGCGCACAGCGACGAGCACGCCAGCTGCATCGCCTTGAAGCCGTGGTTGAGCCCTTCTTCGGGATGGCCGGCCGGGAAGCGAGGGATCAAATTCGGCGTCAATCCGTTGCTGAATTTCTCATCGACGATAAGCTCGAGCTGGCGATCCATGAGATCGCCGACGCTGGCGACGGCCGTCTTGAGGGCATCCATCGCGAGCGCGACATGGCCCCCGGCGAAATTGCCGCCGCTGTGCACCGCCCCCGATTTCGTATCGAACAGCGGATTGTCGTTGCTCGAGTTAATCTCAACGTCGAGCCATCGATCGACCCACTCCACGACGTCCCACAGAACGCCGGTAAACTGCGGCGCGCAGCGAATCGAGTACTTGTCCTGGACTCGGTACGGCAGCTCGCGGTAACGCCCGTCGGTCGTGCCAAGCTGGCCGAGGAAGCGGTCGTACGGTGTCGCGAGCTCGCTGCCCTCGAGAAGGGCGCGAATGTCGGCGGCGGAACGCATCTGGCCGGGGTGCGGCTTGGCCACGTCGTGAAGAAACGGATCGAAAGCCCCGGTGGTGCCGCCGAGCACTTCTACGCACATTGCGGTGCAGATGTCGGACACGAGCGCCAGTCGACGGGCATCGACGGCGGCCAGGGCGGCGAACCCTGCCATAAACGCAGTGCCGTTGACGACGGCGAGGCCCTCCTTAGGCTCGAGCACGATCCGGTCGAGACCCTCGGCGCGCAAAGCCTCGCTCGCGAGGCAAACCCGGCCTCGGTAGTGCGCCAATCTTCCTCCGGTAAGTGCGGCGGCGAGGTTGGAAAGCGGTACGAGATCGCCGCTCGCGCCAACGGAACCCTCCTCGGGGATGACCGGCGTGATTGCGGCGTTCAACATCTCGAGCAATCGCTGCACGAGCACGGGGCGCACTCCGGAGTAACCGCGGGCCAAATTGTTGGCGCGAATCAGCATGACGGCGCGCGTCGTCGCGATAGGAGTCGCGGTGCCGGTGCCCTGACCGAGGCTCTCGATGAGCCGCGCCTGCAGCGCACACGCCTTGGCGGGATCGATCTGGCGATGCGCTGAGTCGCCAAATCCTGTAGTCACTCCATAAATGGGCTCGCCGCGCGCGACGTGCTCCTGAGCCACTTGCCGACTCGCCTGCATAACCTTCCGCGCATCGGACGACAGGGCCACGGAGGCCCCGGACCGTGATACGTGGGCCACGTCGTCCAGTGTCAGATGTCGCCCATCCACAGTGATCGCTTGGGCAGCTCGACTAGCTCGGGCGGTCGCCAACCGGGTCGTCATTGGGACTTTTTCCCTCCAGCAGAATTGCATAGAATTTCTGGATGGAAGTGCTGATAGTGTCAATATCTGTGGATTATACTGTGCAATTTGTCTAGTTGAGACGCATATCCCTCGTCGTATGCCGAGCAAGTTGTATACTATCGACGAACTGGACCGCAGGCTCCTTCGCGCCATGGCTGCCGAGCCTCGCGCGACCGTTATGGAGCTTACGAGAAAGCTTGGCGTGGCGCGCGCGACGACCCAGTCGAGATTGGACAAACTGGTCGCGCGCGGCGTGATCAGCTTTGGACCGGTCATCTACCCTCGCGCGCTCGGCTATGAGGTGCTTGCCTTCACGACGATAGAGATCGCGCAGGGCAGGCTGGATGACGTTGTCGATCACATACGCGACATCCCGGAGGTGCTCGAAGCCCACACAACAACAGGATCCGCCGACCTGCATTGCCGTGTCGTCGCGCGCACGCACGAGCATCTCCAGGCGGTGATGGCTCGAATACTCAAGGTGAAAGGCATCGACCGAACAACGACGATCATCGCACTGACCGATCAGATACCGCTGCGCTTCTTCCCCTTGCTCAACCCGTCCGAGCAAACGCGCTGACGGCCGCCGTCGCGGCTCGCGCTCGTCCGCCCCAGGTTCTTCAGCGCTCGAAACGAAAGAGGTCATCCTCGTTTTCGTACGGCACAATCGGGCATTGGATGTATGAAGATGCCGGTCATCGGCAACGGCCGGATAAAAGCCCTTGCGGCCTTACGATGTTCTGAACTATCGTTCAGAATGTGGACACACTCGAAAACTCGACGCGTCAGGTTGACGAAAGCGCCGCAACTCCCGCGCATCACGCCGTCCGGTTCAGCGGTCCCGAGGGGCTCCCCGCCGATTACAAAGATCTGCTCGTGCGGATGCTCTCGATTCAGTCGCGAATCGAATCGGAGTACATGCTTGCGCCCGATCGCACGCTCATCAAGCCGCTTGCGATGGCGCCGACGCCGGAGGACAAGGCGGAGTATGCCGCGTTCTGGTCCGACGAGGTTCGTCATGCAAGCTACTGGATGAAGCTGCTTGCGGAACTGGGCGTCAAGGTTGACGACGCGTTCATGGCGCAGCCGATGCCGATTTACATTTTCGAGATGCGCGATCGGGCGGAGGATTGGATTGAATACGGGCTGTTCAGCTTTTTCGCCGATCGCCAGGGCGCGTACATGGGATACGAATGGGTCGGATGCAGCTATGAACCGCTCGCGCGAATTTCGGATCGCGTCCACAAGGAAGAACTCGGCCACGCCGCCTTTGGCCATCGCATCCTGCGTCGCGTGATCCAGCGCGATACGGAGCACGGGCGCGAGCGGATCGCGCATTACCTCAAGAAGTGGTATCCGGCCGGACTCGATATGTTCGGCAAATCGGGATCGAAGCGCCAGGGCGATTTCGTCAAATGGGGGCTGCGCAAACGAACCAACGAGCAGATGCGTGATGAGTTCATTGCCGAGGTAAACGGCCTTTTGGCGCGGCTCGAAATTCCGATCCCCGACCCGCACGCGGGCCGTCGATACCTGTAGCGCTTTTGCGAACCACCCTCGCGCGCATCACGGAGTAACGAGTGAAAAAAAACGCCGTCGTCGCATCGCTTCCCAAAACCTCGCGCTGGCAGGCAGGCTTTCGGCGCGCGGTATCCTCCGACGAGCGATACGACGCCAATATCGATCACATTTTGCGGGCGGCGGCCGCGGTCTTTGCAGAGAAAAGCTTCGGCCTGGCCTCCGTGCGCGATATCGCCGCACGCGCGCGAATATCGTTTCCGCGCATCTATTACTACCTGCGCAACAAGGAACAACTGCTTTTCCTCATTTCCGAACGGGCGTTCGCACAACTGATGAACGCCGCGGAGGAGGTGACGGCCAACACGCCCGATCCCGAAGTGCGTTTGCGGCTGCTGATAAACGGGCACCTCGGATATCACATGGCGAATATCGCCGAGATGAAGGTGCTCGTGCGCGAGGCCGATTCGCTCTCGGGGCGCTACGCGGCTAAGGTCAAGCGCCTCAAACGCGATTACTCGCGGCTCTTTCGTCGCACCATCGAAGATCTCGCAAGCGCGCGCGGCAAGGCGCTCGATCCCGAGTCGTCGCGCGTCCTGACATCACTCCTATTCGGCGCGATGAACTGGTTTTACACCTGGTACGATCCGGCGCGCGATTTTTCCGGGCGCGAACGCATTATGGACGAAGTATTTCGGATGATATCGAGCGCTCTCAGCTCGCGTTGAACGGGCCCATGCTCGAAGGATGCACTCCATGGCCGGATGAATTCGAATCCCGCTATAGACGCGCCGCCATCCGGGGCTCGCAGACCATCCATGCTGCGATAGCTGCGGCGGCTTCCGTCAACGGCGGTCATCTCGCGCTCGTCGATGAAACTGGAAAACTGAATTTTTCCGATCTGATTTCCGAGTCGCGCCGGATAGCAGCGTTGCTTCAACAATCAGGTATCCAGCGCGGCGATCGCATAATCTTCCAGATGCCGAACTGCGTCGGGTTCGCGACGATGCTGCTCGGTTCGCTTGAAGTCGGCGCCCTTCCAATCATGGCGCTGACCGCTTTTCGACGCGCCGAGCTTGAGTATCTGATCGAATTTTCCAGCGCCCGCGCGATTGCCATCGCACCCACGCATCGCGGATTCGACCACGCCGCGCTCGCGCGCGAATTGGCGAGGAGGTCGGGCTCGCTGAAAACGATCTTTGCGACCGGCAAGGCTCCCGGATGCGTCGCGATCGATGGCGCGGCGCGCCAAGCCAACGGTGGCGTGGCGCAGGCCGGAACTCAGAGCACTGAAGCATTGGATGTCGCGCTCTTTCTGCTCTCGGGCGGCACGACCGGGATGCCCAAGCTGATCCCTCGCACGCACGCCGATTACATTTACAACGCACGGGAATCCGCACGGGTATGTGGACTCGACTCGTCGTCACGGATTCTTATCGCCCTCCCGGCGGGACATAATTTCCCGCTCGCCTGCCCCGGGCTGATCGGCGCGGCGCTTGCGGGCGGCGCCGCGATATTTGCTGATTCCACCAAAGCGGAAGAACTCGCCGCGACCATCACGCGCGAGCGGGTCACGCATCTGCCGTGCGTTCCGACAATCGCGATGGCGCTGTCGGAACTCCCGGAAAATACACGACGAGCGATGGATTCGCTTCGTGCCATCACGGTCGGCGGTCAGAAACTGCAGGAAGCCGCGGCGCGCAAACTCGCGCGCGCATACCCTCGCGCAAAAGTTCAGCAGGTATTCGGGATGGCGGAAGGGCTGCTGTGCTTTACGCGCCTCGACGATACGGACGAGATCGTATTCGCGACACAGGGACGTCCGCTCTCCGACGCCGATGAAATCAGGATTGTTAACGAGGCCGGGATGGACGCAGCATCTGATGAGACCGGCGAACTATGGTGTCGCGGGCCTTACACGATTCGCGGTTACTATCGCGCTGCCGAGCGCAATCGCGAAGCATTCTCGCCCGACGGCTTCTACAAAACTGGAGACCTCGTTCGCCGCGGCCCGGAAGGAAATCTGGTAGTCGAGGGTCGCAGCAAGGACCTGATCAACCGTGGCGGCGAAAAAATCAGCGCCGAAGAAATCGAGGCGCGCTTGATTTCACACCCTGCGGTCCTCGTGGCCGCCGTGGTCGCGATGCCCGATCCCATGCTTGGCGAACGCGCGTGCGCCTGCGTAAAGCTGCGCGACGGCTTCGCGTTGGACCTTGCCGGGATGCGCGCGTTTCTCGAAGCTGGCGAAATCGCGCGTTTCAAATGGCCGGAGCGAATCGAGATCATGAAAGAGATGCCGCTCACCAATGTCGGGAAAATCAAGAAAGCGCAATTGCGCGCCGATATCGCCCGTAAGCTCGCGTCCGAAGCGCTCGAAAACGTCGCCGCGCGCGCGCGTTCCGCATCCTGAAGGAGGCTGCGATGGAAGTGCAAAAGGGATTATCGATGCTCGGCGCACTCATCGCGAAACTCGAACGCAACCATCGCACGCTCAAATCCCATCCGACCATAGACAAAATCGAACGTGGCGAACTGAGCCGCGAGGAGCTGCGTCATTGGGCTACGCAGCTTTACATCGGCAACAAGGGCCACAATGCGAATATCCTGGGTTTGATTTACGCAAAGTGCGACGACTTCAACGCGCGGCGCGCGATCGTGGAAAATCTGCTTGAAGAGGAACTCGGTCGCCAGTCGGGAGTCGGCCTCTCGCACATGGAACTGTACCTCGAGTTCGGCGAGGCGCTCGGTATCCCACGCGAGCGATTGCTCCACGCGCAGATGTCGCCGGATGCAACCGCGATGGTGCACTGGATGTACTGGCTCGCGGCCTCCAAGCCCTGGTACGTGACGCTGGCCGGCATCAGCCTCGGCTCCGAGCTTTTCAATCCTGACGCTTACGTGCGAGTCGTGCACGGCCTGCGCGAACATTACGGGTTGGACGACGCAGGCGTCAGGTTTTTCACCGTTCATATTGAAGTTGACAAGGATCACGGCGATTCCAGCGCGGGATCGATTTTCCGCGCGATACCGGACAGCGCCGCCGCCGAGACGTTGTGGGCGGTCGAGATGCATATCGAGTTCATGCGCCGTCTGTGGGCTGATATCACCCCGCCTGTGGCTTGACGTGAGCCCGCGCTGACCCTCAAGGCTGGAGCGCTTTTCGCGGGGTCCGAGCCCGATTCACCCTCAGTCGGGTCGCAACTTCCGACGCCGATTGCGCGCGGCTCTTTCGGGGCATACCTCCGGGACGTTTCTGCTCAGCGTCATGCAACCAACGAAGGAACGCTGCGCAAATGATTTTCGCGGCAGCGTCAAAATAAAGTGCGCCGCCCGATTGCGACTACGCGCTGAAGCGCGCAGTTTCATAGTCACGCCCGAAGGGAGAAGGAACGAGATGCCTTACGAGAACTACACGTGCTTGAAGATTCGCACCGATCGCGGAGTAGCGTTTGTGACGATCGACCATCCGCCGGTAAACCTTCTCGACGCTCCACTCATCGAAGAGCTGGACAGGATTGGCAGGGAACTCGAGAAAGATAGCCGCGTGCGGGTGATCGTACTCCAGAGCGCCGACCCGGAGTTCTTCATCGCCCACGCCGATGTGAAGATGATTCAACAGCTTCCGAGGACTGCGCCTCCGAAGTCGACAACCCTTGGGTCATTTCACCAGATGGTCGATCGTTTTCGAACAATGCCGAAGGCGACCATCGGTATGCTTGAAGGACGGGCGCGTGGTGGAGGCAGCGAGCTTCTGCTCTCATTGGACATGCGATTTGGCGCCCTCGGCCGCGCCATCCTGGGTCAGCCCGAAGTAGCAGTCGGGATTATTCCTGGAGGCAGTGGAACCCAGAGGCTGCCGCGGCTGATCGGCAGGGGCCGGGCGCTCGAGGTGATCTTGGGGTGCGAGGATTTTTCCGCCGACGTCGCCGAACGATACGGCTACATCAACCGGGCGCTGCCGCCGCAGGAGCTCAGGCCGTTTGTTGAACGGCTCGCCCACCGGATCGCTTCTTTTCCTGCACAGGCCATCGCCATGGCAAAGGCGGCCGTCAACGCGGCGGAGCTCCCAACGATAGAGGGCCTGCTTGAGGAAGAGCACTGCTTTTATCAATGTCTTGCCACAGCAGATGCGCAAAATCGGATGGCGAAAATAATGGAGGTCGGCGCCCAGACGCGGGAGGCCGAACTTGGATCATTCGATGATCTCATCGCGAAACTGGCGGGCTGATCGGCGCAGAATCCGCATTGCAGACCAGACAGCAAAGCTGATGACGGGTCTGCGGGTTCGTAACTCCACAAAATTCCGATTTCCAACGCCGCGAACCTATGCACGACTCCCGTAAAGAACTGAAAGCACGCGCAATTTACGCTGCAATTGCCTTCGCATCGCTCATTCTAATCCGGACTCCCGTCGCCCGTGCTCAAGGAGTTGCCGGCGCGCTCGAGGGACCTTCCACCCAGGACCCAGCAGGTACAGTGAAAGCGACGCTGGCGTCGTTTTATCACTGGTACCTGGAGACGCTGGCTAAGGGTCGTGACCCGCTGCACGACGATCGTGCGAAGATTGAAGCCTGCGTTTCAAAGGCCCTGCTTCGGAAGATCGAGAAACAAATTAACAGCCCCGATGGGTTGGACGAGGACTATTTTACCAAAGCGCAGGATTACCTGAATGACTGGGCGACTAATATCGTTGTTTCAGACGTAAACACTCACGGCGGGGTTGCCTCAGCGATCGTTACTCTCGGCGTCACCAAGGAGTCCAAGTCCCGCTTGCTGGTGAATGTCGTTCAAGAGCGGGGCTCATGGAAGATTTCGAAAGTAAGTCATCCCCCTTTGTCCGGCTAAGGATTGCCCAGACGCTCGCCTGGTCCGTCCACCCGAGCGAGGCGAGCTGATCGCGAGTACGGTCGCGGTTCGCGCGAAAGAGCACTTCGATGCGAGAGGTTCCGCGGCGCGAGCATCTGGAGAATGAGGACCGCCGCAGGCACAAGGTAAAAAATCGAGCCCGGCACCCACATGATGGCGCCGGCGACGATTTGATTGCCCATCGGTGTAAAGCCGGCTATCTGCGGCGCGGTCGCATAGTACGGATAGAGCAGTCGGCCCGAGAATACGAACAGCGCAGACAGGATCGTGTTCTGGCCGTCGGCCAGCAGCAGGTACGGCAGCATCGCCCATCGCGGCCATCGCGCGACGCTCGGCCACGGCTGGATAACGGGATACCAGAACATCAAAGCCGTCGTGAAGAAGCATGCATGCTCGACCACGTGCCACGCTTCCGAGCGCAACGCGAGCTCGAACATCGCGGGCACATGCCACACCCAAGTGGCGAGTACGAACGCCAGCCAGCATGTGGCCGGTTCTGTAAGCCGGTCGTAGAGGCCGCGGACGGCCCGCGAGCGTAACGGCGGACCAACTACGGCTTTCGCGATCCTGGGCGGCAGGCCGCGCACGAGTGGAATCGCCGGCGCTCCTGCCAACAGGAGCGCCGGAGCCACAAGCATAAGCAGCAAGTGCTGCGTCATATGCACTTGCAGGAGCAGGTCGTCGAGCACCTCCAGCGGCGAGGCGATCGCGATAGCGAGCGCGCCGAGGCCCCCGAGGAACGACGCCGGTCGCCATCCTGCGAAGCGCCCGGGCATCTGGCGATGCAGCCGAGCGAAGCCGCGCGCGTAGAGTGCGGCGATCGCGAGTAGCGTCGCAATCGTCGCGACCGGCGGCGTCCATGAGTCGACGGCGATTTGGATCGTGCGGTCCACCCGTCAGTAGCTCGAAGCCGGCGCTGCCGGGCGCGTCGAATCGCGCGCCGGCGGCTCGCCGGGCGGATGCATCGTCGCGAGGAACGCGACCAGCGCGTTGACCTCGGCCGGCGAAAGATTCTTGCCGTATGCGGGCATATTGCCGCCGCCCTGTATTATTTGCCGGACGATCTGATTGCGCGTCAGCCGCGTCGCGGTGTCGTCGAGCGCCGGCCCCCGCATCCCGCCGGCGCCGCCCAGCGAATGGCAGTTGCGACACTGCTTGCTCTGTACCAGCAGCGCACCCTGAAGCTCGAGCGGCGTGCGACCTTTCACGTACTCGATCGGGGTTGGCGCAGCGCTCCACGCGTCCATGTGCGGCGACCACGGCGAGAACGTGCCGAGCCACGTCAGCGAGCCGATCGTTGTGGCGATGAGAATGACAGTCACCACCGAGATAGGACGGTGTCGCCAGCTTTTCTCGCCGGTCCCGGAAATGAAGGGCAGGGCGAACAAGATCGCGATTGCGATGACCGGTCCCGTCAGCATTAGAAACGTCTCAGTCCACGGCGGCAGCAAAGCGAACAACGAGAACAACCACAGGAAGAAAAAATCCGGCCGCGGCACGGTCTGGATGATCGTCGGATCGGGCTGGCCGTTGGGTCCGATGGGCCCGGCGACAGCGGCGACGACGAGCATGCCGAAGATGATAAGACCGGCGAACACCAGATCCTTCTGCGCAGCGTACGGCATGAACGGCTCGCCGTCCGCGCGAACCAACGCTTCGTACTCACGGATGTACGCATCGCGCCGAACTATCCGCCCCGGCATCGGCCATTCGTTAATACCGAGTCGAACTACCAGTAAGAGATGCAGCGCGACGAAGCCGATCAGCACTGCGGGAATCAGGAATACGTGCAGCGCGAAGAAGCGCGACAGGGTTTCGCCGGCGATGATCGGTCCGCCCAGAATCAGATCGACGATCTTGAAGCCGATGATCGGAGTGCGGCCTGCGATCGAGGCGCCGATGCCGAGTCCCCAGTACGCGTTCTGATCGAAGCGCAGCACCTGCCCGGTAAACGCCATGCCGAGAGTGCACAGCAGCAGCACGCATCCCGCGACCCACGTCAGTTCGCGCGGATACTTGTACGCGCCGAACAGAAACACCTGGATGATATGGATGAGCATCAGCGCGACCATGAAGTTCGAGCCCCATCCGTGCAGCGCGCGCAGATACCATCCGAGCGGTTGTTGGTAGTTCAAATATATCAGGCTGTCCCACGCGCGATCCGCCGCGGGTGTATATACAGTCGCGAGGCAAATGCCGGTGACTACCTGCAAAATGAATACTACGAGCGTTGCGCTGCCGAATACGTACCACCAACTGGCGGAGCTGCGCGGCACTCGATGCTCCGCCACGCCGACGATCGCGTCGCCCACCTGCAGGCGGGCGTCAAGCCACCGGGCCGCCGATTTGAGCCGGCGCTTCATGCTTCGGGCCGGCCCAGCGTCGGCAGTTCACCGGCATAGATCCAAAGCTGGGCGTTTTCGACCTTGTATTTATACTTATAGAGCGGACGTGGCGGAGGCCCCGAAGCGTGCCGGCCGTCGGCGTAAAACGCGCCGCCATGGCATGGGCACATGAATAATCCGGATTCGGAAAACCACCGTACGGGGCAACCGAGATGCGTGCAATTGATCGCAAAAACCTGAAATCGATCTCCGGTCAGCCTTCGGACCCAGCACGGGATTTTCGCCGTCTCGCCGTCCCACGCTCTTTTGAAAGGATTTACGTATTCGGCCAGACGCGTGTGATTTTCGGGATAGTCGGCGAGCGGGCCGAGCGATATCCAGTCGAGCCATGTGAAACGTCGAGCCGGCGACAGTAGGTAGCCGACAATAGGTATTGCGAATAGTGCGATCGCCATCGCGTTAATAGCTATTCCGAGGCGAAAGAGAAAATGTCGTCGCGTGGTGTTGTCAGAGGAGTCAGCCATTCCAGTACTCACTTGTAAAGGAACAGTGACGATCGTTTCGACGCCAGCCACGCCACTACGTCGGATATCTCACGGGAGGTTACCTGTGAACCCCTCCAGTCGGGATGGCCGAGGTCGGGACGCCCCGCGATGATGATCGTGCGCAGATACTGGTTGCTTACCAGCGAGAGATAAGAGGGGTCGACGATCGAACCGGCGAAGCGGCTGTCGTTGCCGTTCACGCTGTGACAAGACTGGCACCTGGAAGCATAGACCTGCTCGCCGCGTGCCGGATCGGGGGTCTCGGAACTGTGGTACGGCGGGGCGCCTGCGGCCATATCGACAGAACCAGCCCAGCTTTTACGAATGCCGGCGACGACGATTTGCACCTGGCGATCCGTCAGATCGCCGCCTGCGGATTGCGCAAACGGCGGCATCGCAGTGCCCGGGACGCCCTCAGCGATCACGCGACGCATCGATTCGTCATCGACGATCGCAAGATAAACGGGATTGTTCAGCCCCAGCGCCGCGCCGAACTTGCCGTTGGCGCCGTGACAAGCGGCGCAGTTGCGCCCGTAAAGTGTGCCGAAATCAGTTACGTCGGATGGGCGCAAGGGCAGGTCTGCCTTTGCCGGCCGTCCCGGAAGCGAGTCGCATCCGCCGAGAAGCATCGCCGCAAGTAGAGCGCTCGCGGCCAGCGATTTTGCACCACTGCGGCTCAATCTCGGTTCCTGCGATCGCCTTCCAGACCCGGCGCTTCGATGCCTGCGCGAGCGGCAAACGGGAGATGCTGCATCGTGGACACGCGTTCGGTCTGATTGACGACGAAGCCTGCAACCGCGCCGAAGGCTATCTGGCACAGGACAAACCATCGCCACTCGATTCGCTCGTCAAGCACCGGATTAATCACGCTTAGCGACGACCATAGCAGGCCGGTCCACAACAGCGGAGCGACGATCGCGGCCCAAAATCCGGGATAGCGCGGGAACATCGGCAGCATCACGCCGTAGAGCAGACCGATGAGGACTGATGCGGACGCGTGAATTGCGAGCGCCACGAGGAAGGCAGATGGGATGAACGACGACAGCGTGGCCGTGTCAGCGCCGGCGAGATTCGCCATCGCCGTCGCAGCGAGAATGTTGACCGTGTACCAAGGGCTGCCGTGGACGATGATTCCATGCAGCACGGCGAGTCCGGCCATCGCGCCGCCGCCTGCGATCCCCCCCTTGATTCCCGAGGAGTACGGATAAATCTCGAGCGGCAGAATTGCGCGATTGCCGAGTTCGCCGACTTGCAGATAGTCGACGCCTGCGGTATCCGGCACGATGGCTTGCGGAGCGGCCTCGACGCGAATCGCCTCGCAGCGCTCGAACGGCAACACCTGGGCAAACCATCCGACCGCGCTCGCAGCGAAGAGAATCAAACCGACGACGCCTACCACGACGTTGGTCACAAGGCTTGCGAAGGCGAGCGTTACGCCCAGCGCCATCAGCATCGGCCACGGCGTCGGCGCGGGAACCTCAATTACTCTGTCGTGGTTTTCTCGAATAGCCATTCCGGTTGTCCTATCGACCGATCACGTAGACGGTCAGAAATACCACCACCCAGACGGCGTCAACGAAATGCCAATACCAGGAGAGAATGTCGGCACGCTCGAGGTGACGCCGGTTCATACGGCCGGAGACGGCAAAGAACATCACCAGCGCAATGAGCAACAGCCCGATTGTGACGTGAATCGCGTGCAGTCCGACGAGTGAGTAATAGGTAGTACCGAAAAGGTTGGAGCGGATGGTCAGTCCTTCGCGGTAGATGAGGCGACGCCATTCGATGGCGGTGCCTGCAAGGAACTCGAAACCGAGCGCAAAGGTGGCCAGCCACCATCCGGCGAAGCGGGTAATCGAGCCGCCCCTGAGCGAGCGAATCGCGAGGACGATCGTGACGCTGCTCGAAAGCAGGCAGATCGTGTTCACGATCGGCGCCGAGAGGACCTCCCTGGGGAACGGGCCGGTCAGGCTCTTTCCCACATAGAAGAGGTAAGCGACGACGAAGATCGAGAAAAATGCGGACTCGGTGAGAATCAGCGCGAGTACGCCGACGCGGCCACGATACGGCAGGCTTTCACTCCACGCGGATACGGGCGCTGAGATCGTCGCCGGTGCGGCCGCCATTATTCGTATCTCCAATCGGGGTCGTCGGGATGCTTCAAGTCCCACAGCGGGCGCCGGCTGCGGACGACCGGCGGGGTCGCGAAGTTGTATTCGGGCGGCGG
>Ga0335069_10008100_pt1 | contig 15080 bp, 17 predicted proteins | sample Lox_Sample_11_FD_206714 | JGI IMG/M metagenome (GOLD analysis project Ga0335069, IMG submission 206714) | Soil microbial communities from Loxahatchee National Wildlife Refuge, Florida, United States - Lox_Sample_1.1 | ecosystem: Environmental > Terrestrial > Soil > Wetlands | place: USA... | reverse complement strand
CGGACCCTCGGCGTGATGGACGCACTTGATGCGATTTCGGCAATAGTTCCTGAGCAGAAGGTGCATGCCGTAGGATATTGTCTGGGTGGCACGCTTCTTTATATTGCTGCAGCAGCCATGGCGAGGGACGGTGATGCACGGTTGGAGAGCATGACCATTTTTGCCGCAGAAGCAGACTTCACCGAGGCAGGGGAACTCATGGTGTTTATTGATGAGAGCCAGGTGAACTATCTTGAAAATCTCATGTGGGAGCAGGGATATCTTGATGCCAAACAGATGGCAGGCGCCTTCCAGCTTCTGAGGAGCAACGATCTCGTCTGGTCACGCCTGGTGCATGATTATCTTTTGGGTGAACGGGAGCCTATGATTGACCTTATGGCCTGGAATACCGATACCACGAGAATGCCGTATCGAATGCACTCGGAGTATTTGAGAAAGCTCTTTCTCAATAATGACCTTGCCGAAGGACGTTATGAGGCAGGTGGCAGACCGGTCGCCCTCAGTGATATTCGTGTTCCCATCTTTGTGGTGGGAACGGAAAAGGATCACGTCGCCCCATGGCATTCGGTCTATAAGATTCACCTGCTTTCAGATACTGAAGTCACGTTTGTCCTCACGAGCGGAGGTCATAATGCAGGCGTGGTGAGCGAACCCGGCCACCCGCGGCATTCTTATCGGATAAGTACGAAGAGAGAATCAGAGAAATATATAGATCCTGAAAAATGGCAGGCAGTTACCCCGAGGAATGAGGGTTCCTGGTGGCCTACGTGGCAGGACTGGCTTGCCGGACATTCCCGCGGCCTCATGCCGCCGCCATCCATGGGGGCTTCTGAGAAGGGATATCCTCCTCTTGATGATGCACCAGGTACCTATGTGTTGCAGGGCTAGAAAAGGGAGCCCAGGAGAATCCTAATTCTTGTTTATTGTCTTTAGGGTAGCCAGCAGGGAACTGAGCTTTATGCTAATTGGTTCAAGCTTTCTCAATTCCCGCTGCGCGACAGTATCTTTGCCTTGTATCTTTAGGTCATAAACCCGGTTCCCAATTTCAAGGAGCTCGGCCTGGTACTTCTCAAGCTCCCGTATCTCAGGGCGGGAGGCGTATCGAGTGATTTCATCGGAACTGAGCCATTTCCCAAATTTACAGCTCTCAAAAGAAAGTTCCTTCTCATTAAAATCCCCTCTTCCGTCAAGAAACTTCCTAAGCTGAACCTTCCATTGCAGATGGTAAAGCAATGCCTTTGAAAACCCCTTTGCCTTCATATCTCTCCGCTCTCTCCCATGTTTCTCGTGAATTAAATCCACACGGATAGCCCAGCTACCTACCCGAACAGTGTTCCCTTATCTGGCCTTCGTCCCTTCAAGAGTATCCTCAATGGCTCTCTTCTCTTTTGTCATGGCCTCTGTCGCATATCCGACGACCGTACCGAATATAGCACCCACCACGATGGTCACGGATGCCACACAGACGATACCCACCAGGATCCCTGCTGCGGTGGCCAACCTCACCAGCACTGTTGGCTCTAAGGGCCCTCCAAACAGCTTGCTCATCAGTACCAGTATTCCGTAACTGCCAAAGTAAAACCCTGGCACTATGCCGAACACCAGGAACGCTATCGCCCCTAGCACTCCTCCCACCTTTGTCCCCATCCTTACCATCTCTTTTCTCGCTTTCATCTTCCTGTCCTCCTTTTCTTTTGGTTTTTTTGTTTCTTTTACTATTTCCTATCCACTAGTTACTGTTTACTGCTTGGCCTCAGCCTCAACCGGCCGTTCGATCTTTATAGAATCAATTGCACAACCAATTAGCCAACCTAAAGAACTGGAACCTGCAATGAAGAGTGTGGCTGAGACAAAGACACCCAGGAGCATCGACATACCTACGATCAGTCTCGGCATGAGCGCTGAGCTGACCGGAGAACCAAAGAGGCTGCCCGCTATGTTAAGGCCTACCACGCCTCCAAGCAATGAACCTGGCAGAAGACCCATTACTGCAAAAAGAACCAAGCCGGCGCCTGCACCCATGTAAGTAATCTTTCTTGCCATCTCTCTTGTTTTCATCTTCCTGTCCTCCTTTGTTTTGACTTCATCCTATATAAAGCATCTTCCATGCCAAGTGAAAACATATCGAAAACAAAGGAATATCAAAAATTAGCTTTTCGCAGAAATGATAAAATCATGCGATTCTTTTGCAGAAATGCAAATAGGATGCAACAAAGATTTTGTGCACACAGAGATCATCACAGTCAGCAGTCTGACCTGAAGTTATTTGTAAATGCCCGCTGAAAAGGGAGAGGCCAGATTGTAATAAGGTATTGGATTCTTCGGATTTAATTCTATCTTTTTAACTTCGGCAGCCACCGGCCTACTTTTGCGCAGTAGTCATAGTACTCAGCACCAAATCGCCGTGCCAAGCGCGGCTCCTCATAAAACACCACGAACAGGTGAAATGCGACAGACACGCAGAATGCATAAATAAGCAATCCTGTTCCTCGAAACAGCGCGGCCCACCCCAGAAGAACCGTGACCACCCCCACGTACATGGGGTTTCGCGTGTAGCGGTACATGCCCCGGACGACAAGTTCCTTCGGCGCATCGATGGGGGCCGGCGTTCCACGGCCGAAGGCAGCGAAATCCCATACGCACCAAATGTAGATGCTGCTGCCTACCAGCAGCAAGGCAACCGCGAGAGAAAACCAGAGGCCCGTTGCGGCAGGCCGGTTACGGGCAAGAAGTAACGGAACATAGAAGCCTACTGTCCCTGGTACGAGCAGCGTGAAAAGAAGATTTTTCAGAAACAATATCATCGACATGGCTCCTTTGCTGTCCACTTTTTCTAAAGCTTCAACGTTTGCCATAACCGGCCGTGCAAAGCAGAGTGACGAAGGCGCGCCACTTTACAGTTGATGGCGTGGTTAGGCCCGTCTTGCACCGTCACTTCTCTTGACATACGCGACGATCGCGAACAACGACATCAGCGCAAGGATGGGATAGAAAAGCAGCAGATCGACTCGAATATTGCACTCACCGGAACAGAGTATGCGCAGCTTCATTGCCTGTTCGTAGGGGAAGTATGCGAGCCAGGCCAGCGCGGCAACCAAGACTACCAGCCGCCTGCACCGGAAGTACATCACCGCAAAGAGGGCAGCGGGTACCAGCGCCAGGAATGGCCATCTGATGAACACTCCGATATCCATGTGTGTTCCTAACGCGCGCCTGACGCGCCGCCTCTGGCGTGTCGCTGTTGAGGCGCAGGTCATAATCATCTTGTAGGATAAAGATCCTATACTCGATTAAAGGATCAAGCTGTATTGCCTCAACCGTAGATTTTTTGAAATTTGTTTTCGTCGAAGGATTCTTTTTCAGGTAGAACTTTATTTCGACCCGCATGAATTCTTTCAGCGCTCCAAAGGGCGACAAGAGCATCTAAAATATCGTCTTCCGGTGCTTTAAATTGTGCCTTGATGTTCCGTATATACTCGATATCAAAACCATAGTGACTATTGAGTTTTAAAACACGTTCCTTAATGCCCTCGTTGCTCTTCTTTCTTAAAATTAGCCTGTTGATTATCGGCTAAATAATAGAAAGAAACTTCCGGATGCACTTCAAATATTTTTTTAGCCAAGAGCGGGTTGTTCGCAATCAATTCATTGATCTCTTTTATCTTATATACGATTGCCCAGGCTTGTTGTGACATTCTTTTCTTTTCAACTTTTTCTCTGATTCGGCATGCGTCCAGGTAGTCTTTTGCCAGGAGTACTGCCGAGATAGGAGAAGGAAAGACACTGCTTCTTCGAGCTCCGAGTAATTGCCGAGCTTCAACATCACATTTTCTTGCGCCAGATTCAGTTAAGCCAATTGGAATATCAATTGCAATCACGCTATAATCGTCGATATTTTCAACTATTTCTCCGAGGGTTGGTAGAACTTTCCAAGCAAGGTGCCCTGTTACCAATTCTTTTGTCACGGCGATCCATTGCTTTTTAAAGCCGTCAATGCCACATACGTATTTCATTCTGCAAATCCTTTATCCTGCGGTATAACGCCCAGCATCAGCGGGCTGGCGCCACTGAACTTGAGGGCGCGGAGCGCGCAACCATGGCTTATCGCCAGTCCGCTGGATGCTGTTGTTGTACCTTCGCCTTCTTCCAAGTCGTCCGAAGGCTTCGCCAGTCTGCCCGTTGTTTCTGTTCCGGTCTGCCGTTTCTTGGGTTCCTCGCCTGACCGCTCGTGTGATAAAGAGGAAACAATGCACGCCCAAACCAGCGAGTTGGCTTTGCTACGGCATTTGCCATCATGGTATGGCCGTGTTCATGAAGTCGATTCGTAGCGACAAGAGCTTTGGTCCCCACCGGGCATACTATGATTGGGTTGAAGAGATCAATCATCCGTCGAAGGATATCCGAGCAATTCGCCTGCTGGCGTGAGGTGACAGGATACTTTCCGTTCTTGCTGGCTGGAAGGCACAGCACAGAGTTTGTGATGAATAGATCTTGGATATCAAATTGCAGTTCGTTTATGAACAGGTCATAGAAGAACCGACCAGACGGGTCAGTATTAGGTTCTACCGTTAGATATTTTTTCCTTGGGTCGTATGTATCACCCCTATTTGGAGCCTCAAGAACGAATAGAATATCAATTGTCCTCGGAGGCGCCTTCATCAGGACCGGAAATGCCTCTGGGTCCAAAAGGCCTTCATCTTTACAGCGGCCGCATTGACCGCACTCTGCCGCAAATTCTCGCCACATGGTTCATCTTCCTCGGGCACAACCAGTTATTAGTAGTTTCCTGCTAATACTCCTTTTGTAATGTTATCCATTCTGTTAATGCGACTAATATCCGAAATCTCATGTTAGTCAATTAGATATACTTCGACCTTCCCGTAATTAAATCTGATAATAACTTACACCTTTTTAAAGTTTTTGAAAAGCGCTATAAACTACAACTCAAAAATCTTGAACATGGCAGAAAGGATTCTGGTCACTTCCCATTATGCTTCAAAGTAACTAAGACTCAAAGCCTGTGCATGGCAGTTTCACCACTGGAGGAGGTGGCGAGCACATAGGCCCTTCCTCTGGGGGGAACGCCAGTACGTGCTCTCAATACTATTTCAGTGCCGCCTATAAGCTAAAATGTTTCCTAATGAAGTATACTCAGGAAATCAAGGCAATAATAATTCCAGCCTTGCACGTTTTTCAGGTTGCGCCTTAGTAGTTTGCGGAGCGTCAGATGGGACACGATTTATGGTTAAGCCTCTTCGGTTTTTTAGTGGGTATGTTTGGTACCCTGATCGGTGCGGGCGGGGGATTTATTCTCATGCCGGTCCTGCTGCTGCTCTATCCCCATGACAGCCCAGAAACTATAACCAGCATATCTCTGTCAGTCACATTTGCAAATGCCTTTTCCGGAACGATGGCATACGCGCGTATGAAGCGTATCCACTATACGTACGGGCTTATTTTCGCTGCTGCTGCAATTCCCGGTGCCATATCAGGTGCATTAGTCACCTACTATGTCCACAGAAGAACCTTTGATTTCATCTTTGCCATCCTGTTGATAATCGCTTCAGTCATACTATTTCTCAAGACGCCAATGGGACGAGGCTCAGATGCGCACAGATCGGTTCAGCTGTCTCCCCGCTATTTTCGCCTAGGCATTCTAATTAGCGCCGCTGTCGGTTTTGTATCCAGCTTCCTGGGCATAGGAGGAGGGATAATTCATGTTCCTGCGCTTGCAGGCATTCTTGGGTTCCCCGTCCACATCGCAACGGCAACATCGCATTTCATATTGGCAATAGTGACCTTTGCAGGAGTTATGGTCCATATCATAACTGGCACTTTCCAACACGGTATTGTACGGGCTATTTTTCTTGCGTTCGGGGTCCTTTTCGGTGCACAAGCCGGCGCTTTATTCTCTTCGAAAGTGGAAGCGAGAATAATCATTCGCTTATTAGCGGTTGCTCTGGCACTGGTAGGAATCCGCTTACTTCTTCTTTCGCTCAATGAGTTCTGAGATAATAGGATATGGTTGGTAGGTATGGCAGCCTCCTGTTAATGATCTCCGGTTGGTATCCTTGTATTAATGTTCGAGATATTCAGGCCTCCGACCGATGCAGGAGATTTTGGTGTTCATAATTGAAACCCTATCCTAAGTCGTTTTGCGTTGCTGAGATGTCCCAATAGCAAAAACTCTTGAACTGGAATTCCTCGCTTCTAAAGGATTAACGGCTCCTTCCATAAGTCTTAGCCCCATAGTTGCATTCTTTTGAGTGTTCAGCACTGTTCAAATATGAAACATTTAACATGCTGTTCCAGCCTAATTTATCCTTATAAATCAACAATATACATTCTGGCACCCTCCTTGCAATTTATGCAGATACGAAAGGAGGCTGAGATGAAAGGTTATAGAAAGATAGTAATCGCAGTAAACGGCTCTAAAGATGTTCTCACTCAAGGACTAAGGCTTGCCCAGGACGAGAAGTGCTGGGTAACTGTAGTAAAGGTTGTGCCGCCCCATAATGGAGACCTCAATCTGGTCGGCATCAGGAATATCGGCGACGTACTGGATAACGGGGCGAACAATGAGAGGAATGAAATAATGAATATCGCTGAGGCAGAAAGCGCTCTGGTCAAGACGCGCGTCGAAGAGGGCGATATCCCTGAAAAGATTGTGGAGGTTGCAGAAGATGAGAAGTGCGACCTGATAATCATGGGAACGAATAAAACAAGCTGGTTCAAAAAACTGTTTGGTAAGAATGTGGTGGAAAGGGTCATCAGTCAGGCCCCCTGTCCCGTCTTAGTGGTCGGAGCATAAAGGAGGAAACCATGAGGGAAAAGCAGCTTTTGTTTGTCACCTACCATGACGAGAACTTAGATGAAGGGCTTTCATATGCTCTCGACCTTGCGAAAACAATGAATGACGGTATCGAGATATTAGTGGTTTACAAGAGAAAGGTGCTGGAAAAATTCGAGGACATGATGACCGCAATCACCTTTGCCGAGTCTGACATGCACAAGACCGCGAAGGAGATGATAAGTGCCGACTACGAAAAGAATAACGAAGATTATGAAAAAAGGATAGCCCTTTTAGAGGAACAATGCAGGAAAGCCGGGATCCGGGTCTCAATCAGTACGGCAGCAACTGACGCAGTTTCTGCCGTAAAAAACATCCTCAGGCAGAACGTCAGGATCGATATGGTACTTTTAAGCCCCAGCATAACAAATGGCGGAAACGTGACCTCAAAGGTTATCAACAAGCTCGTAAAAACCGCATCAAGGCCGATAGTCACCATGGCAAAAAATATACACGCAGCATGAAAGAAAAAGGAGGGAGATAAATGCATCTTTATTTACCTGTAGCGCTCACAAGCATTAATGTCTTAATCCCTGTCGGCCTTGGCCTGGCGGTGGGGCTGCTTTCTGGTCTTTTTGGCGTGGGGGGAGGATTTCTCATGACACCCCTCCTTATATTGTTCGGTATTCCTACACCCGTTGCGGCTGCAACCGACTCTAACCAGATCGTTGCCGCATCAACTTCAGGGACTTATGCCCACTGGAGGGTCGGAAACGTTGATTTCAAGATGGGGTTTTATCTCCTCGTCGGGGGTTTTACCGGAGGCCTTTTCGGGGTGCAGGCCATAAAGGTTCTCAATGCAATGGGGAATGCTGACTTTGTGATAAAAATGACCTACGTGTTCATGCTCGGAATCGTGGGTATATACATGTTCATCGAAAGTCTTGCGAGCATGAAGAAGAAGCAGCCGGAGACGGTCGCACCAGCAAAAGAATCACGCATGACGAGATTTCTTAAGTCCCTTCCTTTCCAGACCCATTTTGAAAAGTCAGGCGTAAGCCATTCCACGCTTTTACCCATCTTCTTCGGCGGGCTCGTTGGAATTCTTGCCGCAATCATGGGGGTCGGGGGCGGTTTTCTTATGGTGCCGGTAATGGTTTACATCCTCAGAATGCCCATGCATGTGGTAGTGGGCACAAGCCTCTTCCAGATACTCTTTAACTGCATTGAGGTCACGTTTCTTCAGGCTTACACGAACCATACTGTTGATTTTATCCTTGCGGTTCTCCTGCTCCTCGGTTCCACCGTGGGCGCCCAGGTGGGTGCAGTATTTGGGAGGAAGCTTAAGGGTGAGCAGCTCAAGATAATCCTTGCGGTGATCGTGCTTGTGGTGACGGTAAAGATTGTCTTTGATCTCACGCTTAGTCCATCACTGCTTTTAGCTCAGGGAGGAGGACACTAATATGAAAGTTACCATTTTGAAATCCGGGCTGAAAAATACGATCTTCTTGGGGGTTGCTCTCATGGTTCTCGTGCTCGGTGCTGCGGGAAACGCATCAGCGGAACTGACTGCAACGGCAAACCATGACCATATTAATGTAGACTTTTTTTATCACGGCAGCTCGGTCAGTGTGAGAGGGACCGCAGACCAGGGAATCGACCTGGTTATAAAAATCACCTCGCCTGAAGGTCACCAGGAACTGCTGAAAAAGGGGAAGTTGGCAGGGTTCTTGTGGATGAATGTGGGAAAATTGACTTTCGAGAAGACGCCGAAGTTCTACGGAATTCACAGTACAAAAAGGCTTGAAGATATTCTGAGCCGCGATGAAATGGATAAGTATGCTCTGGGATATCCTGCGCTTGAAAGGCATGTGGAGATAAGTCCTGTGGGCAGCGAGGGCGAAAAGTCAGACTGGTTTAATCAATTTGTAAAATTCAAAGAATCTTCAAAGCTCTATTCAGTGTCATCCGGAAAAATTAATATGACCGCACAAGGGGGGAAGCAAAATTACTATGTGCTTCTGGACTGGCCCTATCAGGCACTTCCCGATCATTATACGATAAGCGTCTATGCGGTCAAGGATAAGAAGGTGATTGAAACCGCAGAGACACATGTCCTTGTGGAGCAGGTAGGAACAGTGAAGTCATTGGCAGGGATGGCCAAGAACAACGGCTCATTATATGGAATAATCTCCATACTTGCCGCGCTCGGTGCGGGATTTGGTGTCGGTATGGTATTCAGAAAGGGGGGCGGGGCGCATTAATACACAAGGACCACTCCTTGAGTATCCCCTGGAGAAGATATGGGAATGTTGATACACACAGATAGCGCGGTGAAGACAATGTATGAAACTATCCTCGTTGGCTTTGATGAATCCGATTCCAGCAAGGCAGCACTGAGTGAGGCAGCACACTGGATAAAACGGCATGGAGGGAAAATCATTCTCGTCCATGCGGTGTACTTTGATGAAGAGGAGTTCGGGATTGCGCCGGACCAACTGGACAGGCGTCTCAAGGTGGGGGAAAAAATATGCGTTCAGGCGAAGGAAAGCCTTGCAACCGGGTTGGGCATAGAGGTGAACTCATTGCTCTGCGAAGGTGATCCGCCCGAGGTCATCCAGGATGTTGCAAAGGGGAAAAAGGCCGACCTGATTGTTCTGGGTACCTATGGGAGGAAGGGGTTAAAGAGACTTCTCATGGGAAGTGTGACATCACAGGTCATTGTCAATTCCCCTACTGATGTCCTGGTGGTGAAAAAGCCATGCACTGAATGCTCGGGAACATACAGATCCATTTTGGTCCCCTTTGACGGCTCGGTATCTAGTGAAAGGGCATTGGCAAGAGCATGTCATCTTTCAAAGATCGACAATGGAGAGATTACTGCACTCTATGTAATCCCCAGGTACGAAGAGATGGTGGAATTTTTCAGAACCACTTCAATACAGAAAAGCCTTCACCTTGAGGCCCAAAAGATTATTCACAAGGCAAAAGAGCTGGCCTCAGGAGAGAATGTGTCCATAAAGACGCTTATCGATGAGGGGAACGCAGGAGAGAAGATCATCGAAACGGCAGGCCTTAACAGTAGCGATCTTGTGGTTATGGGAGCCAGCGGCTGGAGGGGTGTGAATAGAGCAATCATGGGAAGTTCCACAGAACGGGTAATAATCCACGCCACCTGCCCTGTCCTTGTGGTGAGGTGATACGGATAAACATCTTCAGACTAATTCTAAAAAACAGGCCCTCTAGCGCTCCTATTGGCGGCGCACAGCGCATGCCTTTGGTATAGGCATAGGGAATCTGTTATCCGGAGGTGAAAGAAATGCTTGAAGGACTTTTTCAGCCAATCCAATGCATCTCATAGTGATTCCGGCAATCGGCTTGGTAGTGTTCGGACCAGGAAAGCTTCCCCAGATAGGTGCAGATCTCGGGAAAAGCATACGGGAATTCAAGAAGGCTATATCGGATAAGGCTGAAGATTTAAATCCATCCTAACCCAACACAATGCCAGAAACCCCGGCCAAAGAAGAATAGCAAAAGAAAGGGGTGTCGGCTCTGGCCTCAGACACGCTGGAACAATGCTAAAGAAGCCCTCCATACTATTTCGGCGCGGTTATGAACTGTCAAGAAACTCCAATGAGGAGATTCGAAAGGCTCGTCAAGAGGGAACTTCTTACTCAAGAGAAGCAAGAAAGACTTAATGGTATAATCAGGAAGTTGCGAGGGCCGTGAGAACAATGGTTGAATATAAATTCATGAGGCTTGTGAGACGTGGGTTGCTGACCAAGGAAGAACTGGACAACGCTATCCTCGAATCGGATTCTTCGAAAAAATACATAGAAGATATTCTCCTGAAGAAAGGAATTCCCAGACACGAGATCCTCCTTTGCATATCCGAGTTCTATAACTGTCCCTTTGTCGAGTATGACGAAGACATTACGGTGTCCCGAGGCGTCTTGCGGCTTGTCGATCCCTTAAGTCTCAAGAACGAGCTCTGGATCCCGCTCTCTGTCTTTAACAGAAAGGCCGGGGTGATCGCATATAGACCAGAAGACCGTGCGCTGGCCGAAAAAATCAGAGAGATGCTCGGCGCAGACGAAATCGAATTCCGGGCCGGGCTACCGAATGATATTATCAGGATCATAGAGAACAACTTCGATCTGAACCCCGATTTCCCGCCTGCAGCGGGCAGGACCCCGCTTGCCAAGGTCAGGACTTACCTGGCCGAAAGGCGCTCACTGCTCGCAGAGCAACGGACATCCCTTGCGAGGGGAAGAACCGGACTTGCGTTCCTTCGGACCGGCTTAGCCTTCATAGCCATAGCAGTGACCTTTTTCAGGGTATTCGGCGCGGGATATCTCTCCATAATCGAGCTTTTGCTCTTCTTGGGCGGGGTGGCCGCGGTCTTCGATGGGCTTAAATGGTACATGCCCGTCCGCAAGAAAGCCGGAAAGGTATTGGATTACATATCTCAACAGTCCCCTCCCGGATTCACGTGCCTGGAGGTATCAAATCCGGGGGAGGATCCCGTCTTCACCAGAAGCGAGGTCGTAGAGAGCGCGGAGGACCTCCGGGCTGGATGGGGGAAATTGTCTCCCGTGGAGCGCAGGAGATTCCTTGCCAATGACAGAACGGATTTGGCCGAAGAAAGGACCATACTTGCCAGTGTGCGCACACGTATGGCCAAGGCTCGTACAGGACTGGCCTTTGGGCGAACCGGCATCGCATTTTCTGGCCTTGGGATTGCCCTGTTAAGGCAGTTCCGCGAAAGCAGCTGGACTTTTTTCGATATCGCTTTGATATTGGCAGGGGCACTGATGACCCTTGAAGGTGTAATATGGTACTTTTCCGGGAGAAGGGCAGGGAAAGCAGGATTAAAGGCCGTTTTAAAGGCTGAAGAGCAAATGAGCATCTGGGAGTCCGCTTTCCCTCCGTTCTACAGGTCGAGCCCCGTCTGCTTTCCCCCTGTCAAGGCCTGTCATGCTCCGGGAGTATGGGCCACCACAGGACTTGCGCTCGAAAGGACTGTCCTCGCCGAAAGGAGAAACATAATGGCGAGGTTAAGGACCATTATGGCCCGTTCCAGGACCGGAATGGCATTCATCAGGACGGGGGTCAGCCTTTCGGCTATCGGTGCAGGACTGCTCATATATTTCGGCGCGTCCAATCTCGCGTGGACGGCCTTTGACATGGCGCTTATATTTGCCGGCATTGTGCTCATAGCCGATGGAGTTCATTGGTATCTACCCGCCGAAAAGACCAAAGGCCAATTCCCTTATTGTTACGGAGATTTGGAGATCAGGATACCCGATTACAGTGTGCCTGGGCGAAGCTGGAAGAAGGCGGTGTTCAGCCATGATGACATCTAAGAGCGGGTTGAGGTTTGGCCACCTGGTTGAGGAAGGGCTCCTGACGGAAAAGGAGATCAACCTGGCTTATGACGCCTCGATGGCGCGTGGTGTGAACCTGGAGAGGATACTTCTACAAGAATTCGGCGTGCCCCGGCTGTCTCTCCTCGAAGCCCTTTCCCGACATTACGATTGTCCTTACATTGAATACGACGAGAGGCTTCCGGTCCCGACAGAGGTTTTCGAAGGACTGAATTCCGATGTTCTTTCGCGGAGTCTCTGGTTTCCTCTTATAAAGGAAGAAGGCGCGGTTACCATAGCGGCGAATGACCCCCGGAGCCCCCGGGTCAGCGAAGAGGCCCGCGCGCATTTTCCAGAGGTTCGGCTTGAGTTTAGGGTTGCCCTCGCAAGCGACATACAATGGTATATACGGGATTTTCTTCACGCAAAGCCCAAGTTTCTCATCGGTATAGAAAGGACAGGGCTCGCCTTCTGGCGCAATACGATGGCTCATTGGAGGACGAGGCTTGCCTGCTACAGGACTGACCTCGCAAAGGGGAGGACATCTCTTGCTATCTTAAGGTGGGGACTGGGCCTTATAGCCTTTTCCGACGTGCTCTTAAGGACTCGCAAAGACCTTTTTATGATCACGTATGCATATTGGGCCATGATGCTTGCTGGTCTTACGTTCTCGATTTTCGGATTCGCTAAGTATCTGCAGGTGCGTAGGTCAAGAATAAGCCCTCCGAAGCACCATACCCTCGTGGAAGTGACAGCGGCCACTACGATGTTCCTTGAGAATTATCATCTTGAAGGGGCTTCGGCTCAAAAGAGGACAAAGGGCACTATGCTTGCGCGGCTTAGCGATTGCCTGCCGAATTATTGCACAATACTGAACCCTGTCCCGGCGAGCAAGGAGCGGACCCACCTTGCCCGCGAAAGAAACGTGCTTGCCGCGCAAAGGACGATCGCCGCCTGCTATCGCACTATGTATTCGCGGGCAAGGACAGGGTTGGCCTTCATCCGCACAGGCGTCGCGTTCTTCAGCCTTGGACTTGGTTTTCTGGAGTATTTTCTCTTCGGTCTTTTCAGTATCATAGATTCTTCTCTTATGATCGCGGGGCTCCTGATGGTCGCCGATGGCGTCCTCTGGTATATGCCGGCAAGGAAAGAACAGTCAGAACTCCCCAGATGCCCTGTACCTCAATAAATGATAGGATAAAAACATGAAGATAGAACACAGGATCATCCTCTCCAATGTCTTCAATGTCGCACTTATAGTGCTCATCGGTCTCTTTGCAATACAGAACCTCAATCTCATGCTCACCAAGCTGAGGTTTGTGGAGATTGCCGACGACCTGAATGCGTCATTTCTCGAGATGAGGCTGTCCGAGAAGAATTACTTCCTTTACAAAGACGAATCGGCACTTTCCGGGATAAAGGAAAAAATTGAGAAGACCATGGAGTCGGTAGAAGCAGTGGGTGATGATATATCCCGGGCGGTGGGCGAAAATAATCTCAATCAGCTTCTCGCATACCTTAAGAACTATTCAGGGATCGTGGAAGAGCTCAGGAGAGGCAGCAGGGACGTGCAACTCGAGACAAGGCTGAGGAATGCAGGAAGAAAACTTAAGGAATTTTCCGAGACCATGACTGTCCTGGAGAAGAAGCAGGTCAATGATATTATTGCCCGGTCTAAGAAGGTTCTCTTCTCTTCATTCTGGGCGATACTTATCTCAGCAATCGCGGTAAGCCATTTCATTTCTCAAAGGATATTACGATCCCTGAGGGAAATTCAACGTTTGGCGATCAGCATATCTGAAGGGAACTTCAGAACAATAGAGCATATCCCCTCGAGAGATGAATTCGGTTCATTAATGAAGGCGATCAATTTTATGTCCGAAGAGTTGAAGAACCGGGAGGAGGAGATTATTCAGTCAAAAAAACTCGCCTCTCTGGGAGTGCTCACTGCCGGGGTTGCCCACGAATTAACAAATCCCCTCAACAATATCTCCATGATTGCACAGACCTATGAGGAGGTGTACGACGGGCTGAGCAATGAGCAGAGGATCGAATTCATGAACAAGGTCGAGAGGGAAACCGAGAGGATAAAAGAGATCGTGAAGAACCTCCTGGACTTTTCGAAACCAAAGGAAGTGGTTCTGAAGGAGGCTGATATCAATACCGCAATTCAGAAGACTTTGAAGCTAGTGCAAAATATGCTTGACATTTCTAATGTGGAAACGAAAATAGTTCTTGAAGACAGCCTCCCCCCTGTCTTCACTGATGAACACCAGTTTCAGCAGGTGCTTGTAAATCTCATTACCAATGCAGTTCATGCAATGCCGGGAGGAGGAAGGCTTTTCCTGGGGACAAGGGCAAGAAGACAAAGGGACACTATTGAGGTTTCGGTTATGGATACCGGAAAAGGCATACCGCCAGAGCATCTCCCCCATATATTTGATCCGTTTTTCAGTACCAAGGGCGAAGGCGGAACAGGGCTTGGACTGTCGGTCAGCTACGGCATCATAAAGCATCATGGGGGTACTATCAGGGTTGAAAGCAAGGTGGGTGTAGGCACTACCTTTACCATAGAGTTGCCCGCCTACAAAAAAAAGGAGGAGAACAATGGATCGTTATAGAATCATGGTCATCGATGATGAGAAGATCGTGGGTGATATGGCAAAGATATCGCTCGAGCAGGACGGGTATGAAGTGGAAACCTTTCTCAATCCCGCGCCTGCCTTGTCAAGATTGAAAGAGATGAAATTCGACGTTGTGGTGACCGATTACAAAATGAAGGGCATAGACGGCATGGAAGTACTCAAGACCGTCAAGGCTCTATATCCAGAGACCAAGGTTATCATGATTACCGCATTTGCGAATCTTGATACTGCCATTGAGGCGTTGCGGGGTGACGTGCACGACTTCTTTCCAAAACCTGT
>Ga0335069_10008099_pt1 | contig 15080 bp, 14 predicted proteins | sample Lox_Sample_11_FD_206714 | JGI IMG/M metagenome (GOLD analysis project Ga0335069, IMG submission 206714) | Soil microbial communities from Loxahatchee National Wildlife Refuge, Florida, United States - Lox_Sample_1.1 | ecosystem: Environmental > Terrestrial > Soil > Wetlands | place: USA... | reverse complement strand
CGCCGATGCGCCGCAATCGCGCCAGTCCCCAGGACAAATCGGCGACAACGTCGTCGGACCGGTAATCCGGGATCGTTTCGAAGGGAACCCGCGCGGCACGCGCCATCAGCACATCCAGCAGCGCCTCGGCCAGCACCGCATCCGGCTGGGGCGCGTAGTCCGCCTCCCGCAGGTCGTCGCGGCTGCCGGCGATGTAGGTCAGCCGCGTCTGCGCCGCCTCGGTCAGCGCCCGCGCCAGCGCGATGCGCCGGTCCGGATGGCAGCCCGCGCCACGGAAGCGGCGCAGCATCGGCACCAAGCCAAGTTCCTCCGATCCGATATCGCACATGAAAGCCGGCACCTCCGTGTCGCTGCCCAGGTGCCAGATGCGCAGTCTGACCCCGGCCGTCGCGAAACACCCGATCAGCGCGCGGCAGGCCGAATCGTCCACGCTGTCCGGATCGACCGCCGAGGCAACCCGCGCGTTCAGCGTCCGCGCGTTCCAGACTGCAACGGCGTCGCGCTCGATCACCTCGAACAGCGCGGCGCTCAGCGCCTCGGCGAGGCAGTTGCCGGCACCCAGCCCATTCGATCCCGAGAGGAAGCAGCCCGCCTCGGACCTAGGGGCGATGGTGTGGTCCAGATGAACCACCTCGGCCGGCACCCAGCAGGCCGCATCGCGCAGCAGGTCGTGTCCCTCGATCCAGTCGATCTCGGTCCGAGGATCGAAGACATTGCCGTTTCCGGCCAGGCCCATGGGTTCGATCACCATCGCGCGGCGGGACAGCGCGTCGTACGAGAAACGGCGACAGCGCGGCGCCAGCCCTTCGCCGTGAAGGCCTTCCACTGCCTCCATCAGCGCGGAGACACGGGCCTGGTCGCGGTCCAGGCCCTTTCCCTGGGTGACCGACACCGAGCGCGACATCGGCCGCACCGCGAAGGCGACCGGGATGCCGATGCGGTCAAGCCCCGTGATGTCGCCGACACGCGTGATGCCCATGCGCGCTGCCAACGGCCAGACGCGCGCGAAGGTTTCGGCGGGTGAGGCAATCCGGCCCGTGCCCTCGGCGAACCGCTTGCGGCACGGTGTTATGAGCGAAGCCGCGACCGCCCCGCTCACCGCCGGCGGGCGGCTAGCGGGCGTGGCCTTCCGCCGGCGCCGCCTGCCTTGCCGCCGGCGGCGCCGTCAGCGCCCGAGGCCCTGCATCAGCGGTTGCCGCCGATGCGCGGTTGGTCGTGCGCGCCGCTTGATCGGCGGCCGGCGGCGGGCGCACCCATTGGACGCCGCCGGCCCCGTCAGCCACCAGGAAGGGATTGATCATGACCGCGCTTGAACCGACGAGGTCGGGATGGCCGCGCAGCAGCTGCCGCAAATGCGCTAGCTCCGCCGATTGTTGATCCGGCAGATCGACGAAGCGCGCTCCCCGGTCGGAAATCTGAACCTTGCCCTCGTTCAATCGGATGAGCACGGCGCCGTCGGCTGCCGCCCGGCTTGCGTCCGGCGCCCCATAGTGTGGAGGCGTGCGAATATCCGCCCTGGCGGCCGGCATGCCCACCAGCGCGCCTGCGCCCAGCAGGCAAGCCAGCTTCCGGATTTGCTTTGGAAGGAAGCGTCCGGCCCGGCCGTTCAACATCTCATCCCCGCGTCATCTTTGAGTTCAATACGAGTCTATGCCATTTCGGTCATGCTCCGCGACCGGAATCTGAAACGCGCGGCGGCGGCATTGCGCGCATCGGACAGCGACCGGTGCCGGATGCTGCCGATCACCCGCCGGTCATCGACCCGCGGGTAGCCACCCGGATGCGCCAGCAGCGGATCACGCGGGGTCTCAACGCGCGCCGATTGCGCGACCCCCGAAATAGGCGTCTTCCAGCCGCTGCGGAAGATCGCGGGCGGTGGTGGGCGCTTCCAGCACGATGTTGCCGCGCGCAAGCGCGTAGACGCGGTCCGCAAGCGCGAGCGCCTTTTCGATCAGCTGCTCGACGATGAGAATTGCGACGCCCCGATCGCGTAGCTGACGCACGACATCGAGCACGCGATCGACCAGCACCGGCGAGAGGCCAGCCGAGGGTTCGTCGAGCATCAGGAGGCGCGGGCGCCTGACGAGGCCTTGCGCGACCACCAGCATCTGCTGCTGGCCGCCCGACAGCGCGCCGCCACGGTCATGCCGCTTGGCCGCGATTTCGGGAAAGAAGGCGAAGGCTTCCTCGACGCGCCCCATGCGCTCGGCGCGCGGCACATCGTAGGCGGCCAGCAGCATGTTATCGACGACGGAGAGTTGGGTGAACACCCGATGCCCCTCGACGACATGCGACAGGCCGCGCCGCACGGTTTCGCGCGGACCCGCGCCGCGCAGATCGGTACCGGCGAAGCGCACCTCGCCCGCGGACCACGGCAGCAGGCCCGAGACCGTGCGCAGCAGCGTCGTCTTGCCCGCGCCGTTCGGGCCAAGCAGCGCGACCACCTCGGCGGGCGCGATCATGAGGTCGACGCCATGCAGGACGGCGATCTTGCCATAGCCCGATCGCAGGCCACGCACGGAGAGCAGCGGCTCAGCCCCCGAGATAGGCACTGACCACCTGCTGATGGCCGCGGATCTCGGCCGGCGTTCCTGCCGCAAGCTGACGGCCAAGATTGAGGACCGTGACGTGATCGCAGATGTCGAAGATCAGGTCGGCATGATGCTCCACGAGCAGGACGCCCGTGCCGCGCGTGCTGACCGCCTTGATGAGCTCTCCGAGGCGCAGGATCTCGCCCGCCGACAGGCCCGCCGCCGGTTCGTCCAGAAGCAGGTAGCGCGGATGCACCATTAGGGCGCGTGCAATCTCCATGAAGCGAAGTTCGCTGTGCTGCAACCGGTCGGCACGGACGGAGGCAAGTCCCTCAAGGCCGACGATGCGCAGCGCAGCCTCGGCCTTGCCGCGCATCGTTCTCTCGTCCCGGCGCTGGCGCGGCAGCTGCAGCAGGGATTCTGCGAAGGTGGCGGTGCCGTCGACGGTGCCACCCACCATGACGTTCTGCAGCACCGATGCCTCACCGATCAGGCGCGGCGTCTGGAAGGTGCGCGCGATGCCGAGACCCGCGCGCGACTGTGGCGCACCCTGCGCGAGATCGTGGCCGCCGAGTGCGATAGCGCCCGCATGCGGGCGATTGTAGCCGCTGATCACGTTCAGCGTGGTGGTTTTGCCGGAACCGTTCGGGCCGATAAGTCCGTGAACCTGTCCCGGACGAATCTCGAGATCGAGCCCGTCGATGGCGCGGACGCCGCCGAAGGTGAGCACGACCGCCGTGAGGACAATGGGATCGGTCGTGCGTCCTGGATCGAGAATCGCGGAGAGCAGCGCGGGGCGCGGGACGATCGCCCGGTTGCTCTCCAGTGGCTTCCGATTTGTGAAATCCAGCATATCGGCGATGCCGCCCGGGATGACCAGCACGATCACCAGCAGCAGAACCGCGTACAGGAAGGTGGACCACGCAACCAAGGGAGCGGCGAATTCCGGCAGCACCGTCAGGATGATCGTGCCGAGCAGCGGGCCGATAATCGAGCCGCGCCCGCCCACCAGGATCGCGATGAAGAACAGGATGGTGAGGTCGAAGGTGAACGCATCGGGCGTGATGTAGGATTGCAGCGCGGCGAACAGCGCGCCCGCGACGCCGGCGAGTGCGCCGCTGAACAGGAACACCGGAACCAGGAGGCGGGGTTTGGAGACGCCGACGGCTTCCGCGGCCACTTCCGCATCACGCACGGCGACCAGCGCGCGGCCGAACCGGCTGTGCGCGATGTTCGACGTCATCCAGGTGCAGAAGGCGGCGGCGGCGAGGCAGAAGGCGTAGAGGCCGGGCGTGCCGTCGAAGGGCCAGGGCAGCACTGGACCCGATACGCCGATGCCGCCGCCGGTGACGCTCGTCCATGCCAGTACGAGTTGCGTGACGATGGTCGCGAATCCGAGCGTGGTCATCGCGAAATAGAAGGTCCGCAGTCGCAATGCGGGCAGTCCGATGATGACGCCCGCGACTGCGCCCACGACGCCGGCGGCGGCCATCGCGGCGAAGGCGGGCCAAGGCGGGCCGAGATTGCCGAGTGCGAGGACGCTCGCGGTGTAGGCGCCCATGGTGAGCAGGGCGACGTAGCCGATTGCCAATTGGCCGCCGAAGCCGACGACCAGATTGAGGCCGGCGACCAGTACCCAGTAGACGGCCGCCCGCGTGCCGATCAGGACCCAATAGTCGTTCGCGACGAAGGGGAGCGTCAGCGCGACGGCGAACACCAGCGCAAACGGCCCGGCGGCATGAAGCACCGAGCCCAGCGAGCGGCGGCCCGGCGCAGCAGCCAATCCGGCGACCGGATCGGTCCGGGCGTCCACTACACGCGCCGCTCCGGCAGCGATCCGAACAGGCCGCGCGGAACCGCGAGCAGGGCGACGATGAAGACCAGAAACACCACGACGGACGCGAAGACGCCGCCGAACATGAAGTTGCACGCCTGCTGCAGCAGCCCTAGCGCGATCCCGCCCACAACGGCGCCCGAGTTGTTGCCGAGACCGCCGATGGCGATGGGCACGAAGCCGTAAAAGCTCAGCATCGCGCCGTTGGCGAAGAATGCCAGGAGCAACTCGCCGCCTGCGAAACCAGCGATGCCGCCGACGACGCCGGACAGTGCGAAGCTCGTCATGCGCAGGTTGCGCTCTGGCAGGCCGAGCGCGCGAGCGGCGAAATTGTCTTCGGCGACGGCGAGAAAGGCATGGCCGATCAACGTGCGCCGATAGAGCAGTTCAATTCCGGCATAGACGACGACGCAGGCGCCGAGCGGCAGCCAGAATTTCTCGTCGAGCGGCCCGGCCTCGGGCAAGCCGATCAGCCGTGGAAACGGCTGCGGTTCGGTGCTCCACTCGATCGCCGTCACCTGTTGGATCATGAGCGTGAGCGCCAGGGTGGACAGCACATAGAGGTGCTGCTCGAGCTTCGTGAGCACCGGACGGACGGCGACGATTTCGGTGAGGACGCCGACCGCGCCGCAGATGGCGAGGGTGGCGAACAGGCCAAGCAGCGGAGGCAGACCGAGACGCAGGATGAACAGCGAGCCGAGCACGCCGCCGAGCATCCCGGTCTGCCCCGCCGTGAAGCTCATCACCCGCGACGCCGAATACATCGTGTTGTAGACGATGCCGATCAGCGCATAGACCGCGCCGATCGCCAGGCCCGAAGCGATGATCGATGCGAGCACGGAATCACGTATAGCCGGGCGCCAGGGCGTACGCGCCATCCCGCTCGGAATTCGCCACCGACATGATCAGTTCGTCGGTCGGGAAGCCGTTGTGCTGAGTGGGCGTGAACGTGTAGTCGGCGAACAGGCCGGGATAGTTCCGCAGCGTATTCCAGTAGCCGATGATCGCATCGGGCGCCGACGAGCCGCTGACATCGACAGCCTTGGCGATGAGCTGGATGGCATCGACCGCGGAGACCACCCACCATAGCGCCGTGTTCTCCAGGGACAGCTTTCCCTTCGAGGAATCGACGAACGCCTGCGTGCGCGGCGGCAATTTTCCGTCCGGTCCGAAGCTGCAGTTTTTGAACCCGAGGATGAACACGTTCTGCCAGTACTCCGGCTTCTGCAGGAGGTGGCCGACCTCGCCGGATCCCATCGCCTGATGCCCGACGAAGGGCACGTTCCACCCCAAGCTGCCGCGGGCGTTGAGCAGGCGCGCAACCATGCCGGTTGAGACCGTCCACGGAATGACTGCCTGCGCGCCGGAATCGCGCATCCGCAGCAGGTCCGGCATCATGTCGGGCTGCGCCGCGTCGATCTGTCCGCGATATACCACGTCGAGGCCATTCTTCTTGCAGTTCTCGACCGAGTCGGAGACCGCGGACGTGCCGTAGCCGGTGCTGTCACCGATAACGGCGACCTTCGTGACCTTGAGGATCTTCTGGCAGTACAGGCGCGGCGGATCGGACGACTGGTCGTTGTTCGGCGTCTGTCGGAAGGCGTTCGGAAACTTCTTCTCGTCGATCAGCGACGTGATGCCGCAGCAATGGATGTTCGGAATCCCCTTGCGGGCGATGATCGGCGTGGTCGCCAGCGCCTCGCCCGAGTTGTTCGGGCCGAAGATCGCGTGCACCTTGCCGTTGGCGATCATCTCCTGCACGGCGTTGACGGCCTTCGTGGGATCGCCTTGGGTATCCCGCGTAATCATCTCGATCTTGCGACCGTTCACGCCGCCCGCCGCATTGATCCGATCGACGATATAGGTGACGCCCCGGTTCTGTCCCACGCCCGGCGCGGAACTCGGCCCGGTCAGCGCCGCAGGATAGCCGATGATGATCGGCGAGGTATCGGCGGCACGGACAGTGCGCGCGACTGACGATGCCGCCGCGGCAAACGGCAGGCCGAGCGCCAGATTCCGGCGGGTGATCGGCATGTTCGTTCCTTCCCTGTGGTTCGGGTTTCGTGTTGCGCCGGGTCTTCGGCCCGGCGATTCAGTCTTCGTGAGCGGGGCTTCGGCGGGACCGGTGCTGCGCCGCCTGAGCAGCTTGGGTTCGGTTACGATCGTATCGGCATGGGCCTGCGCGCGAATGGATCGGCGCGCCGCGGACCAGGCTCATCGGACGGTGCATTGGGTCATGTGTGCGACTGCGGCGCCACCACGCTCTCCCCTCCCAGGAACGATGCCGTGACTTTTCATTATGCCGGAGATTTCTCCGATATCCGAACCGTATGGAGGATGCCGCAGCCCGTCAACCGGATACCACCCGGTTGAAATTAGTTCGGTTAAAGCCAGAGATTCTGGGAGCCTATAGCTGCACGAGCGCCTGCTCAGGGAGCGCACGGAAAAGTACCGATCTTCCAGTGCTGCTCTTTTCCGGAATACGGAAATACAAGGGCGGCCGAATCCGCCCGGCAGCGGCAAGGAAACAGCGCGCGGACGGGCGATCTAGCTTCTAGTCGCCAGCATACCCGCGATCGCAGTCGCCGTGCCGAACAGGTCGGGCAGGTAGCGTTCGACGATGGTCGGCGCGGCGAAGTTCACCTGCGCGCTGACGCTGAGGGAGTAGTGGACTTCGCCCTCCTCCCGGATTGGCACGGCGAGGGACGCAATCCCCATTGCAGTTTCCTGATTGATGTAGCACCACCCAACCTGCCGCGCCCGCTCGATCTGTTGCAGAAGCACCTGAAGGTCCGTCGTCGTGAACGGCGTGACCGCCGGCAATGGCGACATGCCCGCGTACATCGCGCAGATCGCTTCGGAGGGCAGGTTGCCCAGCAGCACCTTGCCGGCGGAGGTCGCATGGGCGGGCAGGCGCGTGCCGACGCTCATGTAGTCGCGCTCGAGATGGCGCGCGGTGGCGCGCGCGATGCAGACGACATCGGTGCCGTCGAGGATGGAGAGCGCGCAGGATTCGTTCAGTGACGCCGAAAGTCCGGCAAGGCGCGGCTGGATCAGGTTCACGATCGGCTGGGATGAAAGATACGAGTAGCCAAGCCTGAGGGCGCGGGCGGACAGGCGGAAGCGCTGATCCTTCATCCAGACATAGCCGAGCCGGGTCAGCGTCATCAGCACGCGCCGCGCCGAGCCCGGGCTGAGGCCGTTCCGCCGCGCGACCATCGTGAGCGTCATTTCCGGATAGTCCGGGCCGAAGCTCTCGATGACGGCCAAACCCTTGGCGAGGGATTTGATGAATTCCTCATCGTCAGCTGGATCAACGTCCGCCATCTTTCTCCTGTTTACCTGCGCCCGGCCCGCCCGCGGCAACGCAGGTCAACCAGCCGCGGCGGGACGTGTCAAACCATCTCTCGCCCCTGCCCCGCCGGCCGGCCGATCCGCCGCCCTCTACGTCAGCCACACAGGATCGGAGGCGCCGGCGGGCTCGGGCGGCACGTCCCAGAACGCGGGCGTTTCGGAATACTGGGGGATCGGCAGCGGATGCTCGATCAGGCCGTAGGGCGTGTGCGTGAGGGTCAGATGCTCCGGCAGCGCATCCGGCAGAGTCGGCACGCCATCGCTGCCGTCATGCCAGAACTGCGGTGGAAGCTGGCCGAGCATCTGCACCCAGACGGACGCGCCGGTCAGCGAGACCTTCACATGCCAGCTGCCGCCTTCGCGCGCGCGCTTGAGCAGCGCGCTGTTCGTGCCGGCCGCCGCGAGATAGGCGGCGAGATAGTCATTGAGGGTGAAGGTGGACGCCATCAGGGGCGCATCGAGCGCGCCCTCGCCGGCCGCGAGCCCGCTCGCCACCTGCCCCAGCGGATCGTAGCCGGCCCTGTTGGCCCACGGCCCGTCATAGCCGTAACAGCTGACGGAAACGTAGATGATGCCGGGCTTGCGGCGTGCAAGATCGGGGGGCGATAGCCCGCGCCGGTCGAGCGAGCCGGGCCGCCAGGAATGGGCGAAGACGTCGGCGCCGTCGATCAGGCGGCCGAGACTCTCGACGTCTTCCGGGCGGTCCATGTTGATGTAGGCGCTGCGTTTGCCGAAGCCGGTGTCGATGACAACGTGCACCGGATCGGGCTGATGCGGCGCCGAGACGTGGATCACCTCGGCACCCTGCTCCGCGAGCACGCGCGATGTGACGGGGCCCGCGAGCACGTGTGCCATATCCACCACGCGGATGCCCGACAGCGGACGCGGCCCGGGACCGAACGGCATGGGATCGCCGTCGCCGATGCGCTCAATTTCCACCGGCAGGCGGCTTTGCAGATGGCGGCCCTGGGGGCTGGCTTGCCACTCCTCGAACGTGCGGACGATGGTGCCCATCAGCTTGCGTTCGGCGAGCGATTGTTCGAGCTCGGCGGAATCCCACCGCACTACGGTGCGCGTGATGGCCGCACTGTCAGGCGCGCAATCGAGAAAGCCGAGCAGCTTGCTGAGATGCTCGTGGTAGACGGCGTGGCGCATCAGGTACATCAGCCGGCCGTCGCGCGTCGGGAAGAAGACCTGACGCTCGGACGCGGGCCACGGCACCTGCAGGGTGCGGCCGCCTCGGCGGGTATGGGAGATGGTGCGCAGGCCCGGGACCGCGGCGCGGCGCAGATCGACGGTGACGGTCTGATCGCGCCCGCCGCGCTGCTTCCAAATCTCGATGATGCCGACGCCCTGCGCCGCGAGCGCGGTCGCGCTCGCGAGCCCGACGCGATAGCGGCTGGGTACCACCGGGTCCTGGCCGGTGAGGCGGACGTTGCGGTCGATGGCGTCGAGCGGCAGGTCAAGCGCGGTCAGGAGCGTTGTCATGACCGGGCGGGCCTCGTCCTGCATGGATCCTCCCTTGCAATCTTCTGATCAAATTTCCGAATACCGGAAGATGTCGTGGCATCAGGCCGATGTCAATTCGCCGCGGTTCGCCGCCGGGCCGGCGATTCGAAATTCGAGAACATCAGGTGAAATGCTGCAATTCTTCGAGGGTCTCGGGCATGGGCCAGGGATTGACGGGGCCAGTCGTCACTCTTACTGTTTTCTTCGGATGACTTTCCGGATTCCGGATAACAATCCTCGCCCGGAAAACGATGTGCCCGTTCCGGAAAGGGAGAACCGGACCGCACCGATGCCGCCCCGCATCGCCCGACTTCCGCTGCCAAGGTCCAAGAAAAGGAAAACCAATGAAGCGCAGCACCGACCGTACCCTGACCACGCATGTCGGCAGCCTCGTGCGCCCGGCCGATGTGCTTGAGGACATCCTGACGAAGGTCGCCGGCAAGCCGGTGGACGAGGCCGCCTTCCGGGCGAAGGTGAAGCGCGGCGTCAGCGAGGTGGTGCGCAAGCAGGCCGAGATCGGCATCGACGTGCCGAGCGACGGCGAGTTCTCCAAGCCCAGCTTCTCCAGCTACGTGTCCGAACGGCTGAGCGGCCTGGGTCCCGCGCCGACCTCCGCAAAGCCGTATACCTACGCGAAGCTGACGGAGGAGTTCCCCGGCTTCATGAAGCAGTACAACGCGATGTTCACGCGGATGTGGATGCCTCCGTCGATCCCGGCAGAGACGGTGAGCGCGGCGATGGCGGCACCCCCCGACGTGCGCTCGGTGACCGGCCCGATTTCCTACCAGGGCCAGGAGCTGGTGCAGCGCGACATCGCGACGTTCAAGACGGCGCTGCACGATCTGTCGTTCGTCGAAGCGTTCATGCCATCGGCAACGCCCTCGCGCGCCGACGTGGATGCGGACCATATCTATCCGACCGAGAGCGCCTATCTCTATGCGCTCGCCGATGCGATGCACGAGGAATACGAGGCGATCGTGGACGCCGGCTTCATCGTCCAGCTCGATCTCGGGCTGCCCGCACGCAACCAAGTGCTGCCCAACAATCCGAATCCGAGCTGGAAGGACCTGCGCCGCGCCTCCGAGATGCAGGTCGAGGCCTACAACCACGCACTGCGCGGCATCCCCGAGGATCGCGTTCGGTATCACCTGTGCTGGGGCAGCATGAACACCCCGCACACGACCGATGTGCCGCTGAAGGACATCATCGATCTGATCCTGCGCATCAATGCGCAGGCCTACTCGATCGAGGCCGCCAATCCGCGGCATGAGCACGAATGGACCGTCTGGAAGGACGTGAAGTTCCCGGACGGGAAGATCCTGATCCCCGGCGTCATCAGCCATCAGACCAACGTCGTGGAGCATCCCGAGCTGGTTGCGATGCGGATCAAGAACTACGCATCGGTGGTGGGGCGCGAAAACGTGATCGCCAGCACCGACTGCGGGTTCGCCCAAGGCTGGAGCATGATTCGCGTCCATCCGGAGGTGCAATGGGCAAAGCTTGGATCGCTGGTGGAGGGCGCGAAGCTGGCGTCGCGCGATCTGTGGAGGTGACTGTCACGATCTGATCCCCACCGGAGCAGGAAGGTGCGCATCATGGCGGTCGAGATCCATGACGAGGCGATGCTGCGGATCGCAAAGCCTGACACCGCACCCGAGCAGCTGGGCGGCGGCTACGGCGGGCCGCACGGCCCGGCGGAGGGACCCGTGTGGTTCCATGAAGGCGGCTATCTGCTGTTCAGCGACATCCACGGCAGCCGGCGGATGAAGTGGCACCCCTCGGAGGGCGTGACGTTGCACAAGAACGGCACCGCCAACGCGAACGGCATGACGCGGGACAGGCAGGGGCGGCTGGTGGTGTGCCATCACATCAGCCGCTGCGTCGACCGCGAGGAGGCCGACGGATCGGTCACCGTAATCGCCGACCGCTACCGCGGCCTGCGCTTCAACCGCCCGAACGATGTGGTGGTGAAGTCCGACGGCAGCATCTATTTCACCGACCCGCCGCCGCGGATTCCCCTGACGCCGCCCGACCACTATCCTGAACTGGACGTGGCGGGCGTCTACCGCGTCTCCGCCAATCTCTCGCGCGTCAACATGGTTCTGAACCGCTTCGTCAACCCGAACGGCCTATGCTTCTCGCCCGACGAGAAGACTCTGTACGTCAACGATTCGAATCCGGGCCGGAAACTGATCATGGCCTACGATGTCGAACTGAACGGGATTCTCGACCTCGGAAGCGAGCGCCTGTTTTGCGACATGAAGGGCGACGCGCGGCGCGGCGGACCCGACGGCATGAAGGTCGACGTCGAAGGCAACCTGTACTGCACGGGCCCAGGCGGAATCTGGGTGATGACCCCGGCGGGCAAGCATATCGGCACGATCCTGAGCGAGAATGTGCCGATCAACATGAACTGGGGCGACGACGACTGGTCGACGCTCTACTTCACCGGCCTGACGACGCTGAACCGCATCCGCCTGGGCATTCCCGGAATGCCCGTGCCGCGGACCGTACCCGGCTGACGCGGATCTTCGTTACGCGCGCGACCGCCGGCGTCGTCGCGCCCCGGCGCGCAGCCCGACAACACGGAGGACGAGGCTCATGCCCGAAGCCCTTCCCGCGGCACGCGACTTCCGCCGCAAGATCCGCGAGCGCGTGCATGTGCTCGGCACCTTCATCAAGATCCCGACGTCGCACACGATGGAGATCGTGGGGCTGACTGGGTTCGACTTCGCCATCGTCGATCAGGAGCACGGCGCCTCCGACCGCAGCGCACTCGACATCGCCTGCTTCGCGGCGCGGGCGGCGAACATTGCGGCGATCGTCCGTGTTACGGAACTGAACGCAGCGGCGATCATGACGGCGCTGGACTGCGGCGCGGCGGGCGTGGTGGTGCCGCATTGCCATTCGTTGGAGAATGCGCATGCCGCGGCTGCGGCATGCCGCCATCGCGGCGGCGCGCGCGGCTTCGCCACCACGACGCGCGCCGGCGCCTATGGCGGCATCCCGGGTCTCGACCACATCGCGCAACGGGATGATGCCGCGACCTGCATCGTCATGATCGAGAACGCGGCGGCGCTCGATCATCTGGACGAAATCGTCGCGGTCAGAGGCATCGATGCTGTTTTCATCGGACGCGGCGACCTGGGCGCCGTGCTGGGACCCGATGAGACGAAGGCGGCGGCGATCAAGATCGCCGCAGCGGCGAAGGCGGCCGGCATGCCGGTCATCGCGCTGGTGGCGAGCCGTGACGATGCGCGCGCGATGCGCGAGCTCGGCGTCTCCGCCTTCCTGTTCTCCAACGACCAAAACCTTCTGAAGTCGGCCGCCACACAGGCGGTGATGGACTATCGCGATCCTGCCGCCTGGTGATCTGCGCCAGAAGCCAGCAGTGCGGCGGATCGACGGGCCCGGCACCGCTTGCCGCCCAAAGTGGGATGGTGCGACGCCGCCCACGGTTTCGTTGGGACCGAATGTGGTTTTGGACTTTGGGAGGCCTCCCTAAATTTCGGCCGACCACCAAGGAAGCGCGGGCGTCATGACTGCCGAAGCTCTGCTCAGGCAGATTTCAGACTACTGCAGCCGGACTGGAATGGCGGAAAGCACGTTCGGACGGCGCGCTGTCAACGATGGAAAGTTCGCGAGCCGCCTGCGCAGCGGCGGGCGCGCGACGCTGGAAACCGCGCAGCGCGTTTCGCGGTTCATGGAGAGCAACGGCAGTGCAGCGACGCCCGCATCGATGGCCGAATCCGATCCATCGAAGAACTTCCGGTTCTACGACAATCGGCAGAAATACCTGACGTTTGTCAACACCTGCAGCGAGAAGTGGGTGGTCGCGGAGCGGGTCGCGCTGGAACTCGGAAGCATTCATCCCCGTCTGCCGGCCGTCCGCATCTTTGACGCAGGCGTAGGCGACGACGCAGGCTTAGGCGACGGCACGGTCCTCGCGCGCGTCATGCGATCGATGCACAAGCGGTTCCGGTGGATGCCGTTCTATGTGGTCGGGAAGGAAATCAGCCTCGAGGATGCGAGGCTGGCACTGGAGAAGATGCCGGACCGCTTCCGCGAGCACCCGCCGACGGTGCTGGTGATGGCGAACTGGTACTACGGCGAGGCGCCGCGACTCACGCCCAACGCGGTCGCGGCGGCGACGAGCCTGGTGTGGGAGGAAGTGGCACTGCGCGGCGACACCGCCGCGGAATTCGAGGAGCAGATCACCGCCCTGCAACCCTTCCTGACGCAGCACTGGCGCGCCTCGATCAACGCGCGGACGGGCAACCCCGTGTACGACAAGCGGTCGTGCTCGTGCTCTACCGAGAGGACCAACGCTTCCCGCTCGACAAGACGATGCCGCGCCGGGGAGCCGCGCAGGCGGGCTACGATCTGGTGATCGCATCGCAACCCTATCGCGCGCGCACCCGTGGGATTCAAAGCGCGCCGCGTGATCGCGCCGCTGGCGCGCGCGCTCGCACCTGGCGGCAGGCTGATCGGCATCCACTCCTGCGGCGGCGATCCGGGCCTGGAGACCGTGCAGCAGGTCTGGCCGGACGAAAACCCATTCCAGACAGGCCGGCACGAGGTGCTGCCAGCGACGAAGACCGAACTCGGCAGCGCCGCGCGTCATTTCAACTTCAACGTTTATGCCGATCTACGCTCGATCTTCCGAAACGATATGCATACGCTGCCCGAAGAGATCGGCGCCAGTAGCGGTATCGACACGTCCACGCTGCTCGCGGCCTGGAATGCGGCGACCTATGTCGCGCAGATCGAGGACGAGCGCCTGGCCCGCGTGATTGGCGGCTCGCGCTACCCGGATGCGACTCGCGGCGTGCTGCGCCGGCATGGCGGTCTGTGGTTCCGCGACGAGTCCTACGTGATATCCCGCAAACGGGATCTGCTGTGATCGATGGCGATCCGGCCGAACGGTCCGCGGCCTCGGCCATGCTGTTGCGGCGCTGCTCGGTGGAGGTTGTTGGCCGCACGATGCAGATGGTCGAAACCTACACCGACGAACTGCCGCCCGGAACCGAGGTGTATGTGGCCTTCCCGCCCTCGGCCTCGCACGTCCGGCTGGTGCGCATCGCCGGTGCCCTGGCGCGCGCGTGGTTCACCGCCGTGCCGCATATCGTCGCGCGCAGCATCGCAGGCTTCACGCGCATAACGGAGCTTTTGCGGGAACTGCGCGACGGCGGGATCGACCGCGCGCTGGTCATTGGCGGTGACCGACACAGCTGCGCCGGCCCATACCGTTACGCGGAGGACCTGCCGCGAACCGGCGCCTTTGAGCGCATCGGCTTCCAAGCCGTAGGCCTGGCCTGCTACCCGGAGCCGGATCGACAGTGCGACCCTGTCCGCCGCACTACGGACCAAGGTCGCCCTCGTTGCCGGTGCCGGTATGGCACCCTGGCTGGTTTCGCAGTGTTATCTCGAAGCCGCGCCGCTTGTGGCGATGGCGGAACGCCTGCGCGCGGACGGAGTCCGTGCGCCCTTGCGGATCGGCATCGCCGGTCCGGTCAGCCGCCGCGCGCTGCGGAAAAGCGCGCTGGGCTGCGGCATCGGCACATCGATCCGCGCGCTTGGCGCCCACGCCGACGCGGTGCGCGACCTGCTGGTGCGCGAGACGCCGGACGCGCTTCTGGACGACATCGCGCCGCAGGTTGCGGGCCGGCCGGAATTGGGAGTCGCGGGCGTGCACGTCTTCAGCTTCGGCGGAGTGGGGGCAACGGCAGCTTGGGTGCGGCGAACCGATGGCCGTGCTTCCTGGTTGTTTAGTCCCGGCATTTGGTGGAGCGGGTTGAGGATGAATTGATCTGGCTCGGTTTGCCATGCCTTGCAGATGAACTCGTAGGGGG
>Ga0335069_10008098_pt1 | contig 15080 bp, 13 predicted proteins | sample Lox_Sample_11_FD_206714 | JGI IMG/M metagenome (GOLD analysis project Ga0335069, IMG submission 206714) | Soil microbial communities from Loxahatchee National Wildlife Refuge, Florida, United States - Lox_Sample_1.1 | ecosystem: Environmental > Terrestrial > Soil > Wetlands | place: USA... | reverse complement strand
GCCAGATCCTGCTGGACGAAAACATCGCCCATCCCATTCTGCTGGGCAACGAGGAAGTGATCCGCGCCAGAATGGCCGAACTGCGCCTCCACCTCACCGGCGCCAAAGTCGTGGACCCCGCGAGCTTCCCGCGCCTCTCGGAATACACCGAGGAGTTCTATCACATCCGGCAGCGTAAGGGAGTGACGCGCACCGAAGCCGAGGAGTTGATCCTCAACTACACCACCTTCGGCAGCATGATGGTCCGGCTCGGCGACGCCGATGCGGTGGTCGGGGGGCTTACTACGCACTATCCCGAGACCATTCGCCCCGCGCTGCAAGTGATTCCCGTCCGCCCCGAGTTGAAGAGCGTGGCCGGCGTTTACATTCTCATCACAGCCAAGGGCTCGGTCTATTTCCTGGCCGACGCCACGGTGAACATTGAGCCGACTTCCGAGCAGCTTGCGGAAATCGCCATCATGGCCTCGGAGAAGGCCTTGCGCTTCAATCAGGAGCCGCGCGTGGCCATGCTCTCCTTCTCCAACTTCGGCAGCACGCGGCATCCCCTGGCGGAAAAGGTGCGCCGCGCGGTGGAGCTGGCGCGGCAGCGGGCGCCCGGGCTGATCATCGACGGCGAAATGCAGGCCGATACCGCCGTCGTGCCGCACATCCTCCAGGAGACCTACCCGTTCAGCGCTCTCAAGGGCAGCGCCAACGTGCTGGTGTTTCCGAACCTGGAAGCCGGCAACATCGCCTACAAGCTGCTGCACCGCGTGGGCGGCTGCGAATTGATTGGCCCCCTGCTCACCGGTTTGAGCAAGCCGGTGCACGTGTTGCAGCGCGGCAGCGAAGTGAACGACATTGTCCACGTTGCCGCAGTGGCCGTGGTGGATGCGCAGGAAGTCGGCCGGCCCTACCGCACGCTGACGGGGACGCGGTAGGCTAGCTACTCCATTCATCGGCCGCGCGGCTACGCAAGGAATTGTACGTTCGCATGTCGCGCGGCTCCGGACCGCAAGAGATTCGGCGCGCGCCTGCAACCTCTGCTACTCGTACCGCAGAGCCTGCATGGGGTCGATGGCGCTGGCCTTCTTCGCCGGGAAAAGGCTCGCCGCCAGCGCGGCCGCCGCCAGTATGGCCACCGCCGCCGCCACCGTGGCCCCGTCGGTCGGCTTCACTCCGAAAAGTTGCGAGGCTACGTAACGGCTCAGCCAGTACGCCGCCGGAACTCCAACGCCCAGCCCTACTCCCAACGGCAGCAGGGATTCCAGCACCACCATGCGGACCACATCGGCGCGCTGCGCTCCCAACGCCATGCGCAGGCCGATCTCCTTGGTCCGGCGCGACACCACAAACGCCATCACGCCGTAAATGCCCATCGCCGCAAGCAGCGTGGTTAAAGCGCCGAAGGCCGCCGATAGCGTCGCAATCAGCCGCTCCGCCCCCAGTGTTTCGTCAAGCTGGCGGTCCATCGTCTTCATGCCGTACACCGGCAGCGCCGGGTCCAGCCCCGCTATCGTGCGGCGCAGCGAGGCGAACATCGGCTCGGAACTGACCGAAGTCCGCACGTAGAAGGCCACCGAGGCCGGATAATCCGTCTCGAGGAACGGCACGAAGACCTGGCGGTGAACCCCGTCGCGCGGCCCTTCGTACAGCGAATTGTCCGTCACCCCGACAATCTCAATCGGCAGCTTCGCCCCCGGCTGTCCGCCGAAGCCGATGTGCCGCCCGATGGCGCTACGATTCCCAAAGAAGTGTGTGGCGAACTCGCGGTTCACAATCGCTACGCGGATAGTGGATCCGACATTGTCGCCTGAGCCAGGTTCATCGGCCGAAGCGCTGGTGCGGTCCCTATCGTCGAAATCGCGCCCCTCCAGCAGGTGCAACCCCATGGTCTGCCAGTAGCCGGGCGAGATGCCGTTCATGAAGGCCTGTATGTCCTCGCCGTCCTTGTTCACGTGCCCTTCCACGGACATGCTGGAATCCCATTCGTCGCCCGCCAGCAGCGGCACCATCGTATAGGCGGCCGACTTCACCCCCGGCAGCGCGCGGATGTTTTCGAGCGCGCGCGTATAGAGGTCGTTGATGCGCGTCTGGCTATAGCCGTTCAACCCCGGGTCCACCTGGAACGTGATCAGGTTGTCGAGATCGCCGAATCCCGTGCGCGTGCTCTTCAAGTTCGCCAGCGTCTTGACGAACAGCCCCGCTCCCGCCAGCAGCAGGAACGAAAAGGCCACCTGCGCCGTCACCAGGGATTTGCGCAGGCGCGCCGATCCGCTGCTGCCGGCGATGGAACCGACCACGTCCTTCAGCGAGCCCCACAAATCCAGCCGCGTCGCGCGCAGGGCCGGCGCCAGTCCGAAGAGGACGGCCGCCAGCGCCGCCGCGCCCATCGCAAACGCCAGAATGCGCAAATCTGGATTTGCGCTCAGCATCAGCGGCGAATCTCCGGTGGGGAGGAAACTCAGGAGTCCCCGCACCATCCCGATGGAAAGGAAGATTCCCGCCACGCAGCCCATCGCAGCCAGCAGCAGGCTCTCCGTCAGCAGTTGGCGCACGATTTCCGCGCGGGAAGCTCCCAGGGCGACGCGCACGGCCAGCTCCTTCTGCCGCGCCCCCGCGCGGGCAATCAGCAGGTTCGCCACGTTGAAGCACGCAATCAGCAGCACCAGCCCCACCATGCACATCAGCGCAATCAGCGCGGTGGCGTAGCTCCGGCGCAATTGGGAATAGCCCGCGGCGGCGGACTCCATCTGCACCTGGCGCTTCAAAAAGCGGCTGCGGAGATAGTTCGAAACGTCGCTCAGGTCCTTCTGCTTGAGCTCGTCTTGCAGAATGGAGAGAAACAGCGGCTGCAGGGAGGCGCGCGCGGTCTCAATACTGTACCCCGGTTTCAAGCGCGCGAACATGTGGATCCATTGGCTGCGGCGGTCGCCAATCTGGTCCCAGCCCGGCGTCATCAGCGGCTTCATCTGGATGGGCACGCGGATTTGCGGGGAACTGGCCGGGTCCAGACCCTGAAATCCCGGCGCGGATACGCCCACAATGGTCATCGGGTAGTTGTTCACCAGCATCTTGCGGCCCACCACACCCGGATCCGCGGCGAATCGCGTCACCCAGTACGGGTAGCTGAGAACCACGGACGGATGGCCCTTGTACTCGCGGTCGTCCAGCTCCGGCGTAAACACGCGCCCCTCGGCCGCGCGCACGCCCAGCGCCTGGAAATAGTTGCCGGAGACCAGTTCCCCTTCCACGCGCTCCGTGTGGCCCCCAATGCTCACCGAGAGCGACGTCGAATATTCGCAGAACACGTAGGAAAACGCCGTCGACCGCTTCTGGAAGTCCTGATACATCGGATAAGAAGAAGCGCGAGCTCCGCGGTTGCTCCCCATGTGCGGGCCGGTGGACCAGATCATCACAAGCTGCTGCGGGTCGCGCACCGGTAACAGGCGCAGCAGGAGCTGATCCACAAGCGTGAAGATGGCCGTGTTCGCGCCAATGCCCAGCCCGAGCGACGCCACTGCCATAGCGGTGAACAGCGGGCTGCGGCGCAGCACGCGCGCAGCCAGTTTCAAGTCCGCCTGCGGATTAACCATTTAAACCGTAATACGAAGGAACGCGCGCGCCGGTTGGGAAATTTTTCGAGATACTTGGCGCCCAAGGCGCCGGAACGCACCCAGGCGCGCGTGGCGCCCTAGGCGGTCGCGCCATTCCCCCGGATGCCGCGCCCCGTGTACACTGGTTTCGAAACAGCCCTCGGCCCGCATGGATCTTTCTACACCGCTCACCTACGTCAAAGGCATCGGCCCTTCGCGCGCGGCCATGCTCGAAGGCAAGGGACTCGTCACCGCCGAGGACCTGCTGGGCTACGTCCCGTTCCGCTACGAGGATCGCAGCAACGTGAAGACCGTCGCGCAGCTCGCTCCCGGCGAAATGGCGACGGTGATCGCGGACGTGCGGTCGGCCAAGCTCTCCGGCTTCAAGCGGCGCAATCTAGGCTTATTCGAAGCGCGCTTTTCGGATGCCTCGCGCGCCATCCTCGTCGGTAAGTGGTTCCACGGCGGATACCTGGCCGGAGTCTTCGCGGAGGGCATGAAGGTGGCCCTCTTCGGCAAGGTGGAGTACGACAACTACGCGGGCGAGCTCACCATGCTGCACCCCGAGTTCGAAATCCTCTCCGGAGACGACGAGGATGGCGAAGCCGCGCTGCACACCGGCCGCATCGTGCCCATATACGAGGGCGTCGGCAAGCTGACCACGCGTATCCTCCGCGTCTTCACACACCGCGTGTTGGAGGCCATGGCGCCGCTCGAAGATCACCTGCCCCAGCGCCTGCGCCAAACCCTCAAGCTGCCGGACCTCTGGACCGCCGTCCGCCACGCCCATTTTCCGCCGCCCGATTCCGACCTGCGGCTGCTCAACGCCTTCCGCTCTCCGGCGCAGTTCCGCCTCATCTTCGAGGAGTTCTTCTGGCTGGAATGCGGCATCGCGCTCAAGCGCTCCAAGGCCCGCGCCATGGCCGGCATCGCCTTTCCCATAGGCGACCGTATCCGCGAGCGGGTCAAGGCCATGCTGCCGTTCAAGCCCACCAACGCCCAGAAGCGCGTGATCAAGGAGATCGCCGACGATATGCGCGAGCCGCGGCCCATGAACCGCCTCCTCCAGGGCGACGTGGGCAGCGGTAAGACTATCGTGGCCGCCGAAGCGGCCGTCATCGCCATCGAAAACGGCTATCAGGTGGCCGTGCTCGCGCCCACGGAAATTCTCGCGGCGCAGCACGCCATCTATTTCAAGCAGATTCTCGGCAAGCTCGGCTACGTCACCGCGCTGCTCACCGGCTCATTCACCAGCCGCGAAAAATCGCAGCTCAAGAAGCTCGTGGCGGAGGGGCTCACGCATGTGGTCATCGGCACGCACGCGCTCCTGGAGAAGGACGTGGAGTTCCACAAGCTGGGCCTCGCCATCGTCGATGAGCAGCACCGTTTCGGCGTCATGCAACGCTTGGGCCTGGTGCGCAAAGGCCCGAACCCGGACGTCCTCGTGATGACCGCCACGCCCATCCCCCGCACCCTGGCCATGACGCTCTACGGCGACTTGGACGTCTCCGTCATCGATGAGCTCCCGCCAGGCCGCAGGCCCATCAAGACCAGCCACGCCACCTCGGACCAGGTGGAGCGCGTCTACAGCTTCCTCAAGCGCCAGATCGACGAAGGCCGTCAGGCCTACATCGTCTACCCCGTGATTGAGGAATCCGAAACCCAGGCCATGAAGGCCGCGGAGATAATGTATGAGCACCTTTCCCGCGAGGTCTTTCCGGAAATTCCCGTCGGGCTCATGCACGGCCGTTTGAGCGCCGAAGACAAAGAGGCCGCCATGCGGCGCTTCCGCGAGGGCGCCGTGAAGATCCTGGTTTCCACCACCGTCATTGAGGTCGGCATGGACGTGCCGAATGCTACGGTAATGGTCATCGAGCAAGCTGAGCGCTTCGGCCTCGCCCAGTTGCACCAGCTCCGCGGCCGCGTGGGCCGCGGCGCGGCCCAGAGCTACTGCATCCTGGTGACGGAGAAGATGAACGATACCGCCCGCGCCCGCATTCGTACCCTGGTGGAATCCACCGACGGCTTTTACATTTCCGAAATTGACCTGAAGCTGCGCGGGCCGGGCGAGTTCTTCGGCACCAAGCAATCCGGCATCCCCTCGCTGAAGATCGCCAACATCCTCCGCGATGGCGACATCCTCGAAATCGCGCGCCGTGAGGCCGTGGATTTCATCGCGCACCCGGACGACCAGGAAGAACTGCGCCGGGCCGTGGCCTACATCCGCGATCATTGGCAGCGGCGTTACGGGCTGGTGACGGTGGGCTGATGCGGGTCATCGGAGGCGAGTTCCGCTCGCGGCGTTTGAAGAGCATCCCGGGCAAGGACACGCGGCCCACGCCGGACCGGCTGCGCGAAACGCTCTTCGACATTCTGGCGCGGCGCGTTGTGGGCGCTACGTTTCTCGACGCCTACGCCGGCACCGGCGCCGTCGGCATTGAGGCGCTGAGCCGCGGCGCGCGCCATGCCTTTTTCGTGGAGCGCAACCGGCGCGCCCTGGCCGCCATTCAGGAGAACCTGGCGTCGCTCGGCTTGGAAGGGCGCGCCACCGTGATTGCCGCGCCGGCGGCCATCAGCGCGGCCAACCGCGGCGCGGACATCGTGTTCCTGGACCCGCCCTATGATTTGGAGCGCGAGTACGCCGCCATCCTGGAGGCCCTCGGCCAGGCGCCCCCGGCCTTGGTGATCGCCCAGCATTCCAAACGCCTGGAATTGGCCGCCGTCTACGGAGGCCTCCGGCGCACTCGCACCCTGCGGCAAGGCGACAACGCGCTCAGCTTCTACGGCAGCGCGGCGGTGAAGCCTGAAATGTAGGACGGCGCGCCGCGGCCGGCGAACCGGGCTCGGCACGGCTGCGTGGAAAATTCTTAGGGCAAAGTCCCAGAGTTTGGGGTTTTCGAGACTAGAATTTCGCCTTTATTCTAAGCATAGCTTTCTATCTCCCTCTTTCTGATGCGCTATAACCTGGCACCGTGATTGCAAATCCCCTAGGGCGTTTACCCGGAGGCCCGCGCGTCTCTGCCCGATTCTCAGGATGGGCTCAAACTCCTATTGATGGACGTGGGGAGCGACTGCGGCGGGCCGCCGGGAATACAGGAAAGAAGGGTCTTGGACGAAACATGCAAATCCGATTTGGATTCTCAAAGGCGCCGTTTTTGGCAGCCGCGGCCGCCCTGCTGGGCTTAATCGCGGCCGGTACAGCTAAGGCGGATACCTACACCTTGTGCCCGACCTCCGCCGGTCAGAACGGCTCAGGCTCTTTCAGTTTTGGGACCGCTGCGGAGCCGTCGGGCTCTGCGTGTTCTACTGCGGTTACGATGACGATTCCCGATTTGACGGATTATGCCAGGCTCGCATGGGACTCGAGTTCGGCGAATTATCCCTCGGGCCTGAGCCTTGGGACGCTTACCGGCGCGAGCGCCTCCGTCGCGTTGTCGGCGGGAGGTTCCGACGATCCTTACTATATGCTGGCCTTCACCGACTTAACGAAGTCGCTGGGCCAAACGAATGCGACCGATCAGATTTTGATGATCGAGTTTCAGCCGTCGACCCTGACCAACTCCGGCGGCACGCTGGCGCTCGATCCGGCAACAACGCTGTTCAATATGTTCGATAATACTCAGGGTTTCTACTTGAACGGCGGGCAAAGCCATACCAACACGCTGGACGGCTGGCTTTCCGTGGACGGGTTTCTGGCGGGCGACGCTCTCGATCAGGTCCGGATCGGAATGGGCCTGGCCGGCGGCCCCGGCGCCGCGGAGACGGTCACAGTGAATCAGTTGGACCTTTCAACGCCCAGTGTTCCGGAGCCTGGGTCGCTGATGCTGACGCTCCTCCTGTTGGGGACGTTAGGCCTGGGCGCCGGCGTTCGGCAAGTCCGATCCTGCGCCAACCGCGGGTAAACTGAGGTCCGGCTGAAATGGCCGCGAAGGCGCGCGGCCGGCGCTGCACGGGGATCGCCGCTGACTGGGCGGCGTCCCCACAGCATCACTGCGGTCCAGCGGAGCTAGAATAGCTTTGTGCCGGTCCTGTCACGCCGCGTTTTTTTGATCCTGCTTGCGCCGTCGGCCGCTCTCCTGGCCCAGAACTACGACGGTCCCCGTCCGCCCAAGAAGGACATCCCCTACATCCGGCAGGCGTCCAACTTGATCCAAACGGAAGTCGTCCAGGCGAAGCCGGAGGGCAAGAAGGACGATGCCACTTACGTCATTGATGGCGCCAGTTCGTCCGCTGCCACGCCGCTCGCCGAGCCGATTTTCATCATGCAGGCGGATAAGATCGCGGCTTCGGATCTCGAGCTCTACAAGCTTGAATCGAAGAACGGCCACCGGGAATTGCAGCTCGGCGGGCGCGGCAAGGCCCATTCCATTCAGCTTGAAGTCAGCCGTCTTACCGCGGACGGCCTTTGGAAGCTGGAAGTCGATGAGACGCTCGACCCCGGCGAATATTCCCTGAGCCCCCGGGGCTCCAACCAGGCGTTCTGCTTTGAGGAGCGCTAGGCGCGACGCGCGCGCAGCGTTTGTGCGGTCCGCGGCAGGCGCCCGCCTTTACGCCTCTTCCGTCAGCTCGAAGCCGTGCTCCGCGATGTCCGCAAACACCGTGTCCGATTCGTGCCCATGCAGGCGGAAGATCTGCCGCACCAGGCCGCAGACTTCCTCCGAGCCTCGCTCGTAGAACACCAGAATGGAAGGCCCCGCGCCGCTCAGCGCACAACCCAGAAGTCCGGGCGCCCGCAGTTTGAGCATTTCTCCCAGGCCCGGAACCAGCGGCGCGCGGTAGGGTTGATGGAAGCGGTCTTCCAGCGCCGCGGGAAACGCCGCCCGCTCGCCCGCCGCCAGCGCGGCGATGAGCAGCGCCGCCCGCTGGATGTTGAATACCGCGTCCGCGCGGCTGTAACTCTCCGGCAGGACGGCGCGAGCTTCCTTGGTGGGCAGCTCGAAATCCGGAATCACCACGGCCACGCGGAAGCGATTCGCCAGATCCAGCCGCACCGCGCGCGCGAACCCTCCGGCATCCACCGCGGCCGCCACAATCGAACCCAGCGTGCACGCGGCCACGTTGTCTGGATGGCCCTCGAAGCGCGCGGCTTTGTCCAGGATGCGCGCCGGCTTCAGGTTCAGGCCGAGTACGCGGTCCGCGATCACCACCCCGGCGGTCAGCGCGGCGGCGCTCGACCCCAGGCCCTTGCCAATGGGAATATCGTTGGCGATGTGCAGTTCGATGGGCGGCATGGCGGCGCCATGCTCTTCGGCGACGGCCGCGGCCGTGCGCCAGATCAGGTTGTCCGGACCGCATGGAATCGAGCCCGCGTCGCGCCCTGAAGCGCAGATCGATAGACGATCCGCGCGCCGGTAACGGCAATTAAGATAAATTCCGAGTGCGAGGCCGAGAGCGTCGAACCCCGGACCGAGATTCGCACTCGACGCCGGAATCCGCAGCGTGAACCAGGACATTAGTCAACTTTAGCAGGAGGCGCGGGGGCGTTCGCTCGCCCTTTGGCCGCTGTGCGCATCGGCCGTCAGCCTATTGCTTCCTTGTTACCGGAAGAACTAGCGGCGTCCTGTTGCTCGCTTCGCGCAGCCGGGCATCCAGTTCCTGGAAGCGCGCATCTCCGAGGGCGGCTTTGAGAACCTGTTCGTGGGCCAGCACGATGCGCTCCCGCTGGTCCTGATCGGCCCGCACCATCTGCTCGACCTTCGTCGACTGGTCCTCGCCGGTCTCGATGGACTCCATGACGGCTTCCCAGGCAAGATGCGGGTGGTCGCTGCCAACGGCCTGCAAACGCTGTTCGCAATCGGCGGCGATCGCGCGGACGTCGTTGATCTCGCGGTCGGTCAGGCCGGCGAGTTGCGGAAAGACCGGGACATCATCGGGGCTCATCGGCTTACTTGAGAAATGGACGCTATCGGCCGGGGCGCGGGAGCTACGATAGGCCGGGTATTGGACCCGGTGAAAAAAACTGAAGTAAATCTGGTACTCGGACCGCGGGACCGCGGCCGGTGGAGCGGCATCGGATTGACAACTCCCCGGACACGAGAGCAAGCCGGCGCCGAGCAATGCGGCTATACCCAAGCGGACAATGCGAATCTCCACGATTGCCCTCCTCGTCGGAAGTATAGCTGAGAAAGATGGGGCGAGATCCGTCCCCTGCCGTTTACTTGATCTCCAGAATCTCTTTCTCTTTGGTCTTGGCGGCCAGGTCGATCTTCTGCATGTAGGCGTCCGTCATCTTCTGGATCACATCGAGCGCCTTCTTCTCGTCGTCCTCGGCCATCTTCTTGTCCTTAAGGAGCTTCTTCACCGCCTCGTTGCCGTCGCGGCGGATATTGCGGACCGAGACGCGGTGGTGTTCGGCGATGCCGTGCAGGCGTTTCACCAGCTCCTTCCGGCGCTCTTCGGTGAGCGGCGGAATTGGAAGGCGGACGATCTTGCCGTCGTTGGAAGGATTCAATCCCAGGTCGGAGGCCCGAATGGCCTTCTCGATGGGGCCGATCTGCGAGACGTCCCAGGGTTGAATGGTGATCAGGGCAGGTTCCGGAACGTGCAGGTTGGCTACCTGGTTCAGCGGCGTGGGCGATCCGTAGTAATCCACGCGAATGTGATCCAGAATACTCAGGGAAGCGCGCCCCGTGCGGATGGACGCCATTTCGTGCTGCAGGTCGGAAAGCGCCTTCTCCATGCGCGACTTCTGGCTCGCCTCCACATCCTTTGCCGAGTTGAACGCGTGACTGGATACCGCCGATTCTTCTGTCTTCATAAGCAGTCTCCTAATGAATCAGGGTGCCGACCGGCTCTCCCATCGACATTCGCATTATATTGCCCGCGATGGTCAAATTGAAAACCAGGATGGGAAGCTTGTTGTCGCGGCACATGGCGATGGAAGTGGCGTCCATGACCCCCAGCGCCTGGGAGAGCACTTCCAGGTAGCTGATTTCCGGGTAGCGGATGGCGTCGGTGAATTTCAGCGGGTCCTTGTTGTAGACGCCGTCCACGCGCGTCCCCTTGGCGATCACATCCGCCTTAATCTCCAGAGCCCGCAGCGTCGCCGCCGTATCCGTGGAGAAGTACGGATTCGATGTGCCCGCCGCGAATATCGTGATGCGCCCCTTTTCCAGGTGTCGGATGGCCCGCCGCCGGATGTACGGCTCGGCCAGTTGGCGCATTTCAATGGCGCTCATCACGCGCGTGGGCACGCCCATCTGCTCCAGGGAGTCGGAAAAGGCCAACGAGTTGATCACCGTGGCCAGCATACCCATCTGGTCCGCCGTCACGCGGTCCATGCGCTGCGCGGCTGCCGCCACGCCCCGGAAAATGTTGCCGCCGCCCACCACCACGCCCACCTGCACTCCCGTGGCCGCCACCTGCGCCACCTCGGTGGCCAATTCCTTCACGCGGTCGGCGTGGATGCCGAAGGACGCGCCTCCGGCCAGCGCCTCGCCGCTGAGCTTCAGCAGAATGCGCTTATAACCGGGCATGTTATTGAGCGGTGGGCTGGGTGTCGCCGACCTTGAACCGCACAAACCGCGGGATCGTGATGTTCTCGCCTAGCTTGGCGATCTTGGTCTTCACCAACTGGTCGATGGTGAGCGTGGCCTCCTTGACGAAAGGCTGATCGAAGAGGCAAACCTCTTCGTAGAACTTCGCCAGCCGGCCTTCCACAATGCGCTCCAGCACCTTTTCCGGTTTCCCTTCGGCGCGCGCGCGGTCCCGGGCAATCTCTTTTTCCTTCTCGAGAATGGCCTCCGGCACGTCCTCCCGGCGCAGGTAGCGCGGATCGGCGGCGGCAATGTGCATCGCCACGTCGTGAACCAGTTCCTTGAAGTCGTCCGTGCGCGCCACGAAGTCCGACTCGCAATTCACTTCCACCATGACGCCCAACTGGCTGCCCGCGTGGATGTACGTGCCGATGAGTCCCTGGTGCGTGGCGCGTCCCGACTTCTTTCCGGCCGAGGAGATGCCTCGCTTGCGCAGGACCACTTCGCCCTCGGCCAGGTCGCCATTGGCCTCCACAAGGGCTTGCTTGCATTCCATCATGCCCGCGCCGGTGCGTTCGCGCAGTTCTTTTACTAGTGCGGCGGTGATTTCCATATTTAAGGCTTTCCGATCGAACTAAAAAACACTGTATCCCGCTTGATGCGGACGCTGCCGCCGGTTTTGCGCCGGCGGCTGCTCTAGCGCCGCCTATACTTCGCGGCCCCGTCCCTTTGCGGCTTGGACAAGCCGCTCTCCCACTCGCGGCCTTGGCCGCGGCTCTGACTAGTGGACGCCCTCGGCCGGCGCCGGTTCCGCGGCCACCGCTTCAGCTGTCTCCGAGGCGGGACCCTTGCGGGTCTGCGGCGGCGCGGCGGCTTCGGCTTCCAGGCTCAAGCTTTCCGCCATGATCTTCTCGGCGTACTTGGGATCCACGTATTGCGTGTAATCCGCCATGCCTTCCTCCGGCACGGCCTCGTCCTGCACCAGCTTATCCGCGGTGAAATCCTGCTCGCTCGCCAGCGCGCGGCCTTCTACCACCGCGTCGGAAATCTTGCTCGCGAACAGACGGATAGCGCGCAGCGCGTCGTCATTGCCCGGTATCACGTAGTCCACTTCGTCCGGGTCGCAGTTCGTGTCCACAATCGCCACCACCGGAATGCCCAGCCTGCGGGCTTCCTTGACGGCGATGGCTTCCTTGTTGGAGTCGATCACGAAAACCACGTCCGGCAGGCCCGGCATATCCTTGATGCCCGCCAGATTCTGGTCCAGATGCTTCCGTTCCCGCTCGAGCCGGATGACTTCCTTCTTCGGACGGCCGGCGTAGCCGCCTTCCACCGACGCCATGGCTTCGAGTTCTTTCAAGCGTTTGATCGACTTCTGCACCGTCGTCATGTTCGTCAGCAGGCCGCCCAGCCAGCGCTGGTTCACGTAGAACATCTGGCAGCGCGTCGCCTCTTCCTTGACGGCTTCCTGCGCCTGGCGCTTCGTGCCCACAAACAGGACGTTCTTGCCTTGCGCGGCCATTTCGCCGACAAAACGAGCGGCGTCCTTGAACATCTTCAGGGTCTTCTGCAGGTCGATTATGTAAATGCCGTTGCGTTCGCCGAAGATGTACTCTTTCATCTTCGGATTCCAGCGCCTGGTCTGGTGCCCGAAATGAACGCCTGCTTCGAGCAATTCCTTCATCGATATTGCGGGCAAACTACCTCCTATTGCCGGCGAGGCCTTGCCTCCCGGGTAAGCCCACGAACCGCCGCGCCGCGCGGTCCAAAGCGAGATTTGCGCGGCTGAAGCGGACCTATGGGCTGTTGCGAGTTGCGGAAACCGGCGGCGCCAGATCCCGCGGAACAAGAACCAACTCGGCGGACCACGGACATAGCCATAGTCCGTCCACCGTGGAGCGCGACAAGCCACCCACTCCCATGGCCTGTCTCACCCCGAGCCTCGACAGGCCAAAAAGAGGACCTGTCCGAATAACCCTAGCGTTTGGAGAACTGGAACCGCTTGCGCGCGCCCTTTTGCCCGTACTTCTTCCGCTCGTGCTGACGCGGGTCGCGGGTCAAAAAGCCCAGCTTCTTCAGCTTCGGCCTCAGTTCTGCGTTGAACTCCACCAAAGCCCGGGCAATCCCCAGGCGGACCGCATCCGCCTGTCCGGAGATCCCGCCGCCGGCCGCCAGGACCAAAAGGTCGAACTTATCGGCCGTCTCGGTCGCCGCCAGCGCCTGGCGCACCACCGCGCGCCCCGCTTCGGTCTGGAAATAACTCTCAAACGGGCGGTTGTTCACCACAATCTCGCCCTTGCCGGGCCGCAGGAATACGCGCGCCACCGATTTCTTGCGGCGGCCGGTGCCCAAATACTGTACTGTCGTCGCTGCCACTCCGAAACCTTTCGTTACTTTACGGCCAGCGCGGCAGGCTTTTGCGCCGCGTGCGGATGCTTGTCACCCGCGTAGACCTTCAGCTTCCTGTACATCTGTTTGCCGAGCTTGGTCTTCGGCAGCATGCCGAATATCGCGTCTTCCACAATGCGCACCGGCTTTTCCGCGCGCACCCGCTTCAAGCTCATCTCCACCAGACCGCCGGGATACCCGGTGAAATGGCGATACATCTTGGCTTGCTCTTTACCGCCTGTAAATCGCGCTTTCGCTGCGTTGAGGACGATCACATGATCGCCGGTATCCAGGAACGGCGTATAGGATGGCTTGTTCTTACCCATCAGCAGCATAGCCGCCTTCGCCGCCACCTTGCCGAGGACTGCGTCCTGGGCGTCGATGACATGCCATTTGCGGACAATGCCGTTCTTGGAAGGGAACTCGGTACTCATTGACACACGTTCTCCAACTCTTATTGACAACACCAATAGGGTACTGGGCGGGAGCCGGTAATGTCAAATGCGGGTGACAAATTTCGGGTGACGGATTTCATAAGCTGCGGCCGCCACTCGCGGCAATTCCCGTTCCGCCCGCTGCCTCCCCCAAACCGAGGCCCGCGCCGTCTGTACCGGCGAGGGAATTCTCCCCGGGAAACGCGGCGCCCATCCTGCCCATTCCTGGAAGCAGTCAATTTCTAATTCCGGGCGTACCGCCGGGTGGTACCATCGCGCCTTAAGGCGCATTGGAGATCGTTTGATAATGTCACGGCATTCTTATACCCGGCTGGCTGCCTTGCTGGCGCTGGCGGGGGCCTCCGCCGTTTGGGCGGAGGGCCCGCAACCTCTCATCACCCAGCCGGTGGATGAGGCTCGCCTGGTGCGGCTGGCTGGAAATACGCGGCCGGAAGCCACTCCCGCAAACGACGCCGGCGCGGCCCCGGACAGCCTGCATCTGGACATGTACCTCCAGTTAAAGCGATCGGCCGATCAGGAGCTCGCCGCCCGCCAATTCGTCGAGTCGCTCACGGATAAGAGTTCGCCCAACTATCACAAGTGGATCTCCCCAGCGGAATATGGTCGGCGCTTCGGCGCCGCGCCAGCGGATATCGCCGCCATCTCGCGCTGGCTAGCATCCCACGGCTTCACCGTCAACGACGTGGCCGCCAACAACATGGTGATCGACTTCTCCGGAAACGCCGGCCAGGTGCGCGAAGCGTTCCATACCGAGATCCACAGCCTCACCGTCTCCGGGAAGACGCATTTCGCCAATATGAGCGATCCGCAAATCCCCGCCGCCCTGCTCCCAGCCGTCAGCGGCGTCGTCTCGCTCCACAACTTCATGCCCCATCCCATGAACGTGCCCAAGGGGCTCTACACGGTGAGTTCCACCGAGGTCCCCCTGGTTCCCGCGGACCTGGCCACCATCTATAACCTCAACGCCGCCTACGCCGCCGGCTTCACCGGGCAAGGCCAAACCATCGCCATCATGGAGGACACGGACCTGTACAGCATGAGCGATTGGACCACCTTCCGCCAGAAATTCGGCCTCTCCGCGCAGTACCCCAACGCCACGCTCACCCAGGTGCATCCGTCCGGAACCAAGACCAATTTCTGCTCGGACCCCGGCGTGAACCCCAACGATGGCGAAGCGGCCCTGGACG
>Ga0335069_10008097_pt1 | contig 15081 bp, 9 predicted proteins | sample Lox_Sample_11_FD_206714 | JGI IMG/M metagenome (GOLD analysis project Ga0335069, IMG submission 206714) | Soil microbial communities from Loxahatchee National Wildlife Refuge, Florida, United States - Lox_Sample_1.1 | ecosystem: Environmental > Terrestrial > Soil > Wetlands | place: USA: Florida... | reverse complement strand
CAGCGCTCTAACCAACTGAGCTACGTCCCCAGCAGTCCGAAACCGTCTTCTCCGCGCGATTCGCTTCTCGGTCTACTTGCCTCGCGGAGGCGTTTTCAGGTGTGCTGCAACATGAATGAGTGTAACAGAAAAGCGCGGTTCAAGTCTCCGCCCCTGTGGTAAACACCACCGTTTGAGACGGCCCCCGCCGCATCACCTTGACCGCGCGAGCGCCGGACGCATATCAGCCCATGGCAGCCGCTTGGGGTGGCTGCTCAGGCCAGCAGTTCAGGCCGACCAAGCGGCCGCTCGATTGGCCCGGCCGGTCGAGATGAAGCCCATGTCCATCGAGATTCCGCGCACGCACTGCAGCAGGTGGTTGGCGATCGAAGGGAGCTTTTGCGCCGTCACCCGGAACGACGGGCCGGAGATGCTGACGGCCGCTACCGGCTGGCGCTGCGCATCGAGCACGGGTACCGCGATACAGCGGAGCCCCTCTTCCAGTTCTTCGTCGTCCACGGCATATCCGCGCCGGTGGGTCTTCTCAATCTCCGCCCGAAGGGCCTCGGCGGTAGCGATGGTGCGGTGCGTGAACCGCTCAAAACGCGTGCGCCGGATAATGTCGGCGATCCGCTCTTCCGGAAGGAATGCGAGGATGGCCTTGCCCACCGATGTGCAATGCACGGGGTTGCTGGCGCCGATGCGGGTAATCATGCGCACGGAGCGAGCCGGTTCAATCTTGTCGATGTAAATCACGCGCGCCTGCTCCAGAATGCAGAGGTGCGCCGTCTCCTCGGTCTCAGCCACCAGGCGGCGCAGATGAGGCTGAGCCCGGTCCCTCAGGTCGTACTGTTCGATGGCTTTATTGCCAAAATCGAAGAGACGCAGGCCGAGCCGGAACTTGCCGCTGCTGGTGCGTTCGACCATGTGATGCCGTTCCAGAACCATCAAAAACCGGTGTGCCGTGCTCTTGTGCAGTTGCAGCGAAGAAGCCACCTGTGCGAGGCCCAATGGAGTATCGCTCTCTCCGAGCAGATCGAGGACGGCAAAGGCACGGTCTAGAGCCTGAACTTTATAGGTACCCTGGGGGGCTGAGTCTCGCATTATGGTTCTCCGTTTCGCTAATTGGCCAAGGATCAGTTTTTCAAAGGATGGAGGGGCATGTCAATTTCTGGTACGGCCCGTCTATCCGGCGGATCGGGCGGCAAAGACGCAGCAAATCGCACCGCGAATCCCCTTTAGAAAGAGACGCACGACATCGTGGTTCCGACTCTTTTGGGCTCCAGTGTTTTGCGGGAGAATCGGGCACGGTGTTGAACATCGCTATGCGGGAACCGTGTCTCCTTCGCCGGGCGCCAGAAAGAGGTTTGCCTCAAGTCCGTGCTGGCGCGTGTAGAGGTCATAGTAGCGGCCGCCCATCGCAAACAGCTCAGCATGGTTGCCGCGCTCCACCACTCTTCCCTGCTCCACCACCAGGATCTGTTCCGCGCGCCGAATCGTGGAGAGCCGGTGCGCGATCACAAAGGTGGTGCGTCCCTGCATGAGTTGGTTCAGACCTGCCTGGATCATGGCTTCGGACTCGGAATCGAGCGAACTCGTGGCTTCGTCCAGAATAAGAATCCGCGGCTGGGCCAGCAGCGCACGCGCAATGGAAAGACGCTGCCGCTGGCCTCCGGAGAGCTTCACTCCGCGCTCACCCACGATGGTGTCGTAGCCGTCAGGGAATCGCTCGGCGAACTCATCCACGCGGGCGGTGCGGCAGGCGGCAACAAACTGCTCTTCTGTTGCCTGGGGGCGCGAGAACATGATGTTCTCGCGGATGGTTCCATCGAAGAGAAAAGAATCCTGTAGCACCACGCCAAGCTGGGAGCGGTAGGAGTTCAGATCCACATGCGCAAGATCGGTGTCATCCACGACCACGCAGCCAGAAGTCGGCGTATGGAAAGCGCACAGCAGGCTGATGATGGTGGATTTGCCCGAGCCGGAGGAGCCGACCAGCGCAGTCACCGTCCCGGGCTCTGCCCTGAAGCTGATGCCATGCAGCACCGGCTTGTCCGGATCGTACGCGAACTCGACGTCCTCGAACCGCACCCGGCCTTCGATGGGCGCCATCTTCACCGTGCGTCCGGGGACCTGGTTCTCCTCCAGTTCCGCCATGATCTCGTTGGTCCGGTCGAGCCCCGCAAAGGCCTCGGTCAACTGGGTGCCGATATTCACGATCTGAAAGACGGGCGCGATCATGAAGGCAAGGAACATGTTGTAGCTGAAGTAGTCGCCGGTGGTCCAGGTGCCGTGCAGCACGTTATGGCCACCCAGCCACATCACGATGCCTGAAACCAGTCCCAGCACGGTGGTGGAAGCCGACGAGAGCACGCTGGTCATGGTCAGCGACTTCATCACGTTCTGCAGCAGGCGCTCCACGCCCGCCGCAAACACCGTCGCCTCGCGCCCTTCGGCGTTGTAGCCCTTGATGACGCGCACGCCGCCCAGCGATTCGGTAAGGCGGCCGGTGACCTCGGCATTGATCCGGCCGCGCTCCCGGAAGATGGGGCGGATTACCTTGAATGCGTATTGCAGAACGAAGACGAAGGCGCCCACGACTGCGAATACGGTGACCGTGACCGGCACGCTGCGATGCAGAAGATAGATGAAGGCAAGCGTGGCGGTCACCAGTCCGCCCACAAACTCCACCAGGCCTGTGCCCACCAGGTTGCGCACGCCTTCCACGTCGGTCATGATGCGGGCCACCAGCGTGCCGGTGCGGTTCTCGTCGTAGTAGGACACTGACAACAGCCCCACGTGGCGCTGCACCTGGCGGCGCATTTCGGCAATCAGACGCTGGCCGGCCTTTGACAGTAACTGAGTGAGCGAGAACGAAGTGATGGCCTGTACGATCATCGCCGAAAACACGATTGCGATGATCCTCACCAGCATCTCTGGATGCGGATGCAGCGGGTTCAAAACCTGGTCCAGCAGCGGCTTGCTGTAGTACGGCATGGCCAGGCCAGCAACACGGTTGATGCCCATCAGCACAAGGCCTGACACCAGCAATCCCTTGCGCGGGCCGACCAGCGCCTTGACCTGCGGCCAAAGCTTCTTGAGCTCGGGCTTTCGCTTGGGCAGGTCGGCCCGGCCCGCGCGCGCGCCGCGCCCATGCCCGCCCCGTTCGGCACTCATGCCCATGCCCATCCCGCCGCCGCGCATGGTTCCCATGGGGTTAGACCGCCCCGCTGCGGCGCGCGTCAATGAAGGACTTCACGCACATCAGCACGTAGATGAGCAGCAAGCCGGCCATGGTGGCCTGGGCAGCAAGAGCAATACGATCGGGCACGATGCCTTCAGAGCGCGCATGTCCATAAGAGCTCAACGCGCGCCACGCTGCGCCAATGAACCCCACGAGGCCGATGGTGACATTGATGTGCATGAACAGCTTGCGGCGGCTCTCCTTCGGACTGATTGCGAGGAACCCACCGATACCCAGCGCGAGGCCGAACCACGTGGGAATAAGGGCGGTGGGATGCTGGCTGCCGGTTCCGAAGTAGCTGGCCAAGCCAAGAATGATCAGCAGAACTGCAAAGACGATGGTGATTTTTGCCATGCGCGACCTCTCCGATTTCTCATGGCCAGCATACCAGTTGAGATCAACGCCGAATCCCCGTGATTCAGGAACTAGCGCTGAATGCGCGCCGAGCCTCCGCCGGCGAATGCGCGCACCTGGTCCAGCGTCGCCATCGTCGTGTCGCCCGGGAATGTGGTCAGCAGCGCGCCGTGCGCCCATCCCAGCTTCACAGCTTCCTGCGGAGATTCGCCACGCAGCAGCCCGTAGATGAACCCAGCCGCAAAGCCATCGCCACCCCCGACACGGTCGTACACGTCCAGCTCCGCGGTGGGCGCCGTACAGGTCTTCCCTTCCATCCATGCCACGGCGCTCCAGTTATGGCGACTGGTGGAATGAACCTCCCGCAGCGTGGTCGCGACGACCTTCACGTTGGGCAGCTTCTTGGTCACGTTCTCCATCATGCCGATGAAAACGCCCGGATCGAGCTTCGACTTCGCGGCCACCTGAGGGCCGGCAACCCCCAGCCCTTTCTGCAGATCCTCTTCATTTCCCACCAGCACATCGACGTTCTGCACGATGCGGTGAATGGTCTCAATGGCGCGGCTCTCACCGCCGGCCACCTTCCACAGCTTCTCGCGGAAGTTGAGATCGAACGAAGTCACCGCGCCGGCTTCCTTGGCGGCCTTCATCATCTCTGCCGCAAGTTCGGCGGCGCCGGGCGAGAGTGCGGCAAAGATTCCGCCGCTATGCACCCAGCGCACTCCGCCCGCAAAGATCGCCCTCCAATCGAAGTCCCCCGGCTGCAACAGCGCCGCGGCCTCATTGGCGCGGTTGTAGAACACCACCGGCGGCCGAACGCCGAACCCGCGATCGCTGTAAACCGTGGCCATGTTCGGCCCGTTCACGCCGTTGTGCTGAAAGTGCTTGTAGATCGCCTTTACGCCCATCGCCCGCACCCGCTCGGCAATCAGGTCGCCGATGGGATAATCCACCATGGCGCTGGCGATCGCGGTCTTCATTCCGAAGCAATCGGCCAGGTTCGCAGCCACGTTGAACTCTCCCCCGCTCACGTGAATCCGGCATTCGGCAGCCTTGCGAAACGGCACGATGCCCGGATCGAGCCGGTGCACCAGTGCACCCAGGGAGAGAAAATCAAGTCCCGCATCCGCGCGAATCTGCAACGGCGAGCTCATGCCCGTGACTCCTTTGACTACTGAAAGTATCGATCCTGCCGCAGGTCCCGTCGCGTGGTCCGGTCAAACACCCGCGGCGTGCCTCACGTCCGCCATTACCTGGTCCACGGTCCAGTCGTTTCCGGGGTAGAACTGAACCACCTTGCCGTCCGCGCCGATCAGCGTCGTGGACAGCGTGTGCGTAATCGTCGAATCCGGTCCCTGCGTAATCCCCACATCAAAGTACTTCGCCATTTTGTCGACCGTCTGCTGATCCGGCGCCGCGAAATCCCAGTGTGCAAACGCGGTCTGTGCATCGCTGCCCATGTAGGTCTCCCCGTAGGCGCGCAGGCGCGGCGGCGTGTCGTTTTGCGGATCGAAGCTTACGCAGAGCAGGTGCGTGCGGTTGTAGAGCGCAGGATCCGCCTGCAGTTGCCGATTGATATCGGCAAAGTTGCGCGTCACGCGGGGACAGAAGTCGGGCATGGGGCAGCGCGTGTAGATGAAGGTGATGAGCAGTACCTTGCCGCGAAAACGATCGAAACTGATAGTGCGCCCGTCCTGGTTGCGCATCTTGAAGTCGGGCACCCGGTCCCCGGGAGATGGCACGTGGTACTCCGAGGCGGGCCTGTAATCAGGTTTGCCCTGGGCAACCACAACAATGTGATCGAGCAGCACATCCGCGCTGGAATCCTGTGACACCAGCACATCCGCGGTGATTGTGTCGCCCGGATGGAGATCACTCAAGATGTTGGGATCCTTGACCCTGTACGGCATGGTCATCGCTTCCATAAAGCCCTGGATGGCTTCATGGTTCACGGTGATCTGGCTCGTCGCCACGTCGATGGAGACGATCTTGCCCCTCAATTTGTAAGTCTTGTAGGATGTCGTGCCCGCGGAAGATGAAGCGGCGCGCGGTCCCCCATGGCACCCGGAGATCAACACGGCTGCCACAATAATGCAACTGAGCAATGAGCGCATCACGCCCAGTTTACTACCCGTTCCGGGCGCTCCCCGCCATGGATGGCATTGTCGCAGCAGACAGCGTATAAAGTTCGCATGGAGTCAATTCTGGCGGCTGAACTGGACGCACACCTGTGCGACGGCGGCATCGTGGTCGCGGCCAGCGATCGCGCCGCTCGCGCACTCCTTGCGGCGTTTCATCGGGCGCGCCGCGCAGAAGGCCTTGAGGCTTGGCCCGCGCCGCTCATTTTCGACTGGCAGACCTTCGTGCGCCGGTCGTGGGAGGAGCGCACAGTCGACATCCGCCTGCAGCTCAACGCGCAGCAGGAGCAGTCGCTCTGGGAACAGGTCATCGCAGCGAGCGGACACACCGCCGCGCTTCTTCCCGGTCCGCGCCGCAACCTGGCCGCCATGGCCATGCAGGCACACGCACTTCTCTGTTCGTATGCCCCACGCTTTTTGGATGCCAAAGCCCGCGTCTCGTGGCAGCAGGATCCGGCAGCGTTCAGCTGCTGGCTCTCTGCATTGGACGCCCTGTGCCGGGACCTCGCCGTTGTGAGCCCGAGCCGGCTGCCGTTGGAGGCGACTTCCCAGCTGGCCTCAAGCAACGACCTTCGCCCACCCCTGCTGCTTGCCGGCTTCGATCGCCTGCTCCCCATTCAGCAGCAATTCTTTGACGCATGGGGCAGTTGGAGTCATGTCGCTTCCGCGGAGCCGGCCGCGACGATCAATTCTTTTGCAGCGCCCGATCCTGGAACGGAGTTGTCCGCCTGTGCGGCATGGTGCCGGCAGCGCCTCGCAGCGGAGCCGCACAGCAGGATTCTCGTCATCAGTCAGGCGGTCCGGGAACGGCGCGGCGAATTCGAACGTGCGTTTCTTCGCGAGGCGTCGTTCGACCACGCTTTCCAATTTGAATTCTCGCTGGGTGTTCCGCTGGCGCAGACCCCACCGGCACGCAGCGCGCAACTGCTCCTGAGCTGGCTCGATGGCGAACTCGCCGAACACCAGATGGATTGGCTCTTCTCCTCGCCGTATTCGGGCGCAACGAAAGAGGAGGCAGCGGCCCTGCAGGCCATCATGCGCGCACTGCGCCATCGCGGCTATCAGAGGACGCACTGGAGTCTGCGAACCTTTCTGGCGCAGCGAACCGCGGCTGGTCCTGCACCCTCGTCGTGGGCGCAGCGAATGACCGCGGCACAGAATCGGTTCCAGTCCCAGTTGCAGCGCCATCCCAGCCCCGCAGAATGGGCCGAGTTGTCTCCCCATCTGCTTGCGACCATCGGCTGGCCCGGACAATCCGCGGCAACCAGCGCGGAGTTCCAGGTGCAGCGCCGCTGGCAGCAGGCGCTTGAGAATTGCGCATCGCTGGGCTTCGACGGCCGCAAGACGAGCTGGCGCGATTTCCTTGACGAGCTTCTTCGCACCGTCGACGAGATCCTGTTCGCCCCGGAATCGGAAGACGCACCCATCCTCATCGCGGGCCCGGCTGAGTCGGCCGGGCTCACCGCAGACGCTGTCTGGTTCATGGGCGTTGACGAGGATGCGTGGCCGGCGCGCGGTGAGGCTAATCCGCTGCTGCCGCCGGAATTGCAGCGGGGAGCGGGGATGCCGCATTCGGCTCCACAACTCGACTGGGATGTCGCCCGGGCCACGACCATGCGCCTTCTGACCTCCGCTCCCGAGGTGACCTTCAGCCATGCGCACCAGGCTGAAGGAGTGGAGAAGCGCCCCTCCCGTCTTGTGGCCGAGTTTGGCGGGAGTCCCGCACCTCTGCCGGCCAATCTCATTCCCGCCGCCGCTGCGCCGGCCCTCACGCTTGCGATTGAGGATGTGAGCGGGATTCAGTATCACTCCGCAACCGGCGAGGGTGCGGGGTCGGCGGTTCACCTGCCCGGCGGGGCCGGCCTTCTCACGGCACAGTCGCAGTGTCCCTTCAAGGCGTTCGCCACAGCCCGTCTGGGAGCGTCGGCGTGGGACCCCGCGGAGACCGGCCTGACCGCGGCCGACCGCGGCCAGCTTCTCCACCAGGTACTCCGCTCCGTGTGGGCCGGACCTCCCGGGGGCATTCGTTCCCTTGACGATCTGCACGGCGTCGCGGATCTTCCCACCTTCGTAGCGGCGCATGTCCGCGATGTCATGGCGGCCAAAGTCCCTTCGCGGGTTCGTGAGCAGATGCCTGCCCGCTACCTGGAACTCGAAGCCATTCGCCTCACCCGCCTGGTGACGGAGTGGCTGGAGTATGAACAGACGCGCGTGGCATTCGAAGTAGCGGATACTGAAGCCGCTGCGACCCCAGCCGTCGGCGGAATTTCGCTCGACCTGCGCCTCGATCGCCTCGATCGGCTGAACGACGGAACCATGCTCGTGATCGACTACAAGACCGGCGATGTGTCGCCGAAATCGTGGGACCTGCCGCGCCCTGAAGACGTGCAGTTACCCTTGTACGCAGGATTCGGCCTCGCGGAAGACGCACTGCTCGGCGGCCTTGTATTTGCCAAGGTTCGCGCCGGCGCAATGTGCTTCGCCGGCCGTGTGGGCGATGCCGCCGCGACGCTCGACAGCAGCCTCAAAGCCAACTCCTCCCTGGTGAAGTATCCGATGACAGCAGAACAACTGATGGACTGGCGCGAAGCGATCGAGCAGCTCGCACGCGACTTCCTCGCCGGACACGCCGACGTCGATCCCCGCGATGGCGGGAAGACCTGCAGTCGCTGCGGGCTCCAGATCGTCTGCCGGATTCTGGAACGCGAGCCCGCGGCCGCCGAGACCGAGGAGGAGGTTGCCCATGACTAGCCACACGCGGCCCGCACCTCCTGACCAGGTCCAGCGCGAACACGCTCTCGACCCAACGCGTTCCGTTGTTGTGCAGGCGCCCGCGGGATCGGGAAAAACCGACCTTCTCACACGGCGCTTCCTGCGCCTGCTGGCATCGGTGGACGATCCCGCGCACGTTGTCGCCATCACTTTCACCAAGGCTGCGGCGGCCGAGATGCGCAACCGCATCCTGGGTGAACTGGAGAAAGCAGCCGCAGCGCCGGCATCCCCGTCAACAGACGAGTTTTCGATGGAGGCTCTCGCGCACCGGGCGCTGGAGCGTTCCCGCCGGCTTGGCTGGAACCTTCTTGAATTGCCGGCACTGCTGCGCATCTCCACCATCGACTCCTTCTGCCGCGAGATCGCACTGCGCCAACCGCTGGTTTCCACGCTGGGCGGCAGCCTCGATATCAGCGCACAGCCCGAAGAGCTTTATCGCCGCGCTGCTCGCCGCACGCTGCTGCAACTGGGCAATCCCGATGCGCGCGATTCCCGCGGGTTGCGCGAAACCATTGAAGCACTCCTCCTGTGGCGCGACAACAACTGGCAGGAATTGGAGAATCACCTCGTCGTGATGCTTGGGCAGCGCGACCGCTGGATGCAGGAATTCTGGCTGCGCGATTTTCACCATGACGCCGACGAGATGTGGGATGCGCTGCGGGAGAGGCTCGAGCGGCCATTTGCGCGAGCAGCCGCCGTCAGGCTCGCAGAAGTCAGCCTTCTCCTGCTGGGCGTGCCCGGCGCCTGCGAAGAGGCGATGGAGCTGGCCCGTTTTGCATGCGGACAAACCGGAGATGTTCTTTACGGCGCTCTCGCTGAACTAGCCGAGTTCCCTGCAGGTCCCTTCGACGTCGCACAGGATTTGGAATCCGCGCGTGAGGCCTACGCCTGTCTCTCCGAATTGTTCCTCACCAAGGATGGTGCGTTTCGCCGCTCCATTGACAAGCGGATTGGTTTCCCTGCCGACCGGAAGCGCGAAAAACTTCGCCTCCAGGGACTCATTCAAACGCTCTCCGGCGTGAACGGGCTTGAGTCCACGCTGGCCTCCGTGCGCGATCTGCCGCCGGCCAGATACTCCGACGAGGACTGGAATATTGTGCGGGCATGCTTCACGCTTCTGCGCCATGCCGCCGGCGAGTTGCAGGTCGCCTTCGCCGAGTCCGGCGTGGCCGACTTCATTGAAATCGCGCAGGTGGCGCAGCGGATTCTTGCCGGCGAAGACGGCCTGCCCAGTGATTCCGTCATGGGCATCGCCGACGACGTTCATCACCTGCTGGTGGACGAGTTCCAGGACACGAGCCGCCGCCAGCACCGGCTCATCGCTTCGCTTGTCGCAGCGTGGCCCGATGCCGTGGACCGCACCCTGTTCGTGGTCGGCGATCCAATGCAGTCCATTTACTTCTTCCGCGACGCGGATGCGGAACTGTTTCCGCGCGTCCAGAGGGTCGGCCTGGAGTTGCCCGGCGCGGAGCCGCTGCCGCTGGATTTCGCCCAGCTCGCATCCAACTTCCGCACCCGGCCCGAGCTCGTCACCAGGCTCAATGCGGCTTTCGAGGCTGTGTTTGCGGCCAACGACGGCAGCAACGTGCGCTTCAGCGCGGCGCAGCCGGCTCGCGCCCATGCACAAAACGCGGGACCGGAGTTCGATCTGCACGTGAAGTTTGTGCCGCAGACAGCGCACAGCAACGCGAGCGATCCCGATGCTGCGCGAGCAAAAGATCAGGCCGTTGAAGAGCGCACAGCCGCACTTGAAGCGCAGACCGCGGAGATCGTCGAGATGGTCCGCAGCCGCCTCGACGCGATGCGGCAGGCCCGCGCCCGCGGAGAAAAACTTCGCATCGCCATTCTCGGCCGTACGCGCGTGGCCCTGGAGCCCATTGCACAGGCCCTCCGCGAAGCGGCAATTCCCTTCCGAGCCGTTGACCTGGAGCCGCTGGCGCAAAGACCTGAAGTCCTCGACGCATTGGCGCTGGCTCGCGCACTGCAAAACGCGGAGGATCGCGTCGCGTGGCTCGGGGTTCTTCGCGCTCCGTGGTGCGGACTGTCCCTCAACGACCTGCACACACTCACCAGCGCCGACGACCCGGCCCTGCTGCGGCGGCCCGTTCCGGAGCTTCTGCGCGAACGGGGATCGATGCTGAGCGACGGTGGCCGCGCTGCTGTCGAGCGCGTGCTGCGCGCGTTTGCCGATGCTTCCGCGATGCGCGCCTCGACGCCTGCGATGTCCACCGGCACATGGCTGCAGCAGGTGTGGCTGCGGCTCGGAGGAGCTGCGTGCGTGGATGCCGTCGCGGGTGCAAATCTCGACATGCTTTGGCGCAGCCTCGACAAGCTGCCGGGGGGCGAATCCGACCTGGCCGGCCCCGCTCTGGATGATGTGCTGCGCAAACTCACCGCCCAGCCCGATCCTGCTGCCGAAGGCGACTGGGGCGTGCACCTGATGACGATTCACAAGTCCAAGGGCCTGGAGTTCGAAGTCGTAATCGTGCCTGAACTGCAGGCGCGCTGTGGCCGGACGAGCAACGCGATGTTCTCGTGGCTCGAGCGTGGACTCGCGTCCCCGGATGATTCCGGCGAGATCACGGAGTTTCTGATCGCGCCCATTCAGCCCAGAGGCGGCGATCGCGGCAAGGCGAAGGAATGGGTGGATCGCGAGTATCGTGCCCGGGAAGCCCAGGAGACAAGGCGCATTCTCTACGTTGCAGCGACCCGCGCGCGCGAGGAGTTGCACCTGTTTGCCCGCCCGGCGTACAAGCTGGAGCAGGGCGAGCCTGTTCTCTGCGAGCCTTCCGAGAGCCTCCTTTCCACGGCATGGCCGGCCCTCGAGCAGGAAGTACGAGCGCAATTCGAAACCTGGAAAGCGCGCAGCGAGCCGGCGGAAATCACGGCACTGGCAGCCGGCCAGGAAAATCTCATCGTCATGCCGAGTCCGGCAAAGCCCGCGTTGCTGCGCCGCCTTCCTTTGAATTTCGAAGCGCCCGAGGCGCCGCAATTCCTTGCGCGCACGCAGTCCACCCGCATCGCTTCTGACCCGGCTTCGTTCTATCGGCGCCATGAGGGCGGACTGGTTGCGCGCGCCCTTGGTTCGGCCGTGCATCTTGTTCTGGAACACGCGGCACGGCTATGCGAGGCCCACGACACAGGCACAGTCCGCGCGAAACTCCCTGACCTTCACGAACGCATAACAGCCCAGGTGCGCGCTGCCGGTCTGGGCTTGGAGCAAGCGAGGGCACTCGCAGGACAGGCGCTGAACATCGCGCAGCGAGCTCTCGATGACCCGATCGCCGCGTGGATTCTCACTCCTCATCCGGGTGCAGCGAGCGAAGTCCGCTGGACCGGAGTTGTGGACGGGACCCTGCGCACGGTGCAGGCGGATCGCGTCTTTCGCGCCGGGACCGAGCCGCTTTCGGAAGGCGTCAGCGCATGGTGGATCGTCGACTACAAGACTGCGCACGCCGACAATCCCGATCCCGCAGAAATGCTTCCGCGCCTGCGCGAGTATTTCTCTCCGCAGCTCGAGGCCTACGCCCAAGTTCTGCGCAAGCTGCATGGTCAGGGGACAACGATCCGGGCCGGCCTCTACTACCCGCGCATGCTGCAATTCGACTGGTGGGAAGCCTGAAAATCGCGGCGATTCCGCTACTCTGAAACGCCCAGGCCAATCGTTCGCATCAGCTTCAGCGCGTTGCTGGTCTGCACGATTCCCGGCTTCAGCTTGTAGTCGAAGATCAGGGCATCGCCTTCGATGCGGTCATCGAAATGAGCGTTGAAGGCCCTGCCATCCATCCCATCGGGGATGCGCGCGAGGGCCAGGTCGTGCGTGCTCACCACTCCGACGGCGTTCTGCTCCACCAGCTTGCGCAGCACAAACTGGGTTCCGGCGAACCGATCGTGCGAGTTGGTGCCGGACAGCAGTTCGTCCAGCAGGAACAACACCGGCATGGACTGGTGCGACAGGTCCACGATCATCTTTACCCGTCGTATCTCGGCGTAGAACCGGGAGACACCGCCGCTGAGCGAGTCCAGAATGCAGATCGACGCGGCCACCTGCAGCGGCGACATGCGCAGCCGCCGGGCGCGCACCGGCGCTCCGCATTGCGCCAGAACCGCATTCACCCCGATGCTGCGGATGAATGTGCTCTTGCCCGCCATGTTCGGGCCGCTCAGAATCATCAACTGACTGCCGCCATCGAGCCGCACATCGTTTTCAACTGCTCCCTCAAGAAGCAGAAGCGGATGCGCGATGCCGGTTGCATCGAAGATTGGAGTTTCGCCTGCGAACTCAGGAAATGCATAAGCGGGATGTTCGAAGGCGAATGCCGACATCGAAGCCAGCGCTTCGAGTTCTCCCACGCTGGCAAGCCACACGCGCAGCTCGGGGCCGAATCTCTTTTGCCACCTCTCCGCCACAAAGGCGAGTTGCGCGCTCCAGAACAGGACCAGGTCCAGCGGCCGCGCGAACAGGCTGTGGCGCGATTCGATGAGATCGGCCAAGCGCGCCAGCCTGCGAATCGCAATGGAGGGAGCAGTCTCTCTGCGCTTCAACATATTCTGAAGTTCCATCAGCCTGGGCGCGGCGAAGGACTCGCGCTCCATCAACGTCAGGACCTCGGCGAGCAGGCGAAGATCCGCCGCCGCTTTTTCAATGGCGCCGGCGGCAAGGTCCATGCGCGGTGCGACCCGGTGCGCATAGCCGAAATTGAGCAGGCTCATCAGCAGTACCGGCAACGGAGAACCCCAGACGATCCATGCAACCAGGCTCAGGAGCCACAGCAATGCCAATGCGGAGATGAGCAACCGGTCGATTGCGGAAGTGAGGACGGGGTTTGCCTCGCCCCAGGCAGCGAGCACGTCGGGATGCACTCCCGTGCGCACGGCCTCTCCCGCGGACGCAACCCGCTCGCGAAAATCGAGACGATCGGCGAGATCGCGAACGGCTCCCTGGCGCGCGAGAATCTCTTCCACCGGCGCGGCGCGCAGCAGCCACCGTGCCACCGTCTCCTCACCGGCGCGGGTGCGGGCCGTCGAGAGGTACTGGAAGACAGACGCGGTTCCAAAGACGTCGAGATCGCGTGCATACGGATGAGCGGCATCGAGGAACCGATCGCCGGATTCGCCTCTCCCGGGCCATTCGTTCTGAAGCCGGGCCAGGCCGTCCTGATAGAAGCCAATCGCGCGGCTGCGACAGCGGCCTGCGGCCAGCAGCTTTTCGTGAATCACTGCCAATACGACGAATGCCGCAACCGGCAGCATGAGAAACAGGAGCCCCACTGCATGATGAATGAGAAACCCGGCCGCAAGGACGGTGAATACCGCGAGGACAAGCTTGCTGATGCCGAGTGCCCGGCCTCTGCGCGCGGCGTTGCGCTGCAGTTGTTCAAGCGCCTCCACGCGTGAAGCATACTCAGCCGCGGGGGTTTGCCTGCCGCCGTTTGCCGAAGATGAGTCCAGGCCGCGCTCCATAGTCTTCACTCAAGACTATCGCGTGGCGTCGAACCGGACCGCCGGCGGATTGGGCGCAGCGGTCTTAGTCAACCGTTGCCGGCGGAACCGGCTGCGCCGGTTGCTTGCCAGCCATTACGCTCTTGTGATGGCGCACATCCGCGCCCTGCACCCAGAAAATCACGTCTTCGGCGATATTGGTGGCATGATCGGCCACGCGCTCCAGGCTGCGGCTGATCATCAGCGCATTCAACGCCTGCGGGGCCAGATGGCTCTGCTCCTCCATCACCTTGGTCAGCATCTTGTAGGCCGCGCGGTTCATCGCGTCCACCGCATCGTCCATGGTGAGCACCGAGCGCGCCAGCTCGGCATTGCCGTCGATAAATGACTGCAGGCTCTTGCGCACCATGTCCGCCGCCAGCGTGGCCATGCGCGGAATATCCACCGGCAGATCGGCCGCCGGCAGTTGATCGATCTGGCGCACCCGGTCCGTGATGCTCTTGGCTGCGTCGCCCACGCGCTCCAGGTCGGCGTTGATCTTGATCACACTCAGGATGAAGCGCAGGTCCGAGGCCATGGGCTGTTCCATGGCAAGCAGGTCGAGCGCCGCCTGGTCGATGTCGCGCTCCATGCGATTGATGGCGATTTCGCTGCGGCTTACCAGATCGCAGATCGACAGGTCGCGCACCCGGTACGCTTCCACGGCCCGCTGGATCGACTGCTCGGCAAGACCCGCCATCACCAGCAAGTTTTCTTTCAGGTCTTCAAGGCTCTGGTGGAACTTGATGCGTGTCATCCGAACCTGCCTGTAATGTAGTCCTCGGTCCGCTTGTCGCTGGGATTGGTGAAGATCTTGTGCGTCGAATCGAACTCCACCATCCGGCCGTTCAGGAAGAAGCCGGTCTTCTCGGCAACACGCGCGGCCTGCTGCATGTTGTGCGTCACAATCACAATAGTGTACTGCGATTTCAATTCGAAGATAAGGTCTTCAATCTTCGAGGTCGATACCGGATCGAGGGCGGATGCAGGCTCGTCCATGAGCAGCACTTCGGGATCGACCGCGAGCGCGCGCGCGATGCACAGGCGTTGTTGCTGGCCGCCGGACAGGCTGGCCCCGGATTTCTTCTTCAGATCGTCCTTGACCTCGTCCCA
>Ga0335069_10008096_pt1 | contig 15081 bp, 13 predicted proteins | sample Lox_Sample_11_FD_206714 | JGI IMG/M metagenome (GOLD analysis project Ga0335069, IMG submission 206714) | Soil microbial communities from Loxahatchee National Wildlife Refuge, Florida, United States - Lox_Sample_1.1 | ecosystem: Environmental > Terrestrial > Soil > Wetlands | place: USA... | reverse complement strand
ATAGCGCGGGGCCTCCAGGGGTGGACGCCGTCGATCACCTACGCGTACATCGTGGAACCGTTCGCCCCCTCGGGCATGCACATCATCACTCTCGGAGTGTACTTCTGACATGCAGACGGGATTGCACATGCGCTCCGCACCGATCGTCGCCGTGCTCCTCCTGATGGGAGCATCCAGCACGGAGGCACAGGTGGGGCAGTCGGGAATGGCATTTCTGAAGCTTGGCGTGTCGGGACGCGGCACGGCGATGGCCGACGCGGGCAGCGCGGCCTCTGCAGGCGCCGCTGCCACGTACTATAACCCCGCAGGGCTCGTGAATCCGGAGGGGAGCCCCCTCTCTCCCCAGCTGATGTTCATGCACAGGGAGTGGATCCAGGACACGCGCATGGAGTTTCTGGGGGCGTCGGTCCCCCTCGGCGCGAACGATGCGTTCGGCGTGTCCATCAACAGCACGACGGTGTCCGACATCGAGGTCAGGTCCAGGCCGGGACCGGCGGAAGGGACGTTCACCTCCCGGGAGGTCTCCGCCGGAATTTCCTTCGCACACAGAATATTCGACGATCTCCGCGCGGGCATCACGGGAAAGTTTCTGTACCAGAAGATCTTCGTTGATGAGGGCTCGGGCTTTGCCGCCGATCTCGGCGCGATCTGGAACACACCCCTGGACAGCCTTGTCATCGGCGCAGCCGCCTGCAATCTGGGCTCCATGAGCGTCCTCCGCTCGGAACGGACCACCCTTCCCGCCCTGCTCCGGGTGGGGCCGGCCTACTCCGTGCGGCTGAACAGCGACCAGATGGCGGCGACGGCCGCAATTGACCTGGTGCGCATCCTTCCCGAGAAGAAAAACTACCTCGATGCGGGAGCGGAGCTTTTTTTCACGCGTACGATCGCCGTGCGGGGGGGATATCAGTTCGGGTCCGAGGGGCGCGGTCTGACGCTCGGTGCGGGAATTGCGTACGGACTGGTGGTGCTTGACTACGCGTATGCGCGGATCTCATCCGACCTTGGAGATGCGCACACGATCTCGCTGGCGCTCAACTTTTAGGCTTCGACTCCGCATAGCTGGCGACCTCGCCCGCCATTCTCTCCAGATCGATCATCTGCAGGCACTCCAGATTGTACGGGCACTGGTGCTTCCAGCAGGGGGAGCAGGCCAGCCCCTCCGGAACCAGCTTGACCCCCCTGTCGAACAGGTCGATCTCGGGCGCGCAGCTTACGCCGAACCACACGATCACGAATTTTTTCAGGGCGATGGCGGCGTGCATCCCGAAGGAATCTCCCGTGATCACCACATCGCAGAGATCAACGTAACACAGGCCCCGCCGCACCCCTTCGGAGGTGGGCGTGCTGAGCACTCCCGGGCCCGCCTGCCGCGCGATTTCCGCGTTCCTGACTGTGTCCTCCGGCCCCCCCAGCAATACCACTTTCACGCGGGGAATCCTCGAGAGAAGGGCAATCAGGGCGACGTGCTGGTCGATCGTCATCTTCTTGTTGGGGTACAGCTCCGAACACCCGGTGTTAAGTCCGACCACGACGGATGAACCATCGGCGATCCCGTGCGCGGCGGCGTACCCGCTCCGGAATTCCTGTTCCTCATGAGTCATCGTGAGAACGTACTCGTCCCGCCGGTACGGGAGACGGAATTGCTCGCATTGCAGCCGGGATACAGGCTTCTGATTCGCCCGGAACTTCAGCTCATCGTCGAGTCCCATCCTGTAGTTCAGGTGTGCGTCCCTGGTGAGTGGAACGATTGCGCCGTCGGCGTTCATCCCGAAGCCCAGTTTCGTCTTTGCTGTGACCGCCATGGCAAGGGCACCCGACCGACGGGACTTGTCGACGTTCATGACGACATCGAACGTCATCTGCTGCAGTATCAGCCAGGATTCGGGCTCCCATGCGAATATCCGGTCCACGAGCGGATTATGCTGGAGCAGCGCCGCCGTCCGCTTCTCCGTGATCCATGTGATGGTGCTCTCCGGGTACTTCCGCTTGATCGCGGGCAGAATGCTCGTCGTCGCAAGCACATTGCCCATCGCATCCAGGTTGATCAGGAGAATCCGCGTCCCGATGGGATCGAAGTCCACGCACCGTTCGAAGCATCGTGTGCCCGGGAAACACGGCCTGTACCCGGTAAAATGCTTGCAGCGCGGGGGTGTCCTGAACGAGGCGCCGGACGGGCGGCGGGTACGTTTCTTTTTCATGGTCTGATCCGGTTCTTTGCCAGGAGCTGACGGACACCCTCAAACACCGTTTCAACGCTGAGCCCCAGCATACAGGGATGTCCGATAGGGCATTTGGTCAGATTGCATCCGAGACAGTCGAGGTCCTCGTTCCTGACCACCACATGCCGGTCGCCGTACGGCCCCTGCAGGCGCGGATCCGTCGGACCGTAGATGCCCAGGACCGGCGTGCCCACGGCCGCAGCGATGTGCATCGGGCCCGAGTCGTTCGTAATCACGATGGAAGAGCGTTTGAGGAGGGCCCCCAGCTGTCCCAGTGTCGTCGGCGGCGGGACCAGCGCCTCCGCATGCATCATCCGGCGGATTTCCCCGACGTCGTCCTCCTGTCCGGGCCCCCAGGCAAGGACGATCCTTGCATGCCACTCCTCCGCGATACGATCCGCCAGAGCGGCGAAGCGGTCCAGTCCCCAGCGTTTCGTGTACCACCCCCCGCCGCTGTTGATGCAGACGATGAAGGGACGCGCCTCAGGATCCACCGGGAGGAAGCCGTCCACGAACCGGGCGTCGTCTTCGGAGAATTCAAAGTAGAGAGAGCGGTCCTGAATAGCAACGCCGAGCGCTTCAAGCGCGTCGAGATTGAACTGCGTGTTGTGCACCCGGTCGCCCCTTGGCTCGGCGACGATGTTGTATGCGTATGTTCTCCCGCGGAAACGGAAGCCAACCCGACGGGCTGCGCCGCTGAGGCGCGTCACGAGCGCTGTCCTCGGGTTGCAGAACAGATCGATCACCGTGTCGTAGTGCCCCCTGCGCACTTCGCGGATCAGGTCGAGCCCGCTCATGATCCTCCGGTCGTAGACGATGACGCCGTCGATGTAGGGATTCCCCTTCAGAACATCCCTGCCGGGGGGCTCGGTAAGAAAATGGACCGCCGCACCGGGAAAGGCCAGCCGCAGGTTCTTCGTCACCACCGTCGACTGAATGATGTCGCCGACAGCGCGCAGTTTGACGACAAGGATCCGCCGGATGTCTTCGCTGGCAGAGTGAGACATGGTCACACGTTATCCAGGAGCATGAACGCAGCGGACCCCGCACTCCGGATCCGGCCCGGCGCGCGACGCGCCTTCCCTTCGTACCGGCACTCATCGTACAGGGGACACCCGTCGCACGCGGGATCCGAGGGGCGGCAGACGGTCCGGCCGAACCTGATCAGATTCGTGTGGAGTGAGTGCGCCCGCCCGGGGGGGACCATCGCCTGCATCGCCTCGAACGTCTTCTCCGGTGTCCGGCATCCCCTCGCAAGTCCGAGCCTTGTGCAGAGCCGGTGAACATGTGTATCGACCGGGAACACGTTCCTGCCGAGCGAAAAGAGGAGCACGCACGCCGCGGTCTTGACCCCCACGCCTTTGATCGCAGTGAGCTCCCGCAGCACCTGGTCGTTCGTCTTGCGGCGGATCGGGCCCAGGTCAAACCTCCCGTACCGCTGCCGGACAGCCCCGAGTGCCCCGCGGATGTGCCGGGCCTTCTGCGTCGCCATCCCCGCAGTCCGGATCACGGCTCGGAGACCCGCGGGGTCGGCCCTGGCCACACTGCTCCAGGCCAGGTACTTCCGCCGGAGCGCGAGGTAGGCACGGTGGCTGTTGCGGTCATTCGTGTTTTGTGACAGGATGGTTGCGACGAGCATGTCGAGAGGATCAGGCCGGCGCGCGTTCTTTCGGGGTACCCCCAGGTGCTCTTCCAGGAGAAGCGCGACCCGGAGCGTCTTTTGCCTCAGAGACGCCGTTTGCCGCAGTGCACCCCGGTCACGTGAGGGGGACATCGAACTCACCGGAAGGCACGGACGGCCCGAAAAACTCGGCGTGCAGGGAATCCAGGGCACGCGCGAGATGCGCGCGGTGAACAACCAGCGTCATGCTGTACCCGGAGGCGCCGTACGCGATGAGCGATGTGCCGATGCCTCCCAGCGCATGGAACACCCTCCCCGCAAGCTCCGGGAACTCCCGAAGCCCGCTGCCCACCATGCACAGGCTCGCCTGTTCCGGGATGACCAGGACGTCGCCGAATTCCCGCAGCCCCAGGACCAGGCCGTCACTGTCAAACGGTCCTGTCACCGTGAACGCAATCCGAAACTCCGATGTCGTGACGGAGCGGACATCGATGCCGGAGCCGGCGAGCACGCCGAATACCCCCTCCCAGAAATGGTATTGATTGGTGCGCCGGACGGGGGTGATGCAGATGACGGTAATGTCGGGGGAAAAGGCGATGGACTTGACCGAAGGAGAGCCGGCGGGAATTGCGTCGCCTCTGAGAACGACGGTTCCCGTCCCTTCCTCCCTGCGGGAATTCCGGATTTCGACAGGTATGTTCTTTTCCAGCAGGGGAAGCATCGTGCGCGGATGAAGCACCTTCGCGCCGAAGTAGGAGAGTTCGAACGCTTCCTCGAAGGACATGCGCCGCACCTTCTTCACATCGCTGACCTTGCGCGGGTCTGCCGTAAGCAGACCGTCCACGTCAGTCCAGATCTGTACGCGGTCGGCGTCCAGTGCGGCACCGATGATGGACGCGCTGTAGTCCGAGCTTTCGCGACCCATCGTGGTGTACGCTCCGCCGGCTGTCACCCCGATAAAGCCTTGCGTGACAGGCACTTGTGAGCGTTCCACTATTGGCACGACGACGCGTTCAAGGTTCGCTCTCACGCTCTCCATGACGGGAATCGCACGACCGAAATTGCCGTCCGTCACCATGAATTCCGAGGCGTCCACCCATGCGGCATCCACCCCCTGCTCCTGCAAGCCCGCCGCAACAAGGCGGGATGAAAACCTCTCGCCGTATGAGCAGAACGCATCCATCGTGCGCGGCGTCAGCTCGCGGAGAATTGATACTCCCTGCACAAGTCTCGCCAGCTCCCCGCGGTAGCTCGCAAAGGCCGACGCGAGCGCCGCGGACCGCCGCTCATCATGAACAAGGCTCTTCAGGATCGCCAGGTGCCTGTCGTACATCCGATCGATGACCGCGCACGCCCCCGGCTCGTTCCCTGCGGCGGCCGTCCGCGCCGACTCCTCCAGCTCGTTGGTTGCGCTCGCGATCGCCGAAATGACGACGACCGGCCGCTCGTGAATGTGATTCTTGATGATGCGGAGGACATTGCTCATCGCGGCGGCGTCCCGGTTCGACGTGCCGCCGAATTTCATGATGATCATGAGGTGTGGTCGCCCGGTGCGATGCGGGTGTGGCGGGACAACAGCGGGAACATGCCTGTCCCCGGCTCCACGCCGGGGACAGGCGCGCATCCCGTCTACCGATTGTGTTTGTGACCTTCCCGGCCCTCACCCTGGTGGGAGCCGTGTTTGTGGGGTTCCTTCCCTTCGCCCTGGTGCTCCCCCTGCTGCGGCTGATCCGGCTTCGGCCCCGATTCCTTCATGAGAACCTTCCGGCTCAGCTTGTACCGTCCCTGGTCGTCCTGGTCGATGATCTTCACATCGAAGGTATCGCCCACCTTGACGACGTCGGAGGGTTTCTCCACGCGCTTGGTGTCGAGCTGCGACACGTGTACCAGTCCCTCCTTGCCCGGCAGGAACTCGACGAACGCGCCGAAATCCATCACCTTCTTCACCGTGGCGTGGTAGACCTTGCCGACCTCGGGGACTTCTGCGATTTTCTTGATCGCGTAGATCGCCTTGTCGGCCGATTCCTGCGACGTGGCCGCGACGACGACCGTCCCGTCGTCCTCCACATTGATCTCGGCACCGCTGTCCGCGACGATCGCCCGGATGTTCTTCCCTCCGGGACCGATGAGTGCGCCGATGAGATCCACCGGGATCTTGAAGGACGTCAGGCGCGGTGCGAAGGGGGAGAGATCAGGACGCGGCTTGTCGAGCACCGCCTCCATCTTCCCCAGGATGTGCATGCGTCCCTCGCGTGCCTGTTCGAGAGCCTGACGCATGATTTCCAGCGAGATCCCCCGGATCTTGATATCCATCTGGAATGCGCTGATGCCGGTGCGCGTCCCCGCGACTTTGAAGTCCATGTCTCCCAGGTGATCCTCGTTTCCAAGGATGTCGCTCAGGATGGCAACACGGTCGCCTTCCTTCACCAGTCCCATGGCGATGCCGGCAACGGAGCCCCGCAGCGGCGCGCCGCCGTCGAGAAGGGCGAGTGTCGCCGCACACACGGTGGCCATGGAAGACGATCCGTTCGACTCAAGGATGTCCGAGACAATCCGGACCGTGTAGGGGAACTCCGGCTCCGGCGGCATCAGGTTCTTGATGGCACGCTCCGCAAGATTGCCGTGCCCGATCTCCCTGCGGCCCGTCGTGCCGAGCCTCCCCACCTCTCCGACGGAGAAGGGAGGAAAGTTGTAGTGGAGCATGAAACGTTTGGTGGTGTCGGGAAGCAGGCCGTCGATCACCTGCTCGTCCATCTTTGTTCCCAGTGTGAGGGTCGTGAGGCTCTGCGTTTCCCCGCGCTGGAAGAGAGCCGAGCCGTGCGTGCGCGGCAGGAGGCCCACTTCGATGTTGATGGGGCGTATCTCGCGCAGGCCGCGCCCGTCCAGGCGCTTCCCCTTGCCCAGGATCATCTCACGCATGGCGGTGTATTCCATGTCGTGGATGATCTCGCCGATCACCTTGGCCTGCTCCGGGTACTTCTCGGCGAGGGCCGCCTGCGTCGTGGCGTGGATCTCCTCCGTCCTGCGGGCACGCTCATCCTTCAGCATGGGCGTCTCGGCCAGGACGGTGATGGCATCGCCGACGGCCGCGCGCACATCGGCCACAATTGCGTCTTTCGATTCCGCCGCCGGGGCAGTCCGCTTGGCCCGCCCGATCTCCCGCGCAAGATCGCTCTGCACGCGGCACATCTCCCGGATATACCCGTGGGCGAACTCCAGCGCCGCGAGCATATCCTGCTCGCTGATCTCGCGCGCCTCGCCCTCGACCATGACGATCGAATCCTCGGTGCCCGCCACGGTCACGTCCATGTCGCTCTTCGTGAGCTGCGAGAACGTGGGGTTGATGACCATGGCACCGTCAATTCTCCCGACCCGCACCTCGGCGATCGGCCCCTCGAAGGGAATATCCGACAGCATGAGTGCCGCAGACGCGGCAACGGCGCCCAGCACGTCGCCGTCGTGCTCCTGGTCGGACGAGTAGACGGTGACGATCACCTGCGTCTCGCAGCGGAACCAGTCCGGGAACATCGGACGGATGGGCCTGTCGATCAGGCGCGAGGACAGAATCTCCTTCTCTGACGGACGCGCTTCCCGCTTGAAGAACCCGCCCGGTATCTTCCCGGCAGAGGCGAACTTCTCCCTGTATTCCACCTGGAGCGGGAAATAGTCCAGCCTGTCATTCTCCTCCTTGTTCGCCACCACCGTTGCCAGGACCATCGTGTCGCCGAAACGCGCCATGACGGCGCCGTCAGCCTGTTTCGCAAACCTCCCCGTTTCGAGTGAGAAGATTTTGCCGCCCAGATTGATTTCTTTCGTTACCTTCATTGTGCTCTCGATTCCTCCGAACGATACCCCGTCGTATGCACACGCCTCTAGTGACGTCGTGCCGCGCCGGGGAATTACTTCCTGATCTGCAGGTCCGCGATGATCTTCCTGTAGCGCTCGATGTTCTTCTCCTGCAGGTAGTCCAGCAATCGGCGCCTCTTGCCGACCATCTTCAGCAGCCCCACGCGCGAGTGGTGATCCTTCGAGAATTTTTCGAAATGCGGCGTCAGGTCGTTGATTCTGGCCGTCAGAAGGGCGATCTGCACTTCGGGAGTTCCAGTATCCTTCCCGTCTTTCCCGAACTTGGCGACGATCTGGGCCTTCTGTTCCCTGGTAATAGCCATTGCACTGCTCCTTGGTATCTCTGACAGTAAGTCGTTGGTTAAAGGATCCGTTTCTGCATCGGCGCCGTCCGCAGCACCTCCTCTTTGTCCCGCGCAAGCTGCCGGACGAGATCGGACAGCGAGTCGAACTTCTTCTCATCCCTCAGGCGGCGCAGGAATGAGACAACGAGCCGCTCTCCGTAGATGTCCCTGTCAAAGTCGAACAGGTGCACCTCCATCGTCCTGGGCTCACCCGCCGCCACCGTCGGGCGGCGCCCGATGTTCATCATGCCCAGCCGCTCGTCGTTTCCCAGGGCCACCGCAACCGCGTACACTCCTTCCGCGGGTACGATCTTCAGGTCGGCCTCCGGGCGCAGGTTCGCCGTCGGAAATCCGAGTGTCCTGCCCCGCCCGTCTCCCGCCACCACCGTCGCCCCCAGGGAATACGGCCGTCCCAGGAGCTCCCCGGCCCGGTCGACCTCCCCGCGGGCCAGCGCGGTGCGGATTGCCGTGCTGCTCACCGTTTCTCCCCCCACCGCGAACGGGTGGACCGCAAAGACGGAGAACCCGAACCGCTTCCCCATCCGGACCAGCTCGTCAATGCCTGCCGCACGGTCCCTCCCGAACATGTGATCGTATCCCACGATCACCTCGTCCACCCCCGTCCCTTCCACGATGTATGTCCGGTAGAACTCCTCCGGGCTGATCCGCGAGAAGGCGTACGTAAACTCCAGCAGCAGGAGCACGTCGGCCCCGAGGGCGCTGATCAGCGCCACCCGTTCTTCGATCGTCGTCAGCAGGTCCACCGCGCCCGTCCCCACCACCTGCTTCGGATGCGGGTCGAACGACACGACGACGCTCCTCCCCTCACGCATCCGTGCCCGCGTGACCACTTCGCGGATGATCTCCGCATGCGCCCGGTGGACGCCGTCAAATGTTCCGACCGTGACCACCGAACCCGCATCCCGTCCCGCTTCTTCCAGCCGACGCGCGACGATCATGCGGCCCCCGCCGCGGCACATGAAGCGGCCAGCTCTTCCAGCGTCTCGGCTTCCTCCAGACTGTAGGAGCCGATGCGGGTGCGCTCGAGTGCGGTCAGATACGCACCGCACCCCAGGTGCGCCCCCATCTCGTCCACCAGGCTCCTGACGTATGTCCCTTTCGAGCAGGCGACGCGGAAGCGCACCACCGGAACGCTGATGTCGAGTGCCTCCAGGGCGTGGATGACGATGTCCCGCGGACGTCGCTCCACCTCGACTCCCTCCCTGGCATACCGGTAGAGCCGTTTTCCGCCGACGCTTGCGGCAGACCACATCGGCGGGATCTGCTGGCGCGGCCCGGTGAACATCGCCATTGTTGCCCGGACTGCCTCTGCGGTGATTCCCTCGGTCGACCGCGTCTCGATCACGGGCGTTGCCGCATCAAGCGAAGCCGTCCGCCCGCCGAGCGTCATCTCCCCCACGTACTCTTTCTCCAGCCCCATGAAGGACGACAGCTCCTTCGTCTTTTTCCCGGTGCAGACGATCAGGAGGCCGGTGGCCAGGGGGTCCAGCGTCCCCGCGTGCCCGACCTTCCTGACGCCGGTGATCCGGCGGATCCTGTGCACGACGTCAAACGACGTCCACCCCCGGGGCTTCCGTACCAGCAGCACCTCTCCGTCTGCAAAGCGTCGCTCACGGGTCTGTCCCATCATGGATCTTCTTGATGATGGTGTTGATCCGGTCGACATGGTCCAGCGTGTCGTCCAGGTAGAACTGCAGCGCCGGGGTGAACTTCATCCGGAGGTGGGACCCGACCTCCTTGCGCATCCCGGGCCTGTCCCCCTCCAGCTGGTCCATCGTCGCCTTGCGCGTCTCGGGACTGCCAAACACGCTGAAGTACACTTTCGCGATCTTGAGATCCGGGCTCATCTTCACGTCGGTCACCGTCGTGAAGCCGTGCGCCGGATCGCGGTAGTCGCGGCTGAGGATTGCGCCGATTTCCTCCTTGATGAGGGAGGCAACGCGCTCGGTGCGTATCGACATTACAGTTTCCTCTTCGCCTCGACGATCCGGTAGGCCTCAATCACGTCCCCGACCTTCAGGTCGTTGAAGTTTTCCAGGCCGAGACCGCATTCGAAGCCCGACTCGACTTCCCGCACGTCGTCCTTGAACCGCTTGAGCGACGAAATCGAGCCCTCGAAGATCTGGATGCCGTCGCGCACCAGACGGACCTTGTTGTTCCGCATGATCTTCCCGTCCTGCACGTGGCACCCCGCGATATTCCCGATCTTCGGCACCTTGAAGACCTCACGCACTTCGGCGGTGCCGACGACCTCCTCCTTCCGCTCGGGGGCCAGCAGGCCTTCCAGGGCCTTGTGGATGTCGTCGATCGCATCGTAGATGATGTTGTAGGTGCGGATGTCGACCTTTTCCTTCTCGGCGAGCCGGCGCGCGTTGAGATTCGGACGGACCCGGAAGCCGATAATGACGGCACCGGAGGCGGCGGCAAGAATGATGTCGGACTCCGAAATCGTCCCGACGCCGCTGTGGATCACGCGCAGCTTCACCTCCTTGTGCTCGGTCTTCATCAGGGAATCGGACAGCGCCTCCACCGATCCGTCGACGTCCCCCTTCACGATCACGTTGAGCTCGCGGACCTGTCCCTCCTTGATCTGCTGGGAGATGTCGTCGAGCGTGGTCAGGTGAATCTGGCGGAAGTCCTGTTCCCGCTTGAGCTGCTGCCGCTTCAGGCTGATCTCACGCGCCTCCCGGTCGGTGGCCATCACCAGGAACGAATCGCCGGCCTGGGGGAACCCGTCGAGACCGGTGAGCTGCACCGGCGTGGAGGGACCGGCGGCCTCGAGCCGCTTGCCGCGCTCGTCGAACATCGCGCGGACCTTTCCGCTGTAAATCCCCGCCAGGAACGGATCGCCGACCCGGAGCGTCCCCTTCTGCACCAGCACGGTCGCGGTGATCCCCTTCCCCTTGTCGAGCTGCGCCTCGACGATCGTGCCGAGGGCCAGCCGGCCGGGATTCGCCTTCAGGTCGAGCACGTCCGCCTCCAGCCCGATCTTCTCGAGCAGGACATCGACGTTCTTGCCGGTGCGCGCGGACAGCTCCACGCACTGGTATTTCCCCCCCCATTCCTCCACGAGGATGTTCTTTTCGGCGAGCTGCTGGCGGATCCGGTCGGCGTTCGCCTCCGGCTTGTCGACCTTGTTGATTGCGATGATGATCGGCACCGCCGCGGCCTGGGCGTGGCTGATGGCTTCCAGCGTCTGGGGCATGACGCTGTCGTCGGCCGCAACCACGAGCACGACGATATCCGTGATCTGCGCGCCGCGCGCGCGCATGGCGGTGAACGCCTCGTGACCGGGCGTATCCAGGAACGTGATCAGGCGTCCGCTGCCCGTCGTGACGTTGTACGCCCCGATGTGCTGCGTGATGCCTCCCGACTCGCCGGCAACGACGTTCGACCTCCGGATGTAGTCCAGGAGGGAGGTCTTGCCGTGGTCCACGTGGCCCATGATGGTCACGACCGGGGGACGGCGCACGAGATCTTCCGGCTTCTCCTCCGCCTCGGTCCCGACTTCTTCCTCGGTGACCTCCTCGTAGAAGCTGATGGCAAAGCCGAATTCGTCCGCCACCAGGGTGATCGTGTCCTTGTCCAGGCGCTGGTTGATCGATACCATGATCCCCAGCTCCATGCACTTCTTGATGACGTCGGCCACGTTGACGCGCATCAGGTTGGCCAGATCGTTCACGGACACGAATTCGGTGACGCGGAGCTTGCCTTCCTCGCGCTGCGCCTCCTCGGCAAGCCGGGCCGATTCCTCCTCCCGCTCCTTCTTCTTCCGCTTCTTCAGCACCGCGCGGCCGGTGGCGGGGGTGTCGTCCATGGCGGCAAACGTCCGGCGGATCGCGTCCGTCACCTCCGCCTGGTCGACTTCCTTGTGGCGGATTTTCTTCTTCTTTTTCTTCTTCCGGTCGAGCTCCTCCCCCTCGACGGCCTTCGTTTCAGGCACGTCCTCCCGGACCTTCTTCTTCTTTTTCTTCCTCTTGTGCTCGTCGGACTCGGCGGGGGCGGGCGTCGCCGCGGCCGCGGGCTTCTGCGCGCGCACCGGGGGCTTCATGTGACGCGTGAGATCGATCTTTCCCTTGATCGTCAGGCCGACCCTGGTGCGGCGTTCCTTCTCCAGAGGGGAGAGGATCTCCTCGCCGCGCGGCTTCCTGGGCGGCTCGGGCTTTTCCTTCACGGGGGCGGGCTCCGGCGCGGGCGCGGGCGCGGCCGCCTCGACGGGCGCGGGGGCCTCGGGCACGGGCTGGACCTCGGGCGGGGCCGCTTCCTCGACGGGGGCGACAGGCTCGGGCGCCGGCTCGGACTCTTCGACAGGCGCCGGCGGCGCCGCGTGGACAGGTTCCGGGGAGGCCGCAGGCGGGGGAGGTGCGGCAACGGCAGGAGCCGCGGAGACATCGGCAGCTTCCTCGGCCTTCCGGTCCGCGCGCTTCTTCGTTTCCCGGATCTCCGCAATCTTCCGCTGGTGCTTCTCGGCGACGTCCTTTTCCTTCTTGAAATGGACGAGAATCGCCTTCATCATCTCCTCGTCCACCGAGGACATGTGGCTCTTGACCTCGTGCCCTTTCTTCCGCAGGAACTCAATCAGCGTTTCGTGCGAGAGGTTGAGCTCGGTCGCAACCTTGTACAGCTTTTTCTTTTTCTCAGCAGTTTCTGCCATGACTACCCTTTTGTCGAACATCGGAGGAACAGCATTACAGCCCCGCGTCAGTCGTGTGCCGGTTCCTCCTTGGACGCGGACGCCTCGTCGGCTCCCGCGGCCGGGGCTCCCGGTGACGGCACCGCCGTTTCGGGTGTCTCCGCCGCGCCGGCCTGCGGCGCCTCGTCTTCTTCCTCCTCCTCTTCCTCCTCTTCCTCGTCCACTTCCGCCTCCTCGAGATCACGCTTCATCATTTCCCTGATCTCGTGGATTCTCTCCTCCGTCAGCCCCTCGATCGCGAGCAGCGTGTCGAGCTTCGCGTTGATGACATCCTTGGCCGTCTCGAGTCCGGCGTTGATCATCTTGAGGTAAAGCTCCTCGCCCAGTTCCTCCTTGAAGTCGACGAGCTCGATGTCGTACTCGTCCTCGCCCCCCTCCTTGATCAGGTTGATCTCGTAGCCCGTGAGCTTCGACGCGAGGCGGATGTTCTGGCCGTTGCGGCCGATCGCCAGGGACACCTGGTCCGCTGCCACCAGCACGTTGGCGGTTTTTCCCTCGTCGTTCACTTCGATCGACTTCAGCTTCGCGGGCGCGAGCGCGCGCTGGATGAACACCTCGGGCTGCTCGCTGAAGTTGATGACGTCGATGTTCTCGTTGTTCAGCTCGCGCACAATCGTATGGATGCGCACGCCCTTCATCCCCACGCATGCGCCGACGGCGTCGATGCGGTCGTCGTGCGACTCCACCGCCACCTTTGCGCGCTCGCCGGGCTCGCGGGCGATCTGCTTGATCTCGATGATGCCGTCGTAGATTTCGGGGATTTCCAGCTCAAAGAGCTTGGAGAGGAACTTGGGATCGGCCCGGGACACCACGACCACCGGGTTGCCGGCGTTTTTCCGGACCTCCTTGACCACCGCGCGGATGGTGTCCCCCTTCTTGTAGCGCTCCTTGAAGATCTGCTCGCTCTTGGGAAGGAGGAGCTCGTTCCTGTTGTGGTTGATGAGAATCTCGCTCCGGCGGATCTGGTAGATCTCCCCGACGACGATGTCGCCGATGGCGTTGCTGTATTCGTTGTAGATGCTCTCCCGCTCGATTTCCTTGATCCGCTGGTTCAGGTTCTGCTTCGCGCTGACGACGAGCCTCCGACCGAACGAGACGAGCGGCACGACCTCCACAAAGTCCTCTCCGACGGCCAGTTCTTCACCCGAGATTTCTTTCGCGGTCTGCACGTCGATCTGGGTGACGGGGTTTTCCACGGTCTCCACGACTTCCCGTTCCAGGAAGATCTCGATGTCGCCCTTGTCCATGTTGACGACGACGTCGAACTTGGCGTCCTGCCCGTATTTCTTCCTGACCATCATGGAAAACACGTCTTCCACGATCCCGGTCAGGATGTCCTTGTCGATCCCCTTTTCCCGCACCATCTGGGCAAAAGACTCGACAATCTCGGAATTCATCATACCCTCCACATAAGGTGAATCTCCGCCCCGCCGGGGGCTACCACGGTGACTTGACGACGGCCTCGACAACGGAGTCGAACGGCATCTCCACGGGCGCCTTCCCCTTCGCGGTCTCCAGCACGATCGCCGACGGCCCGACGGACACCAGACGCCCTGTCACAGCCGTTTCGCCTGACCCGGTTCGCTGCCGGAGGGCGAGCGTTCTGCCGACGTGCTTCCTGTACTGCCAGAGGAACCTGAGAGGTCGCTCGATGCCCGGGGAAGAGACGTCCAGCCGGTACGAGCCCTGGAACCACCCGCTCCCGTCGATGAGGAGTGCCGCTTCCCTGCTGACCGCCGAGCACAACTCGGTCGTCACCCCTTCTTCAGCATCAATGAAGAGCTCGACAATCGCCTTGCCGCGGGAACCGCGGACGGTGATGTCGACAAGGTGCGCGGAGAGGCGGGTCGCACATTCCTGCAATCCGGCCCGCATTTCATCAGGAACCATCGTGTTGAGCGTCATCCCAAACAAAAATAGCCCATTCCGGGCTATATCTGTAACGCACAAAGATAGGCACTCCGGGGATGAAAAGCAAGAAAAATGTACAGAAATCCCCGAAATTCACTCAGTTCAGCGTTTCCCGGATGATCCTGGCAGCCTGCCGCACATCGTCCATGGACACGTCGAGATGGGTAACGGCCCTGAGACCCATGTAGTTCCCGAGTGTGAGCAGAACTCCTTTCGCTCTGAGGGCGGCGAGCATTTCATCGGGGGCCTTCCCCGTCTTCTCCGCGTCGATGATGATGATGTTTGTCTGCACGGATTCCATGTCGATGTCGAACCCCTTCACCCGGGCGAGCTCGCGCGCCAGGTACGCCGCCTTCTCATGATCCTCCGCCAGGCGCGTGACATTGTGCTCCAGCGCGTAGAGACCCGCCGCCGCCAGGATAC
>Ga0335069_10008095_pt1 | contig 15083 bp, 11 predicted proteins | sample Lox_Sample_11_FD_206714 | JGI IMG/M metagenome (GOLD analysis project Ga0335069, IMG submission 206714) | Soil microbial communities from Loxahatchee National Wildlife Refuge, Florida, United States - Lox_Sample_1.1 | ecosystem: Environmental > Terrestrial > Soil > Wetlands | place: USA... | reverse complement strand
CTTGAGAACGCCCAGATGTGGCCGAGCGCTTGGGCTCGGGCGGCAGCAAGGTCGGCGCTGTCGAGTTCCGCGATTGCCTTCCCGGTCGAGGCGGCCATGCGGACGAACTCGCGGTACCCATGTGTCTGCGACGCTACGTTGCGCCGGCGCCCTGGCCGGCGAGCCTGCTCGACGAGCCGGTAGCGGCGATCGAGCCCGGCAATCTCCGCCAGCAGCCCGTCGTGGATCTGGGCGTCCAACGTCGTCTCGATCCGCCGGTCCGTCTCCGCTTCCCCTCGGCCGATGCCGTACACCGCGAACGCAAACGGCGTGGCCACCTCGTTGCTCGCGTCACCGGCCAGGCGGCGCACCAAGGCGTTGAGGATCGCCTCGTAGTTGTTGGGGTGCACGCGCCGGGCCGCCTCGGGTGCGAGCCGCCGGAGCACATGGTAGGCGCCCCCGACGTCGCTGCGCGGGAAGTCGCGCTCGAGCGACAGCCGGAGCATTCCCGTCCCGGTCAGGTCCCAGCCGTCCAGCACGGACTGCACGTACACACCCGTGCCGCCGACAAGGACCGGCAGGGCATCCTCGGACGCGGCCAGAGAGGCGAGCTCGTCTCGCGCCATCCGTGCGTACGCCTCCAGCGACAGTTTCGACGACGGCTCGGCCACGTCAAGCAAGCGGTGCTCGAACCCTCGCATCTGCGACGGCTTGATCTTGCTCGTGCCGATATCCAGGCCGGCGTAGACCTGCCTCGAGTCGGCATTCAGGACAACCGGGCGCAGGCCACGCTCGGACGCGGCCTCGCAGACGTCAAGCGACAGTGCGGTCTTGCCGGACGACGTCGGCCCGTAGATGGCGACTGCGCGGCGGCGCTCGGGCAGCCGCCGCATCCGCCGTGTGCAGGTGCTGTACCGGTGCATAACGCCCCACCGATCAGCCGGCAGCGGCGAACTCGTACTCGTGCTCGCCGCGCATGGCGGGCTTGAAGCCGGTCAGCCCGGACAGCCGCGATATCCTTCCGGGCCTTCGGCGGTCAGCAGGTGCTGGCGCATGACCTCGGTGCGCAGCAGCACCGGTGGCCGGGATGGCAACCCGGCCCATCGAGGAACCGCGGAATCCGATCCGCACATAGCGCTGGCCAGCTAAGGGCGCGCTGTCCGCTGACACGCCGCACGCTGCCGGCCACGGAAGCAGGCCAGCCAGCCTGTCCTGGTCTGCGGCGGGACAGCTGGTTCCAACACGGCATCCAGCGGGACGCTGGGCAGGCGGTTCATGAACGCATACCCGCACCGTATTGACCCAGGGCTGCGCGCGGCAACTGGATTCCGCCTGGACGGCAGCGGCAGGATCTCTATGCCGCCTGCACGTGTTCTGCATCCTTCCTGCACACGCGCGAGTTGAGCCTGGGAGTTACGTATGCCAGGGCTCACGGGGGCATGGGTGCGATGGTCCGGGACCATCTCGAGATCATCACACCGGGTGGGACGCGCCCACTGCACTGAGACGTAGATCAGCTAGCTGAGCTGGCGATGGTGCGGATGTCGTCGTCTGGGTGGCGCTGCCTTGCGCCGAGCCATGCTGGCCCCCAGATTTGGCGGCCCCCGCTCAGGATCGATCCCACCGTGCCGCGTGGCGGACTGCTGTCGACACTTTCCGGTGCTGGCGGCCCGGCTGGCCGCGGCGGTCCAGATGGCCCGCCAGCGCGGACCGCACCGCGGCGGCGACCAGGTGCGCGTAGAGCCGCGCGCCGGGTGGCTGCGGGTGGACCTCGTCCGGCCACAGCAGGTTGGTGCGGTGCTCGATGGTGGCGAACCAGTTGGCCAGGAAGACGTTGCGACGCTGGCGGGCGGTCGTGTCGATGAGCTGGTTGTCACCGGCCTCCCACGGCCGGGCCTCGTACGTGTTCACCAGCACCAGCTCACGGTGTGGCCCGATCATGGCCAGCAAGTGGTGCATCTGGCCGGCGGTGAACGTGCCGTTGGTGCCGAGCGCGAACACCAGCACGTGGCGCAGCGTGCCTGCCGCAGCTAGCTGCTGGACGACGCCGAGCCCGACGCTGACCTGGCGGCTGACCCGGGCGTCGATGGAGATGCCGGGCAGCGCGTGCTGGAGCTGCGGCGCGGCGGAAACCATCACCGAGTCGCCGATCGCGGTGACGTCGGTGCCGGGGGTCCGGGTCCGGGTGGACGGGGTGGTGCGGGATGGGGACGCCTGGGGGCTGGGCCGGCTGGCCGCGTCGTGCTGGCTGACCTTGACGCCCTGGCTGATCTGCTCGGCCAGCCCGGGCGAGGAGCGGGCGCTCAGCACCGCGTAGCCAGCGGTGAGCGTCACGGCCGCGGCGGCCAGCAGGCCGGCCGCGGGGAAGATCCCGGCGGGCGCCCGGTGCACGGCGCGTAGCGACCTGGTCAGCCCCCGCTGCCGGGAGCGCACCGTGGCCCGGAAGCCATCCCGGATGATGGGCTGCTCGATCCACCGCCAGGAGGCGGCGGCCAGGCCGATGGCCAGCGCGGCTTCAGCCGCCCAGATCAGCGGGCCGGGACGCGACTGGGCCAGGGCGGCCGTGGTCAGCGCGATCACCGGCCAGTGCCACAGGTAGATCCCGTAGGACCGGACGCCAATCCAGCGCAGCGGTGGCAGGCTGAGCACCCAGCTGATCAGGCCCGGGCTGGCCGCCGCCAGTACCACCGCCCCGGCGGCCAGCGCGGCGATCAGCAGCCCGGCCGGGTACAGCGCGGGGTCGCCGCCGCGGTAGTGCCCCACGGCCCAGCCCAGCAGCGCGAGCCCGGCCAGCCCCAGCGCGTCGGTGATCCGGGTCTGGTCCGCGGTCAGGGTACGCAGCCGCCGCAGCGGCAGGCTGAGCGCCAGCGCGGACCCGATGAGCAGCGCGGACGAGTGCGTGTCGGTGCCGTAGTAGACCCGGTCCGGATTGGCTCCGGGTACGTAGATCGCCGCCATGGCCACGGCGGGCAGGGCCGCGCACAGCCAGGCCAGCGCGGCCCGGATCCGGCTGCTCTGGCAGCTGCTCAGCAGCACGATCAGCAGCAGCGGCCAGACCAGGTAGAACTGCTCCTCGATGGCCAGTGACCACAGATGCTGCAGCGGGGGCGGCGGGCCGAACTGGGTGAAGTACGAGTGGGGCTGCAGCGCCTGCCACCAGTTGCTCGAATAGGTCACGGCCGCGAACAGGGCGGGCCGCAGCGCGGCCAGCTGGCCGCGCTCGATGATGGCCGTGGCCGCGGTCACCACCACCAGCATGGTGGCCAGGGCGGGCAGCAGCCGGCGGGCCCGGCGGGCCCAGAAGCCGCCCAGCCGCAGCCGGTCGGACCGGTTCCATTGTGCGACGAGCAGATCGGTGATGAGGTATCCGCTCAGCACGAAAAAGACGTCGACACCGAGGAATCCCCCGGGCAGCGCGGTCAGCTGCTCATGAAAGGCGATAACGGCGAGGACGGCGAGCGCCCGGAGCCCATCGAGCCCTGGCAGCCGGGCCGTCGCCTGGCCCACTGGCGCGCCATTACCGGCCTGTTCTGTCACCATCGCGCTGTTTCCCCCCCTCAGAGCAATCTTCTGATCGTCGCCGCCGCACAGCGGGAAGAAACGCCGTGGCAGGTGATGGGCAGAACGGGATTTGTCAGCCGTCCTGCGTGCTGAGTGGCTCCGCCACGGCCTGATCGGCCGCCTCCGCGATGGCCCTGAGCTGGTCTTCGGCCAGCCGGATGGTGATCCGCTCACCCGCTGGTACCTGCGCCGCGGCCCGGACCACGGTGCCATCGGGGCGCTGCACGATGGCGTAGCCGCGGCGCAGCGTGGCCGCCGGCGAGAGGGCGAGCAGCCTGGCCCGGGTGTGCGCCACGCCGTCCTCGGCCCGGTCCAGCAGGGCGGCCAGGCAGCGGCGGCCCCGCTCGGTCAGGGCGGTCACCGATTCCTGGCGGCGCTGCACGTCCCGGGCGGGCGCGGCCAGCACCGGCCGGGAGTGCAGGCCGGCCAGCCAGCTCGTCTCGCGGTCCACCCGGCCGGCCAGGCACCGGCGGGCCCGGCCGCGCAACTGGCCGATCAGCGCGAACTGCTCGGCCACGTCGGGGACGACCCGGCGGGCCGCGTCGGTGGGCGTGGACGCGCGCACATCGGCGACCAGGTCGAGCAGGGGCGAGTCCTGCTCATGCCCGATAGCGCTGACCACCGGGGTGCGGGCCCCGGCCACCGCCCGGATGAGCGTTTCGTCGGAAAATGGCAGCAGGTCCTCGAGCGAGCCGCCGCCGCGGGCGATGACGATGACGTCCACGGCCGCGTCCGCGTCCAGCCGGTGCAGCGCGTCCACCACCTCGGTCACCGCGTACGGTCCCTGCACGGCGACCTGTTCAACCCGGAACTGGACGGCTGGCCAGCGGCGGGCCGAATTGCGCAGCACGTCCCGTTCCGCCGCGGAGTCGCGGCCGCAGATCAAGCCGATGGTGCCGGGCAGGAACGGCAGCGGGCGCTTGCGCTCCGGCGCGAACAGCCCTTCCGCGGCCAGGGCCCGGCGCAGCCGTTCCAGCCGGGCCAGCAGCTCGCCGATGCCGACCGCGCGGATTTCCAGCGCGGCCAGGGAGAAGGCGCCCCGGTTTGTGTTGAAGTCAGGCTTGGCCCAGACGACGACCCGGGCACCCTCCCCGGGCGGGGGGTCGGTGGCGTCCAGCACGGTCCGCGGGCAGATCACCCGGACCGACACCGCGGCCACCGGGTCGCGGAGGGTCAGGAACACGGTGCCGCCGCGCCTGGTCAGCTCCGCAATCTGGCCCTCGACCCAGACCCGGCCGAGACGGCTGATCCACTCGCCGGTCAGCCGGAGGATGGTCCGGACCGGGACCGGGGCCTCCGCGGATGTGTCCAGCGCCATCACGGCCGGCCAGAACGCACCGGGCGGTGGGCGGTCAGCTGCCCTCCTGCAGCTTGGCGATCCGCCGCTCGAACATGGTGATCACGGCCTCCCGGCCCTCGTGCGCTTTCTCGTAGTCCAGCAGCGTCTGGACCTGGGCCACGTCCAGCACCCGCAGCCGGGCGCGCAGCGACGCCACGGTGAGCTGGTCGTAGCCAGGCACCGGGAGCGCAGCGTCGGTGGCTGCGCCGCTGGTGGCTGCGGCTTCGGCGGTCGCCGACTCGGCCGGGCCAGACTCTGCGGGGGCAGGTTCGGCCACCTCGGCGGCGGCCGCCGGCGCGCTCGCCGTCTCGGCCGCTTCCGTGTCGTCGCCGCCGAGCACGCGCACGTTCCCGGTCTTGTCCAGCGACCGCCAGCGCGAGTCGGAGGTACCGGGCGCCGCCGGGGCGGCCGCGGCGGCCGGGGCCGCCCCGGCCGGGGGAGCGGTCGCTGCGGGAGCCGTCACCGCGGCCGGCTGCGGCTCCGCGGCCTGACCCGCCCGCTGGGCTGGTGCGTCACCAGACCCGGAGAGCTGCTCCCTGACCTTGTCCGCGGCGAGCAGCAGCTGGCCGACGCCTGCGAACACGGCCCGCAGCGCCTGCCCGGGGAATTCCTTGATGCGGTCACTGACCTGGGGCAAAGGCATCTTGATCGTTCTCCTAGGCTGAGTTCCCGGCGCACCGGGTTCCATCGTTCCCGGCGCCAGACTCCATCGCCTGCGGGCAGCTGGGCCGGCCTGCCGGGTGGCTTACCCCGGCTCTGTCGGTACAGGCTCGTGACAGGCACCTTCGTACCAGATCCGGCCGGACCCTGCCACGCGAGGGGGACGCTCACCTTACGGAGTCCGGCCGGCGTGTACAGCAGCGTGGCGGATGAGGCATCCGGCCCTGCGTGGGGCACCCAGGGCTCATCTACCATAGGGGACATGCCCGTGACTACCCGACGCGTACTGCTCGCCAAGCCCCGCGGTTACTGCGCGGGCGTTGACCGGGCCGTGCAGGCAGTCGAGATGGCCCTTGAGCGCTACGGAGCCCCGGTCTACGTGCGCAGGCAGATCGTGCACAACACGCACGTAGTCCGGGAACTGGAAGCGCGCGGCGCGATCTTCGTGGCAGAGGCTGACAGCGTGCCGGAGGGGGCCGTCGTCGTCTTCTCCGCACATGGCGTCTCCCCGGCCGTGCGCGAGCAGGCCAAGAGCCGTGGCCTGCGGACCATCGACGCGACCTGCCCACTGGTCACCAAGGTGCACAACGAGGCCAGGCGCTTCGCCGCCCAGGACTACGACATCCTGCTCATCGGGCACGAAAACCACGAGGAAGTTGAGGGCACCACGGGCGAGGCCCCGGCCCGCATTCACCTGGTGGACGGGCCCGAAGGTGGCGCAGACGTGCAGGTCCGGGACCCGGCCAAGGTGGCCTGGCTGTCCCAGACCACGCTGTCCGTGGATGAGACCATCCAGACGGTGGCCGCGCTGCGGGAGCGCTTCCCGCAGCTGATCGACCCGCCGAGCGACGACATCTGCTACGCCACGCAAAACCGGCAGGCCGCGGTCAAGAAGATCGCCAGCGACGCAGACCTGGTGATCGTGGTCGGCTCGGACAACTCGTCCAACTCGGTCCGCCTAGTGGAGGTGGCCGTGGAGGCGGGTGCCGCCGCTGCGTACCTGGTCGATGACGCCTCACACATCGATGAGCAGTGGCTCGACGGTGCGGGCACGATCGGCGTGACCAGCGGTGCCTCGGTTCCGGAGGAGCTCGTGGCCGACGTGCTGGAGCGGCTCGCCGCGCTCGGCTACGGCACCGTGGAAGAGGTCGAAGCGATCGAGGAGCGGCTGGTCTTCCAGCTGCCCCCGGAACTGCGCCGCTCCGGCACGCGCTAGCGTCCCAGGTCAGCGGTGTCGCGCGGGCGCCGCTGGGCCAGATCCGGCCGCAGGTCGCGGCGTAGCTGGGCGATACAGCGGGGCAGGCCGCGGAACCACGCGATGAGCAAGGACAGCGCGACCCCGGTGAACAGCCAGGGTGCGACGTTGGCCAGGGTCAGCGCGGTCCCCTCCACCGTGGACAGCATGATGTTGCCGTCCGCGGTCAGCGCCTTGACGCAGACCAGCACGATGAAGAACAGGAGCGGCGGGCTGACCGCGACGGTCAGCAGGTCCCGCTGCTTGGTGTACCAGGCGGCGGCCACGGTGCCTACCAGGAAGCTCCCGCCGGCCAGCGGGCCCCAGTGCAGCCAGCTGGCGGCCAGCACGCCGAGGAAGAACACGAGCAGCATGCCGGTGATGGCGCCGCGCCCGGTGAGCCGCGGCCCGGGCCGGCGAGCAGGTGCCGGGCCACTGCCGGGGGAATCGCCGTTCGCGGGCTCTGCGGACTCGCTGGTCAGGTCCGTCCAGCCTGGACCGGAGTTATCGCCTGGTTCCGATTTGTCCGGCGCCCAGGATGCTTCGTGCCATGGCTGAGACACCCCGCTCTCCTCCCCGGTCCCCGCCGTGTCAGCGACAGCGCCCCTGCCACGCTACCTCGCGAGCCCCGGCAGCCCAGTGAAGACACGCCAACCCCGGCCAGCCGGCCTCAGCTGGCCTGTTGTACCCGGGTCCGCCTCGACAGCTGGCCGTTGGCCACCAGGATCGCCAGCCAGCAATAGGTCGCCACGTTGGGTGAGTAGAACGCCACCGGGATGGACAGCAAGAACACGACCGGGGCGATCAGCAGCCGTAGGGTCACGGACCGGCGCAGCGCTGGCGTCGCTTCGGGTACGAGCAGATCCCTGGCGATGGCGTATCGCCAGATGGCCAGCTCGGCCAGGCCGGCCGCGGCGATACAGCTGGCGTAGAAGACGGTCGCGGGCCACGCCAACTTCGAGTTACTCCCGCTGAGCAGCCCGGTCGGGTACGGCAGGAACGCGATGATGCCCAGGAAGAGCAGGTTGATGGCGATCAGGCCGCGGTCGAACGCGGCGATGTACCGGCTGAGCGAGTGGTGGCCCATCCAGAACAGCCCGATGACCACGAAACTGATCCCGAAGGCGAACATGTGCGGCAGGGCGTGGTGGATCTCCGCGGCCGGGTTGTTGTCGTAGCCCGGGACCCGGATCTCCAAGACCAGCAACGTGATCGCGATGGCGAAGATGGCGTCGCTGAAGAACAGCACCCGGTCGTACTCCAGGTGGCCGGCCCGGGACAGCGTGCTCCACCCGGACGATTGCGGCTCGCTGTGCTCGTTGTCGGATGACACCCGGCTATTATCCGGTGATCTCGGTCCGCTCCGGCATGGTTAGGGTGCTCGTGCTTTCGCCGGCCAGTTCCGGGGCCGACAATGCCCGGGTGGTCGCCTCGACCAGGCCGGGCGGGTCGAGGTCGGCGTCCACCACGCCGAGCTGGTTCAGCCGCCGCGCGCTGACCAGCACCTTCGACTCCAGCCCGCTGACCGCCTGGTTGTACGCGGTGACCGCGTTGGTCAGCGCCCGGCCCACCTTGTCCATCTGGCCGCCCAGCCGCCCGATCCGCTCGTACAGCTCGCGGCCCAGGTCGAACACGGCCCGGGCGTTCTCCGAGAGGGCGGCCTGCTGCCAGGCGTACTGAGCCGTGCGCAGCAGGCTGACTAGGGTGGTCGGCGTGGCGATGTGCACCTTCCGGGACACCGCGTACTCCAGCAGGCCCGCGTCGTAGTCCAGCGCCGGGGCCAGGAACGCCTCGCCCGGGATGAACAGCACGACGAACTCCGGCGCCGGGCTGAGCACCGACCAGTACGCCTTGGCCGCCAGCCCGTCCACATGATCACGCAGATGCCGCGCGTGCGCCCGCAACCGGGCCTCCCTGATATCCGGGTCCGGGCTCTCGGCCGCCTCCAGATACGCGGCCAGGGACACTTTCGAGTCCACCACGATGTTCTTGCCACCGGCCAGCCTGATCACCATGTCTGGGCGTTGGGCACCATCGTCGGAAGTGACGCTGACCTGTTCCTCGAAATCGCACCGTGCGCTCATCCCAGAGAGCTCGACTACCCGGCGCAGTTGCATCTCACCCCAGCGGCCACGGGCCTCGGGCCGGCGCAGCGCGGTCACCAGCGCCTGGGTCTGCGCGCGCAGTTCGTCCGAGCTGCGCCGGGCGATCGTCACCTGCTCGGCCAGCGCGGCGTGTGACAGGTGCCGGTCCTTGTCGGACTCTCGGAGCTGGGTCTCCAGCCGGTCCAGCGTCTCCCGGAGTGGCCCGACCAGGTGCTCCACGGCGGCGCGGCGGGCCTCCAGCTCGCCCGCCGCGGCAGCGTTGGCCGCGTTCAGCCGGCCCTCGGCCATCTCGATGAACCGCCGGGCGCTAGCGTCCAGCGCCTGCGCCGACAGCGCCTCGAACTGCTGGCCGAGCTGGCCGTCGGTCAGCGCGGCGCGGTCCAGCGCGGCCCGGGCCCGCTCCTCGGCCGCCCGGACCTGGCCGGTCAGTTCGGCCGCGGCGGCCGCCTGGCGGCTGCGCGCGTACAGGAAGCCAAGCGCCGCACCGATGGCCAGGCCCAGCAGCAGCCCGGCGAACACCGAGATCGCGTTCATGCCTGGCATGTTCGCAGCGGGTGCCGACAGAACCGGGCGGCCGGCCAGACGGCCTAGACTCGCGGGGTGAGTCTCTCCATCGGCATCGTCGGCCTGCCCAACGTCGGTAAGTCCACCCTGTTCAACGCGCTGACCAGGGCCAGCGCGCTGGCCTCGAACTACCCGTTCGCCACCATCGAGCCGAACGTGGGCGTGGTCGGCATCCCGGATCCGCGCCTCGCGGTGCTGGCCGGGATGTTCGACTCGGCCAAGATCATCCCGGCCACGGCCCGGTTCGTGGACATCGCCGGGCTGGTCCGGGGCGCGTCGCAGGGGCAGGGGCTGGGCAACCAGTTTCTCGCGCACATCCGGGAGACGGACGCAATCGTCCAGGTGGTCCGCGTGTTCACCGACCCGGACGTGAGCCACGTGGACGGCGACGTGTCGCCCAGCCGGGACATCGACACGATCGCCACCGAGCTGATCCTGGCCGACCTGCAGACGCTGGAGAAGGCCGTGCCCCGGCTGGCCAAGGAAGCGAAATTCGCCAAGGATCCGCACCGCCAGCGGGTGGCCGGCGCCGCCGCCCGTGCCCAGGAGTTGCTGGACGGGGGGACCACGCTGTACGCCGGGGCGGCTGGGGCTGGCATCGACCTGGACGACGTGCGTGAGCTGCACCTGCTGACGGCCAAGCCGTTCGTGTACGTGTTCAACATGGACGAGGGGGAGCTGGCCGACGAGGGACTGCGGGCCAAGCTGGCCGCCCAGGTCGCGCCCGCCGAGACCATCTTCCTCGACGTGAAGACCGAGGCCGAGCTGGCCGAACTCCCCGAGGACGAGGCGGCCGAGATGGCGGCCGGACTCGGCATGGGGGAGCCCGGGCTGAACCGGCTGGCGCACGCCGGCTTCGCCGCGCTCGGGCTGCAGACGTTCCTGACCGCCGGGCCCAAGGAGACCCGCGCCTGGGAGATCCCGGTGGGGGCGACCGCGCCGGAGGCGGCCGGGGTGATCCATACCGACTTCCAGCGCGGCTTCATCAAAGCCGAGATCGTGGCGTATAACGACCTGGTCGCGGCCGGGTCCATGGCCGCCGCCCGGGCCGCGGGCAAGGTCCGCATCGAGGGCAAGGACTACGTCATGCGTGATGGTGACGTCGTCGAATTCCGTTTCAACGTGTAGTCGTATTCCGTTCTGGCATCAGGGCGCCGTCGGCCGGCGTCGATCAAGCAACGCGCCCCAGAGCCCGGACCGGAAGATCCGGCCCGGGCTGCTGATGTGCTCCTTCGGCTATGGCATCAGGTAGGTGCTGAACGCGTTGCTCACGATGACACCGGGAGCCGCCTCAGTCACACTCCCCGGACCGGTCATGATCAGAGGCGTGTTGACCCAGTACCCGGCCAGCCCGTACCGAGCGCCACGGTAGTTGGTCAGCGCACCATTGAAAATGGCCGCTGTCCTCTGCTGGGTAGCCGGCGCGGTGAAGGCCGGAACCGACCAGGGCGTGTCACCGAATTCGGTGCCGATACGTGCCTGGGTGAAGTTCACCCCTGTCCCGACATTGATTGTCACGGTGTTGGAGGTGTACGCCATGGAAGACGTAATATCCTGCACCGTAAAGGACAGGTCTCCGGTGGACGCGTTGTAGTAAATGGACTCGCGCACGGTGTGCCCGATCGGATAGCTCACTGTGCCGAAGCTGCCCGTATCAACCAGGGCGTGTGTCGCGTTGTTGAACACCGCCACGGCGGGTGACCAGGGACTCGTCGTGGTGGTGTCGGAGACACCTAGCACGTAGACCCGGCCGCCGCCCCAGAGCTGAACCGACTGTCCGAGGCCGCCGATGCTGCTGCTGTACTGACCCGCGTTCCGCAGGTAAACACTGGCGCCGACGTAACGGAAGTGCGCGCCGCCCCCGGCAAAGTTGTAGCCCGCTTCCTCTTTGGTGGGCTGCGGGGTGACTGCCATCGCTGCGCCCGCTGTAGCCAGGCCCAGGCTGAGCGCGGCCGTGACGGCAGCCAGGCTCCCGAGAGTCCTCCTGAACCATCTCACTTCGAAGACCCCCCTTCGAGGCCTTTCCTGCTTTTGTAGTCCCAGGCTAGAGGGCAAAGGTAATAATGAGCAGAGGCACAAGTCCCGCGTGCGCATGACACAAGTCCTCAGGCACACCAATGAGCACGGCAGCGTTCCATATCTGGAATGTGCTGGTGGCCAATTGCATGCGCAGGTGACTGAGCCCGCTCAGTAGCACGACCGCAGCCAGCTGGCCGTCCACCGGCCGCGGCCGGGGACCGGAGCTTCACGCGCCGGGCTGGCTCGCCGCCGCCAGCCGGGAAAGGTCGGCGGGGGAGAGGCGCAGCGCGCCCGCCGCGACGTTCTCGGCCAGATGATCCAGCCGGCCCGTCCCCGGGATGGCCAGCACGTGCCGTCCCTGATGTAGCGTCCAGGCCAGCCGGACCTGAGCAGGCGAAGCCCCATGCGCCAGCGCCACCGCCTGCACCACCTCGTCCGCCCCGCGCTGCTCGGCCGCCGTAGGCCGGCCGCCCGCGATCGCGAAGAACGGCACGAACGCGATGCCCCGCTCCCCGCAGGCCCGGAGCACGCCGCAACCGTCGGCGTCCCGCGAGTCGAGGCTGTACCGGTTCTGCACGCAGACCACCGGCGCGATGGCCTGCGCCTCGTCGAGCTGGGCCAGGCTGACGCCGGACACACCCAGGTGCCGGATCAGCCCAGCCGACCGCAGCTCAGCCAGCGTGCCGAACCGCTCGCCCAGTGAATCCCGGCTCTGCACCCGCAGGTTCACCACGTCGAGGTGGTCACGGCCGAGCTGGCGCAGGTTCTCCTCGACCTGGCCGCGCAGCTGATCCGGCCGGGCCGCGTCGATCCACCGCCCGGACGGATCCCGCCCCGGCCCGACCTTGGTCACCACAACCAGCCCGTCCGGGTAAGGCGCCAGCGCCGAGTTGATCAGCTCGTTGGCGCTGCGCCGCGCCGAGAAATAGAACGCCGCCGTGTCGATGTGGTTGACCCCGAGCTCGACCGCGCGGCGCAGCACCGCGATGGACTGAGCACGGTCACTCGGCTGACCGTCGTCGCCGAAGGGCACACCGCCGGTCAGCCGCATCGCGCCGAAGCCGAGCCGGTTCACGGTCAGGTCGCCGAGCGTCCAGCTGCCCGCGGCCGCTGCGGTCATCGGCTCCAGGGTCATAACAGCAGAGTCTGCCGCACCAGCGCGGCCACTTGCTCGTCCAGCGTCCGGGCTGAGCTGAGCCGGTTGTCGATCTCGGTGTGCGGCGCGGCGGGCGCCGCGCCGAGCCGCATGCTGGCGGTGAACTGGTCAAAGTTGGCCAGCTTCCCGGAATCCCGGCCCGACTCGCGCGCGGTCAGCCGACGCCGCAGGGTGGCCGCGTCCGAGCGGATCCACACCAGCCGCACCGTCCCGCCGCCGAGTTCGGCCACCCACGCCTGCCACCGGCCTGCGTCGTGGATCTGCTGGGTGAACGGGCCGGACAGCAGCACCGGGCAGCCGTGCCCGCGGATCTCCCGGGCGGTGGCGCTCATCCCCGCGTACTCGTGCACCTTGACGTGCTCGTCGTACCACGGCCCCTCGCGCTCACCCGGCGGCCGGCCGGCCGCGGCCAGCGTCGCGGCCACGAACGACCCGTACATGGTGTCCTTGTCGAGCAGGGCCGGCGTCGGCTCCAGCGCGGCGAGCCGCAGCCGTGCGACCGTGCTCTTCCCGGAACCAGGCGGCCCGGCCACCACCCAGGCCTCCGCGCGGGCATCCATGCGCCCGAGGATAAAGAGCTTCCGGCCGGCGCCAGGTCAGGGGGCCGGGCAGGTGGCGGCCAGCGGCCGGCCGCCCTGCGACCCGTGGATCACCGCGAGCTGCTTTTGCTTGCCGAACGCTAGCCACCGGCCGGTCAGTTGCACCGCCGCGCCGCCGTCCGGATGCACGGTCAGCCGGGCGGTCACCCAGCCGGACGACTGGTCCCAGACCGCGGTGCCGTCGATGGTGGCGTCGCTGACCCAGCGCACGCCATGCAGCGCGATACGCAGGTCGGTGCCGCCAGAGAAGGTGATCCGGCCGCCGCGCAGCCCGAGGTCGTGGTCGTCGCTGAGCAACGGCCAGCGGCTCACCTCATCGCCCACGCTGGCCAGCGCCACGGTGGCGGCGCGGCGGGCCTGGCGGCCGGCCTGGTTGCCGGGCAGTGGGCTGGCCGCCGCGGCGTCCCGCAGCAGCCGGGGATAGCTGCCGACGGTGTGGATCGGTGCCACCCGGCCGGCGCACGAGGTATTCAGCTGCTGCAGACCGCTGGGGTGCAGGACGAAGCGCCGGTAGATCGACATCGCGCACGCGCTGTTGCCGTCCTGCTCGGTGACGTGGGTCAGGTTGGCCAGCGTGACCAGCCGGGCCGAGGGACCCATCTGCCGGGCGACCAGGGTGGCGCCGTCCAGCCGGGGGGTCAGCGAGTCGAACGTCCCAGACAGGATGAGCACCGGCAGCCTGGCCGGGACGAGCGGCGGGTGCCGGGTGATGGGTGGGTTGTGGTGGGTCGGCGTGGGCCAGTTCAGGCAGGCGCTGTAGGCCTCGGTGTACTGGTCCATGGACGTCCACTGGGTGACGCTGAACGGCGCGAACGTCCCGGCGGGCTCGCGGCGCACCGCCGCCTGGTACTGCCGGAGCCGGACCGCGGGCGGCGCGGACCGGTCGAACAGCTGCACATAGTCGGTGCAGGCCACGGCGAAATAAAGCCCGTCGCTGAACCCGGGCAGTGCCTCGTTGGTGTCGTCATAGCCCAGCGACAGCGCGGCCAGCCGGAGCAGCGGCGCCGCGTCGTTGCGGCGCAGCAGGGCCCGGCCCGCCGCGTCCAGGTCCTGGTAGACGACCGGGTCGAAGCCCGCGTTGTTGACCAGGTTGACCAGGGTCAGCGGGGTCACGGTCAGGTGGCCGGCGGTGCCGTCCGCCGTGGTGGTCGTCCCGCTGACCGGAGCGCGGGCCAGCCGCCGCTGCAGCGCCCCGATCCGGGCCCAGGCCTGCCCGCCGCGGGTGGCCGCCGCGCAGGCCGCCGACCGCTGGCACGCCTGCGCGAACGCGCGCCGCGCGGTCACCACCGTGGTGGTGTACCAGGGATCGAGCTCGAGCACCTGGTAGGTGGAGTCCAGCGTGACCGAACGCAGCAGCCCGGCATAGCGGGACGCGAACACCTGGGCGAACCAGCTGCCGTAGGAATCCCCGTACAGGTCCACCCGGCCCAGCCGCAGCGCGTGCAGCACCCCGGCCACGTCGCGCGCCGAGTACACGGTGTTGAACAGGTCGGAGGCGTGCACCCAGCCGCCGCCCCGGTAGTGCCAGGTGTGGTTCAGCTGCGCACCGCACGCCGCCACGAGCTGATTGAAGTGCCGGCCGAACTGTCTGGCCCCGGCCCGCTCCAGCCCGCGGCAGCTGACCGGGGTGGACGTCCCGGTGCCGCGCAGATCGACCAGCAGCAGATTGCGGGTGGCCAGCAGCGGGCCGGTCATGGCCAGGTACTCCGGTTCCGAGCCGGTGGAGGCGTACCCTGGGCCACCCTCGACGGCCAGCACGGTCCCGGCCGCCCGGCTGGTGGCCGGCAGCCAGCGGAAGCCCAGCCGGATCCGGGGGCTGGCGGCCGACGAGTAGTCCAGCGGCACAGCCAAGCCGCCGCAGTAGGTG
>Ga0335069_10008094_pt1 | contig 15083 bp, 8 predicted proteins | sample Lox_Sample_11_FD_206714 | JGI IMG/M metagenome (GOLD analysis project Ga0335069, IMG submission 206714) | Soil microbial communities from Loxahatchee National Wildlife Refuge, Florida, United States - Lox_Sample_1.1 | ecosystem: Environmental > Terrestrial > Soil > Wetlands | place: USA: Florida... | reverse complement strand
CCCTCGGCTGGGCCAGACACCGTACCTGTGGCCAGGAGGTCCCCCGGACAAAGATTGCAGCCATTGCTTGCGTGATGGGTTACTAACTGGGCAAGGCTCCAGTACAGGTCGCGGAGATTGCCGCGGCTGATTCGCTCTGGCGGGAAACCAGCCTCACGCATCTTTTGCGATTCGAGAAGCACTTCGAGTGTGAGGTCGATGCCGGCGCGTTCCGGATGAGCGCTCTTCAAGTAGGCAAGGGGCGGAACGCCCTCATTCGTTCTTGCTCGCAAGGGTACGCGATACGGAGCCAGAGCCTCGAGCGGCACGATCCAGGGCGAGATGGTGGTGGCAAAGCTTTTGGCGAGGAAGGGACCGAGCGGTTGATACTCCCAGGCTTGCACATCGCGTGCGGACCAGTCGTTCACCAGGCAGAGCCCAAAGATTGAGCGCTCGGCGAAGTCGATGGGAATGGGTTCTCCCAGCCGATTGCCCGGCCCCACAAAAAGCCCCACTTCGAGTTCATAATCCAGTGATCGAGTAGGACCAAACGTAGGTGCGGCATCCAGAGACTCATTCGTTGGTTTGGTCTGTCCGTGTGGACGGCGAATTGAAGTCCCACCGATCACGATGGATGAAGCGCGCCCGTGATAGCCGATCGGCATGTATTCATAGTTGGGCAAGAGCGGATTGTCAGGTCGAAAGAGCTTCCCAACGCGTGCTGCGTGATCGATCGATGCGTAGAAGTCAGTGTAATTGCCGATGCGTGCAGGCATCAGCATCTCCGCTTCCCGCATTGGCGCCAGGGCCTGTTCAATCTCACGGGTCGGTGTGCCGCTCAGCAGCTCCGTTACCCGGCGACGCAGAACGGCCCAAAAATCGGGTCCAAGGGCCATCAGCTCGTTCAGAGCTTCGGCCTTGCAAGCGCTCCGGACGCCTTCGGGTAAATCTTCGAAGAGGCCGGCGCACGCGGACAAATGGAGGTCGAGAATCTGATCGCCAATGGCGATGCCGATGTGAGCTCGTCCCTTATGTCGAAATACGCCGTAGGGCAGGTTCTGGATCGGGAAATCGCAGTCAGGATCGTTGGCGGAGGCGAGCCAGCATTTCAGATCCATCCCAGCGCCTCCCGGTGATCCATTGTCTATTCTCCGCCCCGACCAAACGCGCCGCCTGTTCGGGCTCATGTAGCTCCGAAGTGCTTTTTGAGCCCCTGCCAGCATTCGAAGTACTCATGCTGCAGAATGCTTGTCTTCATCGCAAACTCGGTCGGGCGGACGACGAATTGCGTCTCGAACATGAAGGCCAATGTATTGGCTAGATAGTGCGGCTGGAGCTCGGTGCTCGTGGCACGCTCGAAAGTCTCGGCATCGGGTCCGTGCCCGGCCATGCAGTTGTGCAAGCTTGCTCCTCCGGGAACAAAGCCCTCGGCCTTTGCGTCGTATGCACCAAAGACCAGGCCCATGAACTCATTCATCATATTGCGATGAAACCAGGGCGGCCGAAAGGTATGCTCCGCCACCATCCATCGAGGGGGAAAGATGGCAAAGTCGCAATTAGCAGTACCAGAAATAGCTGAAGGCGACGTTAGCACGGTGTAGATGGAGGGGTCTGGGTGGTCGAAGGAGACTGTGTTGATACAGTTGAAGCGCGCGAGGTCGTATTTGCAGGGTGCGTAGTTTCCGTGCCACGCGACCACGTCCAATGGCGAGTGATCGATCGACGCCGACCAAAGGCGTCCGAGAAACTTTGCCGTGATGTGACATTCGCCGTCGCGATCTTCATAAGCGGCTGTGGGCGAGAGGAAATCGCGCGAGTTCGCCAAACCATTGGCGCCGATGGGCCCCAACTCGGGCAAGCGGAAAGGCAGTCCGTAATTCTCGCAGATGTAGCCGCGCGCCTCCTTCTCAAGAAGCACGACGCGGTACTTTAAGCCGCGCGGGAGGAGGCAGATCTCGCCTGGTGCAACCTCAATGATTCCAAGCTCGGTGTGAAAGCGGAGCGCGCCCGACTGTGGCACGATGAGGAACTCGCCGTCTGCACTATAGAAGAAGCGATCTTCCATCGATGCATTCGCCGCGTACAAATGGATCGCGACGCCTGTCTGCATCGCTGGATCGCCATTCCCTCCCAGCGTAACGATGCCGCCGACGAAGTCGGTCTGTTTTTCCGGTATCGGCAAGGGGTTCCAGCGAAGCTGATTGGGTGTCGTGGGAACCTCACAAAAAGGCCCGCTGCGGATTGAACCCATCGGCGCTTCTTCGTAAGGCTTGTGAGTCACCGAAGGCCGAATGCGATAAGTCCAGGTCCGGCGATTGGTCGCTCGGGGCGCGGTGAATGGAGTTCCGCTGAACTGCTCGGTGTACAAGCCCAAAGGATGCTTCTGTGGAGCGTTTTGACCAACCGGCAGGCCACCGGCGGCCGCCTCCGTGGCAAACTCATTGCCAAAGCCGGATTGGTATCGAATCTGATTTGCCATCACGAGGTCCTTAGAGGGTACCACCGGTTGTGCGGCGTTCGGCTTCATGCATTGCGTCGTATATTTGTTCGAAGCTTTCCACCGCAAACAGAAGCTTGTGCAGTTCATCCACTTTGACGGGCGTGCGGATTACTTCGTCCAGGGAGAAGTCGTGAATCGCACAGTGGCCGTCGATCAGGTTCCGGCACTCACTGCGCGAGCTGATCAGTCCGCTCCCATAGACCCTGATCTCGCCGTTTTGGCGGATTACGCCGAACTCGACCGTGTACCAGAAGAGCCTGCCCAGCTTCTCCAACACTGTGCTGTCGGAGACGGCCGCGCAGACGCGTCCGTAGTGCTCCAGGAAATCGGCAAACACCGGATGCGCATGCATGGGGACATGGCCGAAGACATCGTGGAAGATGTCAGGTTCCGGGGTGTACTCGAGAGATTCCCTGCCGCGCAGCCAGGTTGTTGTTGGGAATCGCCGCGTGGCCAGCATTTCAAAAAACGCGGGCGCTGGAAGAAACCCGCTGACCGGAGTGGAGTTCCATCCTGTGCGCGGTTCCAGGCGTGCGCTGATCGAGCTGAGATGCGGCAGGCAATCTCGCTGCAGCCCTATGACGTCGAATCCTTCGAGGTACTCCCGGGCCGCGTGCTTCTCCAGTTCCGGATACACGCGTTCGACGAGGTCGGCCCAGATGGCGTGCTGCTCATCGGTATAGGCGGCGTAATCCTGGCGAATGATATACGGCTCCGCGGCCGACAGGGTTTCGGCAGGCATCGTGTTCCTCCTTTTCCTAGAGATTCCCGCGCGCTTGCTGTTCTCGTTCGATCGCCTCGAACAAGGCCTTGAAGTTTCCTTTGCCGAAGCTGCGGCTTCCATGGCGTTGAATGATCTCGAAGAACAAGGTTGGCCTGTCTTCGACCGGACGTGTGAAGATCTGCAGCATGTACCCCTCATCGTCGCGGTCAACGAGGATCCCGAGATCTTCCAATTCCTCGAGAGGTTCGTCGATCTTTCCGACGCGATCCTGCAACTCGGTGTAGTACGTATGAGGAACGCGCAGAAACTCTACTCCCTGCTCGCGCAACCGGTTCACGGTGTGCAAAATATCATCCGTCGCCAGTGCGATGTGTTGAACGCCTGGACCTGGAAAGAAGTCCAAATACTCCTCCACCTGCGATCGCCGCTTGCCCTCGGCCGGCTCGTTGATGGGAAACTTGATGAACCCGTTGGCGTTGGCCATCACCTTCGACATCAGCGCAGAGTACTCGGTGGAGATGTCCTGGTCGTCGAAGTGCTGATAGAGTGAGAAGCCCATCACCCTGGCGTAAAAATCCACCCACTTGTCCATCTCATGCCAACCAACATTACCTACCATGTGATCGATATATTTGAGACCAGTTGGCCGAGCCACAGGGTCGCTCTCGACCGTGCGATAACCCGGTAGAAACGGCCCCATATAGCTCTTTCGTTCGACAAAAGTGTGAATCGTGTCGCCGTAGGTGCGGATACTCGACATCACAACTTGGCCATGTTGATCCGACAATACGCACGGTTCCCCAGCGCTGATTGCTCCCCGAGAGGTCGTCTCTCGCCAGGCTTGGCGGGCATCGTCAACCCAAAGCGCCACGACGCGAACAGCATCCCCATGGCGATGAATGTGCTGTGCGATCGGATGAGCGCTGGACAGCGGCGTGGTCAAGACAAGTCGGATCTTGCCCTGTTGGACAACGTACGACGCTCGGTCGCGCTGCCCCGTCTCGGGTCCCGCATAGGCAACCAGAGACATGCCGAAGGCAGTGCGATAGAAATAGGCCGCCTGACGGGCATTGCCGACATAAAACTCGACGTGGTCGGTTCCCTTGAGGGGGAGAAAGTCAGGCCGGGCTGACTCGGAAGAGGGCTCAGATAGGAAAGGGCGAAAGCCAGGGGTTCCCGTCGAGACAGAATCGGATGCTGTCCTCATGCCAAAACCTCCTTGCCGGGATCGCACTGGGGAACGCGAGGGGAATCGGCTCCCGGCTATTCAATTGGCACCCAAAGGAGAATAGGCTTGTCGCAATAGAGTCGAAAAGGCAGAATGAAAGGAAAAGTAGTCCCACAGCCTAATAAGCTTAGGCTTAAGATGGCTGCTGCCTAAGGAATCACTTTCCCATGACACACCGAAATATTCCCCTCTCCATTGACATTGACCCGATTGCATGGAAGATTCTCGAAGCGCTCCAGCATAACGCGCGACTGTCCTTTGCCGAACTTGGCCGGAAGGTCGGCCTTTCCACACCCGCGACGGCAGAGCGCGTTCATCGCCTCGAGGAGGCCGGCATCATTACTGGCTATCATGCGTCGATCAACCTGGCGAAGCTCGGTGTGCCGATCCACGTCATCGTACGTTTGACCATTCACGGTGGAGACGCACAGGTGAGCCGGACCGTGGCCGCTATCAAGGAGTTCCCCGAGATCAGCCGGTGTCATCGCATTACCGGCGCGGAATCATTTGTGATAGAAGCCGACGTTGTCTCAATCCGCCATCTCGAGGCGCTGATCGATAAGCTCTCGGCGCTCGGCGCAACGTCCACCTCCACAGTCCTTTCGTCCCCTGTAAAGCGACGCGAGTATCACGCCGCACAGGTTGAGGCGTTCAAGACCTACCTCTGACGGTTCCATCGCACAGGGATCGCGGCCCCGGCCGGTAGAGTCGTGATGCCGGAAGCCGGAACCTATTCCCTCTTCTCCTCTGCCGCCTTGGGCCTCGGCTCGGACTGGAACACCCTCGTCGGACCAGTCGTTCCTCCACCGTCCTTGCGCGAGCGGCTCCGACGGTCGAATGCGAGCAGCCGGTCGGCCCGATACCCAGCGACTTCAACGGCATCAATCGCGTCGTGGACGCCTTGGACGATGGCGTTCGCAGCCGCACGATTCGGTGCATTCTGACCGGCCAGATCCTGCAGCGCGGGAAGCTGGAGCCACCACAGAAGCTCCTCGAATGGCTCTTTGACCAGGAAGTCATGGCCTTCGGCCTCATGAACCCCAGTCAACCAGCGCACGTCAGGGTCGCGCCACAGGGCGACTGGGAGGACTTCATGGCTCACGCGCTTGGGCTGCACAGGTTCAAGAGTCGGCGCTTCTTTCGGGATCACGGACGTGTCGAGCTTTGGGGCCGGCTCGGGTTGGGACTTTGCGGCCTGCTCCGCCTGGGAGTCCTTTGGTTCGGCAACGCGGCGTGCGAGCAGAAGAATCTTGATACGTGCAGCAGCGCGCCAACTCTCCTCACCTGAAACGCCGAGCGAAGTGAAGGCATGTGCTATCGGCTCGCGCAAACGCATGCGATCGAAAAGGTCAAGCGCGACCTGGTCCGCGTTCTTGGCATCGATGGACGAAGCCAGGCATTCGAGTGCGCACCAGGCTATAACCGGGCCCCAAAGGGCTGTCGCTGTATCCCGCGGACTCAGACTCGGCAGGACACGTCGCGCGGCGACCGGCCAAGGTTGCGCAAAGCGGGCTTCGACCGCCGGGATCAAGATGGCGCGGCGGAGGCACTCGCGGAATGTACTCGCGAGCTGCTCGCGATCAAGCTGACCCAGGTTCAACGAACCCAGCAGAGACACGGGAGTGTCCTGGGTGGTTTTACAAAACGCTTCGAAGCGCGTCCAGGCCAACTCGATAAACTCGCTTCGCTCCTTCCCGCTCTTTCGATCAGCCGGGACGTTCAGCGGCGGCTGTTCGGCGAAGACAGCGAGGCGATGAACGAGATCAGGCTCCAGCAACGCCCGCAGCGCATTGTGAACTGGTTCGAGCGCCATCAGGACAAGAGCATCTTCAAGATTCGGAACGCCGCGTCCGTTCAGCTGATCGCAAAGGCGATCCCAGGGCTGCTCCACCGAGGGACGCAGTTCGCGCCAACCGAGAAATACGTGCGACTGGTAGGCGTGGAGTTCCAGCGTAAGGCCCCGCTCCGAAAGCAAATTGGCACGGCTGAGGTACTCCAACCCGGTCAGTGAATCGCAAAAGGCGAGAATCACACCGGCATCGCTGGTCAGGGCGAGGCCTTCACGCAGACGCTGCTGCCGAAGCTGTCCGGCGCCCTTGTCGGCATAGGCTGCCGAGAAATCGATGGTGCCGCGCGCTGTTGCATAGCGATTGTTGTAGACGACGAGCGCGCTCTCATTCCCGTTCCGGTTCGAATAGGCGAACACATTCTCGTTGACCGAGCCCGATCCCTCGAAAAAGTCGTAGAGGAGGAAGTTGCTGCTTTCGGCGAACAGCCAGCGCTTCTTCAGGAGCGGCGCGATTTCGCGTTCGTGGCGCTCGACCAGCCAGTGATTCGGCGTTTCGTCGTAGCGGGGACGCTGATACTCCATGCCGTACTTTTCGGTAAAGCCCTCCACCTGCCCATGGCCAAACATGGGCAGCCCCGGCAAGGTGGCCATCAGGACGGCAACTCCGAAGCACTTATCACCGGTACCGAACTGGTCAATCGCTGTTCTTTCATCGGGATTGCTCATGAAGTTAACGTAACGCTTCATGATGTCAGGATCGAACTCGAGGGTGTTTTTGATGACCGACCGGTACTTCGCGTTCTCTTCGTCGCGCAGCATATTCATGAAAGCGCTGTTGTACACGCGGTGCATGCCGAGCGTGCGGACGAAGTAGCCTTCCATCAGCCAGAACGCTTCTGCCAGGAGAAGCGTGCCGGGAACTTCAGCCGCAACGCGGTCCACGACTTCACGCCAGAATTCGTGGGGCATGATCTGGTTGAACTGTGCGTCATCCATCGCGTATTCGGCACGTGAGGGAATGGCACCGCTCGAACCGGGTCCGGGAAACCAAAGCCGATGGAAATGGCGCTTCGCCAGAGTCATCGCTGCGTCGAAGCGAATGATGGGAAAAAGCCGGGCGACATGGAGGATCGTTTGGATGACCTGCTCGCGGACTGCGGGGTTCAGATAGTCCAGCTGAGCTGTGTCGTTCCAGGGGAAGCTGGTGCCATCGTTGCCATGGTAGATGAAGCGTGTTTCGCCCGAGGATTTGTCGCGGCGGCGAAACACGACTGCGGCATCGGTCTGGGTAAAGTAGTGATCTTCAATCTTGATCTCAACCCGCCCATCGTTGGAGAGGTCGGGCCCCTCAAAGCTGTACGCCGGATAGGGGGGATACGGCCGGGCGATGAACCACTCCGGGTGCTCGACTACCCAAGGCGAGTCGATACCCATATGGTTAGGGACCATGTCACTGGCCAGGCGGATTCCCTTGTGAAATGCCCGGTCGCGCAGGTTGATGTAGGCGGCCTCGCCTCCGAGATCGTCGGCGATACGGTAGTCAAACAAAGAATAGGCCGAGGCGACAGCGTCGGTGTTGCCGCAAAGGAGCTTGATGGCCTTTGAAGCACGGCTTCGCTCCCAGATGCCGATCAGCCAGAGCGAATTGAGGCCGCGCCGCGCCAGAGTCTCGAGTTCCTCATCGGGAATCTCGTCGAGGCGACGAATGTTGCGGCCGTACTGCTTGCTCAGCTGCGCAAGCCAGACGTAGGTACTCTTGGCGATGAGCACCGTGCTGGGCATCCAGGCAGTGTCGGCACTGAATTTCTCGTATTCGTAGTGGGGGTCGCCGAAGACGGGGACCTCGGACTTGCTGACGATCGAGGGCCATTGCTGTTCGCCCTGTTCGCGACGACGGCGAGCTGCTTCCTCCGCGGCAGCGCGCGTCCGTCCGGCGTCTGGGTTGAATTGCATCCAGATGGCGAGTTCCTCTTCTCGCAGAATCTCGCCCGCGATCAGCAGAAAGCGGTCCATGGTATCGCCGAGCAGGTTCTTCCAGAGGCGACGGATCAAGGAAAGCTGATCGCTGAGCGAGCGCGGCGCTCCGGATGCCGGTGCGCGCAGCAGGTCGATCAGGTTCACCTGCCCTGTCCCCTCGAGCGGGATGAGCGGGCGTGTGGCAAAGTACTTCGGAAGCTCCCGCGTGACCTGACGATAGACAGTTCTTTCTGCGAGAGGCCGATCTTCGAAGAGCTCGTCGAATGGCTTGAAAGCCTCGTTGCGGTTGGCTGCCCACAGCAGCAGGATCTCTTCAAACGCGACGGCGCGATGCGACGTCCCTTCTGTAGAGCCCGCAAGCCATTGCTGCGGAGTCTCCTTGCCCCGCATCACACTTTGCCCAGGGAAATGCTCGACGAAGGTGAGCAGAAGACGGTCGAACTGATCGGAGCCAACCTGGCCGCCGAACCAATCGAGGGCAGCGTTCATGACCTCAGGGTCAAACTGTTTGCGGTACTGCGCCATCACCAGATGGCTGGCCTCGTCAATCAGGCCCATGGCGAACAACTGGCCGGCATGGACAGCACGATCGGGATTCTTGTGCGCCTCCCGGACCTGGTTCATGCGGTGGGCAAAGTTTCGGCAGGCGGCAAGATCTGCAAAAACGACGTTCCCATTGAAGGAGAACAGACTGTCCTCGAATCGATAGCGCCGTCGTGCTTCTCGCGAAATGTGGAATTCCATCATCGATCAAGAGCTCCAATACAGGTCCGGGTTCAGCAGCCGTAGCCGAAAGGCGCCGCCCTGAGACCGCAACGCACAGCGCCGGAAACGGGGCCAAAAGCGAGCAACCTTTATGAGTGAGCAGAGGGGGGCTGTTCGTCAAGCCCCAGTACTTTCAAGAGATCTATCCCCCGTTTGCGTCATTTGCCAGTGTCGCGGCTGACAATTAGACTAAAAACTGCACAACCGTCCTACCCATTGCCTGATGCCGCTGGTCCTCCCAAGACTGGCGGAGCCTCATACGGAGAGGTGGCAGAGCCCGGTTGAATGCACCTGACTCGAAATCAGGCATAGTCGAAAGGCTATCGGGAGTTCGAATCTCCCCCTCTCCGCCATAACTATTTAGAGTTTTGTCCATCATCATCGTCTGATGCGTATAGACTATCGCCCGGCGCCGTTCCATTTTCCTAGGGAGCCACGGTGAACTTCAGGCCATCGAACTGCATCGTGTGACTGGACGCCGATTCCCCGGTTGGCGCTGGTTGGGAGCACACGTTCGGCCAGATCCTCCATGACTCGGTGCCAGCTCCCGCCGCGGCGCAGCCTCTTTTGCAATTCGTTGCGCATAAACTCTGGCAGCGACCACGGCTCAGCGGTAACGAGCCCATCTTCTTCTCCACCTCGCGATCGTAGCGTGTCATCCCGGTTCGCCTCGTGTCGTTTCGGCAAACGCGTCTGCAGTGGGTCTCGTGGCAACCAGCATTCCGCATTCCGCCGGTTGCCTGTCTAACTCTGCAACGGGCCGGTACAATTCAACCGTGCCTGCGGTTCATTCGAGACGGTTGGAGACCTTGACGTGAGAATCACGGAAGTACGTACGCGAGCGGTTCAGTGGGAGGGCGAGATCGTTCCCCTTCCCGCACACTTTTGTACTAATCCCATGGACCTGGTTGCTTTCCGAAAAGCCTCCATGAGCGATTTTGCTTTCCATAACTGGCTGCTTGTCGAGATCTTCACAAACACCGGCCTTGTGGGCCTGGGTAATGCCGCGCTTTCGCCTCTGATTACCAAGCCCCTGATCGATAACTATCTCAAACCCCTGTTGATTGGCGCCGATCCCTGGGACGTCGAGTTCCTCTGGCAGCAGATGTACCGGCGTACGCTGGCATTCGGGCGCAAAGGTGTGGCAATGGCGGCAATCTCTGCGGTCGACATTGCCCTTTGGGATCTGCTGGGAAAGGACGCGAAGCAACCGGTGTTTCGTCTGCTTGGCGGGCGCACCAAGGAGAAGATACCGGTCTATGCGAGCCGACTGTATGCGATGCCCCTCCCTGAACTGCGCGAGGAGGCACAACGCTACAAGGATCAGGGCTATTCGATGATGAAGCTGCGCTTCGGCTGGGGACCGATCGACGGTGCTGCCGGAATGCAAAAGAACGTTGAGCTCGTGCGGACGGTGCGCGAGGTAATTGGTGATGAAATCGACCTGATGGCCGACGCCTACATGGGCTGGACGCTCGATTACGCCAAGCGGATGCTTCCGCTGCTGGAGCCCTTCAATCTCCGCTGGCTCGAGGAACCCGTCATTCCCGACGACACGCGGGGATACAAGGAACTGAAGAGCCATGGACGCGTTCCAATTGCCGGCGGAGAACACGAATTCACCATCTTCGGATTTCGCGAGCTGCTGGAATCGAACGCATTGGACTACATCCAGTTCGACACGAACCGCGTGGGTGGCATCAGCCAGGCGCGCAAGATTGCGGCTCTGGGTGAGGCATTTCAGATCCCCGTAGTCCCGCATGCGGGTCAAATGCACAACTATCACGTGGTGATGGCGAGCCTCAACTCTCCCATCGCGGAGTTCTTTCCCAAGGTCAACGTCGAAGTGGGCAACGAACTCTTCTGGTATATCTTTGACGGCGAGCCCGTGCCGCAGTCCGGCCACATTGACCTTGACGATTCACTGCCGGGCCTCGGACTCACAGTCAACGAAGAGTCGCTGAAGCGCTTTCACATCATTGAGTGATGCTTCTTGGTCCCGCTCGTTGTGGATCGAGGCACGCAACCTTACGTGAATAACTCATCGCTCAGGAGCTTCAGCGACCTTTCTCCAGCGATTACCTTGTCGCCCACCTTCGCCTCCGCGAACGGGTTGTCGACGTTTTCCGTGTCCATTACCATGCACCAGCCGTTCGAATTCACCGAGGGCGGAAGAGTGAATTCCACGCCCGAGTCCGAAGCGTTCACGATGATGAGAAAACTGTCGTCGATGATCGCCCTGCCCTCTTCGTCTGTGATTTGGAGAGCCTGCCCATTGAGCAGCAAGGCAATCGAACGCATCCACCCAGCCGACCATACCTCGTCGCTTACCCGGTTTCCATCCGGATTCAACCACGCGATATCGTGCACCACAACGCTGCCGTTCTTGTGCCGGATCTCCCGATCCTGAAAGAACCTGCGCCGGTGCAGATTCGGATGTGCCAGGCGGAAGTGGATCAACCGGCTCACAAAGTCGAGCAACCGTTTGCGGCGGTCATCCAGGTTCCAGTCGAACCACGTGAGTTTCGTGTCCTGGCAGTAGGCGTTGTTATTGCCACGTTGCGACCGCGCGAACTCATCGCCCCCACTCAGCATGGGTACACCCTGAGACAGCACTAGAGTAGCGAGAAAGTTGCGCATCTGACGTTCACGTCTCTTGTTGATCTCCGGATCATCAGTTGGCCCCTCCACACCCATATTCCAGGAATCGTTGTGGTCCGAGCCGTCCCGGTTACCCTCCTTGTTTGCTTTGTTGTGTTTTTCGTTATAACTGACCAGGTCGCATAGCGTGAATCCGTCGTGCGCCGTGACAAAGTTGATGCTTGCATACGGCTTCCGCCCATCGAACTCATACAGATCGCTCGACCCCGTGAGCCGATACGCAAAGTCTGACAGTTGTCCCTCGTCTCCCTTCCAGAATCGGCGCACAGTGTCGCGATATTTTCCGTTCCACTCCGCCCACAGCACCGGAAACCGCCCTACCTGGTAGCCGCCTTCGCCGACATCCCACGGCTCTGCGATCAGTTTCACGTTGGCGATTGTGGGATCCTGGTGAATGGTGTCGAAAAACGAAGACAGCCGGCTCACATCGTGCAACTCCCGCGCCAGCGTCGCCGCCAGGTCGAAGCGGAACCCGTCGACGTGCATCACGGTCACCCAGTAGCGCAGCGAATCCATGATCATCTTCAGAACCTGCGGATTCTGGACATTCAACGTGTTCCCCGTTCCCGTGTAGTCCATGTAATAGCGCGGATTGTCGGCCACGGTGCGGTAGTAGCTGGTGTTGTCGATGCCCTTCCAGCTCAGGGATGGGCCGAAGTGGTTCCCCTCGCATGTGTGGTTGTACACCACATCCAGGATCACCTCGATCCCGGCCGCGTGGAGCGCCTTAACCATCTCTTTGAACTCACGCACCTGGACGCCCATATCGCCCGAAGCGCTGTAGCGCGACATTGGGGCAAAATAGCCCAAGGTATCGTACCCCCAGTAGTCGCGGAGCCCTTTGTCGACAAGATGACCCTGGTCGATAAAGTGGTGAACCGGCAGCAATTCGACTGCTGTAATGCCGAGCTTCCTTAAATACCCAATGGAAACCGGATGCGCAAATCCCGCATAGGTGCCGCGCAGTTTCTTGGGAATGTGTGGATTCAATTGAGTGAAACCCTTGACGTGTACTTCGTAGATGACCGAGTCCGCCAATGGTGTCCGCGGCGATTCGTCGCCTCCCCAATCGAATTGGTCGTCCACGACCACGCATTTCGGCACTGAAGCGGCGCTGTCGTTTGTATCCATTTTCAGGTCGTCGCCTGAAGTCACGTCGTGCGAAAAAATCGGCCCCTTCCAATCCACCGCCCCCGAGATTGCGCGGGCATACGGATCGACCAGTAGCTTGTTGCGATTGAACCGATGTCCTTTCTCCGGCTCCCACGGTCCGTCCACACGAAAGCCGTAAAGTTGGCCCGGGAGCACATCACGCACGAATCCGTGCCAAACATGGGCGGTCCGTTCTCGCAACGGTATGCAATCGGTTTCGCGGCCGTCTGCATCGAACAGGCAAAGCTCGACGCGAGATGCCTTTTCTGAAAAAAGGGCAAAGTTCGTGCCCTTCTTTTGCACCGTGGCCCCGAGGGGATAGGGAAATCCCGGCAGGAGAGTTCTCTTCATATTCGGTTTGATGCCACTTGAGGGTCTCTTCGCTGGCCTGTAAGTCGGTGAAAATCCTGGAAATCGACCCAGATCCCCGTTCGACCTGGCGGCGAATTCACGCACTTGAGATTTCCAGACGTTCCCGGATTCCCCGACCGGGCGCATCCAACCACTGTATGGGGAGGATACCGTCGTCCTGTTACCGGTTACAGCTCCACTCCGAATTCACATTCGACGATGCCATCGCGGTCGCCGGCTATCTGAAGGAGCTTGGCATCTCACACATCTATTGCTCACCGTATTTGCAGGCTGCCAAGGGTAGCCGCCACGGCTACGATGTTGTCGATCACCAGAAGGTGAACGTCGAACTTGGCGGCGAAGAGGGGCACACGCGCTTTTGCGCAGCCTTAAATGAGCTGGGCATGGGCCAGATCCTCGACATCGTGCCCAACCACATGGCGATTGGCGCGGAAAACCGGTATTGGTGGGACGTACTGGAAAACGGCTCGTCGAGCCGCTTCGCGACCTGGTTTGATATCGACTGGAATTCGCCCGAGGTGAAACTTCAGAACAAGGTGCTGATTCCCGTGCTGGGCGCCCAATACGGCGAGATCTTGAAATCGGGCCAGCTTGCAATCGAATATGACGGCGTAGCCTTTCAGGTTCGCTACGCAGACCATGCCTTTCCGCTTTCGCCCGAGTCTCTCGGAATCCCCCTTTCAATAGCGGCCCGGCGCATCGATGCGTCCGAACTCGGGTTCATCGCTGATAGCCTCGAGCGGCTACCCCAACCTGAGCCAGGCCAGGACAATGCGGCGGCTGCCCGTCATCGCGATAAGACAGTGCTCTACGAGCTGCTGCGACGCATGTGTCGCGAGACGCCGGGCGCCTCGGAGGCAATTACCGACGTCGCAAACGATGTCAACAACGACCTCGATGCCCTGCACGGCATCCTGAATAGCCAACACTATCGTCTGGCCTACTGGCGGACCGCCGACCAGGAACTTGGGTACCGGCGCTTCTTCGATATCAACTCTTTGATTGGACTGCGGATGGGGAGGCCGCAGGTGTTCAATGCCACCCATTTGCGTGTCCTTGAGTGGCTTCGAGCCGGAATTCTCGACGGTGTTCGCGCGGATCACCCGGACGGCCTGCGCGATCCGCAGCAGTATTTCTCCCGGCTGCGAGCAGCTGCACCCGACGCGTGGATTCTAGCCGAAAAGATCCTGCAACCCTCTGAGGTCTTGCGTCCAGACTGGCCGATCGATGGAACCACCGGTTATGACTTTCTAAATATCTGCAACGGAATTCTGATGCATCCAGAGGGCCTCGCCGAAATCGAAACGGTCTACCGGGAGTTCACAGGCAGGCAGGAGGATTTTGACGCGCTTGCCTATGCAAAGAAGCTCGCGGTGGAGCATGAGGCCTTGGGAAGTGATGTCAATCGCCTCGCACAGCTGTTTGTCGAAATCTGTGAGAACAACCGCGATCGCCGCGACTACACGCGAGCTGAGATCCGGCGCGCGATTCGAGAGGTCGCTGCCGCCTTCGCAGTCTATAGGACCTATGTCATTCCGGAGCGCAACGAGATCGCAAGGGAAGACGAAACGGCAATCGACAACGCGATCGCCATTGCCAAGACCCGCCGGACCGATATCGATCCCGGTCTGTACGATTTCATCGGCGACGTGCTGGCCTTGCGCGCGCGCGGCGACACCGAAAGCGAGTTTCTGCTCCGCTTTCAACAGTTCACCGCCCCGGTGATGGCCAAAGGAGTCGAAGACACGGCGTTCTATTGCTTCAATCGCATGATTGGGTTGAATGAGGTCGGGGGCTCACCGGAACGCAACGGAATAACTATCGAAGAGTTTCACGCGTGGTGCGTCAGGACGCAAAACTGCTATCCGCAGACGATGACCACACTGTCCACGCACGATACCAAGCGTTCCGACGATGTACGGGCGCGTCTGGCAGT
>Ga0335069_10008093_pt1 | contig 15084 bp, 12 predicted proteins | sample Lox_Sample_11_FD_206714 | JGI IMG/M metagenome (GOLD analysis project Ga0335069, IMG submission 206714) | Soil microbial communities from Loxahatchee National Wildlife Refuge, Florida, United States - Lox_Sample_1.1 | ecosystem: Environmental > Terrestrial > Soil > Wetlands | place: USA... | reverse complement strand
TCTACGTGGCGCGCGCCTCGGCGAACCGGATCATGACCATCGCGCTGACCGTGGGCACCCGGCTGCCGCCGTACCCGACCTCGATGGGCCGGGTGCTGCTGGCCTGGCTGCCCGAGACGGAACTCGACGCCATCCTCGGCCGGACCGAGCTGCGCAAGCTGACCGAGCGCACGGTGACGGATCCTGCGCAGCTACGCGAGATCCTGGCCAAGGTCCGGGCCCAGGGCTGGGCGGCCGTGGACCAGGAACTCGAGGCCGGCGTGCGGTCCATCGCGGTGCCGATCCGGGACAGCTCGGGGCGGGTGGTGGCGGCCATCAACGCCAGCGCGCACGCGGCCCGGGTGCCGATGCGCACGCTGGAGAAGGAGTTCCTGCCCCGGCTGCTGGACGCCGCGCAGCAGATCGACGCCGAGCTGGCCACCCGGATGGCCGTCGGCGGCCGGGTGGTCCGCTGAGTCAGCCGTTGGCCTGGATGTAGTTGTGCAGTTCGTCCTTGCTGGCCGGGGCCGTGCCGCCGGTCTCCGGGGATTGCCCCGCCGGGAACTGGCGGGAGACCAGTTCCGCCTGGATCTGCTGCAGGTGCGCGGGCTGGGCGGCGGCCGGGCCGGCCGCGGCGGACGTGGGCACGGTCACCCCGGCCAGCACGTCGTCGGTGCGCGGCGTGGTCAGCGTGAGCACGTCGCCGAAGCCGGGCGCGGCCGCGTCCCGGGCCGTCAGCGACGGCAGGCCCCAGCGCTGCTGCACCGTCTTGAGGACCGAGGTGTGGTCCAGCGGGGTGCTGCCCGCGGGCACCCGGTACACGGTGCCCGGCGCGATCAGCGGGGAGACCAGGACGGCTGGCACCCGCACCCCGAACCGGGTGAAGTCGAAGCCGAACTCGCCCGCGTCGTGGTCCGGCGGGGTCGCCCCGGATGGCGGCGGGACGTGGTCATAGCAGCCGCCGTGCTCGTCGTACGTGATGACCAGCAGGGTCTGCGCCCAGCCCGGGCCGCCGCGGAGCGCCTCGTACACGTCGTGCATGAGCTGCTCGCCCAGCGCGACGTCGTAGTTCGGGTGCTGGCTGTTGCCGGTCGAGCTCCAGCTCGGCTCCAGGAAGGTGAACGCGGGCAGGGTGCCGTGCGCGGCGGCCGCGGTGAAGTCGGTGAACACCCCGAAGTGGCTGGGGTCGGCCCCGGTGATGTCGGTGAACGTGTCCTTGGTCAGCGGCGGCGTGGCGTAGCCGTAGATGGCCCACGGAATGTTGTGCTGGCCGAGCAGCCCGAAGATGGACGGCGCGGTGAACGTGTGCGTCTTGTCGTCCATGTGCCCCTGGCTGGTCGCCGAGCACGCGAACGCCCGGTTCGGCAGCGTCTCGGTGGGCACCGAGGCGAACCACTGGTCGCAGACCGCGTACCCGGTGGCCAGCGCGGACAGCACCGGGAGGGTGTCCGGGGTGAAGCAGCCCATGACGTTGCTGCCGGTGGTGCCGGGCAGGATGGACCAGCCGCGCTCGTTCGACTGCCAGCTCAGGGTGTAGGTGAAGTCCTTGACGAAGCCGCTCATCGGCGGCGCCGGGACCGGGCTGGCCGGGGCGTTGTGGTCGCTGAACAGCTGGTCGTTGGTGGCCATGTAGCCCTCGCCGGGGTCGGCGCCGGGCATGAAGTAGGCGTTCGGTGTGCTGGGCTCGATCCGGAACACGGTGACCGGGGCGCCGTTCTCCGGGGCGTTGGCCTCGGTCCCGGTCAGCCCCGCGTAGGGGTGGCCGGCCGGGGACACGTTGTTCGCACTGCTGTACAGGAAGCCGAGCATGTGGTCGAAGGACCGGTTTTCCAGCATCAGCACCACGACGTGCTGGATCGCGGACAGGTTGGTCCCACCTGGTGTTGTCATCGCAGCCTCCGTTGCCCCGCGTTCTGAAGTGACCCCTGCGGCCCCCGCGGCCGCGAACAGTCACCATCGTGGCACGGGGGGTACCGGATGCACAGAGTTACGGGCGGTAAGGTCGCGTGTGTCGGCCTAACTTTGGGAGAACAGATGCGGCTCACCAAGCTGGAACATGCCTGTGTCAGGCTGGAGAAGGACGGGGTCACCCTGGTCATCGACCCCGCCGCGTGGAGTATGCCGCGGGCCCTGGAGGGGGCCAGCGCGGTGCTGGTCACCCATGAGCACTTCGACCATTTCGACGCGGACGGCCTGCGCGCCGCGCTCACCGCGGACCCGGGCCTGCAACTTTGGACCAACGCCTCGGTGGCCAGTGAGTTCGCCGGTTTCAGCCAGGACCAGGTGCACATCGCGGACGACGGCGACGCGTTCAGCGTGGCCGGCTTCGACGTGCACGCGTACGGGCACCTGCACGCGGTGCTGCACCGGGACATCCCGGTGATCGAGAACACCGGGTTCCTGATTGACGGGACGGTGTTCCACCCGGGCGACTCGTTCACTGTGCCGCAGGACCCGGTGCAGACGCTGCTGCTGCCGGCCAGCGGGCCGTGGCTCAAGACCGGCGAGATGATCGACTACGCCCGCGAGGTGGCCCCGGCGCGGGGCGGCCTCGTCATCCACGAGGCCCTGTTCGGCGAGACCGGGCTCATGGTGCTGGACAACTTCCTGCCGATGTGCGGCAAGGACGGCGCGTTCACCCGGGTGGACGTGGGGGCTGTGGTCGAGCTTTGAGCCCCTTTCCCAGTCACACCTTGTTATCTTCGGTTACACCGCGGACCCCGGCGAGCGCAGGCTGCTGGCCGTGGGCACGCCGGGCCGCGGTGAGCCGTCCAGCCAGTCCCGTCCCTCCCGGTAGAGCAGTTCCACCGCGGGGCCGCGCAGCCCGGGCAGCCCAGGCGCGATCTGGAAGCCCAGGTTGAACTGCAGGTAGGCGAGATGCCGGTAGCCGGCCGGGAAGCTGCCCAGGAGTTCCGGGTCGAGGCTGAGCCGGGCGGCCGGGTCGACCGGGTCGAGCCGGTCCTTCTCGTAGATCGGCTGCCGCCGGACGATGCCCCAGCGGCCATCCCGCCGGGCCAGGAAGTCGTAGAACCGGCCGGTGCAGGTGACGTCGGTGGTCACCCCGTGCACCTCGGCGCGCTGCGAGATGGTCATCTTGGTCTGCGCGATCGCACGGTCCCCGGCTCCCGTGTTCGTGGCCAGCGTGCACACCGACCCGCCCAGGAAATGCAGGATGCTGACGCCGGCCTCCCAGCCGGCCTGACTGGCCGCGATGAAGTCGGCCGCGGGCCCCTGGAACCAGGTGGCGGTCATCCAGCCGTCGTCGTGCCACACCGATTCGAACGACGCCCAGTCCCCGGCGTCGCGGGACAGCGCCCACTTCTCGATGAGGCTGCGGATCCTGAATTCTTCTGCCTCGTGCTCAGTCAGCATGCCTGGCCTCTCTATAACGCCCGAGTAAGACAGCGGTTGCCGGGTAGCGGTGCGGGGCGGCCGGCGGCTCGGTGAGGGTTTGGCCGCCGGCCGCGCGCTAGCCGAGGAGGAGGACGACCCGTGAGCGACGTCCAGACAGGAACAGTAACCACCAAGGTGCCCGCGCGCCTCGACCGGCTGCCCTGGTCCCGCTGGCACTGGATGATCATCATCGGGCTGGGCACGGTCTGGATCCTGGACGGCCTGGAAGTCACGATCGTCGGGAACATCTCCGGGCAGATCAGCAAGGCCGGCAGCGGTATCCACATCACCCAGGGGCAGATCACCGGGTTCGGTGCGGCCACGTACGTGGCCGGTGCGTGCATCGGGGCGCTGTTCTTCGGCTGGCTGACCGACCGGTTCGGGCGCAAGAAGCTCTTCATGATCACGCTGGGCACCTACCTGGTGGCCACCGCGCTCACCGCGCTGTCCTTCGCGCCCTGGTGGTTCTTCCTGTTCCGGTTCCTGACCGGGTTCGGCATCGGCGGGGAGTACGCGGCCATCAACTCGGCCATCGATGAGCTGATCCCGAGCCGTCACCGCGGCCGGATCGACATCGTCATCAACGGCACCTACTGGGCCGGCGCGGCGGCCGGCGCGCTGATCTCCGTCCCGGCCACCAACGACCTGCCGGTCGCGATCGGCTGGCGGGTCTGCTTCGGCCTCGGCGTGGTACTGGGCCTGGTCATCCTGCTGGTCCGGCGGAACGTGCCGGAGAGCCCGCGCTGGCTGTTCATCCACGGCCGTGGCCAGCAGGCCGAGGACCTGGTGACCGGCATCGAGCAGGAGGTGGAGCGGGAGACCGGCGAGCACCTGGCGCAGCCGCGCCAGTCGATCACCATTCACCAGCGCAAGTCCATCGGCTTCATCCCGATCGCGCGGACCATGTTCGGCACCTACCCGCGGCGCACCATCCTCGGCTTCTCCCTGTTCATCGGCCAGGCGTTCCTGTACAACGCGATCACCTTCGGCTACGCGCAGATCCTGGCCACGTTCTTCCACGTGACGACCAACCCGGGCTACTACTTCGCGGTGATCGCGGTGGGCAACCTGTTCGGCCCGCTGCTGCTCGGCCCGCTGTTCGACACGCTGGGCCGCAAGCCGATGATCGCGGGCACCTACATCCTGTCCGGGGTGCTGCTGCTCGGCACGGCGTGGCTGTTCGACGCCGGGGCGCTGGACGCGACCACGATGACCGCCTGCTGGTGCGTGGTGCTGTTCTTCGCCTCGGCCGGGGCCAGCTCGGCCTACCTGACGGTGAGCGAGGTCTTCCCGATGGAGACCCGGGCGCTGGCCATCGCGTTCTTCTACGCGATCGGCACCGCCGCGGGCGGGATCACCGGGCCGCTGCTGTTCTCCTCGCTGGTCAGCACCGGCAAAGTGGCGGACACCGTGGTCGCCTTCGTGATCGGCGCGTCGCTGATGATCCTGGCCGGCCTGGTCGAGGTGTTCCTCGGCGTCAAGGCGGAGCGTAAGGGCCTGGAGGAGATCGCCAGCCCGCTGACCGCTACCGAACAGCCGCCCAGCGTGGGCGCCGCCGCCCGCTGACCGTCCAGCGTCAGCGCGGGGTGATTAGCCGGGCGCCGGCTGGGTAGCCGGGCGCGAGTACCGCCGGAAGGAGATTGCGTTGAGAGCACAGCCGGGCCTGCACGGCATCGACCATCTGGTGCGGAACATCCGGACCGGGCACTTCGAGCGCAGCCTGTCCGCGCTGACCGCGGTGGGCGCCGTGGTCACCGCGGCCGAGATCTTCTTCGAGCACGACAGCGCCAGCTTCGGGAACAAGATGATGTGGCTGCCGGTCGCGCTCGGCCCGGTCGGCGCGGCGGCCGGGGTGGCCGGTGTGGTCAGCCGGCGGGCGGCCAAGACGGCGCTCCCGGTGGCTTCGGCGGCCATCGTCGCGAACGGGCTGCAGGGCACCTACCTGCACGCCCGGGGCATCGCGCAGAAGCCGGGCGGCTGGGCCAACGCCCGGTACAACATGGAAATGGGCCCGCCGCTGCTGGCCCCGCTGCTGGTCACCATGGTCGGCGGCATGGGCCTGCTGGCCGCCATCTTGCGGCGGGAACAGTGAAGCTCCGCCGGCCCGCCGGGAAGCTCCGCCAGCCGCCCGCCACCCCGCCGCCCGGCTCCGGGCGGACCCCGCGCGGCGGGCCTGACCGCTTCCCCGGCTTCGACGTGCTCGCCGGGCAGCGGCACTGGGATCCAGCCACCGCCGCGGTGCTCGCTGAACGGCTCGGCCCCCAACCGGACCTGCGGTTCTTCACCCCAGCCGAGGAGGCCATCGCCACCGCGCTGCTCGACCTGCTGCTCGGCCAGCAGAACCCCGACCCCCGCACCGTGCTCGGCGCGCGGAACGCGGACCAGCAGCGGGACCGCCCGCGGATCCCGCTGACCGCCATGATCGACAGCCGGCTGGCCGCGGCCGAGACGGATGGGTGGCGTTATGCAAATATGCCCGAGGATGGCCAGGCGTGGCGGGACACGCTGGGCTTCCTGGACGCGGACGCGCAGGCCAAGCACGGGCGGGGCTTCGCCGGCTGCCCGGCCGCCGACCAGGCGGCGCTGATCCAGGTCGTGCAGGACACCGGCGCCGGTGACTGGCACGGGTACCCGGCCAGCCGGGTGTGGAGCCTGTGGACCCGGTACGCGTGCACCGCGTTCTACGCGCACCCGTGGGCGTGGGACGAGATGGGCTTCCCCGGGCCGGCCTACCCGCGCGGGTACAAGAACATCGGCGTCGGCAAGCGGGAGCCGTTCGAGGTGCCCGACGCCAGGCCGGCCCAGGACCCGGTCCGGGAGGACGGATGACCCGGCTCCAGCAGGTCCGGGAGCGCAACGCCTCGGCCTGGCTGATCCCCAACGACGGCACCCGGGCCAACCACGGGCTGCGCCGGGACATGCGCCGGTTCGCCGACGAGGACGAGATCGACCTGGTCATCGTCGGCTGCGGGGCGGGCGGCTCGGTGCTGGCGCAGCGGCTGGCCCGGGCGGGCTGGCGGGTGGCCGCGCTGGACGCGGGCCCGTTCTGGGACCCGGACCAGGACTGGGTCAGCGACGAGGCCGGGTCGCACCACCTGTACTGGACCGAGCCCCGGGTCATCGACGGCGCCGACCCGGTGCCGCTGGGCTCGAACAACTCGGGGCGCGGCGTCGGTGGGTCGATGGTGCACTACGCCGGGTACACGCCGCGGTTCCATCCCAGCGACTTCCGCACCTGGACCCAGGACGGGGTGGGCGCCGACTGGCCGATCAGCTACCCCGACCTGGCGCCCTACTACGCCGCGATCGAGGAGGAACTGCCGGTCGCGGGGGAGCGCTGGCCGTGGGGCGACCCGCACGGCTACCCGCACCGGCCGCATCCGGTCGGCGGGAACGGCGAGATCTTCCTGCGCGGCGCGCGGAAGCTGGGCATCACGGCCAAGGCCGGCCCGGTCGCCATCCCGAACGGCCGGTTCGGCAACCGGCCACACTGCATCTACCGCGGGTTCTGCCTGCAGGGCTGCAAGGTCAACGCGAAGGCCTCGCCGCTGATCACGCACATCCCGGACGCGCTGCGGTGCGGCGCCGAGGTACGCGCCGATTCGATGGTGACCCGGATCGCGGTGGACGAGCGGACCGGGCGGGCCACCGGGGTGCACTACCTCCGCGGCGGCCGGGAGCGGTTCCAGCGGGCCCGGATGGTGGCCGTGGCCGGCTACTCGATCGAGACTCCGCGGCTGCTGCTCAACTCGGCCGGACCGGGCTTCCCGGACGGGCTGTGCAACAACTTCGACCAGGTCGGCCGGTACCTGATGGTGCAGGGCGCGCCGCAGACGGCCGGGCGGTTCGACGACGAGATCCGGATGTACAAGGCGCCGCCGCCCGAGGTGAGCTCGGAGCAGTTCTACGAGACCGACCCGGCCAAGCCGTACCGCCGCGGCTTCGCCATCCAGAACGTGTCCCCGCTGCCCATCACCTGGGCCGAGCACGTAGCCGCGCAGGGCCACTGGGGCCGGGCGCTGCGCGACTACATGAGCGACTACGTGCACTGGTGCACGCTGGGCGCGCTGTGCGAGTTCCTGCCCCGGCCCGATAACCGGGTGACGCTGGATCCCGAGCAGGACCGGTACGGCCTGCCGGTGGCCAGGTTCAGCTACTCGCAATGCGACAACGACACCCTTTTGCTCAACGCCGCCCAGCAGGTAATGGAAGACATCCTGCGCGCGGCCGGCGCGGATGAGGTGATGACCATCCAGCGCTTCGCGCATCTCGTCGGCGGCGCGCGGATGGCCGCGGACGAACGGCACGGTGTGGTCGACGGGACGTGCCGCAGCTTCGCGGTGCCCAACCTGTACCTCACCGACGGCAGCGTGCTGCCCACCCAGGGCGCCGCCAACCCGGCGCTGACCATCATGGCGGTGGCGGCCCGCGCCGCCGGCCTGCTGCGGGCCGGCGCCCGCGGCGGCCCGCCGTGATCACCGGCCGGGTTTCAACCGGCCCGGGGCGGAAAGCGGGACAGGGATCTGCCAGCCGTCAACCGGCCAGCTGACCCGTTCCGGGTGGTACCGCTGCAGCCAGCCAGTCCATAGAGACGTCCGGCCCGGGTGCCAGCGGCTGAGTGCCCGGGCCGGGCTCAGCAGCCCGCCCGCGTGGGGACCGAGGACGATCCCGCGCGGGCGGGCCGCGCAACTCCGCGGATGCGGGCTGGGGGTTAACCGGTGACCGGGGTCACCGGCAGCTGACCTGCTGCTCGCCGCTGAGCAGGCACTCCCGGAGGTAGTTCAGGGCCCGGGCGAGCAACCGGGACACGTGCATCTGGGACACGCCGAGCCGCCGGCCGATCTCGGCCTGGGTCATGTTGCCGTAGAAGCGCATGGCCAGGATGTGCTGCTCCCGTTCGGGCAGCTCGTTCCAGTGCGTGGTCACCGCCTGCATGTCGAGCGTGTGCTCGACCCGGGGGTCGTCCGCACCGAGCAGCTCACCCAGGGTGGCCCCCTCGGCGTCGCCGTCCGAGCCGACCGGCGCGTCCAGCGAATGCGGGTGGAAGACCAGGTCGGCCTTGTCGGCGGCGCGGATGTCGTCCGCGGCGACCTGGAGGTGGCCGGCCAGCTCCCCGGTGCTGGGCGGGTGCCCGAGATCCTGGGTCAGCGTGGCACGCGCCTTGCGCACCTCCAGCAGCAGTTCCTGGACCGGGCGCTGGACGTGCACCTGCCAGCGCTTGTCGCGGAAGTGGCGCTTGATCTCGCCGCTGATACACGGCTGGGCGTAGGCGGCCAGATTGCCGCCATAGGCCGGATCGAAGTTGTTGATCGCCTTGAGCAGCCCGACGTAGCCGGCCTGGATCAGATCTTCCTCCGGTTCCGGGCTGTCCCGGTAGCGCCGGGCACACGAGCGGACCAGTGACCGGTACCGGAGCACCAGCGCCTCACAGGCGGCGGCCCGGCGGCCGGACTTCGCTGGCAGCGTGTGCACGATTTCCAGCAGCTCACCGTCGGCCCGGTCAGATACGTCGGTGGCGGGCGGCGTGATGGGCGCGGCTGACACGGTTCATCACCTCTGCATCCTGCGTTGGGAGCCCCGTCCCTCCGACCGTGCCCACAGCACAGCAGGTAAACATGACCCGGGCTTCAGCGTTGCCGGAACGGCTCCGCGTCGGCGGCGCGCAGTTCGAGGCCCAGCCCGGGCCGGCCCGGGTCGGGGGTGAGTACCCCGCCGGCCGGGTCCAGCGCCCCGTCGAAGAACATCCGCTCGATCCGCTGGTGATCGTGGAAGTACTCGACATGCCGCAGATTCGGCACCGCGGCCGCGGCGTGCGCGTGCAGGTTCGGCGCGCAGTGCCCGGACACCTGGATGTTGTGCGCGGCGGCCAGCGCGGCCCCGCGGAGGAACTCGGTGATCCCGCCACACCGGGTGACGTCGAGCTGCAGGCAGTCCACCGCCCCGGCGGCCAGCAGCCGGGCCGAATCGGCCAGCGTCCAGCTGTACTCGCCGGCGGCCACATCGGCCAGCACCTGGCCGCGCACCGCGGCCAGCCCGGCCAGGTCCTGCGAGGAGACCGGCTCCTCGAACCAGGTCACGGCGAACTCTTCCATCCGGTATGCCATCCGGACCGCCTGGGCGGCCGATCCATAGCCGCCGTTGGCGTCCACATACAGCTCGGTGCCCGGGCCGATGACGGAGCGGGCCAGGGCGACCCGGGTCAGGTCGCGGTCCTCGTCGCTGCCCCAGGACTCACCGATCTTGATCTTCACCCGGGGGATCTGGTCCTTGTCCACCCAGCCGGTCAGCTGGTCCCTGGTCTGGCTCTCGTCGTAGCTGGTGAAACCGCCGCTGCCGTAGATGCGTACCGCGCGGTGCGCCCGGCCGGCCAGGTCGGTGACCGCGCAGCCGAGCAGCCGGGCCTTCAGGTCCCAGAGCGCGATGTCGGCCGCGGAGATGGCGGTGGCCGCAATCCCGGGCCGGCCGATGTTGCGCACCGCACGGGTCATCGCCTCGCTGGCGCCCGCCACGTCCAGCGCGTCCCGGCCGTCCAGCACCGGCGCGAGCACCTCGGTCACCACCGACGCCGCCGCCCCGGCCGCGTAGCTCCAGCCGATGCCCTGCCGGTCCCCGGCCCGGGCGGTGACCAGCACCATCGTGGTTTTGTCCCAGGCCAGGGTGCCGTCCGCTTCCGGCGCGTCGGTCGGTATCACGTAGACCGCGGCCGTCACGTCCCGCAGCGGCGGCCCGCCCGATCCAGCCGCGCCCAGCGGCCTGCCCCATCCGCTCATGGCCCACCTCCGGCTCTCCTCTGCTGCCGGGTTCAGCTACCTGCGTCCGGGCCGGGCAAACCTCGGCCTGGCTGGCACTCGGCCGCCGGCTGGATGTTTGGCTGCCCGATTGCTGGACAGCGGGGGTGAGCGCACTAATGCGGAAATATCGATCGGCTGGAGGTCCCGCAGGTGGCACGGATCGCATCGGAAGCCCTGGTTGAGCGGCTGGCGGACTGGGGCGTGGACACTGTCTTTGGGCTGCCCGGGGACGGTATCAACGGGATCATGGAAGGGTTCCGGCGGCACCAGGACCGGGTGAAGTTCGTCCTGGTCCATCACGAGGAGGCGGCCGCCTTCATGGCGACCGCGCACGCCAAGGCGACCGGCCGGCTGGGCGTCTGCCTGGCCACCTCCGGGCCGGGCGGCATCCACCTGCTGAACGGGCTCTACGACGCGAAGCTCGACCACATGCCGGTGCTGGCGATCACCGGGATGCAGGAGACCTCTGTGCTGGGCACCGGATACCAGCAGGAGGTGAACCTCGACAAGCTGTACCAGGACGTCGCGGTCTATGACCAGATGATCTACAACCCGGCGCAGCTGCCGGCCGTGGTGGACATCGCGGTGCGCACCGCCTACGCGCGGCGCGGGGTGGCCCACCTGACCCTGCCGAACGACCTTCAGGTGGCCAAGGCCGGGGCGAACCCGTACGCCGAGGTGGGCCCGGCCCGCACGCCGGCCACCGCCCCGATCCGGCTGAGCGCCCCGGGCCGCCCTTCCGACCAGGACCTCCAGCAGCTCGCCGACGTGCTTAACGCCGGTGACAAGGTAGCGATCCTGGCCGGCGCGGGGGCGTTGCACGCGCGGGAGGAACTGCTGGCGGTGGCCGAGACGCTGGGCGCGCCGATCATCAAGACGCTGTCCGGGAAGGCCACGGTGCCGGATGACTCGCCGTACACCACCGGCGGGATCGGGCTGCTCGGCACCGCGCCGTCCGAGGAGCTGATGAGCGACCTGGACACGCTGTTCATGGTCGGCACCAACTTCCCGTACACCCACTTCATGCCGGAGCCGGGTAAGGCCCGGATCGTGCAGATCGAGGCCGACCCGGTCCGGGCGGGTGCCCGGGTGCCGACGGAGGTGCCGGTGGTCGGCGACGCGAAGGAGGGGCTGGCCGCGCTGCTGCCGCTGCTCAAGCAGCGGTCTGGCAATGGGTTCCTGGCCAAGTACCAGCAGCAGATGGATGCCTGGCGGACGAAGATGGCCGCGCTGCAGGACGGGCAGCGCGACCCGATCGCCCCCGAGTTCGTGGTCGGGGTGCTGGACGAACTGGCCGCCGAGGACGCGATCCTGACCTGCGACAGCGGGACGATCGCCACCTGGGCGGCCCGGCATTGGCACATCCGCGCGGACCGCCAGTTCTACCTGTCCGGCAACCTGGCCACGATGGCGCCCGGGCTGCCCTATGCAGTGGGCATCCAGCACGCGTTCCCCGGCCGCCAGGTGATCGGTTACGTGGGTGACGGCGGGTTCGCCATGCTGATGGCCGAGTTCATCTCCGCGATCAAGCACAAGCTGCCGGTCAAGATCGTGATCAACAACAACAACTCCCTCGGCCAGATCCTCTGGGAGCAGATGGTGCTGGGCTACCCCGAGTACGGCGTCCGGCACCCGGACCCGTTCGTGGACTACACCGCGCTCGCCACGGCCAACGGGGCACTGGGCATCAAGGTGACCGGCCCGGCCGAGGTCCGGCCCGCGATCAGCCAGGCGCTCAGCCACGACGGGCCCGCGCTGGTCGACGTCAACGTCAACCCGGACGAGCCGCCGCTGCCCGGGAAGGTCGAGTACAAGCAGGCGGTGAAGTTCGCCGAGGCGTTCCTGCGCGGTCAGCCGCGCAAGGCCACCATCGCCACCACCCTGTTCCGCGACAAGATCAACCAGCTCAGGTCGTAGCGTCAGCGCCCGCACGGCCAGCACGCGCCCGGCGGGTCAGCGCCCGCACCGCACTGATGGTTCATTCATCGCCCCGTGCGGGCGTAACGCACCACATGAATGAAGCATTCATGCGGTCAGGACCGCATGAATGCTTCCGCCATGCTGTTGGCGGGGGGGTGCGTGCCCCTCAGTGCGTGGACGCGGGGCCGCGGCGCTGGCGGGGCGCGGGGGCCGGTTCCGGCAGTTCGCGGGTCAGCGGGAGACCGCAGGGCGGCTTCACCTCGGACAGCCGGAGGTAGGTGATCAGCCGCTGGCCGCCCCGGGTGGACAGCCTGGCCAGTACCTCCTGGAGTTCCGCGACGTCCCGGGCCACCACGGTGAAGATGTAGTCCATCTCGCCGGCTACGTTGTCCGCCGCGATGATCTGCGGCAGGGCCCGGACCTGGTCCTCGAAGATCTTGGTGGACCGCGGGTCGTGGCGGCCGAGGGTGGCCGCCACGTAGAGCTGGAGCGGGAACCCGACCGCGGCCGGGTCCAGCCGCGCGGTGATGAGCCGGATGACGCCGGACTCCTTCAGGTAGCGCACCCGGTGCAGGGTGGCGGCCGGGGACAGCCCCACCAGCCGGGCCAGCTCGACGTTGGTCCGGTCCGCGTCGGCCTGCAACGCATCGAGCAGCTGAATGTCAACTTGATCAAGTTTAACTGCCATAGTGCCAAACAATCTATCGTTGTTATCGCTAACCTGCAAATATTCACCATGCCGGCGGCACCATGGATGCATGCAGACGAACCGCCGCCCCGCCCTCGCCGCGCTCACCGTGGCCGGGCTGCTCTGGGGCACCACCGTGCCGATGTCCAAGCTAGCCCTGCAGTGGCTGCCGCCTGGCTGGCTCACCGTGGTGCGCTTCGGCGTGGCCGCCGTCATCCTGCTGCTCGCGGTCGGCCCCCGGGTGCGCGCCGCGTTCAGCCCGGCGCTGCTGGCCTCGGGCGCCGTCGGCTACGGCGGGACGGTGCTGCTGCAGAACGCCGGCATCACCCGGACCAGCGTGAGTCACGCGGCGCTGCTGATCGGCACCGCGCCCATCATGGTGGCGATCATCGCCGCGGTGTGGCAGCGGAGCGTCGCCCGCCCGGTGGCCTGGGCCGGTTTTGCCGTCTCACTGGCGGGCGTGGGCCTGATCGCGGCGGGCGGCGGCGGCAGCGCGGACCTGGCCGGGGACGGCATGGTGCTGGCCTCGGTACTGATGTCGGCCGGCTTCACCGTCACCCAGACCCGGCTGCTGAACGGCCGGGACCCGGTCGCCGTGACCGCCGTCCAGTTCCTCGGGGCGGCCCTGGCCGCGCTGCCGTTCAGCGTGCTCACCGAGGGTATCCCGGCCGCGCCCGCCAGCCCGGGCGCCGCGGCGGTGATCCTCGCGCTGGCGGCTGGCGGCACGCTGCTGCCGTTCAGCCTGTTCGCCTACGGGCAGAGCCGGCTGCCGGCCGAGACCGCCGGGGCCTTCCTGAACATCGAGCCGCTGGTCGGCGCCGTGGCCGGTGTGGTGGTCTTCGGTGACCCGGCCGGTCCGGCCCAGCTCGGTGGCGGCGCGGCCATCCTCGGCGGTATCGCGCTGAGCAGCCTCCGGTGGCCGGCCCGCTGGCGCGTTCCGGTGTTCCTCGGCGGTCTCCGCCGGCTGGCTGACTGGCGCGTACCGGTCGCCCTCAGCAGCCGCTGGCCGTCGGCAGACCGGAGTCTCCCGGTCACGGTCAGCAGCATCAGCTACCCGGCCGGGCCGAAGTTCCTGCGCCCGCCCAGTCGTCCGCATCACCCGGCTCGCCGGGAGAATCGGCTGCTCAGCACCCTGTCACGGGCACATCCGGACCTGCGCGGCTCAGCGGGCCTGGCTACCTTGGGCCGCGGTGGCCGCGGCAGCGGGCGCTGGCGTGCTGATCGTGGGACAGGCCGCGCGGCCCGCACTGGCCAGCACGTCCACTGTGCAGTCAGGCGGCATGCCCGGCAGGATCGCTGCCCGCCGTGGTGTCTCGCTCTCCGCGACCGAAGCCACCAGGCCGCGGATCCACGACCCAGACCCCAGCACACGCGGGCGTTCGAGCAGCTCTAGGCGCAGCCGGACGGCCGGGCCCGCGGATCAGCCTCAGTGCCCGGGCGCGGGAGACCTCTCCCGCGCCCGGGCACTGTTCTCGTTCACCCAGGCTGCGTTCAGCTTGCCCCGGTTATGTACCGTGCATGACATGGGGGCCATTCCCGGGCCGGGGCCCGTGATCATGAAGGTGCTGCCGTGCGTGAGCCAGCTGCCGGGCTGCTACGTGCTACGGGCGTGTGGCCAATCGCGGCCACATCTATCCAGCGCCATGGTGCACGCGCGATACTCGCTTATAACGGGTTGATATACACCGCGGGCGCTAACGTCTCGAAGACACGCAGGAGAAGGTGGATGGGCAGGGGCCGCATCGTCGGGCTGTGGATGGTCCTGCTCTCCCTCGCGGTTGCCGGGTGCGCCGCGCCGCAGTTCACCTATGTCACAAACTCCAGCCAGCACACCTACTTCAAGGTGCCGTCCGGCTGGCGCCAGATCAGCGCGACCGCGCTAGACCACGCGGTCGACTCCACCCCGTCGAGCGCGGTGTGGACGGTGGGCTACGACGGCAGCACGCGGCCCGAGGCCGGCCACGTGCTGGGCGCGGAGAACGCGCAGCCGTTCGCGTACTCGGTGGTCGCGCCCGTCAACCAGACCACTACCAACGAGCTGTCCTACAACGACCTTCGTGACTTCTTCCTGCCGGTGACGGCGGCCGCCCGGGCCAGCGCCGCCAAGAGCGGCTTCCCGCTGACCAACTTCCGCCTGCTGGGCGACTCCATGCTCGAGTTGCCGCAGGGGGTACACGGCGTCCGGGTCGTCTACGACTATTCGTATCCGAACGGCAGCGTCAATACTTTCGACCAGGTCGCCCTGACGAATGCGGATGACACCGAGGTCTACCTGCTTCTCGTGCACTGCCTGGCGAGCTGTTACAGCAAGCA
>Ga0335069_10008090_pt1 | contig 15086 bp, 17 predicted proteins | sample Lox_Sample_11_FD_206714 | JGI IMG/M metagenome (GOLD analysis project Ga0335069, IMG submission 206714) | Soil microbial communities from Loxahatchee National Wildlife Refuge, Florida, United States - Lox_Sample_1.1 | ecosystem: Environmental > Terrestrial > Soil > Wetlands | place: USA... | reverse complement strand
GGCGATAGCGATCGCGACCGTGCCGTTCGCCACCGTGATGCTTGCCGGGCTCGGCATACCGCACCGCCGAGCGGGGCCGGACGAGAGGCCCACGACGCTGGCCCGCCTCGCGGCCTATGCTTGCGCCGGCTGCGTCACGCTGCTGTGCCTCTACCCGTATCTGCGGATGCTGCTCGGCGCGTGCCGCTCGACCGAGACGATCCTGTCTTCACCAGCTTCGGCAGGTTGAGGGTGGTCGTCTTCATGCTTTCGTGCCCATGATAGGAAAGCCGTTGACGACGCGCGCCTCGCAGGTGCGCGCATGCGACGGGCCGGCACTGCCGGTCACGTTCGTTTCGGCCTCCCTGCCGGTGATCTCGAACGCCTCGGCGACTGCCTGGATGGCCACCAATCGAGCGCCCGGCTCGGCGACGGTGTGTCGTTGTCAGCGATACTCGGGTGCGGTCCGTCGGGCATCTGAGCGAAATGGCCGAGGATTCATTCACCGTTGAGGGGCAATCGTTTTCCAGTGAAGGCCACCGTGCTCTCAAGGTCATCGGCGCCCTATTTGGCTAACTCGCGTGTTCCTACCCGCCCGGTCATATATCACCTATTGACGCTCTGGGGGCGGCCGGCGAACGGTAATAGGCGGCCTCTCATGTCTGCGGTCCATTTTCGGTTCATGGTGACAGCTTCGCCTGATGGTCGTTCCTCTTTCGATATTAAGATGGAGTCGCCGCGCCCGAGCTGATCGAACTTCAGCATCTCTACGAGATGATCTGGTCTGAGCCGATGAACGCGCTAGCCGCTCGCATGGGCATCTCGGGCCCGGGCTTCGCCAAGGCATGCCATCGGCTTCACGTCCCGACGCCGCCCTAGGGCGCTTCGGAAGGCGACGACAACACGCCGACAACGGTAGCTCTCGCCGCGCCGATGGTCGCCCTCCACGCGGGGGCGCGGATCGCAACGCCCCCGCCGCCGCAATGGCGCGGTCGAATAGCGTCGCCGTCCGCGCGGGGGCGCCGGTCGAAACGTCTGCGGCGGCACCGAAACGCGCCTTTCCCCCTTCCGAAGGGAAGGGGGATGAACCGTGCCGCGCCTGTTGTGGCTGAGTGACGTGCAGTGGGCGGCGATCGAGCCGCATCTGCCGATGGTCTACACCGGACCGCGGCTCATGGATGATCGACGAGTGATCAGCGGCATCGTCCACCGGCTTCGCGAGAGCTGCCTAATGGGCGTGATTGAGTCCTAGTGGGAACCCTTAACGGCGGTGCCGGCGGGTTGGCCGCGACCGACCCGAAGCTTGTGCCAAATGGAACGCCGACCGTGACCTTTCACGCCGGCATTGGCTGGCTTGTGGGACCATCGGTGCCATACCTCGGGGTGCGCGCGCTGTTTGGATGAGGCCCGCACCCCGCGGTCCGGGACGCACGGAACGCCGATCGGTGGGCAAGCAAGCGACAGGGCCGGATCAGGAAGAGGCGCCCAACTGCTTCGCCCGCTCATCGTACTCCGCGTAGCCGAGCGCGATGCGGAACTCGGCCGGGGTCAGCGCTCCTGGCGCTTCGGCATCTCCGCGTGAAAGCGCGTCCAGTCCCGCCTGGATGCCGGCGGCCACAGGCGAGAGTAGCGCTGTCGGGTAGGTGCCGATCTTCAGGCCGAGTTGCTCCGCCCGCGCGCGCGTCGGAGTCTCGCGGGGGGCGCCGGGCGAGAGCACTGCAAAGGACGGTCGGCCCTTGGCGGCAACGATCGCGGCGCGGACCTCATCCTCGTTCGCGGGAGAGTCGAGAAACAGGATGTCGGCGCCGGCGTCCACGAACATCTCCGTTCGCGCCAGCGCCTCCCCGATCCCTTGCGTCGGACGGCAATCGGTGCGCGCCATCACCAGGATGCCCGAGTCCCTCGCAGCCTGTACGGCCGCACGGATCTTGATAAGCGCCTCGTCGCGAGGCAGGCAGGGCTTGCCGGCGGCGGTCAACGCGCGGGGCGTGACCTTGTCCTCGATCAGCACCGCCGCGGCACCGGCGCGGCCGTAGGCGCGCACCGTCCGCTGTACGTTCATCGCGTTTCCGTAGCCATGGTCGCCGTCCGCGAGAACGAGCGTATCGGGCGCCGCCCCGCGAATCATCTCAAGGGAGTCGAGCATCTCACCAAAGGAAATCAGGTCGAGGTCGGGCCCGCCGAGACGGCTCGCGGCCACGCAGGAGCCGGACATGAAGGCGGTGGGAAATCCGGCGCGCGCGGCCAGCTTGGCGCTCAGTCCATCCCAGATCGCCGGCATGACGACGAAGCCGGGCTGGGCCAGCAGGGCACGGAGGCGATCGGGTGGGGTCACGGGCAAGGTCCTGTCAAAGTTCGTTCGGATGAAGCGGGCTCGGTCGCCGCGGAAGCACGGCCCAGACAGCTACACGACAGGCGTCGGCATCGGGCGGCCGGCGAAAAAAGCATCGAGATTGTCGATCATCAGGTGCCCCATCGCGCGCCGCGTCTCGTGCGTGGCGCTGGCGATGTGCGGCGTCAGCACGACATTGTCCATCGTGCGCAGGGCTGCCGGAATATTGGGTTCGTCCTCGAACACGTCGAGGGCGGCGCCGCCGAGGCGACCTTCCAAAAGCGCGGCGACGAGGGCCGGTTCGTCGACGATCGAGCCGCGCGCCACATTAACCAGGACGCCCGGCGGGCCGAGCGCGTCGAACACCGCGTCGCCCACGGCGCGCCGTGTCTCCGCGGACGCGGCGGCGCAGATCACGAACACGTCCGACGCTGCGGCAAGCGCGGCGGGATCGGGGTAATAGGCGAACGGAACGTCCTGGCGCGCGACGTCGGCATAGGCGATCGTCTCCGTGAACCCGCTGAAGCGCTTGGCAACCGCGTGGCCAATACGGCCCAGGCCGAAGATGCCGATGCGCTTTCCGCTCACCTTCGTGGCAAGCGGCACTTCCCCCGAGGGCCAGCGGCCGGCGCGGACATGAGCGTCAGCCTGCGGCAGGCGGCGCAGGAGGGAGATGGTCAGGCCGACCGCAAGATCCGCTACGTCCTCGGTCAACACGCCGGGCGTGTTCGCGACGCGGACGCCGCGCCGCTTGGCATCCTCAAGATCGATCTTATCGAAACCGACGCCGTTGATGCCGATCACCTTCACGCGGGGCAGTTCGGCGAGCAAGGCAGGCGGGACGCCGAGATGGCCGCCAGTGACGACGCCCTCGATCGAAGCAGCGTGTTCGGCCATCCATGCGGCGTCGACGGCCGTCAGCTCCACACTGACGAGCTGGTAACCGGCGGCGAGGCGCGCCTGCGCGTCCGGATGAAGGGATGTCAGCTGGAGCAGCTTCGGCATCGGTCACACCACGCTGGTCATGCCGCCATCCACGTAGAGGATGTGGCCATTGACGAAATCGGAGGCCCCGGAGGCGAGGAAGACGGCGGCGCCGACAAGCTCGCCCACGTGCCCCCAGCGCCCCGCCGGCGTGCGCTTGCGCAGCCAGTCGGTGAACGCCGCGTCCTGCACCAGCGCCGCGGTGAGTTCGGTTTCGAAATAGCCTGGGCCGAGCCCGTTGATCTGCAACCCGTGGCGCGCCCAGTCGGCGCACATGCCCTTGGTCAGCATCTTCACCGCGCCCTTGCTCGCGGCATACGGCGCGATGGAGGGGCGGCCGAGTTCGCTCTGCACTGAGCAGATGTTGATGATCTTTCCGTGGCCGCGGGCGATCATCGCGCGCGCGGCGCTCTTCGCGACGAAGAACACGCTGTCCAGGTTGGTCCGCATCACCTCGCGCCAGGTCTCGACGGCGAAGTCCTCGAGCGGAGCGCGGCGCTGCAGGCCGGCGTTGTTGACAAGCACGTCGATGGGGCCGACGTCCTTCTCGATCCGGGCAATGCCCTCCTGCACGGCCGCCGGGTCGGTCACGTCGAACGCGGCGGTTTCCACCGCAACGCCGCAAGCGCGCAACGCGGCCGCGGCGCGCGAAAGTTTCGCTTGATCGCGCCCATTCAGCACGATCGCCGCGCCGGCCTGGCCGAGGCCGCGGGCCAGCGCGAGGCCGATCCCCTGGCCCGAACCAGTGATCAGGGCGCGCTTCCCCGTCAAATCGAATAGCCGGGCGATTTCGGGCTGCATTAGAACGCGACCTGCACTTTCATCGCTTGCCGGCGGTCCGAGGCGAGCTCGAAGGCGCGGCGGGCTTCGGCGGCGGGCAGAACGGCGGTCAGCAGCGGCCGCACGTCGATGCGGCGCTGCGCGATGCACGCGACCGCGAGGGCGAACTCCTCGTGAAAGCGGAATGTGCCGCGCAGCGTCAACTCCTTGGCGACGAGCGTGTTGAGCGGCACGGGCGATTCCGCGCCTCCGAGCCCGACCTGCACGATCGTGGCGCGGGGTCGTGCCGCGGCGAACGAAGCAGCAAGCGCGGGCGCGGCGCCGGAAGCCTCGAAGACAACGTCGAAATGACCTTTCTGCTCGCCGAGCTTGGCCAGCGCGGCAGCGTCGGCCGCGACATTGATCGTGCGGTCGGCGCCCAGCGCGCGCGCCGCCACGAGCGGCTCGTCGAGCAGGTCGGTGACGACGATCTCGCTTGCGCCGCCGTGGCGCGCGACCAGAACGCATAGCGCGCCGATGGGGCCGCATCCGGAAACGAGAACGCGCCTGCCCTGAAGCGGGCCGGCCTGCCTTGCGGCATGAAGGCAAACGGAGAGCGGCTCGGCGAAGGCCGCTTCGGCCAGGTCGGCGTCCGGCGGCAGGGCATGCGCCTGCCGCGCTTCGCAGACCAGAAGCTCGCGGAAGGCGCCGTGGACATGGGGGTTGCGCATCGCGCTTCCATAGAAGCGCATGTCGAGGCAGTGGTTCGCCAGTCCCTCAAGGCAGTATTGGCAGGACCCGCACGGCAACGACGGGCTGACCGCGACCTTGTCGCCCGGCGCCACCAGCGTCACCCCCCGCCCGGTCGCCGCCACCGTGCCGGCGATCTCGTGTCCGAGCACCATCGGATGGCGGATGCGGACGGTGCCGAAACCGCCGTGATGGTAATAGTGCAGGTCCGAGCCGCAAATGCCGCCGGCGCCGACACGGACCATGATCTGGCCTGGTCCCGGCGACTCGGCCGGCCAGTCCTCGACACGGAGGTCGTGCGGGGCGTGGATGACGATGGCGCGCATGGCTGCGTCTCCGGGCGCTTCAGGGGATCGGCGTGAACTTGATCGCCGTGATCGGCTGCACGCGCTCGTCGCGCGTGAGCTTGAACTCGGTGTCGGGTCCCAGCCACTTGGTCCAGAGCGCGTCGATCTCGCCGTCCTTGTCCATCGCGTAGAGAGCCTCGTTAACCTTCTCGAGCAGGCGCGGCTCGCCCTTCTTCATGCCGACCGCGACCGGCTCCAGCAACATCGGCTCCTTGATCATTTTGAGCGGACTGCCCGAACTCTGGGACTGGTTGACCAGCTTCGTGATGGTCATCGTGTTGGCGACCATCCCCACCGCCTTGTTCTGCTGCAGCGCCATGTAGGCGGAGCCGGTGTCCTGGAAGGTCACCGGCTCGGACCCGTTGAGGTTGATCGAGAGTTCCGAAGTCGAGCCCTTGGCGGCGCTGATGCGCTTGCCCTTGAGGTCCGCCGGCGTGGTCGCGGGATTGTTCGCCCGCACGGCAAGCATTTCCTTGGCGACGTAATAGGGATCGCTGAACTGGATCTGGTTGGCCCGGCTCGTTGTGTAGGCAAGGTTCGCGATCGTCACGTCCACGCGGCCCATCTGCACTTCGGGCACGCGCGCCTCGACCGAAAGCGGGGTGATCGTCGCGGAGACGCCGAGATGCTTGGCGAGCGCCTTGCACATGTCGACATCAAAACCGACCATTTCGCGCGTCCGCGGATCGGGTGCGGCGAAGGGCGGCACGTCGGCGAAGGTGCCGCATTTCAGTTCCTTGCGCTGTTGGATGTCGTCCCACCCGTCCGCCAGGGCCGGTTGCGCCATGGCAGCGAAGGCGAGCCAAACGAAAGCGTAGCGAATACGTGACATGTTTCCTCCAGATGAGTCAGACACCGTCGAAGGCAAGCGCGCTTCCAGACTGCTAATTTGCTCGGCCGGTTCTCAATGGCTGCGCAGGTCGGACAGGAACCGCTGCGCGCGCGGGTGTTGCGGGGCACGGAAGAAGGCTTCCGGATCGGCTGTCTCCAGGATGCGGCCTGCATCCATGAACCAGATCCGGTCCGCGACGTCGCGCGCGAAGCCCATCTCATGCGTGACGCACATCATGGTCATGCCCTCGTCCGCAAGGACGCGCATCACGGTGAGCACCTCGCCGACCATCTCCGGATCGAGCGCGCTGGTGGGTTCGTCGAACAGCATGGCGGGCGGCTCCATTGCCAGTGCGCGGGCGATGGCGACGCGCTGCTGCTGCCCGCCCGAAAGCTGCGCCGGATAGGCCTGCGCCTTGTTGGCGAGGCCGACCCGGGTCAGCAGCTGCAACGCCTTGGTGCGAGCGTCTTCGCGCTTGGCGCCCAGTACCTTGATGGGCGAGAGGGCGATGTTGTCGAGCACCGAAAGGTGCGGGAATAGGTTGAAGCTCTGGAACACGAAGCCGATCCGGCTGCGCATCCGGTTCAGCGCCGATCCTCGGTTCGAAGCGGCCTGGATGTCGGTGCCGTCGACGGTGAGCGAGCCTGACTGGATCTCCTCGAGCCGGTTGACGGTACGGATCAGCGTCGATTTGCCGGAGCCGGACGGGCCGCAGACGACCACTACCTCGCCCTTCTTGACCTCGGCGTTGATGTCGTCGAGCGCGTGGTAGGGGCCGTACCATTTGTTCACGCCGGAAAACACGATCACAGCAATTCCTCCCCGGTCGGCAGTGGCAGGTCGTCCTCGAGCGCTGCGCGCGCCGAGGCGGGCAACGCGCCGCCCCGCCGGCGCGCCGCGATGAGCCGCTCGAGCCAGTGGGTGAACTGGGTCAGCGTGAAACAGACGACGAAGTAGGTGATCGCAAGGATGAAGAACACCTGGAACGGCTGTGTCAGCAGCTGGTTGTTGATCTGGTTCGCCGCGAAGGTCAGCTCCTGGACGTTGATCACGTAGCCAAGCGTCGTGTCCTGGATCGTGGAGATGAACTGGCTCAGCATGCTGGGCAGCATGTTGAACAGCGCTTGCGGCAGGATAATCCAGCGCATGCGCCCGAAATAGCCGTGCCCCAGAGCTTTTGCCGCCTCCGTCTGTCCCTTGGGCAGCGCCTCGATCCCGGCCCGTACGACCTCGGAGAGGTAGCAGCCCTCGTAGAGGATCAGCGTGCAGAGCATGGTGGTGAAGCCAGACACCGGATGCCCGAGCAGGGCCGGCAACAGGAAATACGTCCAGAGAATGATCATCAGCAGCGGCACGCCGCGGGTGACGTAGACAAGCCCGGTGACGGGCCAGCGCAGCCAGCGCAGCGGCGAGGTGCGCGCCAGCGCCAGCGCCACGCTGAGCGGGAAGGCGAGCAGGATGCCGAACACCGAGAGAATGAGGGTGGCCGCGATGCCGCCGAGCGGCCCGTAAGGATACTGGCCGATAAGCAGCAGCAGCCAGTTGTCCCGGACGATCTGAAGGACGCTCAGCATCAGCGGGCCGCCGCGAGACGGAAGCGGCGGGCAAGCACCGCGCCCGCGGCCATCAACAGAAGCGAAACCACGAGATAGAAAAGCGTTCCGACCGCATAGACTTCGAAAGTGCGGAAGCTGCGGCTCTCGACCTCACGCACCGCATGGGTGAGTTCGGCGACGCCGATCGCCATGGCGAGGCTGCTGTTCTTGAACAGCGAGACCGAGTGGTTCACGAGCGCGGGGATCGCGTTGCGCACCGCCTGCGGCAGGATGACCCACCGCATCGAGCCGAGGTAGGAATGACCCAGAGCGCGCGCGGCCTCCGCCTGACCGGGCGCAACCGCCCGCAGGCCGGAGCGCAGGTCTTCGCTGAAGAACGCGGCCTGGCAAAGGCCCAGCGCGATGATGGCGAAGATCGCCTCGCCATTGTGGTCGGCAAGCCAAGCCTGCAGGTCGTCAGGCAGCAGGTTCGAGATGCCGAAATACCAGAGCATCAGCTGCACGAGCGTCGGCACGTTGCGATGATAGGAGACGTAGGCCGCGACGGCGTGCTGCGCGATCGCGGACGGCATCAGCCGGATCGTCAGCAGCGCGGCCGCGAGCGCCATGCCGAGCAGCCACGAGCCGGCGAACACCAGGAAGGTGAAGCGGATCCCGGTCAGAATCATCGAGACGAAGTCGGGGTTGGAGAAAACCGCCGCGAGGTCGAACGGCTGCATGCGGCGCCCTCCCGGCCTCAGGCGCCGGCCTGCTCGGCGCGCAGCGTCGTGAGCCCGCCCGGCACTTGCAGCGTCGGCATGATCTCGATGTGTCCGACATTGACGGCCAGTGGAGCGGCGAGCGCGAACGCGATGGCGTCGGCGATGTCGCCGGCTTGCGGCAGAAGATAGCCCTCGAGGAACCGCTCGCGCACCTCCTGCGTGTCGCCGTGGACATGGGCGAAGATGTCGGTCGCAACCCGGCCGGGACAGATCTCGGTCACCCGCACGAGCTTGCCCAGCAGGTCGACCCGCAGCTGCCGGGAGAGCATGTGCACTGCCGCCTTGGTCGCGTGATACGTTGCGTTGCCACCGAAATGATAGCTGGCGGCGATCGAGGTGATGTTGACCACGTGCCCGCGGTTGCGCGCGGCCATGCCGGGGACGACGAGCCGGCACAGATGCAGGATGGCGCGCAGGTTCACGTCCACCAGCAGGTCGATCCCGTCCGCGTCGGCGGCGAGGATGGAACCGGGCCGGTCCACGCCGGCGTTGTTCACCAGGATGTCGAACGCCGTGTCTTCGGTCAGCCGGGAGACAGCCGGGAGGTCGGCCACGTCCAGCGCGTGCGGGATGCACCCCGTCCGGCTCGCAAGTGCCTCGAGCGCATCCCGTCCCCGGGCCACGGCGTGAACCGTAACGCCCTCGCGGCACAGGCGCTCGACCACTGCGGCGCCGATCCCGGAGGAGGCGCCTGTGACAAGCGCGGTCTGGTAGTCAGAGATCGGCATGGACGCTCCGTTTGGTTGCCGCCGCCATGTTGTGCCAGACGCCCTTTTCTCGGCGACAGTGTGCGCGGGGGCGGGCGGACGGCGCCAAGACGATTACGGTTTGGGCCGATAAGCCCGTCCTATGTCGGGGATACTTGTCGTGAGATCGGAACGATCCGAGCGCCCGACGCCTCGACCGCGGCGCGAATGCGGGTCGCGAGCGTCACCGCGCCCCGCGTGTCGCCGTGCAGCAGGATGGAGGACACGCGCGTCCGCAGGATTTTGCCCGAATAGGCGATCACGGTTCCTTCTCGCAGCAGCCGCGTAACCCGCTCGACGCATTCGTCGGGGTCCGAGATGACCGAGCGGGGCAGCTTGCGCGGCACGAGAAGACCGTCGTCGTCGTAGGCGCGGTCGGCAAGGAAGCAGACCGCCGCGCGCAGGCCGCGGCGGGCGGCGGCGGTCTCGATGGCGCGCGAAGTGGAGGTCAGGATCGTAAGGCCAGGGTCGAACTCCGCGACCGCGGTCACGAGCGCATCGGCGAGCGCCGCGTCCGCCGCCGCCATGTTGCCCAGCGCGCCGTGGAAGCTCATGTGGGTCATGCGATGCCCGGCGCGGCAGGCGATGCCGGCCAGCGCGCCGAGCTGATAGGTCACGATCGCGGCTAGCTCGGCCGCGTCGATCTGCATGACCCGCCGGCCGAAGCCCTGCCGATCCGGGAAGCCGACATGGGCGCCGATGTCGGCGCCCCGGGCGAGCGCGTCCCGGACGGTGCGGTCCATGATCGCGGGGTCGCCGGCGTGGAACCCGCACGCGACATTGGCCGAGGAGAGGACGCCGAGCAGGGCAGCGTCATCGCCCATGCGCCAGGGCCCGTAGCCCTCGCCGAGGTCGGCGTTGAGGTCGATTTCGGTCATGGCGCGGCAGCCTTCATTAGGCGGAACAGGGGTGTGCCGTAGCCGACGACGGCGCCGTCCTCGGCAAGGACGGCCTGCACGGTCCCGGCAACAGGGGCGGAGACGTGGATCAGCAGTGCGCCGACCTGCAGGACGGCGAGAGGGTCGGCCTCCCGCACACGCTGCCCGGGACGCGCGAGCGCGCCGGCGCGGGCCGGGTGCGCGGCGCGGAAGACCCCGGCGGATGGGGCGCCGACCGTCTCGCCTTGCGCGTGGCACGGCGGCACGGCAGGCCGAACGGGATCGCGCCGGAGGGTGATGGTCTCGCCGCCCCTGGTCCATTCGAGCAGGGCGATGTCGGTCCCCTCGAGCCATCGGCTCAGTATGCGGACCTGTTCCACGCTGCTCATGTGCGGCCTCGCTGCAGGCGGATCAGCCGGCCTGCCTCGGCCAGCCAGCGGCGAAGCGCCTCGCCGGCCGCGACCGCCTCGCTCCACGTGGTGCGAGCGAAGCGGATGCGGCCGCCGATCGGCGCCTGCCCGAGGCGCCAGAGATCGGCGTCGATGACCGTCCCGATCTTCGGATATCCGCCGGAAGGCTGCGCGTCGCTCATTTGGACGATCGGCTGCCCGCTCGGCGGAAGCTGGATCACGCCGGGAACGATGCCGTGCGACAGCATCTCGACCGGCTCGGCGAACGTCAGCGTTTCGCCGGCCAGGCGGTAGCCGTAGCGGTCGCTTTGGGCGGTGATCTTCCACGCGGTGGACCAAACCAGATCCTGCGCGGTCTCGGTCAGAAGGTCGTATTCCGCGGCGGGCAGCACGCGGACCGGATCGCCGAGTTTCGGCGGAACGAGGCCGAAGCCGCCGCGCCCGGTGCCCGGCGCCGCGGCGGACAGGCGGTCGCCCGCCTGGAGGGCGCGGCCTTCGAGGCCACCGAACGCGCCGCGCAGCTGCGTGCTGCGCGAGCCCAGAACCTCCGGGACATCGACGCCGCCGGACAGCGCGAGATAGGCGCGGCTTGGCCCGGGCGAAGGCAGGCCCAGCGTCAGCTCCTGCCCCGTCGTTGCGGTGTAGGCCGACCACGGCAGCAGGTTCGTGCCGTCAAGTTTCGCCCCGCAATCGGCGCCGGTCAGCGCAAAGCCGCAGGGCCCGGTGAAGCACAGGGTGAACGGAAAAATCTGGATTTCGATGCCGGCCGCGTCCTCCTCGTTCCCGAGCAGGAGATTGGCGGCGGCGAGCGACACGCGGTCCATGGCGCCGGCCCGGCCGACGCCATAGCGCAGGCTGCCGCTGCGGCCGAGGTCCTGCACAGTGGCGAGCCCGGCGGTGGCGACGATCTCGATCATCGGACGACCTTTTCGGCGCGGAATCGGATCGCGTCGCCGGGCCGCAGCAACGCGGGGGGCGAGCGCTCGGGGTCGAAGAAGCGGAGCGAGGTCGTGCCGATCGTGTTCCACCCGCTCGGCCCGGCGGAAGCCGAAACCCCGGTTTGCTCGCCGCCGATCGAGACCGCGCCGCCGGGGATGGACAGCACTGGCACCTTGCGTCGCGGGGTGGCGATCCGCTTGTCCATACCGCCCAGGTAACAATATCCGGGATGGCTGCCGAGCGCATAGACCGGGTAGGTGGGCGCAGTGTGCAGGTCGATCACGTCGTCGACGCTGAGTCCCGTGTGCGCCGTCACTTCCGGAAGATGAGGACCACCGTCGCCGCCATACACGACCGGCAGCTCCAGCACGCGGCCCTGCAGTGCGATCGGCTTCGCCTCCGCCCAGGCGGCCAGCACGCGCTCCTGCAGCGGCGCAACGTTGCGCGGCGCCGTCCGGAACGTCAGCATCAGGTTGTTCACGCCCGGCACCGCCTCCTCGATCTCGGGCCAATCGGCGGCCGCGCGCGACAGCGCCCAGATGCGCTGCTGCGATTCGAGCACCGGCGGGCCGGGCGCCTCGAACAGGAGCGCCATCGTGCCGAGCAGGCTCAGCTTCGGCGTGCCGGTCATGCCGCTGTCCTCTCCGACAGCCAGCGCTCGAGATGGTGGATATCCACCGGGCCCGCGTTGAACGCCGGATCCTCGAGGATCGACCGATGCAGCGGAAGCGTGGTTTTGATCCCGCCCACGCGCATCTCGGCGACTGCCAGCCGAAGCCGCGCCAGCGCGTCCTCGCGGGTCGCGCCATGCACGATCAGCTTTGCGATCATCGAATCGTAGTGCGCCGGCACGCGGTAGCCCGAGCCAGCATGGGTGTCGATTCGAACCCCCGGCCCGCCCGGCAATTCCCATTCGGTGATCCGGCCCGGCGCCGGGGCGAAGCTCGCCGGATCCTCGGCATTGATCCGGCACTCGAACGCATGACCCACGCAGCGAACCTCCTCCTGCCCGAACGACAGCGTCTCGCCCCGTGCAACGCGGAGCTGCTCGCGGACGATGTCGATGCCGGAGGTCATCTCCGTGACCGGATGCTCGACCTGCAGACGGGTGTTCATCTCGATGAAATAGAAACTTTCGTTCTCGTACAGGAATTCGAAGGTGCCGACGCCGACATATCCGATCTGCCGGCAGGCTTCCGCGCAGCAGGCTCCGAGCGCGGCGATGGCGGTTGGGTCGATCCCCGGTGCGGGCGCCTCCTCGATCACCTTCTGATTGCGCCGTTGCAGCGAGCAGTCGCGGCTCCCGAGCCAAAGCGCGTTGCCATGCCGGTCGGCGACGACCTGAATCTCGACGTGCCGCGGATGGCCGAGGAACTTCTCGATGTAGACTTCGGAACGTCCGAACGCCTGCCCGGCCTCCTCGCGCGTCAGGGCGAGCGTGTCCAGCAGGTCGTCCGGGTCGGCGACGACTCGCATCCCGCGGCCGCCGCCGCCGCCCGCCGCCTTGACGATGACCGGGTAGCCGATCCCGGCGGCGATCGCCTGGATGGCCGCCTTGTCGTCGGGAAGCGATTCGTCGGGTCCGGGTACGCACGGCACGCCGGCCCGGCGCATCGCCCGCTTGGCGGCGATCTTGTCGCCCATGGTGCGGATGCACGCCGCACTCGGGCCGACAAAGACGAGGCCGGCGCGCTCGACCTCGGCCGCGAAATCGGCGTTCTCGGAAAGGAAGCCGTAGCCCGGATGGATCGCCTGCGCGCCGGTCGCCTCGGCGGCGAACAGGATTGCGGCATGGTCGAGATAGCTGCTGCGCGAGGGTGCGGGACCGATGCAGATCGCCTGATCAGCCAGGCGAACGTACCGCGCGTCGGCGTCGGCGTCGGAATAGACGGAGACGGTCCGCAAGCCCAGCAATCGGCAGGCGCGCTGGATGCGAAGCGCGATTTCGCCCCGGTTGGCGATCAGGACAGAGTCGAACATCGCAGGTCTCAGGCGAGCCGGAACAACGACTGTCCCGCTTCCACTTCCTGGCCGCTCTCGACCAGAACGGAAGCGATGACGCAGTCGCGTTCGGCGCGAATCTGGTTGAACACTTTCATCGCCTCGACGACGCAGAGAAGCTGGCCGGCGGTCACCGCCTGCCCGATGGCGACGAGCGGCGGCGCCCCCGGCGTCTGCTGGAGATGAACGATTCCGAAGAGAGGCGTCGCGATCGTGTCGGCGTCTTGTGGCGCCGTCTCCGCCTCCGGTTCGAGCACGCGCGCGACCGGCTCCCGTTCGCGCGCCGCAGGCGGCGCTTCCGCGCTGCGCTTGACCAAGCGCAGCGTCTCGCCGCCGTTGCGGTATTCGAGCTCCGCGAGATTCGACGAAGCCAGCGCCTCGATCAGAGCCTTGATGAGATCCCGGTCCATGGCGGGAACGCTAGCCCTGCCGCCTCGCGTTCCGCCAAGACGGATTGGCTTTATGGGGATAATGGCGGCTTATGGCGCGCCCGGGTCCCCGCTGTCCGCCGGCAGGCCGCCCCGCTCCGGCAGCCCTGCCGCGAGTTCGAGCAGGATCGCCTTCACCGCCTCGGCGGGCTCCGAGAGCGGCAGATGGTCGGACTGGCAGAGCGTGAGCCGGGCCGTCATCGACGGCCGCACGATACGGCGGCACCAGGTCGGCCGGCCCGCCGCGATCTCCCGCGCCATCGATGCCGGCAGGATCGTCATCCCGAGCCCGTCTTCGACCACGGCCTTAAGCGTGATGGCGGACTCGACCTCCGCAACGACGTGCAATCCTACACCCGCGCGCGCGAACGTCTCGTCCACCAGCCTGCGGACCACGTTGTAGGGACGCGGCAGAAACAGTTCGGCCCCCTCCATGTCCGCGACGGCGATCGGTTCGACGCTCGCCGAGGGACCGACCAGGAACAGCTCCTCCTCCAGCAACGGCAAGAACGTGAGGCCGTGCACCGAACGGATGCCGTAGAGCACGGCGAGATCCATCCGGCCGCTCATGATCAACTCGGACAGCGCGGTTCCGTAGTTCTCATTCAGATAAAGGACGATACCGGGATGGCGCGTGCGTACGGTCCGGATCAGCGGAAGCCCGAGCGCCGCGGCGGCCGTGCCCGGGGCCAGCCCGACCGAAACCGGTCCGGACAGGCCTCCGCCCTCGGCGGCCATGTCCATCCGCGCCTGCTCGCATTGTCTCAGGATCAGCTGCGCGTGGCGGTAGAGCGTCTTGCCCGCCACGGTCGGCGAGACGCCGCGCTTGGTGCGGACAAGCAATTGCTGGCGCACTTCGGCTTCAAGCGTGGCGATCTGCTGGCTGAGCGCCGGCTGGGCGATGTTCAGCAGGTCGGCGGCCTGGGTCATACTGCCCACGTCGACGATCTTCGCGAAATACCGAAGGCGGGTGAAGTTCATTCCTTGCCCCTGCCATAGTCATAGCCGATGACGCGGGCGGCATCCATAAGTGGCGCTTCTTCCGGCAGACCGAACTCGTCTTGGACCGGTCCAGCGGCGCTACCTACGCTCTCCTCATGGACGACATCCGCACAGATAGCGCCACCCCGTCCCGCATCGCGAGCCGTGTCCGGCGCATCAAACCCTCTCCCAGCACAACCGCGGCGGACCGCGCCAACAGCCTGCGCCGGGCAGGACGCTCGATCGTCAGCCTCGTGGTCGGCGAGCCCGACTTCGACACCCCCGCGCATATCCGGGCGGCGGCGGCCGAGGCGATGAATAACGGCGCCACCCGCTACACGCTGATGGCCGGAACGAACGAACTGCGGCAGGCGATTGCGGCGAAGCTCCAGCGCGAAAACCG
>Ga0335069_10008089_pt1 | contig 15086 bp, 12 predicted proteins | sample Lox_Sample_11_FD_206714 | JGI IMG/M metagenome (GOLD analysis project Ga0335069, IMG submission 206714) | Soil microbial communities from Loxahatchee National Wildlife Refuge, Florida, United States - Lox_Sample_1.1 | ecosystem: Environmental > Terrestrial > Soil > Wetlands | place: USA... | reverse complement strand
GTCTGAGGTAGAGAAGAAATCGTTATCGGCCGTGGAGTGATATCCCACGTCCTTCGCGTCCAGTTCGGTCAGCTTGGGAAAGCTCAAGTGTTGGTTCTCCGTAGTGGACAGCGACAGAATGTTGCCGTTGTTGTCCACCTTGGCCAGTTTCAGGTAGTGATGGACAATGCCGTTAGGTGTCGCGCTGTTCGGAACCGTGTCACCATGCAGATACTGGTTCGTCCGCACTGGCACCAGCCAGTAGTCGCCGGCCACGAACTGCTTGCCGGCCACGGTCAGGCTCAGAACAACAGTGCGTAAGTTCAAGCTGATGCCATCGGCGGTGATGGCAACGTGGCCGTCCGCGTCCGCGTCGTTTGTGGTTGACAGTACTACATTCCCATCGTAGCCGCCGGCCGCGAGAGTCCAGGTGGCACCTGAGCGGTTAAGGGTCGCATAGCCGTCCCAGCGGCGGATGCAGTCGCCGCCGTCGAACGTCGCTGGGACGGCATTGACGAGGGTTCCTCGCACCGGGGAGCCCGTGGTGGCCAAGTGCACGCCCAGATGGCGCTCGCTAACGCCGTCAAATATTTCGTAAACCCACTGCGAACCGGAAAAATCCGGAGGCAAGTTCAGCGGCGCCGCGGTGCCATATGCTTCCGCGCCGTTCTCTGTGGACCACTTCAAAGTGACTGTGGTGGGTGCATCCGCATCGCCCGCAACATCGTGGACCTCCATCCGAAAGAGGTAATCTCCAACGCCGCTCTTGAGACTAACCTCGCTCGCGCAGGGGTCGCACGGGTCGGCCAGAATGCTGCCGGCACGCAGCACCACCTTGGCGGTAGCGTTGCCGCATGGTGGGTTCTTGGCGGCGTTTCCTGGATCTCCGGTCCCGGGACACCACTTCACCTGTGCCATGGTTTGGGTACGGGTGCAAGTGTCGGCGCCGTACAAACCCGGATCGCGAATGGCATCGTCCTCCAGCGCGGTAAGCGGACGCTCCCAAATGTCCGCGTAAAGGAAATAGTTGTTTGCGGGCAGCGCGGGGGCGTTTGGGAAATCCGCCTGTTGGAGGTACGAGAACTGGGCCGTCTGGTCGGGGAGAGAAGAGCGCAACTCTGCAGTTAGACCATCAGCGAACAAGTCGCCAGGGAGCAGTTGATCCTTTGCCACCACCGGCGTCCGCTGGACGGAACCGTCGGATTTGAGGCGTTTCGGGGCGCCGCTGCCCACTACATCGGCCAACGCAGTGTCTACGCGTGACTTCAGGATGTCTACAAGCTCATTCCAGTCAGCGTCAGTGAGCATGCGCCCCTGCTGCTGGTACACACCGGAGTATCGCATTCGAGGCTGGCGGGAATCGCGTGAGATTTGCGTTTTCATGGCACTATGACCCTTCGTGTTCAACGTTATGGATTTGCGGCTGCTTCATGCTTTCACCTCCGGTGGGACGAGAGCCATTCGCCCATCGATAATGACCACTGCTTCGATTCCCACGGGAAGGAACTCGCTCAGTTTGGCGAGTATAGCGGCGATGCGGCCGCGATGGTTGGCGGTATGATAGGCACCCATTTCACCACCGTCCTCCGCACCTGTTGCAATCTCGTTGCTGACCGCGGGATGCAGGATGCCCGTGTTCGGAAGCGGCACGTCCGGGATTCCGGACATCAGCGCTCCGCCTGAGCAGGTGGCGGTCTCCAAATAGACAGGGGCCGTCTTAGCCCGCCGGTAAACCTGCACCAAGGGAGGCGTGGACAGCGGCAGATCGGGAACGCGGGAAAATCGCAGACAACTCGGCTTCAGCGGCCCGGCGCCGGAGAGATTGAGGTTGTCGGGCAGAATGCAGTCGGTTGCCTGCAATCGCTTCGCGGTGAGGTCCGACAACACCGTGCAGCCTGAAAGGCGTGCCAGGCCGTTGGGAACAGAGAGGGAGCCAAGCAGGGTATCGGCTAGTTCCGCCACTGGCGCATCCAGATCCCCGGCCCCGGCCACAAGCTGGACAAACCCGGCGTTCTCGCTAGTCACCGCGCCGCTCGCCAAGGTGACGCGGCTGGTGAAAGCGAGATTCTCAAGAATGTGCGTTTTGCCGTCGTCGAGTACAACTTCGCCGGTGATGCGGAGCGGGCCATCCGTGAGTCCCAGGTAATGCACGCCACCGGGGCTCGTATCGATGCGGATCAAGGGCCGACTCGCGGCAGCTCCGATTTCAGTCCATGCGAGCGTTTGCTGCCCCGCGAAAAACGTCCCACGCGGGGGCGGCACAAACAGTAACAGGCGCTTGGGGTGGAATTGGCCTACGTTCCAAGTAGGTGAGCGCAGATCCACGGTGCGGGCAGAGTGGTCAGCGAAGCCTCCCGGCGAGCAGGGCCGCCCGTGCGGGTTGGCGGTACGCCACCAGACGGTTGTGCCCGCGACGTTCAAAGGCCTCGCTGCCGGATTACAGCGCACGGTTTGCACGGCGCGGGAGGGGCGGCGGAAATCCACTGTGCCCATGGAAAGACCTGGGTGCGTGGTGGCGGTCAACATATCGACGTCCGACTCCGGCGTGCGCAGCGGGATATCGGTTGCTTCCCCATAAGAGACAGCGGAAAGGACTGGCTCGCCGATGCGTGCTGTAAGGATGACGCGCCGCCACCCTTCCTGTACCTCGGCGGAAGTGGAGGCGATGGTCTGCGCGATGGACTCCACGCACGCCAGGGTGCCTTTAGCCTGCCGCCAGGCGATCGCTTTGGCCACCTCGCCCCGCCGCCCATTCTCGTCCGGCGAGCGCAAACGGGCGCCGACCAGGGCGGCGAAATAGGGCTGGCATTCGTCGGGCGTGGTGTCCGCGAGCCTCTGGCATAGCGTCGCGGCGATGCGGTCGAGCAGGTGGCCGCAGGCATCGAGGTACAACGCCAGGTCGCCTTCCCTAACAATGGCACCGTCCACGCGCTCGGCATTGTCCCGCGTGCGGTACACTTCTGGCAGGCTATTGAAGAGCTCTTGTCCGAGTGGTGATTCAATCATCGGGTCAGTACCTCATAGGTGAGGACAAGGTCCTGCGAAGAAGCCAAGTAGACAGACTGTCGCTCCGTGGGCACGATACTGCTGATCAACCCGTCGGACCCGAAATGCACGCGCGCCCCTTCTGCCACGGCAGCGGCGATTTCGGAATCGTTCACGATGTGGCAAAGCGAGTTCTCGACCCCGATAGAGTTCTCCACCACCTCATAAACTTCGCTCAAATAGAGGGGTTGCGTTAGCTTGCGCCGTTCCAAGCTGAAGTGCTGCGCCAAGGCGGCGCGCACGGAGGCAGCCACCACTTCCGGGTCAAAGGTGGTCACATCCACGCGTACGATGACGCGCAGCGCGACGCGCACGGGGCAGAAGGGTGATATCGTGACCTGCACGCCAGGCGCTGCGCGGGCCGCCAGGAATTGCCACAGGCTCTCGCCCAAGGTATCGAGTGTGACCGCCATGCCGCGTGTGACGACCACGTTGGCTGGCACCACAACTATTTCCACGGCCTGATCGCGCCGTAAGCCTGCCGACGAAGCGAAAGCGGCCGCCTGGGCGATGGATGTCCGGCTCGCGGCCAGGGCTGCGAAATCCTCCACCGAGACCGCGCGGTCCAGCGCCAGTAGCGTCTGTGCCGCATTCTCGCGGAGCGATTCCGCACTCTCCTGCGCCGCGCCGCCCACAGCGGGCAGTAACTGCTCGATGGAAGCCACTAGCGTGTGGGGTTTGGCCAGTTTGAGACTGCCAGCCGGGATGTTTCCCTCCGGACCGCTGCCCACACGACACAGCACCCGAACATTGTTCTGGCCCGTAGGCAGGCGGCGACCGTGGCGGCCGTTGCCAAAAATCACGCGCACCTTGCCCTCTTCCGTGATACGTGTGACGTACACCGCATCAGTGGGCCCTGCATCTGCCAAAGCGGGGACTGCCTGCCAGGTGCGGCCATCCACCATAACTTGGATGTCCGCACGCACCCCCCCAGGCATGGTCCCATCGGCAATAAATGACACGGGGCCGTCGGACACTAGGAACTCCTGAGAAGACTGCGTGGCGTCACCGCTCCCGAGAGTTTTGGCGTCGCGCATCTGGCCGTGGCCTGCCACCACAACGTTACCCCGTAGCGAAGTGTTGTAGTAGGTCGCGCCGGCGGGGAGGTTGTCTGCCAGTACCAGAGATGTTCCCTCGACGGCAGCGCAAGAGGTGGACAGGCGAGAGCTGCCCTCAATCGCCACCACCAGCTTGCGGCCAGGCCGCAGGGCCGCAGGTGCCGCCGTGAGCGGCACGCGGCCGCCGCTGAGCGGGGTGGAGTTGAGCTGCCACCCGAAGACGCGCGCCTGTTTGCCGAAATGTGCGTGCAACACTGTCTCGCTGCGGAAGAACGGGCCACCTCCTCGAGCCCGCCACGCATCCACCGCAAGGGTTCCGATATTCGCATCCGGATCGACGGCCACATTGGTGAGCCGGCCCCACGCCAACTGCCGCCCATCCACCAGCACTGCGAGGTCGCCAGCCGCCGCCTTCTTGGGATGGGCAGTGTGGAGGGTGGCGTTGGGCAGGTACTTCCCTGGTTGTTTCGCGCTGGCTGACGGCGTAGCTGGGGTCAGATGCTGGTCGATCGCCCACGAAAGCGAGCCTTCGGGCTGCACGAGGATGGATTGCGGGTTGTCGAGCCAAGTGGCCTTCGTGCCGCCGTGCAGGGTCAACACCGTGTACCCTTCGAGCGGGTCGGTGCCCTTGCCGTCCGTGACCGGATGGTATTTCGCCGCTACGACATCAATCGCACGCAATTGCCCACTAGTAGTAACGTGCGCGGCGCGCATGCCCTGGAGTCGCGAGCAGTCGCCCGGCGTGCGGCAAACATAGAACGATCCCACCGTACCGGTCGGCCGGCTCGCCCGGCCTACGATGGCCACCGAGACCGGCCGGTCCATTCCGGCGGGCAGACTGGGAATGGGTCCACCGGTGTGGACCGCATCGATGACCACCCTTCCCCCGGAGACTGACTTCACCATTGCGAAGCAGCCTTCAGCGGCACTGGCCATCCACACAACCTCATCCGCCATCAACCCTGTTGGAACCTCGGTGAGGTGGACGGCGCCGTGCGGCAATATAGTGGAGAGCGGCCCATAAACGGCCAGCTTATCCGCGGCCACCAGGTGGACTTTGGTCCATCCCTTGCGGAAATGATTGGGCAGCCGCGGGCTGACGGTAACCACGACCCGGTCCGTGAGTTCGCGCACGGCTTGCACGGTGTACGCCTGCAACACGCCGTCTTTTTCGTTTTCCAAAACGAGCGGCTGGCCGGACTTGATGCCGGAAACGGCGCCTTCGAGTTCCAGTTCGTGCGCGCGGAGCCGGCCCGGGTTCCGATTCCACCCGTCGGGGCGCAGCAGGTTCAGGGTGGCATCTGCATCCAGATCTTCCAGCGTCTCGAAGGCCAGCGGAGCCTTGCCGTCCGTAGGCGTGTATCCGAGAGCGAGGCCCTTCTTCACCACACCCTGCTTGCCGTCCTTGATGGTCAGCGCTACGCGGGTGAAGGCGGAGGCGGGGGGAGCCGGCTGATAATCGATCAGGTCAACCAGCCGCCGCAGGTGGTCCCACTGCGTGGCGCTAGGGAGGTAGCCTTCGTTCGCGTAGGCGTCGATGTATTCGGTGAGAATGTGCGCCGCGCGCGCCAGCTCCCGCGCGATCAGCCAGCCCCAGTCCCCTGATTCCGCGCGATAGGCCTTGAGCAGGCGGTCATTACGATCTTCCTCGGTCTCCTGGGGCGGGATTCTGACATCCAGATAGCCCGGAAAGTTCTGATTCAGCCGGCTACGGAGGATTTCGAGGAACGTGGCCGCATTGCCGTCCACGTAGCGGAAATGCGAAAGTCCGGCTCGATTCCAGCGCGTCAGATCAGGAATAGGCCCATTCATCCCGCCAACCCCCCATCTAGGGTGAGGTGAAAGTACCCGCGTTCCGGCTTGCCGGGCGTATTGTCGCAGACCGCAATTTCCAGCTCGCCGATCGTAATGCGCCCCGTGGCGGTCTGGTTCGGATATGCGGAGCCAACACGTTTGAAGCGGTTCAGGCAGGCATTGTCCACGCCCGGCAGCGCCATGACAGCTCGGAAAATGTCGCTCGCCATTACGTCCTGGCCGAAGCTCTGGTTGCGTGCCGCGAAAAATGTCCTGAGTGCCGACTCGACCGCGGACCGCACCTCGGAGCGGAAATAGTGTTCGGCTACGCGAACAGAGAGCGCGATGCTGAGGCCCACCGGCTCGGCATCCCGCAACGTGACTTCCTGGCCAGCCATGCGATAGGCATCGATGTACGCCTGAAGGATCTGCCGGATGGTAAGCTTGTCGCCGCGGGCCCCCGGCATGGGCAAGCCCCGCAGGCTGTGGAAGCTCTCCACTGCATTCCAAAGGGCGGCATCCGCAGCCATGGCCTTGGCTTTCGTCTTGGGGTCCGAGACCGTCGTCGCGGTGTCAGCGGCCGGCGTGTCGAGAGGCTGGTTGTCCAGCGCGATCACTGCCACACGGATGGTGTACCAGGAGCCACTCCACCGCGACCACCCGTGGGCGCGTCGGACCAGCGGGTGCTCCTCTAGGCGCGCCGCGAAGTCCGCTTGCGTGACCATGCGCTTCTGCTGCCGGATGCTGGAGGGCCCGTTGAGCCGGGCCTCCTTCATCAACTCCGGCTGCCGCGTCCACAACGATTCAAGCTGGGCCGCGGTCTTGTCGGTTGGGCGGCCTCTCGCGATTTCCTCTGGGTACGCGTCTTCGAGCAGCATCCGGTTCAGCTCCATGAGCTGTGATCCCGTGGGATGTTGGGCCAGGAGTAGCTTGGTTTCTGCTCGCAACTTCACACCAGCGAAGCGGTTGTCCTCAAAGATCGGTTCACCCCCGATGACAACATTCAGGTCGCGAACGAGCAGGGCAAGCAGCTTGTCCGCATCGGAAGCCCCGAAGTGCGCTATGCCTTGGCGTGTAGCATCCGACAGTTTGCCGAGGAGCCAAGCCGAAACCGTATCGTCGTGCTGATTGAGCGTACTGGAAAAGGAGGCCAAGTCTTTGATATCGTTGGTCGTGAAACTTGGATCAGCTTGTATCTGGCCCTGAGCAAGTGCATCGTTCACGGCGTCGAGACCGATGAACGCCAGCAGCCGCCGGACCGTGCGCGGCTCCCGTGCGGTTTCCAGCCAGGATTCGGCGGTGACGCGGTCCACGAGATCGGAGAGTTGGTCCAGCCGGGCAGCCAGGGCTTCCGCCAAGACTACCTCCAGGTCGGCCGGGACCCAGGCTGTGCGGCTGGGGAAGCGCGCGGCCAGTTCCTCCAGCATGAAACGCCGGAAGCCGTCGTAATCCCGCACTTGCCAGTTGAAGTCATCGCCGACATCCGGCAGGGGGGACGGAAGGCGGGTGACGCGGTTGCCACAATCCGCACAGATGCCTTCGTAGCTCAGGGTTGATTCGGGCGCTTCAGCCACGCATACCTCCCGCTACCGGATAGCTCAGGCGTTCGAGCTTGCCGAGCGCGGCAAGCTGGTATTCGATGGTTACTACCAGACGCTCATCATGATCCTGGTCCGGGCCCACGTCGACTTTAAGAGTCTTAGGGTCTACCTCGCCGCGAAGAGCGTCGGCCAGAGAGGAAATAAGGCGCTTGCGCACAATTTCCGAGAGCATCGAGTTGTTGGGCTCGAACACCAGCGCTTTTACGCCCGCGCCAAATTCGGGACGGAAGATGCGCTCCGGCGGCGTCGTGAACAGAACCTGCTCAATGACCTGCTGCACGTGTGCGGAACGTGTGGACGTGCTGGCACCGTCGAGACCAAGCCGGAATGGGAACTGGAGAAAATCGCCGGTGTCGAGCAGGCTCATGCCGTCATCACCTTCATTGAAAGTTGCGCTGGCAGCATGGGCACCACCGGCGGCGAACTGGGAGCGCCCGGCCCGGTACAGGTGTGAATGTGCGTATTGAAGGCGGTCATGAAGCTCGTGCCCTTGATGACGGGCTCCCCGCCTGATCCGCCAAGCTGCACCATGGAGCCCTTGATCACCACCTGCGCCGAGGTCTCCACGGTGATTCCGGAGGCGGCCATCTCCAGCTTATTGTTATTGGCGTCCGTGAGGGTGATGCCCGCTGCTGCCAGCTCGATCTTGTTACCGTTGGCATCCTCAACAATGATCGCCCCATTTTTAGCATCCAAAGTCACGGTATCTCCGCCGGCGTCGGTGAGCGTTACGATTCCGTTCTCATCAATCACCGCGCTGGTTCCCGCAGGATGCCGCAGGACGAACTTCTCGGAACCCGACTGGTCGTCGAATTGAAACAAGTGGCCGCTCACCGTCTTAATGAGCCGCGTGGAAGGCCGGTTCTGCGCCGTCACCTCGGAGGGCACATCACTGGATTGCTGCCAGAAAGTGCCGGTCCAGATGGGGAGCGACGGGTCCCCCTCTTCGAATTCCACCCACACCTGCGCGCCGACTTCCGGCACCATAAAGAAGCCGTGGTCGGCCGCGCCCCCGAACGGGAAGCATGGGAGCGCCCAATCAGTTTCGGCCGTACCCAGCACCGAGGGGACCCGCAGCTTCACACGACCGCGCTTCTCAGAATCGCTGTTATCGGTGACAAAACCGCGGTATTTGCCGTAGCATTTGCTGGCCACCTGCCGGCTTACATCCACCAAGACATCATTGGCTTCGTCTGGCATCAGAACGATCCTTCCAAGGGATCTCCCCCGCCCGACGGCAGGTTGTCGCCGTATGCATTGCGCATCAGTTTGAAACTCTGTATGTAGCCGGATGTGTCGAAGCGGTGGCTAACCCGATCGACGTAGTAGATCCCGCCCAGCCAGTCCCCAATGCCGTCCACGCCCACGGGATGTCCGGGTCTCAGCACGTGTCCGTAGAGGGTGCCGTCCAGTTCGCCTTCTGCCCGCACACGCATGGCGGCTTCGTTCGCGCGCCGCTGCGCGAGACGAGTCAACATGTCGGGGTCCGAACTGCCCTGACGCGTGAGACGCCAAGTGAAGTCGCCCAGGGAACTGTCACTGGTGGCGGCGGTGCTGCCCATCAAGGGCAGGTCGCTGGTAACGGTTCCCGAAACCACAGCGGTGCCGGCGGCCGGAGCGGCGTCGAAGGCCACGGCCTCCGGCTGGTGCCCGTCCGAGGTAACACGAAAGCTGAGGCAGTTGGTGTCCGGGCCCGCGTAGACCATCACGGTGGGCTGCGGCGTGCCGGAAACTCGCATAGGACCGAAGTAGACCTGCCCCTCGCTGAAGATCAGTTCGTAGCCGTTGGCATCGGCCCGCGACTGAAGGAAGATAATATCCGTGCTGTCCTGGTTGAGCACTAGCCCGCTCTTGCCATTGCCGCAGCCGGGGTCCGGCGTGAGCGGCGTGCTGGCAAGAATCTGAGAGAGAATGGTCTGGTCGGTGACGGGCGTGTCCACGCCCCAGCATGCGCGATTGTGGGTTCGGTCGAGACGTATGGAATCGTCCTGGCACGCTACCGTGACCGTGGCTCCGCCCGCCTGGCGCGGGTAATCAGCGGTCACGGTTCGGATCATGCCCCGGAAGACCTCCTCAGTGTCGTTGCCGAACGCTACCTCAATCACGATGGACTTCCACGGTGCGAGGATGCCGGCATCCTGCACAGCCCACATGCCCTTGGCATCGCGAACGGTTTCGAACGAGAGCGTCGCTGTGGCCGCGGGATGGCGCGATATCTGGGCCGCCACTTGGGTGAGGTACGGATAGAGGCCGGTGATTTCGTTGCCATCTACGCGAATAACGCAATCCCCAGGCGCGCGCTCTCCGCTGCCGCCGATGTTCGCCGGGATGTTAATGCTGGCCATCAGACCTTGGCCCTCGGAATGAGAATCGTTCGCCCCTCCAGCCGGGCCAGCTGCAGGTGCTGGGCGAAGCGCCTGCTGCCATCGGGCAGGATCTCGCGCACCATCCAAGGATTGGCGTCCACAATGCGCCACCACGCGCGGTCGTCGTCGTAATAATGGCGTGCGATCAGGTCGAGCCGCTCGCCCGCGGCGATGACGTGCTCGATTGCCCCGGGCGTTTCCGGAATGGGACGGGGCCGCAGGCCGGGGAATGTCGGGCGGTCGACCGACGCAGTAAACGTAGGAATATTGTCGTAGCGCGCCCTGCCGGCCATCAGAACAGACCTCCAAGCGCGAACGCCGCCGTGCGGCCCGTATTGATCGCGGCGCTCACTGTCTGCCGGATTTTCTCCACCTTGTAGAAAATGTTCTCACCCTCAATCACCTGCATCCCCAGCGTTACGTTCGCGCGGTAAGGCACCAGCGAGGGCAGAAAATCCTTCTCGATCACTTGCACACTGGTGAGGAATACCGGCAGCACGTGCGTGCCCCAGACCAACAGCAGCACCGAGGCCGATTCGTTGCGCTGGAACGCGCGGCTGCCGCTCATACCCAGGCTGGAGAGCATTTGCAGCCCCAGCGGCCCCTGCGATTTCGGCTCCACCATTTGCCGGAGCGTGTCCAGTTCCGGCTCGATGCCACTGACGCTCGCAATGACATCTCCATCCTTCAGACGGTCGCTGGCATCGATGAGAATCTCGAGCGTAAACGTCTCTGGCTGAACGGTGACGCCCAGGGCGGCGCGCGCCGTCTCCGTAGGCAAATTGAAGTCATAACCGCGTGTGCCCGGCGCATTGCCGGTGCGTAGGGTAATGGAGCGTGTGCGCGACATCGACTGCGGGTTGTAATCGAAGACGAATACCAGCGGCGGCAGAGACAATGCATACTCCACGAGGGCGGCTTTACGGGGATTGATCATAGCTGTTCTCCGCATTGGAGATGGGCGACGGATGCCACCGCCCGGGCCAACGCGCCAGCCACCTCGTGGTCGCTGGCATTGGGCTCGATGGGCGCCGACGGGAGCGAAATGCGCTCGATGCACCGATCGGTGGCGGGCGTGAACGCGGCCAACTCGCCCGCCAGCAGGAGCGCGATCTGCCTTGCGCGTGGTTCAAAACCCTCCGGCAGCCGCAACAGCAGATGCTCGATGGTCAGCACAGGTCCTCCCTTATGAAGCGGCACAACTCGCCGAGATCCGTGCGGGACACCTCGCGGTCTTCTTTACACAATTCCCGCCACACCGCCCGCGCGATGCGCGGGAGGGTAATCTCCGCCCCAGCTCCTGCGGCCAGATAGGCCGAGTGCAATGCGGCATTGCGAATCTGCCCTCCCGTAAGGTTCACCGCGCGCCCGAGAAACACTGGATCGACGTCACTCGCGCGTGGCGCACGCGGTGGTAGTAACCGTCGCCAGAGTTCCGCGCGCAAATGCGCGTCGGGGCGCGGGAACTCAATCACCATCTGGAAGCGGCGGGCGAAGGCGGTGTCCAGATTTTCGCGAATGTTGGTGGCCAGGATACACGGGCCGTGATGTGTTTCGATGCGCTGCAACAGGTAGCCGATCTCCAGGTTCGCGTACCTATCGTGGGCGTCCTGCACCTGGCTGCGTTTGCCGAAGAGCGCGTCCGCCTCGTCAAAAAACAAAATGGCTTCCTGGCCTTCCGCAGCCTCGAAGATCCGCGCCAGGTTCTTTTCCGTTTCCCCTATGTATTTGTTCACCACTTGGCTGAGGTCGATGCGGTAGAGCGGCCAACCCTGCTCGTTGGCCAGCACCGCTGCGGTAAAGGTCTTGCCGGTCCCGGAAGGGCCGCTGAATAGCGCCACCGGACCGCTGCTAGTCTGTCCACCCCACTGCTCTTCCACAATCCGGCGGTACCGGATCCAAAACAAGAATTCGTCCACCATGATGTGGCACGCCGGTGTTAGCACCAAGTCTTCCCAACTCGCCGGGAGGTTGACCAGGGTGGCGCCGGGCGGTGGTGGCGCGGGCAGAGCGCATCCGAGTAGCCTTGCCGCCAGCCCCGGGACGGGCTGGATGGGCTTATAAAAATCGGTATCATCCACGCGGATGAACCCACACCGACGCAGCGCGCCACCGGGGGCCAAGGCCGCGTGCAGTTCCGTGGCCTCGCTCGCGTCCATCGCCAGGAGTTCCTGCAACAGTGCGGGCGATGGATAGGGGCTGCCTCCCTGCAACTGCTGGAATGTCCATCCGAGGCGCGGCTCCGCCTCCGGCGCCACGGCGCAGAAGAGGACATCCCATTCCACACTTGCAAAGGTTGTGGCCAGGGCATACCCCGGTTCACTGCGCGCTTCGTCCACCTCCATCTGGAGGCATCGCAGGCGGGTCAGGGTGTCCTCGGCGATCTTCTCACCCTGGCGCTGTTGTGCCAGAAGGTGGCCCAGCAGGTTGATGCGCTCCCATTCCGCGGCAAAAGCCTGGACCGCGGGGACCTTCCGGGTTAGAAGAGGGGCGCTCATACGGCTCCGTAAAGGGTGACCAGCAGCAGGTTGCTACGAACAGTTAGGACGGCGCCATCCGACAGGCGCGTATAGGTGCGTTCCGCGTGCAGCAGAGCCTGTCCGACATGATCGTTGAACGGCAGCGACATGGCAAACAGCGTCGCGGAGGCCGCACCCTCGGGATCGATGGCGGGAGTGGTGGCCGCAGCGATCACGGGAGCTCCCGAGCGACGCCAGCCCGATGCGGCATCCCAGATGTCCCAGAGCAGTGAAACCGCTTCGCCCGGTTTGCCGGCTATCCACGTTTGGAACGGTACTGCCAATTCGGTGCTGCCTAGGGGGAACGAGACGCTCTGGGCGCAGACGCCATGCAGCACGAAGCAGATGATCGGCGCCCAATCGTCACCAGTGGCCGCGGTGCGGGCCCCCGTTGGAGCGTCGTAAACCGAGCCGCTGAAGGATGCTGGTCGTTGCAGGCTAGGTGTGGCCTCGACACCTGCCGCGCCCACAAGCGGACTTGGGACACGCGGCTTCTTGGGAACAACCGGCGCCACGGCGAATTCGTAAATCAGCGAGGGCCGGTAGGCCACTTCTCCGCCCATTGTGGTCCAGAGGTTGTTAATCTCCGTCGCGTCCGGCGGATGATAGATGGCGTGTAGGTGAACGTCCTCGCCGTCAATCGTTGCCGGCGCAAGGATGGGGTTCTCATGGAAGATGCGCAACACCTCCCCGATCAGGCGCAGGTCCATCTCGCCCGCGCCCACCAAGTCCTCTTTTGCGCCGAACGGCGTAATCAGGCAATACAAACGGAGTTGCCAGGGATCACCCGGATGCAAGCCGGCCTGAATTGGTGAGGGATCAAAGCGGTAGAACAGCAGATTCAACCTGTGGGTGGATTTATCCTCTTTGGCCGCGTCGGCCGGTGTTCCCAGGAGCACTCGGATAGAAAGCGCAGTAGCATCGAGTTGTGCCCCGATGAACGTGGCCACCTCGCGGCAGATCTGAGAGAGTGACGAGGCAGGAAGCGGCATAGGTCACGTGATCCTCATTCAGAAGCGCCTCAGGTATCGCCGGCTAGCGAAATCAGACGGTGGGGGCGGCGGCGCCGAGGGCGGCGTGGGCGCCGTCACCACAATTTCTAAGGTTCCGATATGCATCCGCGGGGTGGATGCCGCGACCGTCTCGGGCACCCGCCCAGCCTCACGGCGGAGCAACGGTTCCAGCCGGGCCACCGTATGCACAACGTGCAGAAAGGTGTCCGTCGAAAAGGGCGTGTTGGGATGCGGCGGGAGCTCTTGAGTCCCTTCGCTGGGTTTGATGCAGCCGACCAAGCGCGGTGCCTCAGCCTGCGTTGGAAGTGGGCGCACTGGTATCCTGTCAGGGACCGGCTCGCCCCCGAGCGATTCTTTGATCTCTGAGGGAACGGCCGCTACTTGCCCTTGCCCGGCCGGTGATAGTGGCGCGGCAGTGGCGGACGCAGCCGCCTCCAAAACGTGCGGTGGCGTGGCGGAAGCCGACTCAACTGATGAATTTCCAGCGATCGGAAGGAGGGCAGCCGTGCGCGCCAATTCCCGCGTCTGAGGCTCGTTTCCGTGCGAGGTTGGCACTACTGAGGGAGACGCATCCTCTAGCGGCGGCCATGAGATTTGGTGGGTGCGACCGTGATCTGGATCTGGTTGGGAAGCTCTTTCCGACTCCTCGCCCCTACGCAGGTCATTCCCCGCGACCGCTAGCGGCTCTGCTGTCTTAGCCTCAAAACTGCTGCCGTCAGCTCCAGGGACTTCCGCCCGTGGGCTCACTACAACCCGAGATCCCGATCGGTACGCTTCAGACGACGTAGAAAGCACGCTTCGAGTAAACGGCACACAAGCGCTTTCCAGAGAGGTTGTCTCCGAGTTGCGCAGAGCACCGGCACGAGAATGCCCTCCATCATCGCCTGTCCGCTCTCCTCCCGTTCCCTCAGTCCGTGGGGTAGCAACTAGTGCCTCCCCAGGGAGCTCCGCGTCCTGTAACGCGGTTCCCCAGGAATCTCCGGGAGCGGTTGTCTTCCGCTGGCGCTCAAACCTTTCTGCGCTGCGCTCCTGGGCTGACGGCAGGCCTGACGGCGCCGAAAGCTCCGGCGCCATCGGAGCGATTATATCCGAAACTGCAGGTGTAGCAGTAAGCTCCCCCCAGCCGGGGGAGCCCCCCAATGCATCGGCAACCACCTCATGAAGATAACCCATAGTACTCACGCAACAAATCCCCGAGCGCGGTCGAGGTAATGCACATACCGCATCCGGCGACGACAAGGCAAACGGAGAATCTCAGATTCTGACCAATGGTAGTGGCGCGCCAAAATGTCTACATCCGGGAACAGGGATGACGCCGTCCGCCGGAGCAGGCGCAGCGGAGCAACGTCCAGCGTGCCCACGCACCCGCAGTCCGGACAGACGGCCTGCACCCGGTTGTCAATGGCGGGGAAAACTTCGTCCATGCGCTCACCCATGGCCGCGATATCCTCCGCCCCGAAGTCCCCCCCGTCCCAAGCCGCGAGGCCAGACCCGTTCTCCACCCCCACGACTATGCGCGCCGCCAGCGCCCGCAACGCGTGGTCGGGATCCAGAGCGGCGATCGCGGCCTGGTCTGCGCCGTTCGGTACCCGCACGCGCAGGCGGCCCAGCGACGTGTTCACACCGGTTTCCGGATATTCCACCGCCTCTCGCACGGGCAGTTCCGAGAGCACCACCTGTGCGTCGAAAAGCTTACCGCACCCCGCGCAGG
>Ga0335069_10008087_pt1 | contig 15089 bp, 14 predicted proteins | sample Lox_Sample_11_FD_206714 | JGI IMG/M metagenome (GOLD analysis project Ga0335069, IMG submission 206714) | Soil microbial communities from Loxahatchee National Wildlife Refuge, Florida, United States - Lox_Sample_1.1 | ecosystem: Environmental > Terrestrial > Soil > Wetlands | place: USA... | reverse complement strand
ACGGCGAGCGCTGCGTCATGTGCACGCGCTGCGTGCGCTTCATGGCGGAGGTCGCGAAGGACCCGGTGCTCGACATGCGCGAGCGCGGCAACCTGAACGAAATCTTCGTCGCCCCCGGGCGGCAGCTCGACGGGCACTACACCTTCATGACCGAGCACGTCTGCCCGGTCGGAGCGCTGACGACGAAGGACTTCCGCTTCAAGGCGCGCGTCTGGTTCCTGCGCACGGCCGACAGCGTCTGCCAGGGCTGCGCGACGGGGTGCAACGCGCACCTCGACTACGACCCTCGCTACAACAAGGCGTACCGCTACCGGCCGCGCGACAACGAGAAGGTCAACAAGTTCTGGATGTGCGACGAGGGGATGCTCTCGTACAAGGAGGCGCACGACGGGCGCGTCATCGAGCCGCTCGTCGACGGCGCGGAGTCGACCATCGAGTTCGCCGTCGACGCGGCGAAGGACCTCTTCGAGGGCGTGCCGAAGGAGTCGGTCGCCATCGTGCTCCACGCGCAGCACTCGCTCGAGGACAACTGGGCGCTGCGCGAGCTCGGCACGGTGCTCATGGGCACCAAGTCGGTGTACTGGACGGCGCGGCCAGACGGGTACGAGGACGACATCCTCATTCACCGCGACAAGAACTCGAACACCCGCGGGGTGCAGCAGCTCGCCGCGGGCGCGCGGACGTTCCAGCAGCTCCTGGACGACGTGAAGGCGGGACGCGTGACTCACGTGCTCGCCCTCGGCGGCCCGGCGCAGGTTGCGGCGCCGCAGCTCGCGAACATCAAGGTCGTGGCCATCGCGACGCACGCGGGGCCGCTCACCGAGCACGCGAAGGTGGTGCTCCCGGCCACGTCGTGGGCGGAGCACGGCGGCACGTACGTGAACGCCAAGGGCCTGCGCCAGGTGAGCGACAAGGCGCTCGAGCCGCTCGGCTCGAGCCTCCCCGGATGGCAGCTCGTGGCCGAAGTGGCGCGCGCCCTCGGCTACGAGCCCTCGTGGTCGAAGCTGAAGCAGATCCGCGCGCAGCTCGGCGGCACGACCGCAGCCGACGCGAGCACCCACGCCGCGCCCGGCGGCGCGCCCACCATGACGGCGGAGTGACCGATGACGCCTCTCACGTTCATCGCTGACGTCATCAAGATTCTCATCATGGTCATGTTCGTCCTGAACCTGGCCGCGATCCTCACGTGGGCCGACAGGCGCCAGAGCTCGATGATCCAGGACCGCATCGGCCCGAACCGCGCGGTCGTGAAGATCTTCGGGCGCGAGTTCCGCCTCGCGGGCCTACTGCACCCGGCCGCCGACGGGCTGAAGTTCTTCACGAAGGAGGACTTCATGCCGCCCAAGGCGGACAAGCTCCTCTTCACCCTCGCGCCCATGATGGCCATGGCGATGGTGTTCACGCTCGTCGCGGTCATCCCGTTCGGCGACACCATCTGCCCGCACGCGTTCCACTGGAACGGCTGGCGCTTCTGGGAGGGACCGGCGGTGCAGCGGTGGGGCACGTGCGCCGCGGACCCGGCCAAGGGCTACTACCCGATCGACCTCGTCGTCGCGCCGCTCGGCATCGGCATCCTCTACGTCTTCGCCATGGCGGGGCAGGGGATCATCGGCGCCGCCATCGCCGGCTGGTCGAGCGACAACAAGTTCAGCCTGATGGGCGCCCTGCGCGCCGCGAGCCAGATGGTGTCCTACGAGGTCACCCTCGGCATGTCGCTCATCGGCGCCATGATGATCTACGGCACCGTGCGGCTCGACGACATGGTCCGCTGGCAGGACGAGCACACGTGGGGGATCTTCGTGCAGCCCCTCGCGTTCTTCCTCTTCTTCACGGCGGCGGTGGCCGAGAACAAGCGCATTCCGTTCGACCTGCCCGAGGCCGAGAGCGAGCTCGTGTCGGGGTACTTCACCGAATACGCCGGCATGAAGTTCGGCATGTTCTACTTCGCCGAGTACGCCGAGGTCGTCACGGGGTCGATGCTCCTGGTGACCATCTTCCTCGGCGGCTGGGCCCTGCCGTTCTTCCACCGTGACGGCATCCTCATCCAGTTCGGCAACGTGACGGTCTTCCAGGCGCTCGTGCCGCACCTCTGGATGATCGTGCTCAACGTGCTCGCGTTCTTCGGCAAGGTGCTCGTCGTGTGCTGGCTCCAGGTCACGGTGCGCTGGACGCTGCCGCGCTTCCGGTACGACCAGCTCATGAAGCTCGGCTGGAAGATCCTCCTGCCGGCGTCGCTCGCGAACATCCTCGTGACCGGCGTCGTGTGGCTGGCGCTCGAGAAGGCGGGCGCGACGGCGAGCGACGGCCTGAAGCTCGCGGCGGACGTCACCCAGGCGGTCGTGGCCGTCGCCATCACGGTGGCGGTGCTGCGCGTCGTCGTGGGCTTCTTCGCCCCCGTGAAACACCAGCGCGACGTGGTCGGCTCCTCGGCGGCGATCGCGGCGAAGCGCGGCGGCACCAAGGCCGAACCGATGCAAGCTTGAGAGAAAAATGGCGACCCCCACCTTCCCCAAGAAGCCCCCCGCACCGATCAACGCGACGCCGGTGCCCTACGCCCCGAAGGACATCGAGGTGAAGAGCTACCTGCCCGAGATCTTCCGCGGCGTGGGCGTCTCGATGCGTCACTTCTTCGAGAACACGCGCGAGATGCTCCGCGGCAAGCGGCCCGACCCGGTGCTCGACCGCTTCGACGATGGCATCACGACCATCTCGTACCCCGAGCAGAAGCGCCCGTACCCGGAGCGCTTCCGCGGCATCCACCGCCTGACGACGCGCCACGACGGGAGCGTCCGCTGCGTCGCGTGCCTCTGCTGCTCCACCGCGTGCCCGGCCCAGTGCATCTTCATCGAGGCCGGCGAGTACCCCGAGGGCGACAAGCGCCGCGGCTACGAGCGCTACCCGGTCAAGTTCGTCATCGACGAGCTCCGCTGCATCTTCTGCGGCTACTGCGTCGAAGCGTGCCCGTGCGACGCCATCCGCATGGACACCGGGATGCACGCGGTGCCCTACGACTCGCGCGACCAGTTCATCTACGACCGAGAGCTGCTGCTCTCCTTCGAGGGCCGCGACGGCACGTACGAGACGCGCAACCCGCGTCACGAGCCCGGCGAGGCGACCCACCCGGGCATCGACCGCCAGCATCGTCACTGAAACGCCCGCGAACACCCTTAGCTGCGGGCTGCCGTCCTCGGGGATGGCCTATTCGTTCGCCCCACCCACCCCGATCGAACGAGGGATCCTCGCGATCCAGTGGCGCTCCCGTAGTTCATCCAGGTGGCACTGCGGTTGCTGAAGCGCTCGAGAGCTCCAGAAAGGAGAACTCGAATGCGCTCCGCCGTTGCCCTCGCTGCTCTGTTTCCCATCTCCCTCATCGCCGCGTGCTCGCCGAGCCCCGGCACCCCCGGCGTTCCCTCCAGCACCTCGCAAGGCCAGAGCGGGTCGTTCGGGGCGCTCGTGGGAGGCCCCGGCTCGGGCAGCTGCGTACCAGGTGCGCCTGCGACCTTCGCCGACGCCATCTGCGTGTGCCGGGGGCTCGCGATGGCCGGCGCGCTCCGAACGCACGCCCCCGCGGGTGCGAGCGCCAGCGTCGGCGTCGATGAAGCCGCCCGCATGGCGACGGGCACCTCCATCGAAGGAGCCTTCGTGCCCTACGCGTCCCTCGACGTCGCCGGGGGCCTCGACGTGCGCGACGCGCTGACCACGACGGGCAGTCTGGACGGCGCCGGCGAGCTGAACGTCGGGGGCGACCTCTCCGTCGGCGCGCAGCTCCTCTTCGCGGGCGGTCTGCAGGTCGGAGGGGCACTGCGCCTGGCGTCGCCCGGCGTGACGGTTCCCGGGTTCACGCCGAGCGCCACGGCACCGTACGTCGCCCCGGCGGGTCCCCCGTGCGCGTGCGATCCGTCGAGCCTCCTGCCGATTGCGCAGGGAGTCGCGGCGGCCAAGGCGAACAACGACGACGCGGCCCACGGGCTGAGCCCCAACGGCGTCGACCTCCTCGGCACCGGCACGATCACGCTGACGACAGGCACGTATTACTTCGAGGGCATCGACCGGGTCGGCGCCGGCAAGATCGTCATCGACGGCGCCGTGGCGCTCTACTTCGACGCGAGCACCATCACCGTCGGCGTCGATCGAATCAAGCTGAACCCCGGCGCGTCACTCGACATGTACGTCTCCGGCCTCCTGGCGACGGCGGGCAGCGTCGTTCTCGGCGACCCGTCGAACCCCCAGGCCTTCCGCCTCTTCGTCGGCGGTGCAGGCTCCATGATGGTCACCGCGGGCACCCAGACGTACTACGGGCTCGTCTACGCCCCGCAGGCCGACGTCGTCTTCGCAGGCGTGACGAGCGTCGACGGCTCGGTGTTCGCCAAGTCGCTGACGTGGGCCGGGATCCTCGACGTCACGTACGCGGGGCCCTCGTCCTCTTCCCCGCCGAACTGTCCGCCTCCGTCCTCGCCGCCGCCGTCGGCGCCCCCCAGCAACGGGCCGTCGCAGCCGACCCAGTGACTCGAACGAGCCGAGCCCCCCGCGGTCCGCCGAGCGTCCAGCGCTCGAGGGATCCCGGGGGGCTCGGCGTTTCTCTCGTCACGCGGTCACTGAGGCACGCAGGCGAGGTGGAAGAAGCAGCACTCGTTGGTCGCGCAGCCGGATCCGCACTGCGTCGGCGTCTGACCGGACGCCAGCTGCTGCGTGAACTCCTCGGCGTACTTGGGGTCGAGGGGATTGCACTCGCCCGCGCCCGCATCGAACTGCGGGAAGCCCGCTTCCGGGAGCGGCGGCAGGTTCACGTCGGGGAACCCGAAGCCCCCGTCGGGAAGCGGAGGGAAGTTCGCATCGAAGGGCAGCCCGCCATCGAACGACGGAATGGGGGGAATGTTGACGTCCGGGACGTCGACGCACACCGCGCCGTCGAGCACGCAAATATCCAGCGCGGCACTCGAGCTCCGGCCCGTGCTGTCGGGTCCCTGCGAGCAGGCGGCCGCGAGCGCGGACGATGCCGCTATCCCGATAAAGATACAGAGAGGACGACGCGCTTTCATGGTTCACACCTCCAGAAGTGCTCCGTAGAGCAAGGGCGGTGCCCCACGCGCCTCCACGACGAATGCGCTGGAGTGGGCAGGGAACGCGCGGGTGCGCCACGCGTCAGGCTCGCGCGATCGGCCCTGCCTGGTCGGGGGGTGAACGAATAGGCCGCCCCACCCCCAGCCACCGGGTATGGGCACTGCTATGCTGACTCGATCGATGGACTCCGGTCCTCGCGCGAAGCCCGAGCGCGTCGGGCGCTACTGGCTCTTTCGCCCGTTCGCGAAGGGCGGAATGGCCAGCATCCACCTCGGGAGGCTCATCGGCCCCGTCGGCTTCACGCGCCTCGTCGCGATGAAGGTGCTCCACCCGCTGTGCGCCGACCACGAGCACTACACGATGCTCCTCGACGAGGCTCGCATCTCGTCGCGCGTCCGGCACCCGAACGTCGTGCAGACCCTCGACGTCGTGCACGACGACCAGCGCGTGTGCATCGTCATGGAGTACGTCCACGGCGTCGACCTCGCGAGCGTCGTGGCCGGCGCGAACCGGCTCGGGGAGCGCATGCCGCCGAACGTCGCGTCCTCCATCCTCGTCGACGTGCTCAAGGGCCTGCATGCCGCGCACGAGGCGCGCGCGGAGGACGGACAGTCGCTCGGGCTCGTCCACCGCGACGTCTCCCCGCACAACGTCGTCGTCGGCGCGGACGGCATCGCGCGCGTCCTCGATTTCGGCATCGCCAAGGTGCTGCGGAAGGACCACGTCACGGCCGAGGGCCTCGTGAAGGGCAAGGTCGCGTACATGGCCCCAGAGCAGCTCGTGGGCGGGGTCCTCACGCGGCAGGCGGACGTCTACGCCGCGGGCGTCGTGCTGTGGGAAGCCCTGACCGGCAAGCGCCTGTTCGGCGGCGTCGACGGGGAGAAGCTCATCGCCCGGGTGCTGGGCGAGCGGGTTCCGCCGCCGAGCGCGGTCACGCCGGGCATCGACGCGGCGCTCGACGCCGTCGTGCTGCGCGCGGTCGCGAGCGAACAGCGCGAGCGATTCGCCACCGCCAACGAGATGGCCGTGGCGCTCGCAGAGGCCGTAGCTCCCGCGCCGAGCGATCAAGTGGCGGCATGGGTCGAGCGCGTCGCTTCCGATGACTTCGAGGCGCGCAACGACGGGGTTCGCGAGGCCGAGGCGTTCGTCCCGGAGGCCGACGCGCCGATCGCGGGCGCGGGCCGGTCGAGGGCGCGCGTCCGCTTGCTCTCGCTGATCGCCGCCGTGGGGCTCGTCGTGGTGAGCGGCTTTTTCGCCGTGACCCGCGCGCATCGCGCGTCGAGCGAGACTGCTGCGGCGCCTCCCGCGGCAGTTTCTGCCGATCCCCTCGCGGAACCGTCGCCTCCGCCGGCCGACAGCGTCGCGGTCGGTGTCGCTCCGTCGACCCTTTCCATCGACCAGCCGATCGAGCTGAGCGCGCCAGCGCCTGTTCTGCGGAAGCACCCGCCGCTCCACGCCAAGCGCCGGGCAGATTGCGATCCTCCGTATACAATCGACCGCGACGGGATGAAGCACTACAAGGTCGCCTGCTTGCCATGACGCGCGCGCAACGCGCAGTCGCACTCGGACTGTCGCTCACGCTCGTCGCAACGCCGGCCCTCGCCCAGCGGCGCGACGAATGCGTCGCCGCGTTCGATCGTGCGCAGACGCTGCGCGCGCAGGGCCAACTCCGCTCGGCGCGAGCGAGCTTCGTCGTCTGCGCCAGCGACAGCTGTCCCGCGCCGCTCCGCAAGGACTGTGCGCAGGGTCTCTCGGCCATCGACACGGACCTGCCCACGGTGGTGCTCGGCGCCCGGGACTCGGCCGGCCACGACATCGTCCCGACCGCGGTGTACGTCGACGACGAGCTCGTGCCCGCCGCCGACGGCAGGGCGATTGCCTACGATCCCGGGCAACACGTCATCCGCTTCGAGCACCCGCCCGATGCGCCGGTGACCGAGCACGTGATCCTTCGCGTGGGCGAGCACAATCGCGAGATCCTCGCGACGTTCCAGGCGCCGCCCGCAGTCGCGCCGACGCCCACCGCGTCCGCATCGCCGCCCCCGGAAGCGCCATCTGCACCTCCTCCACCGACGGAGAAGCATTCGACGCGTCCGACGGGCTGGATCCTGGCCCTCACGGGCGTCGGCGCGCTGGGGATCGGCTCCTTCGCCTACTTCGCCGCCACGGGGTACTCGGCCAAGCAGCAGCTCGAGAGCTCGTGCGCGCCCGGGTGCAGCGACGACGACGTCAACCGGGTGCGCTACCGCTACATCGCGGCCGACGCGTCCCTCGGCGTGGCGATCGTCGCGCTCGGCGTCGCCGCGTACCTCTTGTTCTCGTCGTCCCCGGACGGGGCGGCTACGCTCGACCCTCAGCGCTTCGCGCGGATCTTCTGGAAGTAGCGCCGTCCGATGCCGCACGCCTCGGCCGCGCGTCCCACGTGTCCGCCGTGGAGATCGAGCATGCGCGACAGGTAACGGCGCTCGAGCTCCGCCACGACCTCCTGACGCGCGGCAGGAAGCGGCTTGCCGCTCGAGACGAGGCCGTCGATGAAGTCGGCGCCCTCGGGCGCCGTCGTCCTCGTCGCGAGCGGCTCGCGATCCGCGGCATCCCCGAGCGCGAGCTGGCGGGCCACGGCGTTGTGGAGCTCGCGCACGTTGCCCGGCCAGCTGTACTCGACGAACCGCTGGATGACGTCCGGGGAGAGCTTCGCCGGGTCGCCACCGAGTGCAGCCCAGAACGTCCGGGCCAGGAGCGCGACGTCGCCGTGGCGGCGGCGCAGCGGGGGCAGCTCCACGCGGGCGACGGCGAGGCGATAGAAGAGGTCGTCGCGGAACCGGCGCGCCTGCACCTCGCGATCGAGGTCGCGGCGCGTTGCGGCGATGATCCGGACGTCGACGCGCGTCCACTTGTTGCCGCCGACGCGCTTCACCTCCATCCGCTCGATGGCGCGCAGCAGCTTCGCCTGCAGCGAGATGTCCAGGTCGCCGATCTCGTCGATGAGGAGCGTCCCCCCGTGCGCCTCTTCGAAGAGCCCGCGCCGGCTCGCGACGGCGCCGGTAAAGGCCCCGCGTTCGTGACCGAAGAGCTCCGCCTCGAGCAGCGTCGGCGACACGGTCGTGCAGTCGAAGACGACGAACGGCCCGTCTCGCCGGGGGCCTGCGTCGTGCAACGACTCGGCCACGACCTCCTTCCCCGTCCCCGTCTCGCCCTCGATGAGCACCGGCACGTCGCTCGCCGCCAGCTGCGCGAGCATGGGGTAGAGGCGGCGCATCTCCGGGCTGCCCCCGACCACGTGATGAAAGCGTGACTGCTCGGAGGCCTCGAGCACGTGCGTCGAAGGGTCGATGTCCACGCGCAGGACGGACCCGCCGACGCGCACGCGCTCGCCCCCGCGCAAGGAGACGTCGTACACGCGCAGGTCGTTCACGAACGTCCCGTTGCTCGACTCGAGATCGACGAGGCGCACCCCCACGCTGTCGGCCTCGAGAGCCGCGTGACGTCGGGAGACCGCCCGATCGGTGAGGCACACGCCGCAGACGGGGCTCTGCCCGAGCAGGACGCGTTGGGTGACGACGTCGTCGATGACGAACCGCTTGCCCTCGTCCGGCCCCGAGACGACCGTGACGACGCAGCCGCGCGCCAGGACCGGCGGCACCGCCGCGCGAAGAATGGGCGTCGGCTGGAAGTCGCGGTTCGTCATGCGTCGCTCACTGGCAAGAGTGATACCCCGGGGGCAGCGTCGCCGAGAGGCACTGCTTGGCGCCCGAGCAGTCGCCTTGCACCCCCGGCGAGCAGAGGACGGCGCCGGCGCAGGTCGCCTCGCACTGCGAGCCGTTGGTCGTCCCGATGTTGAAGCAGCAGACCTGTCCGTTGTTGCACTGGCTGGAGCTGTCGCACGCCAGGAAGAAACCCGTCGTCGCGCAGACCGTCGACTGCGTGCACGTGCCGCCGCCTCCGCCCTGGACGCAGCAGCCTTGCCCGGCGGCGATGTCACACGACGTCGACCCGCACTCGACGGTGCCGGGCCCTGCCTCCGCCGGCGGCGACGCTTCGACGTGGTCCGGGACGGCCTCCACGTCGCTCGTCGCTTCGATCGGGTTGCTCACGTCACTGGGCGCAACGAGCCCGTCGGTCGAACCGCCGTCGCAGTTGCGACAGACGCCTCCCTCCAGTCCTCCCCAGCCCGAGAAGAGCGAGCACGCTGCCAGCAAGACCGTCGTCGACGCGAGGGCTGCTTGGCGGAAGGTCACGACAGAATGCTAGCTGATGTTGGTCCCTGGGGCGGCGAGGGCATCCCCCCATTGCACCAGCACCACCTGCGTCGTCGGCCCGTAGTCGACGAGGGTCACCCGCCCGTCCGGCGTGCAGATCCGCACGAGCCCACCGAGGATGGCGGGCGTCGCGAGCCGGTACAGGTGGTGATCGGCGAACGGGTGGCCCGTGACCCGTAGCGTCGCGTCGTTGTCGCGTACCTCGATGTCCAGCTTCACCGAGCCGCGCCGCATCTGCCGGAGCGCAGCCGGCATGAGGCGAAGCAGGTAGCGAGGCGACGTGACCTGCACGAGCATGCGGAAGAACCAGTGCGTGCCGAGCGTCGCGCCCTTCTCCATCGCGTGGGAGAAGAGCGTGTCACTGCCGTTGCAGACGGCGCGGTGGCAAGCCTCGACCGCGTCGTGCATCACCATCTCCGGATACCAGCGCGAAGGGAGCGGATCGCGGATGGCTTCGCGCGTCGCGTCGGGCGCGCACGCGACGTAACGCTCGAAGACATGCTCGCCGTGCTCCTCCAGGATGTACCTCCGGAGGGTGAAGATCATGATGCCCTTCACTTCGCTGACCGTCTCCGGCTGCATCGCGAGCGTCCGGAGACGAGCGTAACTCACCCGTCGGCCGGTATGGGCGCTGCATCGGATCGGACTCCCAGATGCCGCAACCAGGGTCACAGGGAGCTGAGCCAAGAGTGGTGGAAACCACGAGCTGCCGCTGTCGCAGCATTCTGCTCGTCGAAGACGACGCGGAGATCAGGGAGAGCTTGAAGGATGCCCTCGAGTTGGAGGGCTACGAGATCGTGACCGCGGCGAACGGGCGAGACGCGCTCGACAGGCTGCCCACCATGCGGAAGCCCTGCCTGATCCTCCTCGACCTGATGATGCCCGTCATGAACGGCTGGGAGTTTGCGGAGGCTCTGCAGGCGGACGCGGACCTCGCGTCGATTCCCATCGTCGTCGTCACGGCCTTCGGCCAGGAGCTGCAGAGAAGCAGGATCGCGAGCCAGGACGTGATCCCGAAACCCGTGGACCTCGACCGCCTGTTTCGGTCGGTGAAGTGTTTCTGCGGTTGACGTCGAGTGGCGGCAGGGCCGCCGCGGAGAGCGAGATGGTCGGGCTCATACAGAAGATGTGGCTGGACTTCGTCGAGGAGAGAGCGGGCCGCGAAGGGGTCGCCGAGGTCATGCGTCGCGCTGGAATCCCGCCCGATCGCGTCTACCGCATCGGTGAGCCCTACTCCGATTCGGAGTGGCAGCGCCTCCTGCACGCCACGTGCGACGTCCTTCATTGCACCCAGGACGAAGCCCTGGAAGCGTACGCAGGGGTCTTCGGACGCGACGCGCTGTCGCGTTACCCGAAGTGGTTCGAGATGTCGGCCAACTCGCGCGAGTTCCTCGAGCGCCAGGTCACGATCCACAACGTCTTCGCCAGCGGCGTCCGCGATCCGGAAGCGCGCAAGGCGGTCGTCGACAAGTTTCGCATCGAGAAGCGGGCCGGCGAGATCGTCACGCACTATCGATCGCCGAACCGCTTGTGCGGCCTCTACAAGTCGCTCGCGCGGTGGATGTTCGAGCATTACGGCGACGAGGCGACGATCGAGGAGCCGAAGTGCATGCTGCGCGGCGACGACGAGTGCGAGCTCCACGTCGTCTGGACGAAGTTGAGGGCGGCATGAAGCCGGGCCACAGGAGCGACTACTGGAGTGCGAGCGAGGAGGCGCTGCGCGTCGCGCTCGACGACATCGCGAACCAGCTCGCCGTGGCGGTCGACGGTCGCTTCGATTTCACGATCAAGGCCGCGTTGCCCGACGAGTCGCTCGACAAGCTCGCGATGCTCATCAACTTCGTCGTCGAGGCGGCCCGGCGCGCCCTCGGTGATCTCCAGGAAAGGAATGCGCGACTCGCCGAGCTCGATCGTCTGAAGTCCGCGCTGCTCGCGAACGTCAGCCACGAGCTGCGAACCCCTCTCGCGCTGATTCTCGGGCCGACGGAGAAGTGGCTGACGTCCGGTCTCGTCGCCGACGAGCAGCGACGGGACCTCGAGGTCGTCATGCGAAACGCGCGCGGGCTGCTGAAGACCGTGAACGACCTGCTCGACGTGTCGAAGCTCGAAGCGGGGCGCATGACGCCGCGGTTCGCGCGTGTGGACCTGGCGGAGCTCGTGCGCGGCACGTGCGCGCTCTTCGAAGGCCTCGCGATCGAGCGAGGCGTTGCGTTCGACACGTCGACACCGGACGAGCTGCCCGCCGAGGTGGACTCCGACATGATTCAGCGCGTCCTGCTGAACCTGCTGTCGAACGCCTTCAAGTTCGGCCTCGGCGGACGAATCTCGTGCGTCGTCGAGTCGAGCGAGGACGTGGCCACGTTGCGCATCCAGGACAACGGTCCCGGGATCCCGAGTGCGATGCGCGAGAAGATCTTCGAACGGTTCATCCAGGTGGAGGGAGAGGCGACGCGCAAGGCGGGCGGCACCGGGCTGGGGCTCGCGATTGCCAAGGAGTTCGTCGAGCTTCACCACGGCACGATCGAGGCGAGGGACGCGCCGGGAGGGGGAGCGCTCTTCATCGTGAGGTTGCCCCTCGAGGCACCCGTGGGAACCGAGGTTCTCGACGAGACGAGCAGGCCGCTCTCCGAGCGAGTCGCCGCGAACCACGGTGTAGCGACGATCGACGAGCTGAGACCACCGGTCCTGGAGGTCGAGGCGGCGCAGCCGCACGGCGCCGATGGCGCGATGGTCCTCGTCGTCGAGGACAACCCCGAGGCGAACCGGTTCATCGCCAGCACGCTGTCGGACGAGTACCGCGTCGTGAGGGCGAGCAACGGTCGCGAGGCGCTGGCGAAGCTGGCCAGCCAGAAGCCGGACCTCGTGTTGACCGACGTCATGATGCCGGAGATGAGCGGCGACGAGCTGGTGCGCGAGATCCGAAAGGACCCGGCCCTCGACGCGACGCCGATCGTGGTGTTGACGGCGAAGGCCGACGACGAGCTCCGCGTCAGGTTGCTCGAGATGGGCGCGCAGGATTACGTGATGAAACCGTTCTCGCGTGCGGAGCTCAGGGCGCGCGTGCGCAACCTGGTCTCGGCGAAACGCGCTGGAGACCTCCTCCGCAAGGAGCTCGACAGCTCCAAGAACGACCTCGAGGATCTGGTGCGCGAGGTGAGCCTGCGGCGGCACGAGCTCGAGAAGACCCTCGACGAGACGCGCCGCGCGCGCGACGAGATCCAGCGGCTTCTCCATCTGCGCGACGAGTTCATCTCGGTAGCGGGTCACGAGCTCAAGACGCCGCTCACGCCGATGAGCATCCAGACGCAGCTGCTCGTGCGAACGATGAGGACGTCCCCCGAGGTCGTGAAGACGGAGAGGATCCGGCCATACCTCGAGATGTGCAATCGCCAGATCGCGACGATGGTTCGCCTCATCGAGACGCTCCTCGACGTGTCGCGCCTGCGGCTCGGTACGTTCACGCTGAAGGCGGAGCCCGGCGTGGATCTCGGCGAGGTGACGCGCGAGGTGGTCTCCCGCCTCCGGCCGCAGTGGGAGGCGGCGGGCATGCCCGTCGTGCTGTCCATCGACGCTCCCGCGCCACGCGGCCCCTGGGATCGCGTGAGACTCGAGCAAGTCGTCAGCAACCTCTTGTCGAATGCCATCAAGTTCGGCGGCGGGCATCCCATCGAGGTCGCGGTCTCGCGCGACGCGCGCAGGGCGAGGCTCCTGGTCAGCGATCATGGCATCGGCATCTCCGTCGAGGACCAGGAGAGGATCTTCAATCGTTTCGAGCGTGCCTCGTCGATCAAGAGCTTCGGCGGCCTGGGTCTCGGGCTCTACATCACGCGGCAGATCGTGACGGCACACGGGGGGACCATCCACGTGGAGAGCCAGCCCGGCGCCGGAGCGACCTTCATCGTCGAGCTCCCCCTCGAGGGCGCGTGAGGAGCATTCGCTCGAGGTGCGCCGCAAGCACACACCTACCTCGGTTCGCCCTCCCGCGTGAAAACTTGAACCGCGCAGGTTCGCTTGATGCTCCGGGCGCGCGGGGGTTGCATGCCGCCCCGCGATGGACGTGATCCGCTGCTCGTGTGGTGCTGCGCATTCGAGGAGCGACTTCGCTCCCATCGGACGACAGAACGGCGCTCGTGGGGAGTTCGCCGACCTGGCCAACTGCCCCACGTGCGGCTCGACGATCTGCGTGCCGCCTCCCGAGAGCAGATGCGAACAAGTTTCGATGGTGTCGCGCGACGGTCTTGCTCGGGCGCCATGATGGGAGCGTATGCAGCCCATCACGTTGCTCGTGCCCGATTCTCTCCATCTGGGTGACGAGGAGCTCCTCGATCTGCATCGGTCGGTGCTCGATCGGAGCGGCCTGTCACTGGCTCCGGTGCGTGTCGCTTCCGCGGACCTGCTCCCGGAGATCCTGTCGCCGGATGCGGTCGCGTGGGCGCCGCCTTGGATCGCCTTCTTGCTCGGCAGCTTGAGCCTCGCGACGCCCCTCCTGAGCGCGCTGCGGGTGGGTGATCACGATTCGCGAAGCTCCATCCTGGTCGCGCGAGCCGGCATCGACGGTCTGCCCGGTCTCGCGGGGAGCCACATGGGCTGGGTGTCGCGACGCAGCGTCACCGGGTTCCTCCTGCCAAGGCTCTACCTCGAGTCGTTCGGCGTCGACGTGGATACCCTGTTCGCGACGCAACAGTTCTGCGGCAGCCACGAAGGCGCCGCAGAAGCGCTCGCGAACGGCAGCGTCGATGCCATCGCGACCGACTCGCGCCGGCTCGGTGGGATCCTCGAGCGAACGCGCGCCCGCGTGCTGGCCTCGATAGGTCCGCTGCCCTCCGATCTGCTGGTCGCCGGATGTGCGGTGCCGACGGCCGTTCGAGAGGGGCTGACTCGCAGCATGCACGGCCTATGGGTCGCGGGGACCACGTTCGCGCGTGCGCGCGCCGGTCACCTCGACGTCTTCGATGTTCTGGGACGCGGTGCTCGGCGAGAATCGCCGGACGGGGACCTCGCGAGCCTCGCCAACCCGAGCTGACGCCTCAGCGGCCCGGCGGCCCGAGGCGCCGGTGAAGGATGGCCATGGAGCTGGCGGCGGCGCGGAGGATCCAGTCCACCGGGCCCGGGCTCTGCTGGGCGGCGTCGAGCGGGACGTCGTACGTGAGGACGCCGGCGCTCGCGTCGCGTTCCACTGCGCCGACCTCGGTCATGATCGCGCGCATCGGCTCGTTGTCGGCGAGGACGTCGGCGCGGAAGGTGTGGATGCCGCGCTCGCGCGCTGCCTCCGCCAGCTTCCTCGCGAGCAGTCGCCCGAGGCCCTGGCGCTGGTAGTCGTCGACGACCGTCACGGCGGCCTCGGCGACGGTCGGCTCGTCCCGGAGGCGGACGAACCGTGCGACCCCGAGGCCCGTCGCGCCGTCGGGCTCGGGTCCGTCGGTCGTCGCTACGATGGCGACGTGGTCGCGCCCGTCCACGTCCGTGAGGTAGTGGAGCGACGCTTCGGTGAGCTGGGGAACGCCGCCGAAGAACCGACGGTAACGCGACTCGGGCGACAGGCGGTCGAATGCGCGCCGGAGCTCCTGGGCATCCGACGGCCGGATGTGTCGAACGACGACGTGCGTGCCGTCGCGCAGCGTGCGTCTCTCGTGCAGATCCGGCCCAGTTCTCACGGCGAGGGCTACAGCGTCAACGTCCCGCGGGCGATTTCCACGACGTGCCCGCTCACGTAGACGCGCTTCTCGGCGTCCACGTGCAAGCCGAGGATCGACGGGCGCTTCACCGCGTCGC
>Ga0335069_10008086_pt1 | contig 15091 bp, 8 predicted proteins | sample Lox_Sample_11_FD_206714 | JGI IMG/M metagenome (GOLD analysis project Ga0335069, IMG submission 206714) | Soil microbial communities from Loxahatchee National Wildlife Refuge, Florida, United States - Lox_Sample_1.1 | ecosystem: Environmental > Terrestrial > Soil > Wetlands | place: USA: Florida... | reverse complement strand
AGTGTACGCGCTGCTGCTGCTCCTGCAGTTGTCGGCGCTGTTCTACACGCAGAGCCGCGGTCCGCAGGTCGGCCTGGGCATCGGGCTGGCGGTGTTCGCGGTGATCCTCGCCCTGCGTTATCGCCGGCGGCGGTGGCTGTGGGGAACGGTCGGGCTGACGATCGCGGCGACGGCGGGCCTCCTCCTCCTCAACCTGGCGCACGGGCCGCTGCAACGCCTGCGCGCGCTCCCCTACGTCGGCGACCTCGGTCGGGTGTTCGACGTCGACAGCGGCACGGGCAAGGTGCGCGCCTTGATCTGGGAAGGCACGCTGCATCTGGTCGCCGCGAATCCGTGGCGCGCCGTGTTCGGCTACGGACCCGACACCATGCCGTTGGCGTACGAGCCGTTCTATCCCCCGGCGCTCGCTCACGTCGAAAGCAGCGACGTCACGCCGGACCGCGCCCACAACGACCTGCTCGATGCATTGATTGCGACCGGGATCATCGGGGCGGCGGCATCGCTCGCGTTCTTCGTAGCCCTGTTCCGCCGTCTGCTGGAGTGGTTGGACGTTATCGGCAACCGACATCGCCGCGAGTGGTTCTTCGCAGCACTCGGGCTCGGCGCCACGGTCGGCGGCAGTGTTCCCATCTTCGTGGATGGGAGCCTGCGCTTCTCGGCCATCGGCCTCGCCGCCGGTCTCGTGGCGGCTCTCGTCATCTATCTGATCGCCGGCGTCGCCATCCACCTCCGCCGCACGGAGACCGCGCCGCGCGCCGACCGCTTGCTGCTCGGCGCGTTACTGGCCGCCGTCGTGGCCCACTTCGTCGAGATCCACCTCGGTATCGCTGTCGCCTCGACTCGCTTGTACTGTCTCGCCTATGCAGCGCTCGCCACGGTGGAGGGCACGCAGCGGCGTGTAGCCTCCGAGCCCGTGCCGCCGGCGCACGGCGATGTGCTCGGCGGCCTGGTCGGGTTGATGTTGATCACCCTCACGTTCGAGTTTTGGCAGCCGCCCAGCGATCCGAGTACCTTCGTGCTGATCAGTGCGGGGCTATGGTTCAGCGCCGCCGCACTCGTGGTCACGACGCCAGCGACCGTCCCGATCGACCGGCCGCTGCGGCGTTTCGCAACGTTCAGCCTGACGCCGTGGCTGCTCTTTGTCGTCGTGTACGCCGGCTGGCCGGCGCGCGACGCGCCGCTGACCCAACCGATCGCCGACAGCGCCTCGCTCTACTACGGCTTTGTCTTCCTTGCCGTTGGCATCGGCGGCCTCCTCGCGACGCGGGTCGAACCCTGGCGAGAGCCGGCCGGCGAGTCGCCGGCGCGGCTCAGGCCGATGCTGCTGGGCGTCATCCTTCTTGCCGCGGCGCTGTGGCTCGTACACACCAACCTCGCCGCCGTGCGCGCCGATCGACTCGTGGCGCGTGGCTCGAGTGCCGAGAGCCACGCGCAGTGGGACGCGGCGGCAGCGCTGTACGAGGCAGCCTTGGACCTACAACCGACCGAGGCGAGCTACGCGATCCGCCTTGGCCGTGTGCGTGCCGAGCAAGCGCGCGCCACGCTCCCCGAGGCACGCCAGGAGCGCGAGATCTACCTCGGCCAGGGCTTGGCAACGCTGCAGCAGGCGCGGCGCCGGAACCCGCTCGACCCGCAACCGCTGCGAGAGCTGGCACGATTGCAACGTTTGTGGGCCGGCGCCAGTGACGATGTCGCGTCACGCGCCGAGCATTTCCGGCACGCCGACAGGCTCTACGGGCAGGCCGTGGAACAGAGCCCGCAACACGCCGCGCTGTGGAACGAGTGGGCCACGCTTGACCTCGACCGCGAGCAGCCCACGGCGGCGCTGGCGAAGCTGGCTCGGTCGATCGCAGTCGATCCCGACAACGTGCTCGCGTACTGCGTGCGCGGCGACATGTCGATGCAAGCGGACAGGGTGGAAGACGCCTTGGCCGACTACGCGCACGCGGCGCGCCTCAGCCCGCGGCTGATCGATGCATGGAGCGGCCAGGCACTCGCGCTGGCCCGGTTGGGTCGCCGCAGCGAGGCGATTGCCGCCAACCGCGCAGCCCTGGCGCTCGCCCCAAACGATTTCATCACGCATCGCAACCTCGCGCTGTTGTACCGAGACACGGGCCAGCCGACACTCGCGCTGGCCGAGGCCCGCGCCGCGCTCGCCGTTGCGCCCGCAGACGGCCGCGCGGCCCTTGAACAGTTCATCGACGCGTTGCACCCGGAGGCAGCGGCGAGCGACTGAGGTTCATTTGCGGGGTGGCGCTGCGATGCCTTCCGCCAGGTACCGTTGGACCTCGTTGGCAACCACGGCATGTCCTGCCGCGGAGAAGTGATACTTCCCGTACAAGCTCTGCCCACGCGCTGCGGCTGCCACGAACGCGGCTCGCACCGACAGGCATCGGACCGCACGGCTGCCACAATACGGCAGCAGGAAACGCTCGCCCCAACTCGGAGTGTTCGGATCGGCTTGCAGCTCGCCCCGCTCAGGCAAGTAGACGAACAGGGGTATCGCGTTCGCCCCCTTGGTGGTGCGAACCATCTCGTCCAGGATGGCCAAGGTCAATTCGTCCATCCGGCGCTTCAGGCGACCCGAGCGCCACTCGAACGACTCGTAGAAGAGTCGGAAGACGTCGAGTGTATACAGCCGCCACGGTTCGGCGCGCATGACCGTCTCGGGTGCCGGTACCGGCGAGTCGCGCAGCTCCAGCTCGTTCCCGCGCAGCTCGAACCGCGGCTTCGCGTAGTCGCGAAACGCCAAGGTGTTGCGCACCATGTCGGTCATCAGGAAGCCGAGGAGCACGATGTCGGGATGATACTGCATCCCCGCTTCGCGCAGGGTGATGAGCATCTGATCGTGCCCGTATCCGTGCACCGCGAGATTGATTACCTCGGTATTGGGCAGCCGTTGCTCCAGCAGGTACGCATAGGTCTCCTCGTCCGATGCCTCCTCCCCGAAGCTGAACGAATCGCCGACCACGACGATGCGTTGGACTCCGGCCGGCTTCTCGGTGGCGTACTCTCGCTGGCCACGCACGCCGCGCGAGTTGCTGCTCACCGTTTCGCCTTGGCCGCCGCGCAGGTCCCTCAGGCCGGGCACCAGCGTCCATCCGCGCGTGGGGTGATAGGCGTCGAAACGGCGCGCGATCTCCATTCCCTTGCGGTGCCGCTCGACCCAATTGAGACGGAAGTAGACGTTGGATTCGCGAATGCCGCTTTTCAGGAACCATTCGGATCGCAGCATGAGACGCGATGCGCCTTCAACGAAGACCGCCACGCTCAGCGCGTAGAGCAGCAGTGCCGCGGGCCGCTGTCGCCGCTTAGCCATGCAGCGCGCGATCGACACGGGCGAGGCGGCGCGCCAGACGGCTCCATTGCGTCGTCGCGAGGCTACGCAGACCGCGCACCCATCGGTACGGGTAGTACAGAGGGACGAGCAGCGGATGCGGCACCCCGTAGCGTCCCCGCATGTATGCCGACGACGGGAAGAGAAGGATCCATGCAAAGCGCAGCCGCTGTGTCCACCCCTCCATCTCGGACAGATCGGTCCACAAGCGCCGCGCAACGCTGAGCTCGGACCGCGGCAGGCGGCTGAAGATCCGGACCTCCTCGGCCGACGGCCGCAGCGCCCGCAGTCGTTCCAGAACGCCGGCCGGCACCGGCGCACTCCACTCGCTCGCCAGTCGCGGCAGCACCGTCTGCAGCGCCAGCACCAGGTAACAGGCCTGCGCGCGCTGCAGGAGCAGCTCCCAATCCATCCCCGCCCCCTCGGATGCCACGGTCTGCGCGACGTCCGCGAGCCACAACAACTCGTCGCCGCCGTGATGCAAGCAGAGATGGCCGCACAGGTGCAGCACCGTGGCCTCGGGACCGAGCCGCTGCGCCGGCGTGTTGCCGATGTGCAGCGGTCGAGCGCTGTCCCAGAACCATCGCAGCATCAGGCGGTGCTGATGCCATGCGGAGCTGAACAGGGTCCAATGGATGTCCACCGCGAACTCCAGCGGCCCCGGCTGCCGCACCATCACCTCGTTGTCGTACGTCGCCGTCACCCCGTCGCGCAGCTCGAGCTCCGGCGGAGCGTAGCCGAGCTGCCCAAGCGCCTGGATGGCAGCGGGCAGATCTTCTCTGTGGATCAGCACGTCGACGTCGAGCATTGGCCGCAACACGATGTGACGATACACGGTCTCCGCCAAGGCGACGCCTTTCAGGACAATGACGGGCACGTTCGCGTGGTTCAGGGCCTGCACCGCGGCGCCGGCTTGGCGGCGGACCATGAGTGCGCGCGCCGCGTTGGCGTGGTACGTCTCACGCAGTCGGCCCTCCATCACCGCCGGGACGACGCCGCGATCGCGGACGGCGTGATAGACCAACGGCCCGAGCCGCTGTGCCAGCGCGGTGTTCAGCACGACGTCCCACTCGTGCGCGACGCGGGCGGCCGCGTCACCCAAACGATCCCAGGCAGTCGCCTGATACTGCCCGATCAGGCAGATCCGGAGGAACTCAAGGACGCGCGCATCCCGCGCGGCAACGTCTGCTTGACTCGTCACGTCGTCGGCCATCGTTCCCGGGTCCTCATAGACCATCGCGCAGCGATTCGCGACGCCGTGCGGTCACGACGGCTCGAGGACGGCGTCGAACACGTGTTCGAGCTCACGCGTCAGCCGCCGTGCATCGAAGCGGACCGCCACCTCGGCGCGTGCCGTCTCGCCGAGGCGACGCGCCAGCGCCGGATCGGCAAGCACCCGGCGCAGCGCCGCGGCCAGTGCGCCACGGTCGCCCGGCGGCACCAAGACGCCGGTCTTGTCGTGCACGATGATCTCGGGCACGGCGCCGCTGGCGTACGCCACCACCGGCAAACCCGCCGCGCCGGCTTCGATGAGGATGCGGCCGAACGGCTCGCGATCGCTGGCGTGCACCAGCACATCGAGCGCCGCCAGGACCGCCGGCACGTCGTCCTGATGGCCGGCAAACACAACGCGGCCGGTCAAGCCGCGATCGCGGACCCGCGCCCGCAGCTCGCGCTCGTAGGCCGGCGCGTCACCGAAGATGTCACCGCCGACGACGGCGACGTGCAGGTCTGGGACGTCGCCCGCGAGCATCTCGGCAACGGCGATGACGTCGCGCTGCCCCTTCCACGGCTGCAACCGCGCCACCTGCCCAACCAACGGCGCCGCCGGCGGGATGCCCCACTGCGCCCGCAGCCGCGCCGCCTCGGGAGTGCGATTGATCCGGAATGTCTCGCTACGCACGCCGTTGTGAATGACGCGCACCTTGCCGACGCAGGGCAGCGGCGCGGCGACCGCCGCGGAGACCGCCACCGCAACGTCGGCAGCGCGGCACATGCCGCGGACGTACACCCCGGGTTCGAGGATGTCGTGCACGTGCCACACCAATCGCCGCCGCGTCAGCCGCGCCGCGAGGCCGCCGTACACGCTCGCCCGCACGGTGTTGACGTGCACCAACTCGACGCCACTCTCCCGGATGATCCGCATCAACGCCGCCACCGCGCGCGCCAGATGCCACGGAGCGCCAGGCGCGGCGCGCAGCCGCGGCAGCGGCAGGTGGTGAACCCGAATGCCGAGCCCGCTTGCGGCATCAGCCAACGCGCCGGCCGGACTCGCCAGCTGCGGCGCAAAGCGGGTGCGATCGAGAGCGGCGAACAGCGTGAGCAGCGCATGCTCGGCACCGCCCGGGGCGGTCGCGTGATCGACGAAGAGAATCCGCCGCGCGGTCATGGGCTCAGGTCAGCAACTGCGCCAGCCGCTGCGCCGCGCGCGTCGCCGTGAAAGCGCCAGCCCGGGCACGACCGCGTTCGATCTGCGCAGCGACGGCATTCGGTTGGCGAATCGCGCGCACCGCCGCCGCGATCAATCCGGCGAGATCGTCCGGCGCGCACCAGTCGACCGCGTCACCGGCCACTTCGTCGAGCGCCGGCACGTGCGTGGCCGCCACCGGCACACCAGCTGTGAACGCCGCCAGGACCGGCAGACCGAACCCCTCCGCGAGGCTCGCGGAGACCAGACAGCCGGCGCGCGCCAACAGCGCAGCGAGCGTGTCGTTGCTCACGAACCCCAGCCCGCGGATCCCTGGCGTGGCGTCCAGCGCCTGCGTGCCCTCGCCGGCGAGCACCAAGGCGACGCCGGGTGCGGCGCATGACCAGGCGCGCGCTAGCTCCGCGAGCCGCTTGTGCGGGCGGTGACTCGCCACCACGAGCGCGTAGGGCGGCACTACGCCCAAACGCGCCAGCGACACGTCGGCCGGATGCGGCGCCGGTGGCGCGACCGCCGAGACGATCGCCGTGCGGCCACGCAACGCCGGGAAGCTCGCCGCCAACTCCGTCGCCGTCGCCGTCGTCGCGCACACCACACACGATGCGCCGCGTATGGTCCAACGCATCGCGGCCTCCCAGAGCAGCCGCGATCGCCAGGAACGTGGGTGCTTGCGGCCGGTGAGATCAAAGACCGTGGCCAGGTTGCGCGAGGCGCCGTCGAGGGTGAGATACAGCGGCGACAGCGTTGCCGACACCTTCGTTGTCGCCACCACGCGGCGCGCCTCGCTGCGGCCACGCGGAGCACCGACGGCCGATCGCAATGCGACCGGGGCAAACCCGGCGGCCACCAGTGCCGCGGGTGGAGGGCTGCCACGGCGGTGTACCACCGCGCCGTCACCGCCCTGTCCCGCCCACGCCTCGAGCACCGGAATCCAGAAATCGCGCACGCCCGGATGTCGATCATCGAGCAGCCGGCCGTCGACGAGCAGCCGCGGAGCGCTCACGGCAAGCCCTTCGAGCCGGCCGCGCCTGCCAGCGCCGCGAGCGCACACAGTAACAACGCAAACAGCAGCGGCGCTTCCGCCGCACCCACAGTGGGCAGAAGGAGCGCCGCGAGACCACACGCCGCGCCCGCCGCCCACAGGGTGGCGACCGCGGCAGCCGGACGCATCCCGCGCTGCACCAAGCGATGACTGATATGGCGCCGATCACCGCTCCACGGCGCCTGACCGGCACGCAGGCGGAGGATCGTCACCAGGACGGCATCGAGCCCGGGAACCGCGAGGACACAGAGGGGCGTCAGCACGGCGAGCGTCGGCACTTGCGCGACGCGGGTGTAGACGCCCATGACCGACAGCGCCGCCAGGACGAAGCCGATGCACATCGAGCCGGTGTCGCCGAGGAAGATGCGGGCGCGCGGCCAGTTGTAGGGCAGGAACCCGAGGCAGGCACCGGCGAGCGCGGCGGCGGCCCGCGCCACCATGGGCTCGGCCTCGCGCAGGTTGACCGCCGCGAGCGCGCCCGCGGCGATGGCTCCCAGCCCGGCGCAGAGCCCGTTCATGTTGTCGAGGAAATTGATCGCATTGGTGATGGCGACGATCCACAAGGCGGTGAGCAGCACGATCGGCAGCGGCGGCCAGTGCAGAAACAGATCGAGCCGCACGCCGAGGCCGGCGAGGCAGAGCCCCGCTGCAGTGGCAGCGCCGGCCTGCCAGAGGAACTTGCGGCGCGGCGACAAGCCGCGCACGTCGTCTAGCAGCCCGGCAACCAGCACGATCGCCGCGCCCACGCCGAGGGCGCCGAGGTGCGCCACCTCGACGGTACCGTACGTCGACGCCCCCGCGACGATGCTGATGGCCGTGCCCGCGGCGACGGCGAGCCCGCCGAGCAGCGGTGTCGCCGCGTCGTGTTGCTTGTAGCCACCCGGCTGATCGAGGACGCCGAAGCGTCGCGCGCCCCACGCCGCCAGCGGTGTGAGCAGGCTCGACACGATGCACCCGATTGCGGCGGCAGCGACCAGTGCGCTCACGTTTCGTGTCCCTCGACGCCGTTGCTCACGGCGCGGTTATCACACCGACGTGTGTCGCAGTCGAGAGCCGCGCTTCCGTCAACCGCCCTCTTCGATGTATGGAACGTGCGCTGCTCGAAAGGAAGGAGTCGTCATGCCCGAGGTTCGGACGTTCTGTCGCGTGTGCGAGCCGGCGTGCGGGCTAGTCGCCCGCGTCGAGGAAGATCGTCTGGTCAAACTCATGCCTGACCGCGAGCACCCGATCTCGCGCGGCTGGGCCTGCAACAAGGGGCTGGCCACCTTCGACATCCACCATGACCCCGACCGCGTGGCGTACCCGCTGCAACGCACGGCGCACGGCGGCTTCGAGCGCACCGGCTGGGATGACGCCATGGCCGGGATCGCGGCGCGATTGCGCGCCATTCGCGCCGCGCGCGGCGAGTGGGCCACCGCGGTCTACCTGGGCAACCCGCTGGCGTTCAACGCCCTCGCCAACGCCGGCATCTCGCCGTTCATCCAGGGGCTCGGCACGCGCCAGCTGTACAGCGCCGGCACGCAGGACTGCAGCAACAAGTTCGCCGCCAGCGAGCTGGTCTTCGGATCGAGCACCATCCATCCCCTGCCCGACTTCGATCACACCAACTATCTGCTCATCCTCGGGTCCAACCCCGGCGTCTCGCACATGAGCTTCATCTCCATCGCCGACCCGATCAACGTCCTGCGCGCGGCGCAGCGGCGCGGCGCCAAGATCCGCTTCGTCAACCCGCGGCGCATCGAGTCGGTGAAGTCGGGTGTCGGCGCGCTCATCCAGATTCGGCCCGACACCGACGTCTACTTCCTCGCCGCGCTGCTCCACGAATTGGATCGCATCGGAGCGTTCGACGAGCCACTCATGGCGACGCGCGGCACGCACGTCGAGGCACTACGGGCGTTCATCGCCGAGTATGCGCCGCAGCGGGTGGCGCCGGTGACCGGTGTGTCGGCGGCAGCCATACGCGAAGTGGCGCGTGACTGGGCCAGCGCCGACGGCGCCTCGGTGACGATGTCCACCGGCGTGAACATGGGGCGCCACGGTACGCTCTGCTACTGGCTGGTGCACATGCTGTCGTTCGTCACCGGCAACCTCGACCGGCGCGGTGGCAACATCGAGTCGGTGGGTTACTACCCGAGCGCGCCGCGTGCCGGGCGCATCGACCCGGCGCGCACCTTCTTCGATGGCCGTTTCGGACGCGTGCGTCACGTGCGCGGCTCGTTGCCGGGCAACTTGCTCGCCGATGAGATTCTCACGCCAGGCGCCGGGCAAGTGCGCGCGCTCTTCGTCGTCGCCGGCAACCCGCTGCTGTCGATGGCCGACGAGACACGCTTGCGCGCCGCCTTGGAGTCGCTCGAGCTGCTGGTGTGCGTCGACCTGTATCGCACCGCGACCGCGGAGCTGGCCGACTTCGTCTTGCCGGCCACGGACCAATTCGAGCGCGCCGATCTAACCTACGCCGGCTTGGGCCTGCAACACCGGCCGCACGTGCAATACACCGACGCCGTCGTGCCGCCGCGCGACGAGCGCCGTGAGGAATGGTGGATCTTCGCGCGCTTGTGTCGGGAGCTGGGGTTCGCGGGGCCGCTCGACGAGGGACCGGCACCGCATGTGTTCGCGCGCCTCGAGCGGATGCTGGAGAAGGGGGGGCTGTCGCTCGAGCAGGTAAAGGCGGCAGCCGGCGGTGTCGAGCTGCCGCCGCTCGCGCCGGGACGATTCTACGCGGAGCAGCTGGCGACGCCGGACGCCCGCGTCGATTGCTGCCCGCCGCTGCTGAGCGACGCGCGGCAGCGCGCGGCGACCGACTTCGACGCCCTGACGACCGAGGCGGCCGGCCAGCTGCGGCTCATCACCAAGCGCGACCGGTTCATGCATAACTCCTGGTTCCACAACGTCGACAAGCTGAAGCACGACGAGCGGGCGCGGAACTATCTGTTCATGCATCCCGATGATGTCGCACGCCTGTGCCTCCGAGAGGGCGAGATGGTGCGGGTGCGATCGCTCACCGGCGTGGTCGAGCTTCCCGTGAAGGCCGATCCGGATCTCATGCCCGGCGTCGTCGCCGCCACCCACGGCTGGGGGCACACGCACGCCGCCGGGATGCGGATCGCCTGCGAGCGCCCGGGCGTGAACGTCAACCGCCTCCTCGCCAGCGGGCCCGGCAGCTTCGAGCCGCTCAGCAACATGGCGCACATGACGGGCGTACCGGTGGAAGTGGAGGCGGTGTAGGGCGCGCAGCGCGGTCGCAGTTCGGCGCGACCTCGAAGAGTGACGGGGCCGTCCCAGCTCCGCAGCAGCGGCGGGACACCGCTGCTCCTCTTCGCCTCGGCGACGGCAGCGGCTGGTGCCCCCTGAGACAATTTACCGCAGCGCAGTAGGGGTACTCACGGATTGCCGGACCCCGCCCGCTATGGAATCGTATGACGTTGACGCTGGCAGCAGCGACGCCGTCGAGTGCCGCAATTTTTGTACGCGTCAAGGAGTACGGTCATGACTCGAGCGTCTGGCGATGCCCGTCGCGGTTGTTCTGGAACGGTGCTCATCTCTGGCTGCGGTTGGCGTATCGCCGTGCTGCTGCTCACGCTGGTCGCGGTGCAGGGATGCGGCGACAGCGACCACCACACCACCGCGACATCGACGGCGGGCTCGACGAGTTGGGTCCACCACTGGAACCAGATTGCCATCAACGCCAGTGGGCTGGACCACACGCCAGTGCAGCCGGGCGAGAATCGCGTGTTCGGCGAGCAGTTCGGACCGACCCGCGCCAGCCGGGCGATGGCGATCGTGCACATCGCGATCTTCGATGCGGTGAACGCCATCGCCGGCGGGTATCACGGCTATACCAGCCTCGGCGCCGCGCCGCGCGGCACGTCGATGAAGGCGGCGATCGCGCAGGCGGCGCACGATACGTTGGCGGCGCTGTTTCCGTCGCAGACACCGAGCTTCGATGCGCAACTCGCCGCCGACCTGGCAACGGTGACGAACGGGAAGGCCAAGTCGGACGGCATCGATCTGGGCAAGCGCGCGGCCGCCGCCATTCTCGCATTGCGCGCGAACGACGGCTCGAATCGGCCCGAGCCCAACATCGGCATCGATTTCGTCACCAGCGATGCGCCGGGCAAGTGGCGGGAGGATCCGATCAGCATGAAGACCGTCGCGCTCGGTGCGTACTGGAGCGAGGTGACGCCGTTCGTCATGCAGTCGGCGACGCAATTCCGCGTACCGGCACCGCCGGCCCTCGACAGCGTCGAGTATGCGACGGCCTTCGATGAAGTGAAGGCGATCGGCGGCGACGGCATCGTCACTCCGACGACACGGAGCGACTTCGAAACCATGGTCGGCACCTTCTGGGCGTACGATGGCACGCCGAGCCTCTGTGCCCCGCCGCGGCTGTACAATCAGATCACGGCCACCATCGCCAACCTGCAGGGTCTCGACATCGTGGAGCTGGCGCGACTGCTGGCGCTCGTCAACGTCGCCATGGCCGACGCCGGTATCGCGATTTGGGAATCGAAGTACTACTACCAGCTCTGGCGTCCGGTCACCGGCATCCGGGAATCCGATCCGGGCACGGGTCCAACGGGCCTGGGCGACGGCAACGATGGCACCGCGGGCGACCCAAGGTACACACCGCTCGGTGCGCCGGCGAGCAATCTGAACGGTCCCAACTTCACGCCGCCGTTCCCGTCGTACCCGTCGGGCCATGCCGGCTTTGGCGGGGCGCTCTTCCAAACCTTGCGCCGCTTCTTCAAGCGGGACGACATCACCTTCACCTTCGTGTCGGATGAGTTCAACGGCGTGACCCGCGACAACGAGGGCAATCTGCGGCCGTACATCCCGCGAACCTTCTCGTCGTTCTCCGAAGCCGAGGAAGAAAACGGCCAGAGCCGGATCTATCTCGGCATCCACTGGGCCTTCGACAAGCAACAGGGCATCGCGCAGGGACGCCAGGTCGGCGATTACGTGTTCGATCATGCATTCCAACCGCTGTCGTAGACCTGATATCGTTCCGACGGAGAATGCCTAGGCGATCACTTCAGACGGCCTGCCTCTGCCTCGCCCTTGGCGCACTGTTGGCCGGTTGCGGCGACGACGACGAAGGCTTGGCGATACGTCCCAGCACGGTGGCGTATCCACACGACGGCGTATTGCGTCTCAACCAGGTGCAGGTGGTTGGTACGCACAACAGCTATCACGTCCAACCGCGCCCGGCGTTGCTGCAGGTCTACTTGAACCTCTTCGGCGATGCCGCCGACGCCTGGCAGTACACGCACCCCCCGCTCGATCAGCAGTTCGAGAGCGACGCCGTCCGTCAGATCGAGCTCGACGTGTGGGCCGATCCGCACGGGGGGTTGTTCGCCAACCGCATCGGGCTGAAGCTCATCCACCAACCCACCGCCTCCGGCATACCCCAGCTGAGCCAACCGGGGTTCAAGGTGCTGCACATTCAGGACATCGACTTCGAGAGCAACTGCGGGACCTTCGTCGAGTGCCTGGAGACCGTAAAATCGTGGTCCGACGCGCATCCAGGGCACATGCCGATCATGATCCTGGTGGAGGCCAAGGACGATCCGCTGCCGTTCGGCATCGCCGGCGCCGCGGTGCCAATTCCGATCGACTCACAGCAATTCGACGCCCTCGATGCGGAGATCCGCTCCGTGTTCCCCGCGGACAAGATCATCACGCCGGACGAGGTGCGGGGCACGCACGCAACGCTCGAGCACGCCGTCTTGACCGATGGGTGGCCGACGCTGGGCCGGACCCGCGGCCGCGTGTTGTTCACGCTCGACAATGCCGGCAAGCGCGACCTCTACATCGCCGGCCATCCGTCACTGACGGGACGCGTTCTGTTCACCAACGCCGAGCCCGGCGACCCCGACGCGGCCTTTGTCGAAGACAACGACGCCGTGGGGGACCACGACCGGATCCAGCACCTCGTCGCTACCGGGTATGTCGTCCGCACGCGCACCGACTCGGATACAGTTGAAGCGCGCGCCAACGACACGACGGCGCGCGACGCCGCGCTGAGCAGCGGGGCACAGTGGATCAGCACGGACTACCCTGTGCCAGACCCGCAAGTCGGAACCGACTATCGCGTCACCATTCCCGGAGGCATGCCAGCGCGCTGCAACCCCATCAATGCTCCGAGCAGTTGTCTGCCGCTGGACATCGAGAACCCGGCGCATCTGCGATCGCGGTGACCGCCTCGGCGCAACCAACTACGAGTGCGCCGCGCGGGTGGGCCATCGCCGGCACCGGGTGTCATCGGCTGCGGCTGGTGCGCGAGGTCGGCGTGGCCTGTCGTGGATCCTCGGGCCACGCATGCTTGGGGTAGCGACCGCGCAGGACTTTGCGAACCTCCGGATACGTGCGCTGCCAGAAGCTTTCCAGGTCGTCGGTGATTTGCACCGGCCGCTGATTGGGCGCCAGCAGCTGCAGGACGAGCGCGACGCGGCCGCCGGCGAGACGCGGCGTGGCAGCGAGGCCGAAGACTTCTTGAATCCGCGCCGCAACCGCTGGTGACTTGTCGGGCTCGTAGTTGATCCGCACCTGCCGGCCCGAGGGCAGGCGGTACTGCTCGGGAGCCTCATGCTCGAGGGCACGACGCTGCGCCGCCGTGAGCCCGTGGCGCAGCGCCGCGCCGAGGTCGGCGTCGCGCAGCTCGGCGAAGCTGCAGAGGCCGCCGCAGAGCGACGCGATGGCGTCTGCCAGCAGATCGTCGACGTCCGCCGGCCAGCCGAGCTCCGGCATGCAGCGTTGCAGGAAGCGGAGGCGCTCGAGCAGCCCGCGTTCGGCGTCACCAATGCGGAAGGCACGGCTCGGGTCCTGTCGCGCCGCCTGTGCCAGCACGGTGCCGGCCTGCAGCCGATCGACGTCGAGCCGCACGCGCTCCTCGAGCACCAGGTCCTCGAAACACTCGCGCGTGCGCTCCACAACGCGCTCGCGTTGCGGGTCGAACACCAGCTCGGTCAGGTGCTGCCGCGCCGCCGGAAACATCTCCATGAGCCACTCGCGGCGCACGGCGCTGGCCAGGCGCACGCGCGCCTCGACCAGCGAACGCCGTGGGCCGGCGTCGACCTCGACGGCCACGTACAGCTCGGCATCGCGCACTACGCTCTGTTCCGAGAGCACGACGCCGGTCCCGCCGACCATCACCCCGCGGGACGAATCAGCGGCGCGCCGGCGCACGACACGATCCGGGAAGCCGGCCAGCGTGCAGCGCAGTAGCGTGTCGATGGCGGCATTGGCGGCGCCGGCGGCGGCGCCGCGGCGCCGCGTCAGCTGACGACGGGCGCGCTCGACGGCACGCGCGCTGCGCGCGTCGAGGCCGAGCGACTCGCAAGCATGACCATCGAAGTGACAGCGTTCGGCCTCCTCGAAGAGCTGCAGGCGCAGCAGCAAGTCGGACGGCCCAGCCGGCCAGCGACCGCCGGCGTCGCCCCCGAAGGCGCGGGTTTCGAGGCAGATGTCGCGTTCGGAGGCCAAGGCCGCCAGCAAGGCGCCTGCGGGCGCACACCCGCAACGTTCGGCTTCGACCAGGATGCGCGCCAGGCGCGGCGGCACCGACAGCTCGAGCATGCGGCGCCCGGTGTCGGTCAGCACACCGCTCACCGCGTCCACCGCACCGAGGAGGCGCAGGAGCCGCTCGGCGCGCTGGATGGCGGCGTCGCTGGGCGCATCGAGCCAGCGGAAGCGACGCACGTCGGGCAGCCCCCAGGCGCGCAGCTCCAGCACCGTGCCGCTGAGATCGAGGCGCAGTACCTCGGGCGTCTCCTGGGCGCGGCGATGGCCATGCTCGGGCTGCGGCCACAAGCGCCGGCAACGGCCCGGCGCGGTACGCCCGGCGCGTCCGGCGCGTTGGTCCGCCGCGGCGCGACTGATGGGCACGACGCGCAACGCGTTGAGACCGTGCTTGGCATCGAAGCGCGCCTCGCGCGCCAGCCCGGAGTCGATCACCGCGGTAACCCCGTCGATGGTGAGCGCGGTCTCCGCGACGTTGGTAGACAGCACCACCTTGCGCTGCGCGCCGCGCCGGATGGCGCGTTGTTGCGCATCGAGAGGCAGATCCCCGTGCAGCGGGATGACGGTGAGCTGCGCCGCGGCGGCGAGCGGCTCGATCGCCATAGCGACGCGGCGAATCTCGGCGGCCCCTGGCAAGAAGACGAGGACGTCGCCGCCGTCGTCGTCGATGCGCAGGACGCGTTGCAGGGCGGCGGCCACTCGTGCGGCGAGCGGCCGCTCGTCAGCCGCCGCATCGTATTCGATGCGCACCGGATGGGCGCGGCCTTCA
>Ga0335069_10008085_pt1 | contig 15091 bp, 17 predicted proteins | sample Lox_Sample_11_FD_206714 | JGI IMG/M metagenome (GOLD analysis project Ga0335069, IMG submission 206714) | Soil microbial communities from Loxahatchee National Wildlife Refuge, Florida, United States - Lox_Sample_1.1 | ecosystem: Environmental > Terrestrial > Soil > Wetlands | place: USA... | reverse complement strand
ACCATCGTACTGTTCGACACCGACAGCGGGCGCCCGCTCGCCTTCCTCGATGGACGGCGCATCACCGAGATGCGCACCGCGGCGGTCTCGGCAGCCGTGACGCGCCACCTCGCTGCGCGCGAGGCGCGGGTGCTGGCTCTGCTCGGCAGCGGCGTGCAGGCGCAGGCGCACCTGGAAGCGCTGCGCCACGTCTGCCGTTTCGAGGAGGTGCGGGTCTGGAGCCGCAACGCCGCGCACGCGCAGCAATTTGCCGCGCGCCACGGAGCGCGGGCGATGGAGCCGGAGGCGGCCGTACGCGGCGCCGACGTGATCGTCACGGCGACCAGCTCGAGGGAGCCGGTGTTGCGCGGCGCCTGGCTCAAGCCGGGCGCGCACATCAACGCAGTCGGCGCGTGCCTGCCCACCTGGCGCGAGCTCGACGATGAGGCCATGAGGCGCAGTGTGCTCCTCGTCGATTCACGCGAGGCCGCGCTGCGTGAATCCGGCGACGTGATCCTCTCGCAGGCGCCCATTTTCGCGGAGGCCGGCGAGGTGTTCGCCGGCACGCGCCGCGTCTCGCGCGAGGAGAACACGCTCTTCAAGTCGCTCGGCCTCGCGGTCGAGGATATCGCCACCGCGCGGCTCGTCTACGACGAGATCTGCGCGGCGGGCTCCTGAGGCCCCGGCAGCGCTTCAGGCCTGCTGCGGTCGGCGCGCGTCAGCTCTTGCCACGGATGCGCGCCGCCGCCTCGCGCAGTATCTGCGCCACGCGCTGCCTCTCCTCCGGGGAAGCCCCGTGGGCCTCCCGCAGTGCCTGTCGCAGCTCGCGGCGGGCGGCTCCGACTCCGTGGGCATCGGCGTCCTCCTCCTCATCGGGACCGCCGAAGATCTCACGCACCCGGCCCATCTTGCGTCCGATCCAACTCAGCTGGCCGAGCATCGCATCGGCAGCCTCGCGGTTCTCCTTCAGGTACCCCTGCCCGGCCGCGGTAATGCTGTAGAGCTTCTTGGCGCCTTCGCTCGCGACGCTCGCGTAGCCCACCTCCTCGAGCCAGGTGAGCGCCGGATAGACCATGCCGGGGCTCGGGCTGTAGAAGCCCCCGGAGCGCTCCTCGAGCGCCTTGATCAACTCGTAGCCGTGACTCGGCCGCTCGGCCAGCAGCGCCAGCAGCACCAGCTGCAGATCGCCCGAGGCGAGGCGCCGGCCGGCAACGAATGCCCTTCCTCCGCGTCCGCCTCCGAAACCGCTCCCGAAGCCACCGCCAAAGCCCCCGAAACCGCCGAAACGCCGTCCGTAGTGACGCCCCATGAGCCAGCTGGCCCCGGCGCCGGGGTGGAAGCAATGTCCGCGCATGTGCCCAAATCCTTCTTCAGTCTCTCAGGAGATATATTTTAAGATATATTTTCCGACGGTCAACAGGACCCGCCACTGTCCCGCCCGCACCCCCCCTCGAACTGGGCTGAGCGCGTACCATTTACTGTTCAATGCAGCAGATACGTGTCCGCGGTGCACGCACCCACAATCTCAAGAACCTCAGCCTCGATCTGCCGCGTGAGCGGCTGATCGTCGTCACCGGTCTTTCGGGCTCCGGTAAGTCCTCGCTCACCTTCGACACGCTCTACGCCGAGGGGCAGCGCCGCTATGTCGAGTCCCTCTCGGTGTACGCGCGGCAGTTCCTCTCCAGCATGGACAAGCCCGACGTCGACAGTATCGAGGGCCTCTCCCCGGCCATCGCGATCGAGCAGAAGGCGAGCTCGCATAACCCCCGCTCGACGGTCGGCACGGTCACCGAGATCTACGATTACCTGCGCCTGCTCTATGCGCGTGCCGGTATTCCCCGCTGTCCGGACCACGGCATCGAGCTCACGGCGCAGACGGTGAGCCAGATGGTGGACCAGGTGCTCGCGCTACCGGAAGGCAGCGCGGTCGCGCTGCTCGCTCCGGTGGTGAGCGAGCGCAAGGGCGAGCACAGCCAGGTGCTCGAGGATCTCACCGCACAGGGATTCGTGCGCGTGCGCATCGATGGCCGACTGCACGAGGTGGAGTCGCTCCCCGAGCTCGACGGCAGGAAGAAACACACTCTGGAGGCAGTGGTCGATCGGCTGCGCGTGCGGCCCGACAGCGCGCAGCGTCTCGCGGAGTCGTTCGAGACTGCATTGCGGCTCTCGGGCGGCCTCGCGCGGCTCAGCTTTCTCGATGAGCCGGCCCGTGAGGAGCTCGTATTCTCGAGCCGCCACGCGTGCCCCGTCTGCGGCTACAGTGTGCCGCCGCTGACGCCGGCGCTGTTCTCCTTCAACAATCCCGCCGGTGCCTGCCCGAGCTGCGATGGACTCGGCGTGCAGGAGTTCTTCGATCCACAGCGTGTCGTTCTGCACCCGCATCTGTCACTGGCGGGCGGCGCCGTGCGCGGCTGGGATCGGCGCAACGAGCATTATTTTCAGATGATCCAGTCGCTCGCGCGCCATTATTCCTTCGACATCGAGACCCCGTGGGTCGAGCTGCCGGAGCACGTGCGGCACGTGCTGCTCCAGGGCAGCGGGCAGGAAGTGATCGAGTTCAGCTATCGCGAGTCCGCGAGCCGCACCGCGCGCAAACGACATCCGTTCGAAGGCATCCTCCCGAACCTCACGCGCCGCTACCGTGAGACCGAGTCGCCGATGGTGCGCGAGGAGCTCACCCGCTACCTCGGCGTACGACCCTGTCCCGAGTGCCAGGGCACGCGGCTCAACCGCGCTGCGCGCTTCGTGTTCGTCGCCGATCGAACGCTCCCGCAGGTCACGCACCTGACCGTCGGTCGCGCCCTCGAGTTCTTCAGCGAGCTGAGTCTCGGTGGCTGGCGGGGTGAGGTGGCGATGAAGATCGTCAAGGGCGTCATCGAACGGCTGCGCTTCCTCAGCGATGTCGGTCTCGACTATCTGACGCTCGATCGCAGCGCCGAGACTCTTTCGGGCGGCGAATCGCAGCGCATCCGCCTCGCGAGCCAGGTGGGCTCGGGCCTCACCGGGGTCATGTACATTCTCGATGAGCCCTCGATCGGACTGCACCAGCGCGACAATCGCCGGCTGCTGGCAACGCTCGAGCAGCTGCGCGACCTCGGCAACACGGTGATCGTCGTCGAGCACGACCAGGAGGCCATCGAGGCCGCCGACCACGTCGTCGACCTCGGACCCGGTGCCGGTGCGCACGGCGGATATCTCGTGGCGCAGGGCACTCCACGGGAGATCGCGGCCAACCCGGCATCCATCACCGGACAGTACCTTTCCGGACGGCGACGCATCGCACTGCCGGTGCTGAGGCTGCGCCCGGATCCGGCGCGGCAGATCAGCATCGTCGGTGCGCACGGCAACAACCTTCGCAACATTACCGCCCACATCCCGCTCGGACTGTTCACCTGTGTCACCGGCGTCTCCGGCTCGGGAAAGTCGACGCTGATCGTGGACACGCTGTTCGGCCACGCCGCGGCGCGCTTCGGCGGAATGCGCGTCGAGGCCGCTCCTGCCGAGCGGGTCGAGGGACTCGAGCACATCGACCGCGTGATCGACATCGACCAGTCTCCCATCGGGCGGACTCCGCGCTCCAATCCCGCGACGTACACCGGCCTGTTCGCGCCGTTGCGCGAGCTGTTCGCGGCGGTTCCCGAGGCGCGTGCACGCGGCTACGACGCGGGCCGCTTCAGCTTCAACGTGAAGGGCGGCCGCTGCGAAGCCTGCCAGGGCGATGGAGTGCTGCGCGTGGAAATGCACTTCCTGCCGGACGTGTACGTCCCCTGCGATGTCTGCCACGGCGCGCGCTACAACCGCGAGACTCTCGAGATCCGCTATCGCGGCAAGAACATCCACGAGGTCCTCGACATGACGGTCGAGGAAGCGGCGCGCTTCTTCCAGAACGTTCCTGCAGCGAGCGGCAAGCTCCAGACTCTCATCGACGTCGGCCTCTCCTACGTTCGGCTGGGACAGAACGCGACGACTCTCTCGGGGGGTGAGGCACAGCGCGTGAAGCTGGCACGCGAGCTCGCCAAGCGGGCCACGGGCCGCACGCTCTACCTGCTCGATGAGCCCACGACCGGGCTGCACTTTCACGACGTCGAGCAGCTCCTGGCGGTGCTGCATCGCCTGCGCGATGAGGGCAACACCATCGTCGTGATCGAGCACAATCTCGATGTGATCAAGACGGCCGACTGGGTGATCGACCTGGGTCCCGAGGGCGGCGAGGGCGGCGGAGAGATCCTCGCCTGCGGCACCCCCGAGGACATCGCTGCCTCCCCCGCCTCCTGGACCGGCCGCTTTCTGGCTCCCCTGCTCGCTCAGACCGCGGCGAGCCGCGTGCCTTCCGCGCCTGCCGCCTGAGCGGGTGACATAAGTATCCGTAGAGTCCCTGATTGCAAATGCGAACCGTTCTCATCCATACTCACCGCATGGACGCTGTGACCGGTCGCGACGGGGTGCACTGTGCGCCTGGCTTCGTGAGCCTGGCGGTTCTGCCGCAGGGCGCGAAGGGCTTGGTCGTCCGTGTGGGCTCGAGCGCAACCTCCTTATCACCGCTCGAGCGGCGTCTGCTCGAGCTCGGGTTCGTCCAAGGCGAGCAGATCGAGATTCTCGCCGAGGCGCGACCGGGCCGGGATCCGTTCGTCGTGCGCGTAGGCCACACGACGCTCGCGCTGCGGCGTCGTGAGGCGCAGAGCGTACTGGTCGATCTGCATCCAGGAACCGGACCGGTCCCATGAACGCCCCCGCGGCCGCGGCTGTGGCCGCGCCGCAGCTCAGCCTGTCCCTCATCGGCGTACCGAATAGCGGCAAGACCGCCCTCTTCAATCGACTCACGGGTAGCCGTCAGAAGGTGGCGAACTACCCCGGAGTCACGGTCGAGCGCAAGGAGGGTCGCCTCGTCGGGCCGCGCACCGGCCGCTCCTTCCGCGTGGTGGACCTCCCCGGGGCTTACAGCCTGGAGCCTGCGACGCTCGATGAGGCTATCGCGCGCGATGTCGTACTCGGGCTCCACGCCAGCGAGCCGGCTCCGGACCTCCTCGTGTGCGTGGTCGACGCCACCAACCTGCGGCTCAACCTGCGCCTGGTGCTCGAGCTGAAGCGGCTCGGACGCCCGATGATCGTTGCGCTCAACATGAGCGATCTCGCCGCGCAGCGCGGCTACCAGCTCGATCGTGCCGCACTCGAGCGTGCGCTCGGCGTGCCGGTCGTGCCGACGGTGGCCGTGCGTGCGGGCGGCGAGCGCGAGCTCGTCGAGGCGATCGATACCTACGGATTTGGAGAGCGCGCGCTCAGCGCCAGGCCCGCACCGCTGGCAATCCCGGCTCCGACTGCCGCAGAGATCGAAGCCACGCAGCGTGAGGTTCGCCGCGTGCTTACTGACAGCGGCTACCGCGTGCCGGCGCGCGTCAAGGCGCTGGCGAGACTCGATGCGATCGTGCTGCATCCGGTCGCGGGGCCCGTGCTGCTCGGCTCGGTGCTGTTCCTGATGTTCCAGGCGGTCTTCAGCTGGGCCAAGGCGCCCCAGAACCTCATCAACCAGGGCGTGCAGGCGCTCAGCGCCTGGCTGACGGGCTTTTTGCCTGCGGGTCCCTTGCGCGGGCTGCTTCTCGATGGAGTGGTGGCCGGTACCGGCAGCGTCCTGGTGTTCCTGCCGCAGATCCTGATCCTGTTCCTGTTCATCCTGGCATTGGAGGACTCGGGATACCTGCCGCGTGCCGCTTTCATGCTCGATCGACTCATGGGACGCGTGGGGCTTTCGGGCCGGGCCTTCATTCCACTGCTCTCGAGCTTCGCTTGCGCCATCCCCGGCATCATGGCGACGCGCACCATCCCCTCCGCGCGTGATCGCCTCGCCACCATCATGATCGCGCCGCTCATGACCTGCTCGGCGCGGCTGCCGGTGTATGCGCTGCTCATCGGGGCATTCATTCCGCAGCGCTCGGTCGGCATTTTCAACCTGCGCGGCCTGGTGCTGTTCGGACTGTATCTGGCAGGAGTGGCGAGCGCGCTCGCCGTGGCGGCGGTGCTCAAGCGCACCGTGATGCGCGCAGACTACCGCGCGTTGCTGCTCGAGCTGCCCGAGTACCGCCTGCCGCACCTCAGGAGCCTGGCGCTCGGTCTATGGGAGCGGACCCGCATATTCCTCACCCGCGTGGGCACCATCATCCTCTCGCTGATGGTGGTGCTGTGGTTTCTCGCGAGCTTTCCCGCGCCTCCCGCGGGCGCGACCGGACCCGCCATCCAGTACAGCATTGCAGGTATGCTGGGACGGGGACTCGAGTTCCTGTTCGCGCCGATCGGCTTCAACTGGCAGATCTCCATCGCGCTGGTTCCGGGACTCGCGGCCCGCGAGGTGGCGGTGAGTGCGCTCGGAACCGTCTACGCGATGTCGGGATCGAGCTCGAGTGATGTTGCCGGCGCGCTCACCCCCGTCATTGCGCAGGGCTGGAGCCTCGCCACCGGACTGTCGCTGCTCGCCTGGTACGTGTTTGCTCCGCAGTGCATGTCGACGCTCGCGGTGGTGAAGCGCGAGACCAACTCCTGGCGCTATCCGCTCTACATGGCGGGCTACCTGTTTGCGCTCGCCTATGCAGCCGCTTTCCTCACCTATCGTTTGACGCTGCTCTGGGGAGGTGCGGGGTGAACCAGGGAATGTGCGCATGAGTCTGCTGCTGCAGCAGTTGCTGGTCGGTGTGCTGGTGATCGGCTGCGCGCTCTTCAGCGCCTGGCGGCTGGCCTCGGTGCGCCTGCGCCTGCGGGCGCTCGAGTGGCTGCGGACGTGGCCCGGTGTGCGCCGCGCTCCCTGGCTGCTGCGCCTGCAGGAGCGCACCCGCGCACGAGAGCTGCGCGCCTGCGGTGGCTGCGCGGGCGGCGCGGCCGGCGCGGCCGGCGCGGGCGAGTCTAGTCAGGACGCGCCTGCCCGGAATCGAACACCTGGTGCACTTCGCCGTTGACGATGCGCTCCTGATAGGTGCCGCGGGTGTAGCTCGCCACCACGCGCCGCCAGAAGCTCACCGCCGTCGTATTGCGCAGATACTCGCTGATCTCCCACCGCCCGGAGAAGCGGCTGAAGATGAGCTGCACTGCCGTCTGGCCTATCCCGAGCCGCCGCCGCGTGCGCATGACGAAGAACTCCGCCATGCGATAGTCGACGCGTGCCGGCGCTCGAGCGGCAACCGCACGCAGCACGCGCGCGAAGCCGACCGGCTCACCGCCTTTGACGATGATGAGCGGGAAGTTGTTCGGATCGCCGAACCAGTGGGCGATCTGGTCGCCGTCGCGATGACCGACTTCTCCGAGCGCCGGAAAGATGCCAGTGCCGGGATTCAGATCATCGAGATAGTCGCGGTAGACGCTCTGAATCCACAGCCGGTCGGCGGGCGCCGACCGCGCATCGCGCACACTGACAGTGACTGCCGCCATGACTCAGTTCCCTGTCTGAAACGTTACGCGCGCCGCGCGGCTCCCGTCACCTTAGGTTTTTGTCATCTGCGGCGTGCTCACGGGCCCCAGAAAAAAGACCCGGACGGCTCGCCATCGGCGAGCCGTCCGGGCCGTGTTCCTTCAGCCTGAGCGAGACTTACTGCTTCGGAGGATTCTCAGCCGGCGGCGTCGCCGGTGCAGTGCCTCCTCCGGACGTCGCAGCGTTGGGCGCAGCGCCGCCCGCCTGGTCGCTCCCTGGTGCCGGAGCGGCGGAGCCGGTAGCACCGCCTGCGGCCTGATCGGAGGCCGGTGCGGCCGGAGCGGGAGGAGGAGTCGCCGCCTGGTCAGTGCCTGCGGATTCCTGCTTCGCGCAGGCCGTCAGCATCAGCGCGGCAACAACAGCGCTAAGAGCAAGTTTGGTATTCATCGATCGGTACCCCGAATGAAGCAAGAGTTGTATTGGAGAGACTACGACCGGTTGCAGCCGTTCCACACCCCACGGGGCGGCGTGGACGGCAAATTCTATAGAAGTCCCGGTACGATTGGAAATTGCCAAGCGCAGCGGCCGATCGTTCGCTGCACCACTGTCGGGCAGCTGCGACACGCCGCTGCGCGGGAGGTCGAAAGATGACATGTGTCGAAATGCAACAACACGAGCTCACCCGCAGCCTCGAGCAGACATTCGGCCGGCATCTTCGCAGCATCTGCGACCGCTCGGCACGCGCGCTCGAGGCCGAGGGCTTCGACGCGCTGCTGGTCTACTCCGGCTCGCTCCTGCCGGTCTTCGAGGATGACCGGACCTACCCTTTCGAGGCGAACGCACCCTTCAAGGTGTGGGCGCCGCTCACGGACGCCCCGGGCAGCTTCGTGTGGTTCGTGCCGGGGTTGACTCCGCGGCTGATCATCGAGCGGCCGGACGATTACTGGTACAAGCCCACCGATCCGCCCACGGGATACTGGGTACGACACTTCGACATCCATACGGTCGCGGACCGCGGGTCAGCGCGTGCGCTGCTGCCGGCGGACCTCTCGCGCGCGGCGTATATCGGCGAGGCGTTCGAGGGTCTCGGCGACTGGGGCGCCGGTGCCATGAACCCGCCGGCACTGATGCGTCGCCTGGACTATCCGCGGGCGAGAAAGACCGACTACGAGCTTGCGTGCCTGCGTGAGGCGAGTCGGCTCGGTGCGCTCGGACACGTGGCGGCGCAGGCCGCTTTCGCAGCCGGAGCGTCCGAGTTCGCCATCGAGCTCGCCTTCCTCGCAGCCTGCGGGCTGCGCGAGCAGGAGCTGCCCTACAATCCGATCATCGCGCTCAACTGCGCCGGGGCGGTGCTCCACTACCAGGTGCTCGAGAAGCAGCCGCCGCGCGAGTCTCGCTCGCTGCTGATCGATGCGGGTGCGGAGTTCGCCGGCTACGCCAGTGACATCACGCGCACCCACTCCCGGGATCCGGACTTCGGTGCGCTCATCGCCCGCATGGACGGGATGCAGCAGTCGCTGTGTGCCGGGGTGCGCGCGGGGGTCGACTGGCGTGACGTGCAGTTACGCGCTCACGAGCTCACTGCCGAGGTTCTGCGTGAGGCAGACCTGATCCGCTGCAGCCCGGCTGAGGCGGTGGAGAGCGGTGTGACGCGCGTGTTCCTGCCGCACGGCATCGGGCACCTGCTCGGGCTCGAAGTGCACGACGTGGGCGGGTTCATGCGCACGGAGCGTGGCGGTGAGATCGAGAAGCCCGAAGGTCATCCCCACCTGCGGCTCACGCGCGTTCTCGAGCCCGGCTTCGTCGTCACCATGGAGCCCGGCATCTACTTCATACCGCAACTGCTCGAGGCGGCGCGCGCCGACGAGCGGGCGCGCCGCATCAACTGGACACGGGTGGAGCGTCTCGCCCGCTTTGGAGGCATCCGCATCGAGGACGACCTGGCGGTCACTGCCGACGGATGCGAGAACCTGACCCGTCAGGCTTTCGCCTCCCTGTGAGCTGCTGAGATTGTCTGTCTAAAGATACAAAATTACTTTTTCGCGAGCAGATCTCTTATCTGCTGCAACAATTCCTCGGTCTTCGTCGGTGGCGGCGCGGGGGTGGCGGCACCGGGAGGTGGCGGCCGCTTCAGCTGGTTGATGCCTTTGAGCACGATGAAGATCGAGAAGGCGATGATGATGAACTCGAAGATCGTCTGCAGGAATGCGCCGTACTTGAGGAGCACGGGCTTGCCCTGCGGGTCGGTGGCGATTCGAACCGCAAGCTCGGTGAAGTTCACGCTGCCCAGCACCGGCGACAGTGCGGGCATCACGATATCCCCGACGAGCGAGGAGACGATCTTGCCGAAGGCACCGCCGATGACGACACCGACCGCGAGGTCGAGGACGTTGCCCCGCATGGCAAATTCTTTGAATTCGGAAGCGAAACTCATGGATGCGCTCCTAACGGCCCTCAGGCCGCAGCCTTCTTCTTGCGCGTGCGCTTCCTCGGGGCCTCCGCGGGGGCCGCCTCGGAGGGGCGGGCCTTCGATCGCCGTGTCCGCTTCTTCTCCTCCGTCGGCTCCTCGGCGGTGACCGCCGCTGCGGCTTCGACGAGCTGCATCAACGCCATCGGCGCGGAATCGCCCGGACGGGGAACCATGCGCAGGATGCGGGTGTAGCCGCCGGGTCGCGCCTTGAAGCGCGGCCCGAGATCCGCGAACAGCTTCTCCACCACCTCCGCATCGCGCAGCCGCGAGAACGCCACGCGCCGGTTGGCCTCGCCATCGCTCTTCGCGAGCGTGATCAAGGGCTCGACCACCCGGCGCAGCTCCTTGGCCTTGGGCAGCGTGGTGCGGATCGTCTCGTGCCGGAGCAGCGAAACGGACAGGTTGCGCAGCAGCGCGTGGCGGTGGGAGCTGTTACGCGACAGCTGGCGCCCGGAGAGATGGTGACGCATAGGGGAACCTTCAGATCACGTCGCGCTCTTCGTCATGCTTGAGGCCCGCCGGCGGCCAGCCATCGAGGCGCATGCCGAGCATCAGCCCATGGCTCTGCAGCACCTCCTTGATCTCGGTGAGCGACTTCTTGCCGAGGTTGGGTGTCCGCAGCAGCTCGACTTCGGTCCGCTGCACGAGGTCACCGATGTAGTGGATGTTCTCGGCCTTGAGGCAGTTGGCGCTGCGCACCGTGAGCTCGAGCTCATCGACCGGCCGCAGCAGGATCGGATCGAACTGCATCTCCGAGACCTTGGTGGCGGCTTCCTCCTCGCCCTGGAGGTCGACGAACACCGACAGCTGGTCCTTGAGGATGCTGCCGGCGCGGCGGATGGCCTCCTCCGCATCGATGGTGCCGTTGGTCTCGATGTCGATCACGAGCTTGTCGAGGTCGGTGCGCTGCTCGACGCGCGCCGCATCGACCGAGTAGGTGACGCGCCGCACCGGTGAGAACGAGGCATCGAGCTGCAGGCGGCCGATCGGACGCGTCTGCTCCTCGAAAGCGAGCCGCGAGGCCGCCGGACGGTAGCCGCGCCCGCGCTCGACCCGCAGCGTCATCGAGAGCTCACCCGCCTTGGTGAGATTGGCGATCACGAGGTCCGGATTGACCACCTCGATGTCGTGGTCGACCTGGATATCCCCGGCGGTGACCGGCCCCGGTCCCTTCTTGTGCAGCCGCAGCTCGGCGGAATCGCGCGAGTGCATGCGCAGCGCAACGGACTTGAGGTTCAGCAGGATGTCGACGACATCCTCCTGCACGCCCTCGATGCTGGTGTACTCGTGCAGCACGCCATCGATCTCGACCTCGGTGATGGCGCTGCCGGGCATGGAGGACAGCAGCACGCGGCGCAGCGCGTTGCCGAGCGTGTGGCCGAAGCCACGCTCGAACGGCTCGATCACCACGCGCGCCTGGCGCGGAGCGACCGGCTGTACCTTCACCACACGGGGTCGCAAAAACTCGCTCACAGAACCCTGCATTGCAGTCTCACCTTGCCGGCCGATGGACCGGCGCAAAAGGAAACGGGCGGACCCGCCTGAATGGGGGCAGAGCCCCGCAAATTCAAGCGGATGCCATTACTTCGAATACAGCTCCACGACCAGGTTCTCGTTGATGTCGGGCAGGATGTCCTCCCGGCCCGGCGCCGACTTGAACACGCCGCGAAACTCCTTGTCGTTCACCTCGACCCACTCGGGGAGCCCCACCTGCTGCGCGACGTTGAGCGCGCTCTGGATGCGCAGCTGCTTGCGGGCCTTCTCGCGCACCTGCACGATGTCGCCGGCCTTCACCTGGTAGGAGGCGATGCTCACCGGCTTCTCGTTGACGCTGATGGCCTTGTGGCTCACGAGCTGGCGCGCTTCGGCGCGCGTCGCGGCAAATCCCATGCGGTAGACGACGTTGTCGAGCCGGCACTCGAGCAGCCGCAGCAGGTTCTCGCCGGTGGCCCCGGACTTGCGCGCGGCCTCCACGTAATAGTTGCCGAACTGACGCTCGAGCACCCCGTACATGCGCCGCAGCTTCTGCTTCTCGCGCAGCTGCAGCCCGTAGTCGGACAGCCGCTGCCGCCGCTCGCCCTTCACGCCTCCGGGCGGCACCGTGAACTTGCACTTGTTCTCGAGCGGCTTCACGCCGCTCTTGAGGAACAGGTCGGTGCCCTCACGACGTGCGAGCTTGCACTTGGGACCCACGTAACGCGCCATCGTTGCTGCCTCTCTCTCTTACACCCGGCGCTTCTTCGGCGGCCGGCACCCGTTGTGCGGGATCGGCGTCACGTCCGAGATGCTGGTGATCTTCAAGCCACAGTTGTTGAGAGCGCGCACCGCCGACTCGCGTCCGGGTCCCGGACCGCCGACACGCACCTCCACGTTCTTCACGCCGTGCTCCTGCGCAGCGACGCCGGCCTTCTCGGCCGCCACCTGCGCCGCGAACGGCGTGCTCTTGCGCGAGCCGCGGAACCCGCAGCCCCCGGCGGTCGCCCACGACAGGGTGTTGCCCTGCCGGTCGGTGATGGTGATGATCGTGTTGTTGAAGGAGGCGTGCACGTGCGCGATCGCATCGAGCACGTTCTTGCGCGCCTTCTTGGTCTTCTTCGGCGCCGTGGCGGCGGCCGCGCCGCCAGTCTGGGATTTCTGCTCAGCCATGCGTCATGCCTTTCCGGGAGGAGCGTTCAGCTTCACCGCCTGCTTGCGCGGGCCCTTGCGGGTGCGCGCGTTGGTGCGCGTGCGCTGGCCGCGCACCGGCAGCCCGCGGCGGTGACGGATGCCGCGCCAGGCGCCGAGGTCCATCAGGCGCTTGATGTTCATCGAGGTCTCGCGCCGCAGATCGCCCTCGACGGCGAACTTCGCGATCTGCGAGCGGATCGCGTTGATCTCGGCCTCGGTGAGGTCCTTCACCTTGGTGGTGGGATTGACGCCCGCGCCCTGGCAGGCGGCCTGCGCACGCGACCTGCCCACCCCGTAGATGTGGGTGAGCCCGATCCACACGTGCTTGTTCATCGGGATGTTGATACCGGCGATGCGAGCCATGATGAGTTACCTCAACCCTGACGCTGCTTGTGGCGCGGGTCCGAGCAGATGACGTAGACCACGCGCCGGCGGCGCACGATCTTGCAGTTCTTGCAGATCTTCTTGACCGACGGACGTACTTTCATGATTAACCACCCGAACCGCTGCGGCCGTAGCCGAGCAGGTTCGCCTTCTTGAGCAATCCAGGGTAGTGATGCGACATGGTGTGTGCGTGCAGCTGCGCCATGAAGTCCATCACGACCACGACGACGATGAGGAGCGAAGTGCCACCGAAGCGGAACGGCACGCCTGCCCAGGTCGCGAGGATCTCCGGAATCAGGCAAACCGCGGTGACGTACAGCGCGCCCCACAGCGTGAGGCGTGTCAGTACCTGATCGATGTACTCGGCGGTCTGCTGACCCGGGCGGATGCCACGCACGAACGCACCGGACTTCTTGAGATTGTCGGCCGTGTCGCGGGCGTTGAACACCAGCGCCGTGTAGAAGAAGCAGAAAAAGATGATGAGTACCGCGTAGATGACCAGGTGCAGCGGCTGGCCGTAACCGAGCGCGGCCGCGAGGCTCTGCATGAAGTTCGATATCGGGCCTTCGGCGTTGGTGCCGAAGAAGCTCGCGAGCGTCGCCGGAAACAGCAACAGGCTGGAAGCGAAGATCGGCGGGATGACGCCCGACATGTTGATCTTGAAGGGCAGGTGGCTCGACTGTCCGGCATATATGCGCCGCCCGACCTGACGCTTGGCGTAATCGACGGGAATGCGCCGCTGCGCGCGCTCGACATACACCACGAACCAGGTGACGGCCACGACCAGGAACAGGATCCCGAGGGCCACCGGGCCCTGCATCTCACCCGAGCTCACCTGGTCGATGGTGTTGCCGACCGCGCCCGGCAGGCCGGCGACGATTCCCGAGAGGATGATCATGGAGATGCCGTTGCCGACGCCGCGCTCGGTGATCTGCTCGCCGAGCCACATGAGGAACATGGTCCCCGTGGTCATGGTGATCGTTGCGGTGAACAGGAACGGCAGGCCGTGATAGAGCGTGAGGCCACCCTTGTCGAGCGCGCCCGCGGCGGCGAAGGACTGCACCAGGGCGAGGAGCACGGTGCCGTAGCGGGTGTACTGCGTGATCTTGCGCCGCCCGGACTCGCCCTCCTTGCGCAGCTCCATCAGGGTCGGCACCACCATCGACATCATCTGGATGATGATCGAGGCGGAGATGTAGGGCATCACGCCCATGGCGAAGATCGAGAGCCGCGAGAGCGCACCGCCCGAGAAGGTGTTGACGATCCCGAGAATCGTGTTGGAGCGGTCGGCGAAGAAACGCGCCACTTCGGCCGGATTGACGCCGGGCACCGGGATGAAGGTGCCGATGCGGTACACGATGAGCGCACCGACCAGGAACAGCAGGCGGGTGCGAATCTCCCCGAAGCGGGCCGCTTCGCTGAACGCGGTAGCCGGATTGCCGATGCTGCTGTTTGCCATGCCTGTCCTGCGATCGTTCCGTGAAGCTTTCTCAGGCCTCGACCTTGCCACCGGCCGCCTCGATCGCGGCGCGCGCACCCTTGGTCGCAGCCACGCCCTTGAGCGTCACCGCCTTGCTGATCTCACCGGAGAGCACCACCTTGGCGCGCTCGGTGCCCACCGGGACGACCCCGGCCTTGAGCAGCGCCTCGAGGTCGATGACCTCGGCCTCCACCCGGGCGAGCTCGTGCAGCCGCACCTCGGCGCGCGTGCGTTTGATGTCGGAGCGGAAGCCGACTTTCGGTATGCGCCGCTGCAGTGGCATCTGGCCGCCCTCGAAGCCGACCTTGTGGTAGCCGCCCTTGCGCGCACGCTGCCCCTTGGTGCCGCGGCCGCAGGTCTTGCCCTGGCCGGCCGAGGCCCCGCGGCCGACGCGCAGGCGTGCGCGGCGGCTGCCGGGAGCGGGCTTCAGTGTGTTCAGTCGCATGGTGTTAAGCGTCCTTCTCGACGCGCAGCAGGTGCGACGCCGTCTGAATCATGCCGCGATTCTCGCGCGTATCCTTCACCGTGACCGTCTGATGCATGCGCCGCAGCCCCAGGCCGCGCGCGCAGGCGACGATGTTCTTCAGCTGGCCGTTGAGGCTCTTCACCAGCGTCACCTTCAGCTGCAGTTCTGCCATGAGCTTCAGCCCGTGATCTCTTCCAGGCTCTTGCCACGCTTGGCCGCGATCTCCTCGGGAGAGCGGATCTTGGCGAGGGCGCT
>Ga0335069_10008084_pt1 | contig 15092 bp, 10 predicted proteins | sample Lox_Sample_11_FD_206714 | JGI IMG/M metagenome (GOLD analysis project Ga0335069, IMG submission 206714) | Soil microbial communities from Loxahatchee National Wildlife Refuge, Florida, United States - Lox_Sample_1.1 | ecosystem: Environmental > Terrestrial > Soil > Wetlands | place: USA... | reverse complement strand
CTCTCGCCGCTTTAGCGTGCCCCTGTGCATTACGAGCCAAGCCGCGCCGGCTCGAAGCGCGGGAATCTTCCAGGAGCGCCGCAGCCGGTCGAGAAGAGGCTTCAGGCTCCAGACTTCAGGCTTCAGACTCCAGGCTTCAGGCCAACAGTGCCATTGTACGTGGTTGCAACTGGAGCCCGCACCCCGAAGCCTTGCTTGCTGCTTTGGCCATGTTTCTTGCCGACAGGTCGGTCCCGGTCGGAGCCCGTAGACGCCCTGCCGGGCGCAATCGCTCCGCGGGCTTGTTGTCGATGGGAACCCTGGGAGGGTTCCCATTCCCCACGATGCTTCGCTGGCGGCACAGCCGCCAGGCTCCGCACACGATCTACATGGGAACCCTGGGAGGGTTCCCCCCTTCGGGGACTTCGGCCCCGCACGCCCTCCCACACCTGCCCGGTCGCTGCGCGACCGGCCTCGCCATTCCCTCCCACGATGCTTCGCTGGCGGCACAGCCGCCAGGCTCCGCACACGATCAGAACCGCGGCGAGGCGACCAGCAAGTCGAGCCGGCCCGTGTCGCTGCGAGCCTTCCAGGACCGGGCCGCAGCCGGAAGCAGAGCCGTCTGCATCGGGCCGAGGGGCAGCGAGCCTCCCTGGCTGGCCAGCATCCCTTGCCCTTCGATGCAGGTGATCGCCGCGCAGGTGTCGCGCAGCGGCTGATCGAGGGTCGTGCCCGCCGAGACGCGAAACTGCTCCACCACGAAGTGAGGGCAGGTGACCAGCGGGCGCGATGCGACCTGGCCGTCCTGCTGCCAGGCGGGGCGAAGCGGGCCGAAACCGGTGCGCGAGAAATCGATGGTGAGCAGCGTCTCGGCCACGTGCAGCGGCCGCGGTTTTCCGTCGAGGCCCATGCGATCCCAGTCGTACACGCGAAACGTGATGTCCGAAGTCTGCTGGATCTCGTAGAGCAGGCAGCCCTCGCCCAGGGCGTGCACCGTCCGCGCCTCGATGAAGAAGACATCCCCTGCCCGGCCCTCGAAGCGATTCAGCGTGCTGGCCAGAGTCCGCTCCGCCAAAGCACGTTCGAAACCTTCGCGATTCACCCCGGGATGCGTCCCCTGGAACAGGGCTCCGCCATCGGCGAGAATCATCCAGCATTCGGTCTTGCCGTTTCTGCCCACGCCCAGCCTCCTAGCTGTGGCGTCGTCGGGATGCACCTGCACGCTCAAACGATCGGCGGCATCGATGAGCTTCACCATCAGCGGAAACGTGTCCCCGCGAAAACCCGCGCCCACCAGCTCGGGCCCCGCTTCGGCGACCAATTCGCGTAGGGTGAGGCCGGCCAGCGGGCCCTCGGCGACCACGCTCATGCCGCGCTCATGATCGGCCAGATCCCACGATTCGCCGATGGGGCCGGGCGGCAGATCGCCACGCCACTGCAGTAAGCGCCGGCCGCCCCATACCAGGGTTTGGTACACGGGTCGAAAGGCGATAGGGGCTCGGAGGTCCATGGGAGGGGGTGTTTCTAGCCTAATTCTGCAGGAGAAACGACAGGGCCAACCCAATCGCACCGGCCAGCACCAATACGGCTATGACCACCAGTGCCAGTGGCCCACGACGCGCTGGCCCCTGCCCCCGGCCGACCGGCCCGCGCGATGCGGCGAGCCCCGTGGCTCCCGCCCGGCCGGCGATCGCTTCGGACGAGGTGTGCGTGTCCGAAAGCGCCGCCTCGTCCGCCCGGTCGCCTTGCGTGCCCGCCGGCACGGGTCCCGCCTCGCCTTCCTCCATCTGCCGAAGGTAACGATCCTCGGGGTCATCCAATCGCAGAGTCGTTTGGCCGAGTTGCAACACATCGCCGTCAGCCAGACGCCGTTCGCCCGAAACCCGCTCGCCCATCACCAGTACGCCATTCTTTGAGTGAAGGTCGCGCACGAAAACCCCGTCCCAGCGGCGTTCGAGCTCGGCGTGCTCGCGCGACATATCATCGTCGGGCACGACCAGGTTGCAGCCGGCCACGCGACCAACCCGGTAGGGACGGCCCGCCAACTCCAAACGCAACTCGCGCCCGCCCGCGGGTCCGCCCAACACCAGCAAGCGCGCCACCTCGCCTGGCCGGCGCGCTCCGAAGAGATCGTTCACCAGACGGCGCGCCAATGTGGCGGTCGATTCGGGCGCCGCTTCCCCGGCGCCGGCCTGGGAGGGCCGCTCCTCGCCCTCAAACACCATCTCGATGCTCGCCAGGCCCAAGACATCGCCAGCCGACAGCGCCTGCGCAACGAACGGCGTCAGCCGACGGCCATTCACGTAAGTGCCGTTGGCGCTGCTCAGATCCGAAATTGTCCAGCCCTGGCCGGTCCGCGAGAGACGCGCGTGTTGCTCGGAAACAACGGAAAACGGCAGCTCGATTTCATGTCCTCGTCGCCGGCCGATCACCAGATCGCCCGAACCAGGCTCGACTTCGACCACCCGTTCGACCGAAGCGGCAGCCGCCACTCGGCTGCTCGCCCGTATACGAAAGCGCAGGGACAAGGGCGCTCTTCTGAACCCGCGGGCCGACCCGACCTCGATCAGGTGTTGTCGCCGCCGCCGCCCTCGCCGGGTGGGGTCGGCGTGGTCTCGGACGCCGGCGACGTGGCGGCCCCGGCCGCTGGGGCCGGCGGCGCGGGCACAGGCCCGGGGTCGATGCCATGTTGCTTGAGCACGGCCAGGTAGTGATCCCGCTCGGCTATCATCGCCAGCAACTTGGTCCGCATCACGTCGTTGTTTTGCTTCAGACGGGCGATCTCCGACAGGTCACGCTGCCGGGTCGAATCAATCTTGGACGCACGCGCCAGAGCCTTGATGAACTCGGCCTGCGGAATCTCCGCGAAGGGGGTGGCCCGGTACTTGCCCGTGTCGACCTTCTCCAAATAGCCTTCAGCAGCCAGGCCGAGGAGGGAACGCGACACAAGTGCCTCACCCGCGCCGATGGCCAGTGCGATGTCGACCGGCGCGAAGACCTGACCGGACTGCGCCAGTTTCTTCAATTCGTCGTAAAGCTCCTGCCGGCCCAGCTTGCCGCTGGAATCGCCGCTGCTAGTGAAGCTCGTTCGGACGCCTGCCGCGTGGCTGCGCTTGAGACTCATGATCGCCCCCTCGCATCTATGACTAGGGTCTTATACCCCAATTTCTGCCGCAGCGTGAGCTTCTCGGTCGGCAGCGGGTGCACTGCACTACTGACATCGCGAGCCGCGAAGATTCCCGGCAACAGCCTGTAGGGCTTCAGACTCCAGGCTCCAGGCCAGAGTGCCGGGGTGGTCGTGCCTGTGCCTACAACGTGCAGCGGCTTGGGTTTCGGAGGAGATCGCCGCTCTACTACCGAACAACTGAAGCCTGCAGCCTTGCGGGCGAAGCCCACAGTCAGCGGCCCTTGCGGCGCTTGCGCGCGCGTTCCGCGGGCGGCTCTGACTTGGCCACGCTCGGCACGGGGATCTCCCACAGCCGCGCCGCCGCCGGGTCGGCTCGGTAGCGCTTGACGAGCGCGAAGAGCAGCCCGATGCCGGCGACCGCCGAGACCAGTCCGATGAACTGCGACGTCGAGAGCGCCCCCACGCTGCCTCGATCGTCGTCGCCCCGGAAGACTTCGATGATGGAACGCAGGATGCCGTAGCCCAGCACCCACCCGAGAAAAACCTCGCCCGAGAACTTGCGAACCCGGCGCAGGAGCATGAGCAGCCCGAACAGGGCTAGGCCGGCCAGGATTTCATAGATTTGCGTGGGGTGCACCGGAAGCGACCAGGCCGCGTCGGGCGAGAGCGCGTGCATGCTGTAGACATGATCCTTCCAGGCCGGCGCGTCCTTGGGGAAGCGGATGGCCCAGGGCACATTCGACAGCTTGCCGTAGTCGCAGCCGAAGAGCAGGCAGCCCACGCGAGTGGTCGCCGTGCCCAGCACCACCGATGGCGCGGATACGTCAGCCCAGCGCAGAAGCTCGATTTTGCGCCGGTGGCATCCATACCAGCTGGCGAAAAATCCGCCCAGCATGCCGCCGTATGCCACCAATCCGCCGCGATTGAGCATGAAGATATCGACGGGACTGGAGAACTCCTGGAACTGCGTAATGACGTAGAGCAGACGCGCGCCAATGATGGACCAAACCGCGGTCCACATGTAGATGGCGCCGGCATCCTCGCCACGGATGCCATCTTGGCGCGCCAGGCGCATGGCCAGGAACCAGCCCGTCACCAGCGCCGTGGTCAACATCACCCCGTACGAATAGATGGGCACCGCGAGCCACGCTCTGCCGAATACCGCGGCCGAGGGCACCCACGCCCCTCCCCGCAAGCCCATGAGCGCCCAGGCCCCGGCCACCAGGAGCAGGGGAGTGGAGGTCGACGGCACCTTGGGGTCGCGCCGACGCTGAACCTTATTGCGCACGAACGACACCACCGCCAGGACCAGCGCCGCGACGAAAAGCGCCTTGGCCGGGAGCTTCACCAAAATGGGATACATGCTGGGGTCATACCCCGACGTGGTCTACCCTTCAACCGCCGCGGCTCGCCGAGATCTCAACGGGTCGCGCCTGTTCCCCGCCTTCCCTGCGCGTGGTTGACGCAGAAGTGCGGCCACGTTTCAGTCATTCGCGGCCACCTCCACCGACCGCCGAGGGCCCTCAGGATCCGTGCCTTTCTATGTGCACGAAGTGTCACTTAGCATCCGGCCGACAAGCCGGGCCGAGGGCAAGGAGGGCCGACTTGCGACGGACCACCCCGCCCCCCGCCCCGCGGCTGCGCCGCGCGCATCGCCGGACCGGAATGTACTGATGTACTTGAGGACCGGAAGCGCAGCGCGTGGGCGAAGGCGAGCTTTGCTCGCCAGAGCCCATCGCGGGAGGTGCGGAACCCTCCCAGGGTTCCGCAGTCGATCGACGCCGCCATCGGCCCGGATCGTCGGCCGTCGTCCCCTCTACGAAAGGACGGAACGTTGTCAGCTCTTGGGGGTCTCGGTGTACTCGGCGTCGATAACGTCGTCCTTGCCCTTGCCGTCACCGCCCGGAGGTGTTTCGTTGGCGCCCGGCGTGGGACCGCCGCCGCCCTGCCCTCCGTCGCCGCCACCGGCGGCTTTGTACAGCGCCTCCGCCATCTTGTGCGAGGCCTTCTCCAGGCGCTCGAAAGCGGTCTTGAAGACCTCTGCGTCAATTGCTTCGCGGTTCGCGTCGAGCGTGCTCTTCGCTTCTTTGAGCGCGTCCTCGAGCGCCTGGCGCTCCGCGGACGGGATCTTGTCCTTGCTCTCGTCGAAGTGCTTCTGCACGCTGAACGACAAGCCCTCCAGGCGATTGCGCGCCTCGATGGCGTCACGCCGTTTCTTGTCCTCGGCCTCGTGCTCCTGTGCCTGCTTGACCATGCGCTGAATGTCGCCCTCGGAGAGACCGGAAGACGACGTGATGGTGATCTGCTGCGCCTTGCCGGTGGCCTTGTCTTTGGCCGAGACATTCACGATGCCGTTGGCGTCGATGTCGAAAGTCACTTCGATCTGCGGCACGCCCCGCGGCGCAGGCAGGATGCCCTCCAGCCCGAACTTGCCCAGCAGCCGGTTGTCGTTGGCCATGGGCCGCTCGCCTTGGAACACCTTGACTTCCACCGAAGTCTGGTTGTCAGCCGCGGTCGAGAAGGTCTCGGTTTTCTTGGTGGGAATCGTCGTGTTGCGCGGGATGAGCACGGTCATCACGCTACCCAGGGTCTCGATGCCGAGCGAAAGAGGCGTGACATCGAGCAGGAGCATGTCCTTGACCTCGCCCGACAGAACCCCCCCTTGGACCGCCGCGCCCAGCGCCACGACCTCGTCGGGGTTGACCCCCCTGTGAGGCTCCTTGCCAAAGAAGTCCTTGACGACTTGCTGCACGCGCGGGATGCGGATGGAACCACCCACCAATACCACCTCGTCGATCTCCGAGGTCTTCTTGCCCGCATCGGCCAGGGCCTTCTTGGTCGGCTCGATGGTGCGCTGGATGAGGTCTTCAATCATCTGTTCCAGCTTGGCGCGCGACAGCCGCATCTGCAGATGCTTGGGCCCGGCGGCATCAGCGGTGAGGAAGGGCAGATTGATCTCCGTCTCCATCACCTGCGAAAGCTCGATCTTGGCCTTCTCCGCGGCCTCACGCAGGCGCTGCAGGACCATCTTGTCCTTGGAAACGTCGATGCCCTGGTCTTTCTTGAACTCGGCGATCAACCACTCCATGATGCGCACGTCGATATCGTCGCCACCCAGGTGCGTGTCGCCGTTGGTCGCCACCACTTCGACCACGTTCTCGCCGACTTCCAAGATGGAAATATCGAAGGTGCCACCGCCGAAGTCGTATACGGCAATGATTTCGTCCTTCTTCTTGTCCAGGCCGTAGGCCAACGCCGCCGCCGTGGGTTCGTTGACGATGCGCTTGACCTCGAGCCCAGCGATGCGGCCGGCATCCTTGGTCGCCTGGCGTTGCGAATCATTGAAATAGGCAGGAACCGTGATGACCGCATCGACGACCTTCTCGCCCAGGTGGTCTTCTGCGGCCTTCTTGAGCTTCTGCAGAACCTTGGCCGAAACCTCAGGGGGCGTGACCCGCTTCCCGCGGATCTCGAAAACCACCTCGCCGCCGGCGCCGCGCATGGTCTTGAACGGCACGCGCCGCTCGTCCTCGGCCGCCTCCTCGTAACGCCGGCCGATGAAGCGCTTGGCCGAGAAAACCGTGTTCTCGGGATTCGTGATGGATTGGCGGCGCGCGATCTGGCCAACCAGGACTTCACCCTTGTCGTCCCAGGCAACCACCGAAGGGGTCAGACGGCTCCCTTCCTCGTTCGCGATGACCTTGGGCTCCTTGCCATCCATGATGGCCACCACCGAGTTCGTGGTTCCGAGGTCAATTCCGATGATCTTTCCCATTTGCCTGTCCTTTTCGGGAGATGATGACTGAGTTCAATGATTGTCGATTGTCGAAGCCCAAGAGGCTCGGCGCGTACAGTAAACACCGCCCTCTAACGCGTCAAGGAACGCCGCGCTTGCCAGAGCTAGCGAAGCGTTGCCTCAAACCGCCGAGGGGACGACGGCCGACGATCCGGGCCGAATGGCTGCGTCGGGGCCTGCGCTTCCGGTCCTCAAGTACATCAGTACATTCCGGGCCGGTTCTCGGCCCTCCTTGCCCTCGGCCCGGCTTGTCGGCCGGATACTAAGGGACATCTCGATCCTCGCACAGGCGCGGCGCATTGGAAACTCGTCTCATCTTCTTTCAGGTGCCCCATTAAGGGGTCTAGGCGGGCGGCAGAACGGGCGGGACCGGGGTTGAAGGGGCCGGGGTTACGGCACTCGACATCGTGCCCTGCAGCTTGGGCATCTCCGTCAACACCAGCGGCAGCAGCTCGTCCATGCGCTTGACGAAAAGAATCTCGATCTCTTTGCGCGGCTGCTCAGGAATGTCGATGAGATCCTTGCGATTGCGCTCGGGCATGACCACCCGCTTGATCCCGGCGCGGTGCGCCGCCAGGAACTTCTCCTTGATGCCGCCCACCGGCAGGATCAACCCACGCAGCGTGATCTCGCCTGTCATGGCCACGTCGCTGCGCACCGGTTTGTTGGTCAGCAGCGAAACCATGGCGACGAACATCGTCACGCCGGCCGACGGGCCATCCTTGGGGATGGCGCCGGCCGGGATGTGCAGGTGAATGTCGCTGCGCTCGAGAAACGCTTCTTCGAGCCCGAGCCAGCGCGCGCGAGAGCGGATGAAGGACAAGGCCGCTTGCGCGGATTCCTTCATCACATCGCCCAACTGCCCGGTGAGGACCAGGTTGCCCTTGCCGTTCATGCGGGTCGCTTCGATGAACAGGATGTCGCCGCCTACTGGCGTCCACGCCAGCCCGGTGGCCACGCCGGCTTCCGCAGTGCGTTCCGCCACCTCGGGCAAGAACTTCTGCGGGCCCAAGAAATCGGGCACGCGCGCCATGGTGACGTTCTCTTTTTCAGAAGCCTTCTCCTCCGCGACCAGCACCGCAATGGCCCGGATGATGTTGGCCAACTCGCGTTCCAGGTTACGCACACCGGCCTCGCGGGTATAGCTGTCGATCACCTCGCCCACGGCGGCGTCCTCGAAGATCACCCGGTCACCGCCCAGGCCATGCTCGTCCAGCTGTTTCTTGATGAGGAACTGCTTGGCGATGCTCAGCTTCTCCTCGCGGGTGTAGCCCGGAATCTCCAGCACCTCGAGCCGATCGCGCAAAGCGGGCGGCACTGGGTCGAGGATGTTGGCGGTGGCAATGAACATGACCTTGGAGAGATCGAACGGCACCTCCAGGTAGTGGTCCGAGAAGGAGTGGTTCTGCTCCGGATCCAGGACTTCCAGCAAGGCCGCTGCGGGATCCCCGCGGAAGTCGTGGCCCAGCTTGTCGATCTCGTCGAGCATGAACACAGGGTTGTTCGACGCTGCCTTCTTCATGCCCTGGATGACGCGACCGGGAAGCGACCCGACGTAAGTACGACGGTGCCCGCGAATTTCCGCCTCGTCGCGTACCCCGCCCAGCGAGACACGCATGAACTTGCGGCCCAGGGCGCGCGCGATGGACTTGCCCAGCGAGGTCTTGCCCACCCCAGGCGGGCCCACCAGGCACAGGATCGGCCCCTTCTTGTCCGTCTTCAGCTTACGCACCGCCAAGTATTCGAGGATGCGCTTCTTGACCTTCTCCAGGTCGTAGTGGTCCGCGTTCAGGATGTCGCGCGCCGCCGGGATATCCAGCTTATCCGCCGTCGAGGACGACCATGGCAGCTCGACCAGCCATTCCAAGTAGGTGCGCGTCACCGTGTATTCGGCCGAGGATGGCTGCATCACCTTTAGCCGTTCCAGCTGTTTGAGCGCCACCTTCTCCGTCTCGGCCGGCATCTTGGCCGCGGCAATCTTCTCGCGAAACTCGTCCAAGTCCCCGCCGGTCTCGTCGATCTCGCCCAATTCCTCCTTGATGGCCTTGAGCTGCTGGCGCAACACGTACTCCCGCTGATTGCGCCCCATCTCCTCTTGAACCTGGGTGTTGATCTTCTCGCGAACCTTGAGCACCTCGTGCTGACGCGAGAGGAATTGCAGGACACGGCGCAGGCGGGCCTTGAGGTCGAAAATCTCCAGGATCTCCTGCTTCTCGTCGACCTGAACGTCCAAATTCGAGGTGATGAGGTCGGCGATCTGTCCGGGCTCGGTCACGCTGTCGATGAGTGTGGAAGCCTCCTTGGGCAGCTCGGGCATGAGCTTGAAGACCCGCTTCACCACATCCTTGAGATTGAACACCAGCGCGTCCAACTCGGCATTGGAGCTGGCTGGGTCGGGCAGCACCTGCACCCGGGCCGTCATGAACGGCTCCTGGGCCGCGGTCTCAAGCAGCCGGATGCGCGCGATCCCCTGCAAAATGACCGAGAAGCTATCCTTGGCCAGCTTGATCACCTTGAGGATGCGGGCCGCGCACCCCACCGAGTAGAGGTCGGCGGGGCCAGGGTCTTCGGTGCGCGCATCACGCTGGGTGACGATGCCAATGACCGGCCTTTCCCTGGCAATCGCTTCCTCGACCAACTTCACCGACTTCTTGCGCCCTACGTCGATGGGGATGATCGATCCGGGGAACAAAACCGAGTTGCGCAGTGGAAGCACTGCGATGATCTCGGGAATCTCGATGGGACTTTCCGGGCCGGTCTTCTTGGCTGCCATTACTTGAATCGTAGTATGCACCGAAGAGTGGCGCGACAACATTTCGGCCGCAAAAACTTCGGGCCTTGGCTCGGGCAGCGCCGGACCTGCGGGTCTGCCTCGCTGCTGGGGCCCGCAATCGGCCAGGGTGCCTCGAAGACTCCTATATTGCGTGAATCGACCGTGCTCGTTGCACGAGCTGTCTGCTTCTGTTGCGCTTGCCTAGCGCCTCTTTTCGGCGGCTGGCGCCTTGGGCTGAGGCGCCATAGGACGCGATGCGCCTGAGACCCCGGCGGCGACCGGCGCGGCTGCCAGCGCCGGCGGACCCGGGTCGCGCTTCACCCCATGGTGCGCGAGCACCTTGGCCTCGACCTTCTTGGCCACGTCGCCGTGTTCGCGGAGGTACAGGCGCGCGTTCTCTCGGCCCTGGCCGATGCGCTCGCCCTCAAAACCGAACCAGGCGCCCGACTTCTCGATCACGCCGCACTCGGCGGCCAAGTCGACCAGGTCACCCTCACGGCTGATGCCCTCACCGTAAAGAATGTCGAACTCCACCTCACGGAAGGGCGGCGCCATCTTGTTCTTCACTACCTTCACTCGCGTACGGTTACCGACCACCTTCTCTCCATCTTTCAGAGCGCCCACACGCCGGATGTCGAGCCGCACGCTGGCGTAGAACTTGAGCGCGTTTCCGCCCGTGGTCGTCTCCGGGTTGCCGAACATGACGCCAATCTTCATGCGGATCTGATTGATGAAGATGACCAAGGTGTGCGACTTGGAAATCGTGCCGGTCAGCTTGCGCAAGGCCTGGCTCATCAGGCGCGCCTGCAAGCCCATGTGCGAATCGCCCATCTCGCCTTCCAGCTCGGCGCGCGGGGTCAGCGCGGCCACGGAATCCACCACCACCACGTCGATCGCTCCCGAGCGCACCAGCATCTCGGTGATGTCCAGCGCCTGCTCGCCGTGATCGGGCTGCGACACCAGCAGGTCGTCGGTGCGCACGCCCAGCTTGCGCGCATAGCCAACATCCAGCGCATGTTCTGCGTCGACGAACGCACAGATGCCGCCCAGCTTCTGCGCTTGCGCCACCACATGGAGAGCCAGCGTGGTCTTGCCGGAAGATTCGGGGCCGTAGATCTCGACCACGCGGCCGCGGGGCAGCCCGCCCACCCCGAGCGCGATGTCCAGCCCGAGCGAGCCGGTCGGCACGACACGCACCTCGGGCGCTGGAATCTCCTCTCCCAGGCGCATGATGCTGCCCTTGCCGAACTGTTTCTCGATGGTCGACACCGCCAACTCGATGGCCTTGTCGCGCGCCGAATCCCGCGGCGCCGGCACTGGCTTGGCCGATTCGGGCTTGCTGTGGTCGTTCTTCTCGGAGGTCACCATGCACGTCTCCTGCATCACGAAGAATATCGACGCGCGAGATCGAGGGCGAAGTAGGCTGCCGCCCGGCGAATACGCTCGCGGTCTCCGGTGAAAAGCTTGCTGACCGTCTTGCCGGATTTCGGGGTTGCCAGGGCAAAACACACCGTGCCCACGGGCTTGTCGCCCACGCTCGCCGCAGACACACCCGGGCCCCGGGCCGGACCCGCGACCCCGGTGATGGAGACGGCGATGGTCGCGCCGGTGATCCGCCTCACCCCTTCGGCCATCTCCTTGGCGCAGGGCTCGCTGACCGCCCCAGCCTCCGCGATGGTAGCTTCCTTGACGCCCAGAAGATTGATCTTCACATCGTTGGCGTAAGCCACCACGCTGCCCAGGAAAAAGTCGCTGGCTCCGGGCTCAGCGGTGAGCAGCGCGCCGGCCTCGCCGCCCGTGCACGATTCGGCCAGCGCCAGGGTTACGCCCGCGCTGCGCAGGCTTCGCCCGACCACCAAGGGGAAGCTTTCACCATCTATTCCGTAGATCCCGGGACCGATGCGTTTGCGGATTTCGCGATCCACGTGCTCCAGCAGGTCCTGGTTCTTGCCGGTCTCGGGTCCGCGGATGACGACCTTGACGTGATTTTCGGGAGCAGCGGTCCGAAAATGCAGCGTGGCCTGCGGCAGGTCGTCGAGCACGCCGGCCAGGCGGTGGTCGATGTGCGATTCCCCCATTCCGTACACGTGCCACGTGCGTACCGCCGCCGCTGGCACCCCCTGTGCCGCCATGTGAGCGCGTAGCCGGGGCGCCACGTGCTCGAAATAGATCCGCTCCGTCTCCCGCGGGATTCCAGGGAGGAAGTACACCGCGCTCGCCCCCAAACGTACCAGGAAGCCGGGGGCGATACCGGCGCTGTTGGGCAGCGCCTCAGCGCCCCTGGGCACACGCACCTGACGCAGGTTGTTGGGGGTCAGCTCGAACCCGTGCGCGGCGAAACGCGCTTTCATCGCCTCCAGCGAAGGGGCGTGCGTTTCCGCCTTGACCCCCAGAAGATCCGACACGACGTCCACGGTGCGGTCGTCCTCAGTTGGACCAAGTCCTCCCGTTACCAAGACGACGGCCGCGCGCTGCGCCAGCTGCTGCAAAGCCTGCCGCATGGCCACCGCCTCGTCGGCGACCACTCGCTGCTCGCGCACATCCAAGCCGGCGTCGAAAACCTGCTCGGCGAGAAAAGCCGCGTTGGTATTGGCGATCTCACCGCGCAGGACCTCGTCACCGATGGCCAGCAGAGCCGCCGTGTGCGGCTCGACGACAGACGCCACCTGGGCTTCGGCTGGAGGAGCCACTGGATTTCTTTTGGGCGGGGAGCTTTTGGCTGCAGGTTTCTTGACCGCGGCCCTCTGCCCCTTGGCCCGCCGGGGGATAGACATTCGTTCAGTACCATATCCATGGGACGGCAGACCGTCAACAAGGGAAAACACTCCAAGTTGAACAGCGCGCTCCGAGGTTGACAGGAGCGACGGACAACGCTCAACTGTACGGGCTGACCATGAATATCCGCTACGCTGCCAAGACCGATCCTGGGTTGAAGCGCAACCACAATGAAGACTACTTCTGCCTCATCGAGGACGAGCAGCTCTTCTTGGTGGCCGACGGAATGGGTGGCCATGCCAGTGGTGAGGTGGCCTCGAAGATGGCCGCCGACGTGATTCGTGAGTTCTTTGCGCGTTCCAGGGATGACGACGCCACCTGGCCGTACAAGATGGACCGGGCGCTGTCGTTCCTGGAGAACCGTTTGGTGGTGGCCATCAAGCAAGCCAACCGGAAGATCCACGAAGCCGCCACCCGGGACGTGCGCATGACCGGCATGGGCACGACCGTGGTCATCGGTCAGATCTTCGAAGACAAGTTCTACGTGGCCCATGTGGGCGATTCGCGTTGCTACCGCATCCGCAACGGTGTGGTACAGCAACTGACGCGCGACCACTCGCTGCTCGAGGACTACAAAGAGGCACGGCCGGGCATGTCGGAGGACGAGCAGAAGAAATTTCCGCACCGCAATGTCATCACGCGCGCCCTGGGCATGAAAGAGTCTGTCCAGGTCGACATCTCGTCCAGCGAGATCCAGGACGGCGACATCTTCCTGCTCTGTTCTGATGGGCTGTCGGGCATGGTGGAACCCGCTCTCTTCCGCGAGTTGCTCAAGCAGGGCGTGGACCTGGACGATGCCGCCCACAAGCTGGTCGATGCGGCCAACCAGGCGGGTGGGATCGACAACATCACGGTGCTAGTCCTCGAGTGTCGCCTGAACTGAGACTAATCAGACGGGAACCCTGGAAGGGTTCCCGAACCCTCCCGCGATGGTCCGCGGCCGGCAATGCCGGCCGACTACCCACGCGGCTCAGACGCGAACCCTGGAAGGGTTCGGCGCCGGCAAAGCCGCCCGGCTTCCCCCGGATCACACAATGAAGGAACCCTCGCGCCCCACCACGGAGCAGGAGCCGCGCACACAGGACACCGCCTATGCACGTCGGTTGCAGGGCCTGGAGGCGACTTGGTGGAAGCGGGCGTTGGACGTGCAGTGGCCCTATCGCCGCCACCTGCGCAGCCTGTCGCTGGGCTTCGTTTTGGACATCGGGTGTGGGCTGGGGCGCAACCTGCAGCACCTGGGCGGTCACGGCGTGGGGGTGGATCACAATGCGGCCGCCATCGCGGCCGCGCGGGCGCGCGGCCTGGATGCCTACCTGCCTGACCAGTTTCGCGTTTCGCCTCATGCCCGGCCGGGTGGCTTCGATGCCCTGCTGCTTTCCCACGTGGCCGAGCACATGCACTTTGCCGAGGCACGCGCGTTGCTGGCCGGATACCTGGACTGCCTGCGCCCTGGTGGCCGGGTCGTCCTGATTACGCCGCAAGAAATGGGTTTCCGATCCGATTCGACCCACGTGGAGTTCTTCGATCTCGAGGCCCTGGCCGGGCTGGCCGCCGCGCTTGGCTTGGCCGTGGAAAAACGCTACTCGTTTCCCTTCCCGCGCATCGTGGGACACCTGTTCAAGTACAACGAATTCGTGCTGCTGGCACGCAAGCCGGGCTGAACGCAGCCGTTCACAGGCCGCCCCCAGGACGGACCTATCGCTCAAGCGGCGCGAGCTCCATGGACAGCAAGGCTCCAGGCTGCAGGCTTCAGGCTGCAGTTGTGATCACCTGCAAATGGCACGGTTGGACTGGAGCCTGAAGCCTGGAGCCTGAAGCCTCTCCTCGGGGCCTGAAGCCTCTCCTCGGAGCCTGGAGTCTCTCCTCGACGACGAGATCAGAGCGGCGCGGCCGGCAGGTCGATGACGAAACGGGCGCCAACCGCAGCCTCGGGGTCGAGCTCGAGAGTGCCGCCATAGCTTTCCACGATCGAGCGCGAGATGGAAAGCCCGAGACCGGTTCCCTGACCGGGAGCCTTGGTGGTGAAGAAAGGGTCGAAGACCTTGCGGCGAAAATCATGCGGCACGCCCGGCCCTTCATCACTAACCGCGATGCGAACACGTCCCGCCGCGCTCTCACAAGTGACGAGCACCTGACCCTTGCCACCCATCGCGTCGGCTGCATTGAGTAGGAGATTAACCAGCACCTGGGTCAAGCGCCCCGGCGATACCATGACCTTCGGCCACGGTTCGTGCTCCGGCGTGGCCGTGATGCGTACCTCGCGAAAGTTGGTCTGCGGGGCCAGCAGGGCCTGTGCCGAGCGCACCACGCGAAGCGGATCGATGAGCGACGGTTCCTCATGACTGGGCCGCGAGTACTCGAGCAGGTCGCGGATGATGCGATTGATCCGTTGGGTTTCGGCCTTGACCCGCTCCAGGGCATCGCGCCGTTCCGCATCCGGCAGGATTCCGGTACCCGCCGCGTCCGCCCGCAGGATATCGACATAGCCCAAGATGGCGGCCAGCGGGTTACCGATCTCATGTGCCACGCCGGCCGCCAGTTGGCCGACCGACGCGAGCTTCTCCGAGCGAATGAGCTGCTCGCGCTGAGCGGCCAGCGACGAGGTCATCTGGTTGAAAGCACGAGCCAGCGCACTCAGCTCG
>Ga0335069_10008083_pt1 | contig 15092 bp, 7 predicted proteins | sample Lox_Sample_11_FD_206714 | JGI IMG/M metagenome (GOLD analysis project Ga0335069, IMG submission 206714) | Soil microbial communities from Loxahatchee National Wildlife Refuge, Florida, United States - Lox_Sample_1.1 | ecosystem: Environmental > Terrestrial > Soil > Wetlands | place: USA: Florida... | reverse complement strand
CTGCGCCGACGCTGTGGCGAGCAGCGCGTGGCGGAGCTCGTGGCCGAGGGCGCGGGGCGCGCAGCCGTCGTGGACGTGGGCAGGCGCTACGCGATCGTCTCGCCTTTCACCGCACTCTACGTGCCGACCACGCGGGAGATGACCGAGGAGGCGCTCGACCCCGATCTCGCCGAGTTGCGCGACGATCGGCGCCGGCGGTGGAAGCCGTGGTGGCGCTGGTCGGCGGAAGCCCCGGTCGCGATGGACCTTCCCCAGTCCTCCGACAACAAGGAGGGCGGCACCGGCACGCGTGCCAAGGCCGAAGAAGGCAGCATGGGCAACCCGAACGCGCGCCCCACCGGGCAGCGCTACGGCGTCCAGGGCCCGGCGGCGGAGGCCGCCAACTTCGGGATGATCGGGCTGCTTGCGGGCGAGAAGGACCCGAACGCTCCGGTGGCGCCGTGGGGAGCGGCAGGGCAACCGCCTGCCGCGGCGGCGGCGCCCGTTGCGGCCCTGCCTCCGATGCGCGCGGCGCCAAAGGCGGGTGTGCAGACGGCGACGGCGGCCGCGTCGGCGACCGCAGCGTGGGGCAGCACGGTCGCCGATGGTTTCGGCGGGAACGGCATCGGGCTGGCGGGTACGGGAGCGGGCGGCGGCGGGCGCGGACAGGGCGTCGGCCTGGCGAGCCTCGGTACCGTGGGACACGGCGCCGGCGCGAGCGCGGGCGCGACCAGGGCGGCGAAGGACGGTGACCTGGCGAAGGCCAAGGTGGACCTCATCGCCGACCTGGCCGGTGCCGTGGACCAGACCACGCCCGCCGAGAACAAGGCGCCGCTCGCGAGCGTCGATCACGCGCCGCGGCCCTGCAGCCCGGCCGCGGACCTCGCGTTCGACGAGCGTCGCGTGCTCTGGGGCGAGAGGCTCGCCGGCACGCACGCCGCGCGCGATGCCCTCGGCGTCTACCGGCGCGCGCTGGCGGACTGCGAGGCGCCGACGTGGCGCGAGCGCAACACGCTGCTGCTCCTGACGGTCGGCGCCCTGCCGAGCGTGCGCGAGCGGGTTGCGCTCTGGCGCTCGCTCCTCGGCAACGCGGCGGAAGCCGACGTCGTGTACCGCGCGATCGTCGTGCGCGTGCAGACCGCGAGCGACCTCAAGGAGCTGCACGACGCGCTGGGGCTGCGCGGGCTCGACCCGGACCTGCTGGCGGGCATGCTCAAGCGCGCCAGCACGCCGGCCGACCGCCTCTCGACGCTGCGCGCGGCGGCGCTCAAGTGGCCGGACGACCTCGAGCTCTCGCTGCGCGTGCTGGACGCGTACGACGACGTGGGCGACGACGGCGGCGGGCGCGCGTGGGCCCGGCGACTGCGCCACCGGCCGGACGCGACCGCACACGTCTACACCGACGTCGGCGAGTACTACCTGCGCCTCTCGCACCGCGAGAACGCGCCGCTCGCCGACCGCGACGCCGAGGAGGCGCGTCGGACGTTCGGGGAGCTCGTGGAGTTCGCCCCGGAGGACCCCGTCGCGCGACGGCGGCTCGGGGACCTGCTGCGGGCGCACGGCTGGTACGAGGAGGCGTTCCGGCAGTACGAGACGCTCGCGCAGCTCACGCCCGACGATCCGACGGTGCCGCTGCTGCTCGCGTCGGCGGCGCAGGGCCTGGGGCGCATCGAGGAGGCCGTCAGCTGGGCCGAGAAGGCCGCGTCCACGGGCGCGCCCGACGGCTCGAGCCCGCTGGCCCGGGCTGCGCGCGCGACGGCGAGCGCGTTCATCGCGTGGGCGCAGGACGACGCGGCACGCGCCGGGCGCAAGGACGACGCCGACAAGCTGCTCGCGCGCGGCAAGCGCGTCGCCGGCGCCGACGCAGCGCCCCCCGGGAGCGTGCGATTCGTCGTGACGTGGGCGCATCCGGAGCTTCACCCGGTGCTCTGGACAGGGTCGCTCGGCGCGCCGATGCCGGCGCAGGACAACTTCCCGCTCTACGGGCTGGCCGAGGCGGTGCTCCCGGCGGGATCGCCCGAGCTGGAGCTTCGCCTCGATCCCGAAGACGCGGCGCGGGCGGCGCGGCTGGGCGCGCGCGCCGTCGTGACGGCTCTCGTGGGTGAAGGGACGCCGGCGGAGCGCATCGTGCACATCGACGTGGGCTTCGGCGACCCGCAGCACGGCGCCGTGGCCGTCGTGAAGGTGCGCCTCGCGGACGACGGTCTGCACGCGGAGGGGACATGAGGCCGCTCCCTCGCTGGACTCGCTCGCCCCTGACCATCGCGGCGCTCCTCTGGGCGGCGTTCCTCATCGTCCTGTCGACGCAGCGGACGGTGCACACCGGGCCCGTCGTCTCCACCATGGGCGACATCCGCGCGATGCACGCGGAGGTCAGCATCGGCGATCGCGAGGTGCGCGGGAGCGCGCGCCTCTCCGACGGCGACACCGTGAAGACCGGTCCGGACGGGCGCGCGCGCGTGCGCCTCGACGACGGGACGCTCGTGGTCGTCGGCGGGTCCACCGTGCTGGCCCTGCGCGAAGGGCGCCTCGTGCTCGCGCACGGGCGACTGTTCGTGCAGGGCGGCACCGAGTCGCGTGCGCAGGTCGCCCTCGGCGATGCGACGACCACGGTGTCGGCCGCGGCGGCGGCATTCGAAGGGGGGACCGGCGCGGCGCCGGGGAAGATCTACTGCGCACGCGGCGAGCTCGTCGTCGCGCAGGGCGGCAAGCAGGAGCACGTTGCTTCTGGCGAGACGGCATCGCTCGTGGCAGGCGGCCCGAAGGTCGCGCCCGAGACGGCGTTCGATGACTGGACCGGCGGACTCGCGGTCCCGTGGGGCGGCGAGGCGGGGCAAGCGAGCGCGATCCCCGGGCTCTGGGCGGGCGCCGGCGGCGAGGACCCGGGCACCGAGCTCTCGGTCCGCACCGCGCGCGTGGACGTGGACATCGACGGCGAGGTGGCCGTGACGCACGTGCGCACGACCTACTTCAACGGCTCCGACCGCGCTGCCCCGGCCGAGGTGCGGATGGCGCTCCCGCCGGGCGCTGTGGTGTCGCGCGTGGCGCGCGCCCTGCCCGGCCAGCCTGAGGAAGACGCCGGCGTGCGCGCCGGAGCGATGACGCCGCAGCCCTCGGGAGCGCGGCTCGAATGGGCGGGCGGCGGCTGGCTGCGCGGGGAGCTGCCGGCGGTGCCCTCGGGAGCGACCGAGGACCTGATCGTCGACTACGTCGAGTGGCTCCCGGAGCGCGACGGCCGCGCGACGTACCGCTTCCCCATGGCGAGCGATGCGCAGCCCCAGATGGTGGGCGAGCTTCTGGCGCGCGTCCGGTCCATCCAGGCCGGCGCGCCCTTCGCGTCGGCGAGCGCCGGGGCCACGGTCAACGGCAACACCGTGGAGCTGCGACGCGGCGACGTGCGGCCCACCGGCGACCTCGTCGTCGAGACGGTGCCGACGGTGGTGCACCCGGCGCGCGCGCGGGCTTACGTCGCCCTGGGCAGCAAGGACGAGGACCCCTACGTGCTCGTGCGCACCGAGGTGCCGCCGGAGGCGGACCCGGGGATCACGCTCGCGCTCGTCGTCGACACGTCGTTCAGCGCCGGCGCGGCGGCGCTGGAGACGGAGCGCGCGGTGGTCGACGCGCTGCTCGAGGGCCTCGGCCCGCGCGACTCGCTCGTCGTGCTCGCGGCGGACCAGACGGTGCGCGCGGTGGGAGAGACGGCCCCGGCGCCGGTCACGCCGGAGCTACGGGACACCGTGCGAAAGGGGCTCGCCTCGCTGCACGCGGGCGGCGCCTCGAACCTTGCGATGGCGCTCGAGCAAGCGGCCGACGTGCTCGACGCGGGCGCAGCGGCCCCCGCGGGGAAGGCGCCGGCGCGCGCCGGCGGCGGGATGGTCGTCTATCTCGGCGACGGGCGCGCCTCCATCGGCGAGTCGACGGCGCAGACGATTCGCCGGCGGCTCGCCCGGCGCGAGGGCGGCGTGCCGCGCATGGGCGCCGTCGCGATCGGACACGGGTCGGACCGATGGCTGCTCGCGCAGCTCGTGGCGGGCTCCGGCCCGGTCTACGAGGCGGTCGACCGCGGCGACGCGGCGCGCGTGGGCGCCGCGATCGTCGCCGACGCGCTCGAGCCGACGCTGCGCGACGTGGACATCGACCTCGGGCCCACGGTCGACCGCGTCTACCCGCGCGAGTCGCGCGCGGCGCTCGCGGGCTCCACGGTCACGGTGGCCGGCCGGTTGCGCGGGAAGCTGCCCGACCACGTCGGCTTCCGGTGGCGCCGGGGCGGACAGCTCGTGCAGGAGTCGCGGCCGCTCGAGCAGGTGGCGGTCCCGGCGGGCGGCGACGTCGCGCGGCGATGGGCGCTCGCGCGCATCGAGGAGCTGTCGGCGCGCGACGAGGGCATCGAGCCGGCGGTCGCGCTCGCGGCGCAGGCAGCGCTGCTGACGCCGTGGACCGGCTGGTTCTTCGACGCCGGGTCGTCGTCGTCGCCCTTCGAGCAGCGCCTGCTCGGGCTCTCGCCAACGCTCGACGCACCCTATGCCGCGCGCGTGGAGCCCGAGCCGCCGCCGCCGGCGCTGCTGCTCGAGCCGCCGCACGATTTCTCCGGCGAGGACAGCGTGCAGGACGCCGCGGTGCAGGCGGCGTGGCGCGCCATCGACGAGACCGTGGCGCACCTGCAGGCGTGTCGCGATGCGCGCGCGGCCGTACGGCCCGACGTGAGCGACACCCTGCACTTCGAGCTGAGCGTGGACGCCGGCGGCCGTGCGACCGAGGTGCGCGTCACCGCCGCGGCTGGGCGCGACGACGATCCGGTGCTCGACCGCTGCGCCAAGGGGGTCGTCGCGGCCATCTCCTTCTTCGCGTCGGGCCAGCGCATCCAGGTGACGTGGGACGTGCACCTGCCCCCGGCGCGCACGCCGCGGCGCACGCAGTGCTCGGTCGCATCGGAGCTCCCGCTCCCGGTGCGCCGCGGGGTCTGGCGGTCGCGGATGCACGCGCACTGGGGCGTGGCCGCGCAGAAGGCGCAGGGCTATGTCGCCGCGGCGCAGGCGTGCGAGCTGCCGACGTGGACCGACCGTCGGGCGCTCCTCGAAATCCTCGCCGGTGGGCTGTCCACGGGCGACGCCCTGGGCCTCGCCTCGGCGCTCGACGGCCTCGGCGAGAACGACGCGGCCGGCTTCGTCCGCCAGGATCTCCTGCGCCACGTGACCAGCGCGAGCGATCTGGCCGCGATCACGCAGGCCATCGTGGGCCGCGAGCCGAAGATCGACGCGGCGCTCGACAAGGCGTTCCGAGCGGCGCGCTCCGACGACGACCGGCTCGTCATCGTCCGGCGCTTCTTGCTGCTCGCGCCGCACGACGCGCTCGCGCGGCGCCGGCTGCTCTCGGTGCTCGAGGCGCTCGGCCGCACCGACTCGCTGGCGAGCGAGATCGACCGCGTGCGCACCGATCCGTTTGCCGACGCCGGGATCCTCGCCATGGGCGCGTCGGCGCTGCGGCGCATCGGACGCGACGAGGAGGGCCGCCGCGCCTTCGGGGAGCTCGTCGAGCGCGCGCCCGGGGACCCGTGGGCGCTCGCCTTCGTCGGCGACCGGCTGCGGGCCGAGCGCCTCTGGGACGACGCCGTCGCGGTGTACGAGCGGCTCGACGCGATGACCCCCGACGATCCGGCCGTGGCGCTGCGTCTCGCGCTCGCGCACGCGGGGGCCGGGCGGCTCGACGTCGCGACGCGCCTGCTCGACCGCGCCGCGTCGACCGGCGGCCGCAGCGACGACGGACGCATCGGGGAGCTCGCGTCGGTGACCGAGGCGACGCTGCTCGCGACTGCGCGTCAGGGCGCGCCCGGGGACGAGGTGGAGGAGCTGCTCGGTCGCCGCCTCTCGCGCACGCCGCTTCCGGACGTGGGAAGTCTCGTGGTGGTGCGGGCCGCTCCGGGGGACGACCCGCTGGTCGTGCGAGTCGCCCGCGATGCGCGCGGGCGCGACGAAGACACGGCGGATCTCGACGCGCAGCCGATGGGGCTCGCGGCGATCCGCGTCGAACGCGGCGGGGGCCCCATGCGCATCGCGCTGAGGCGCCCGCAGGCGGCGGGCCCGGGACAGCCGACGCGCGCGACCGTGACGGCGCTCGTCCTGGCCGACGACCGGTCGGTCGCGAAGCTCGTCTCGCGCGACGTGCTCGTGAGCGCGGGCGACGGGGTGGTGCTGCAGTGGAACGGAGAGTCGCTCCTGTGATCGACGAGACGAACCCGACCGGCGCGCCGCTCCCGGAGGACGTGCCCACCGCAGTCGATCGGCCGCTGCCCCCGGCCGCGGCTGCCCCGGGCATCCCGCCTTCGGCGGCGGAGCCCGTACCGTCGGCTCCCTACCGCACCTCCCTCGAGGTCGCGCCGCCGTTCGCGCCGCGGGCGTCCAGCGCCGTCACCGTCTGGGGTCCGATGCTCCAGCTGCTCGGCGTGACCCTCTGGTCCTACGTCGTCATGGGCCAGCTCGTGACCACGTACGCGCCTGGAAAGCACTCGCTGCTCATGAGCGAGGGCACCGCCGTACTCTTCGTCCTCGTCGCCTCGTTCGTCGCATGGCTCGTGGCCGTCCGGCGGAGCCTCGCCGCGTCGCCCGCTCCCGGCGCCGGCGGCCGCGTGGCGCGCGCGGTCATCGTCGGGATGCTCGCCTCGATGTCCTGGTGCACGGTGACCGCAGGCGCCGCGATGGCCGGCAAGTCCGCCGCGAAGAACGCCGACGGCTCGATCACCGTCATGCTCCTCGTCGTCTCCATCGCGGCAATCGTCTACGGCCGCCGCCTCTCCCCTGCCCCCGACGCGCAGCCGACGCAGCGCGGGCGAGTCATCGGGCGCGTCCTCTGGACGGGCGCAGCCCTCCTGACGCTCGTCGCTCTCATCGCCCTCGGCGCGAGCGACTGACGCTCAGATCTTCTGGCGCACCATCTTCCGGGGGACCGCGCCGCTGCGCATGAGGAGCTGCTTCGCTTCCTGCTGCAGCATCGGGTGCACCTTCTTGGCGCCGATGAACATGCCGAGGAGCTGCGGGCTCATCTCGGCGAGCTTGCGCAGCGCGCGGCCGGCGCCCTTCATGTCGCCCGCGCCGGCGTAGGCGAAGGCGCGCGCACGCCACATCTGCACGCGCATCTCGGCGAGGTCCGGGTCCTCGGGGTTGAACACCTCGAGCAGCTCCACGCCCTTCTTGCCCTGCCCGGTGCGCCCCCACGCCTCGGCCGCGACCGCCGCGAACATCGCGCGCGTCTTGACCTCTTGCTGCTTGCCGAGCTCCATCTTGTCGACGAGCGCCTTCGCCTCCTGCACCTCCCCGAGCTGCAGGTGGATGGTCGCCCTCGTGCACCGCACCTGGTCGGCCACCGGCGAAATCTGCTTCGAGAGGTCCACCTCCTCGAGCGTCGCCAGCGCCTTGCGCGGGTCCTCCTGCATCTCGAGCTGGGCGCGCGCGATGGTCGCCTGCACGTCCCCCTTCTTGAACTTCGACTCGAGCTGCGCGAGCGCCTCCTTGCGCCCCTCCTCGCTCTCCTGCGCTCCTTTGAGCAGCGCCCCGAGCTCGCGCGACTTGTTGACGTAGCGGACGATCCAGACGGCCGCCCCCGCGCCGGCCACCGTGAGCGCGCCGGCCACGAACAGCGGAATCACCGTCCAGTGCGCGATGACGGCCGCGGCCACCCAGATGACGGCCAGGATGAGCCCGACCCGGATGAACACCTTCTTGAGGTCGAGCGGCGGCTTCTCCTGCGCGCCCTCGGCCGGCCTGGCCAGATCGCGCAGCTCGCGCTGCATCGCAGCGGCGCTCTTCTTCTTCTTTTGCTTCGCGGGCGCTAGCGCCTCGGTCTTCGCATCCGGCACGGCACGGGGTTAGCACCCACGGGCACGAGGCGCCAAGGCCGAGCCATCCGCTGCTCGGCGCTGTCGCTGCCGCCGGCGCCCGCGCTGGCGCGGATGTCATGTCACATCACATCACATGACCACCCGCGCCAGAATGGCCCGCACCTGATCGAGCTTGCCGAGCAACTCCGCCTCGACGTGCTCAACGTACCCGAAGGCCAGCGCGACATCGAGACAAGCGCCCGTCTCCCTCGCCGACCCTAGCGCCGTGCGATACCGCGTGGTGCGCGTCCCCCCGCTGGAGCCGCTCCCCTCGGCCACGTTCAGCGACACACTGGCTGCCGCTCTCCGCAGCTGATTCCCCAGATCGCGGTCATGCCGCTCAATCTGCAGAACCACCGGCCTTAGCAACCGCAGCACCTCGAGCATCAACGGATACGCCTTGAGCTCCTTGAGCATGTTCATCCCTCTCCTGCCCCCGCGCCTCGCGAAGGCACCCGCCGCCCTCCGCCGCGCGCAGGCCACGTCAAGGATGCGAAGCACCGCCGAGCGCAGCGAGGCGGCGCGCGCGTCAGCGCGCGTCCTTGATGTGGCCGAGCACGGCGGCACAATGGGACAAGCCGAGCGAAGTACGAACTTGCTCTCACGCGTAGCGGGTCAACGGAGGCGACCACAAGTACGACCCACCCTTCACGCCGGGCGCCAAACGACGACGCCCCTCCGTGTCAGCGGCCGCTCGCGTGATAGTGCGCGAGGATGCGAGCCTGCGAGAGCGCCGCGCCATAGAACGCAATCTCGTCGACTGCACCGGCGAAGAAGTCCTGCCCCAACACGCAGGCTCCGACCTGGAGCGTGGCCGTGAACGAACCGAGCGATTGCGTCGCGCCGTTGGAGGCCACGAGCTGGCCGTCGACGTAGGCGCGCGCGGTCGTTCCGTCGAAGGTGCCGACGAAGTGATGCCACGAGCTCGACACGGGCGCTTGCAACCAGGCCGTCTGGTAGCCGGCGTCGTTCCAGCGCTCGAAGCCGAATGTGTTGGAGTCGCCATTCCCCGTGTCGCGGACGAACATGAAGTAGCCGCTGCGGGGGGAGTCGATTTGCCGCGAGAAGAGCGAGGGATAACTCGTCGTCAACGCCGACGGCTTGGCCCAGATCTCGAGGGTCATGGGAACCGTCCCGACGAAGGGGAAGAGATTGCCGAAATCGATGTAGCCCGTCGAGCCATCCAGGGACGCTGCGGGATCGCTGTCCGTCAGCAGCGCGCCGGGTACGCCGAGCGTGAAACCGCCGGTGTACTTTCCGTCGTTTCCGTTTCCGGTCGTATCGTGAGCGACGGTGCCGCTCGACTCGTCGACACGCAGGTAGGCGAGCGGCTTGTCGGCGAGCACGGTCGACGGGTAGTCCGGAGGTGCTCCGGCGTCGCCGTCGGCGGGAGCTGCCTCGGGAGCGGAGTCGCGCTCGCCGTCCTGGCCTGCGTCGGGTGTCGGGCTCGTCGCGTCCGTCGGGCCGATGGCGTCCGGCAGATGGGCCGCGTCGTTGGGTGAGGTGGCGTCCGATCCTGCTTCCTGCCCGCTGGCGGCATCGCCGCCCTCGGTCAAGCCATCGAGAGGCAAGAGCGCCAGGCACCCGGACAGCGACGGCGCGAGAACGACGAGCAAACGGTAGGCGCCGTCACGGCGTGGCGGTGACCGTGTAGCCATTTGCCCACCCGCGATCAGAGCACGCATCGTGCCCGCGCCGGGAGGCCGAATCGTGAGCGGATCGAGGTCCGCCGCGAGGTCACGGTCGCGAGTGTTCGCGAGGGGCCGCGAATCCAAGGCGTCCATTCGCGGGGCTGGTGCATGAGGGAACCATCTGAGCCCACGCTGTAGAACGAGGTCCCCACTCGGGTTCGCGCGACTTCGGTGCGGGTCACCACGTGACGTGACGTCACGTGCGTCAGCGCGAGAATGAAGGAAGCCGGCCCCCGGCTCGCCCTGCCGCAACAGGGGAGCCGAGGGCCGGCGCGTCTACTGCGATCGATTCAACCCAAGCGAAGCGCGCGCTACTTCACGAGGAGCGACACCGGGGCACTCCAGTCGCTCTCGCCGGTCTTCACGACCGACTTGAACCGGAACTCCACGGTCGATCCGGGCGTGAGGCCCGTGACGGTCGTCCTGGCCTGGAGCGTCGAAGGAACCGACACCCAGGTCTTGCCGCCGTCTGCGCTGTACTGCCATTCGTAAGATGCCCGCCGTCCCGCCGCCGCCGTGACGAGCTCCACGGTGCCGGAGTTGGTCCCCGGCTTGGCGGCGAAGACGCGCGGCCTGCGGACCGCCGTCTTCGTCACCGCGACGCCAGCGCTCTCGATGATCGAGGCCGCATTCTCCGCGTTGGCGTCGGCCTGCACCTGAATGTAGGCCTTCAGGTGCTTGAGCAGGGCGACGAGCGCGGCGCGCTGTTCGTTGCGCGTCGTGACGGCGCCCTTGGTGCGCGCCAGAGCCGCCGTCTCGGCGTTCTGGAGCGAGTTGATCGCCGTCGTCACCTCCGTCAGCGCGGGCACTGGCGATGGGAAGGCGGCGTTGCCGGTCATGCACGTCACGATGCGTGTGGCGTACGTGATGAGAGCCGGCGCGGGCTTGGGAAGAGAGAGAGCAACGAGCGGTTTCTGCGTGGTTTTCGTCGTGGTCACGAGAGTTCTCCTTGATTCAGTCGTGCACTGCATTGGATGACGGTTCGGTTCACGTTTCGGTTCATTCATTCCTCCGTTCGGTCGATCACTTCGTCGAGTACTTCACCTCCTTTCGCTGGTTGGTCCGTCGGTTGCGCTGGTTCGTTCGTCATCGCGTCGATGACGTTCGTCCCGTCGTCATGGATCACGATCACAGCGTCTCTTTCGTCCCTCCCTTCCGCTGGTTCGTCGTTCCCGTTGTCTCTTCCGGACGTTCGAGCGTCAGGGATCTCGATCCCTTCCGCTTTGTCGTCCGTCCGACGTGCTGTGATGCTCGGACGAGCGTCTGGGATCTCCGGAATCGACGCGCGAACGTGGAGTCGGTCGACGATGATCTCGATCATCGACTACGGGATCTCTGGAAGAGACGCTGGTTCCTCCGTCACAGCGTCATTGCCGAGCCTCCCGGCGTCACTACCGGACCTCACTGACGCTTCGCCGAAGATCACAGAGGCTTGGACGAACATCACAGCGTGTCTTCCAGAGATCACAGCCGCTGTGACGAAGATCCTCGTCGGTTTTCCGACTGACCCGTCGAAGACGACGTCTCGCCCGCTCGGTCTAGGCCGCCTTCGGTAGGGTCTGCTCGGGCGACGGTTCGACGGCAGTCTCGTCGTCGCGCGTCTGCGCCGCGGCGAGGGTCTCTTCCCGAAGAGACGCGCGGGTGTCGAGGACCTCGATGCCGAGGATCCGGCCCTGCGCGTCGAGGTCGAAGACGACCCGACCGTCCAGCCCCCAGCAACACTGCTTCGTCTGGCGCGCAGAGTCGCGGTCGACGAGGTGGATGTACGCGACACGCGTCGCGGGCTCGTACGTCATGTGGATCGTGCTCGTCCTGCGCATGTTCCTCGGGGAGGACCGGCTTGCTGGTCGAGCCCCACGCTCGTCCTCGCCTGTCTCTCACCCAGTACTTGTGACATGTCGCAAATGTCGCAGTTCGCGAGCGGCTCGCGAAGCCCGGAAAACGAGCGCAACCCGCAGATTCCACGACGAATTGTCCATGTAGGACAAAAGATCGTCGCTACGTACGATTGTACTCTGCAAATGTCACGGAGCGGGGCCCCGCTCCGCTTCGCTTCGCTCACGCGACGGCGACCTGCGGCTGCGGCGCGCTCTTCGCCGCCGTCTCGTTGATCTTGACGCTGACGATCTTGGACACGCCCGGCTCGGGCATCGTGACGCCGTAGAGAACGTCGACCATCTGCATCGTGCGCTTGACGTGCGTGATGAGGATGAACTGCGACCGGTCGGTCATCGACCGCACCATGTCGTTGTACCGGGCGACGTTCGCCTCATCGAGCGGCGCATCGACCTCGTCCAGGATGCAGAAGGGCGAGGGCTTGATCTGGAAGATGGCGAAGATGAGCGACACCGCCGTCAGCGCCTTCTCCCCGCCGCTCATCAGCTCGATCGACGAGAGCTTCTTGCCCGGCGGCTGCGCGATGATGTCGATGCCCGTCTCCAGCATGTCCTCGGGGTTGGTCAGGCGCAGCTCGGCGCGCCCGCCGCGGAACATCCGCGGGAAGATCTCGCGGAACTTCGCGTTCACTGCCTCGAACGTCTCCTCGAAGAGCCGGCGCGACTCGCGGTTCATCTGCTGGATGGCGCGCGTCAGGTCCGCCAGGGCCTTCTCGAGATCCGCCTTCTGCGTCGTGTAGAAGGTGAAGCGCTGCTCGGCCTCCGCGTGCTCGCGCATCGCGTCGAGGTTCACGCTGCCCATGCGCTCGATGAGGCGCGCGAGCTCGTCGATGCGCGCGCGCAACACGTCGTCGGGCGCGGGGCGCATGTGGTAGTCGCCGATGACGCGCGGCAGGTGCAGGCCGCGGAACTTTTCCGTGACGCCCGAGATGAGGTGCTCGAGGGCCAGCTCCTTCTCGCGCAGCGCCATCTCGTGCACCGTCAGCTCTTCGCGGATGGTCTCGACGCGGGCGCGCAGATCCCTGAGCAGCCCCTCGCGCTCCAGCAGACCGCCGCGCAGGGACTCGAAGTCGGCGCGAACGCTCGCGAGCTCGTCCTGCGCGACGCGCGCTCGGTCGAGCGCGGCGTGCAGCTCCTCGCGGTGCGCCATGAGCTGCGCGGCGGCCTCGCCGAAGGCACGCGCGTTGGCGACCAGCTCCTCCTCGAGTCGGCGCGCCCGGTCCTGCAGCTCCTCGGCGCTGCGGGCGAGACGGCCCTCGGTTCCGCGCGCGGCGGCGAGCTTCTCGCGCGTGCCGGCGATCTCCACCTTGCACGACGTGACGGCCTGACGCTGCGCCTCGAGCCGCTCGCTCGCCTCGGCCAGCGCGGCCTCTGCGTCCGCAAGCTCCTCCTCGGCGCTCTCGACACGGGCTCGCGCCTCCGAGAGCGTCCGCTCGGCCTCGGCGCGCTCGTGCCCCGCCTCGTCGATCGCACGCGCGAGCTCCGTCTCCTCGCCCGCGAGCGTCTCGAGCCGCTTCGCGAGCGACGCGAGCTGCGACTGCGTCGTCTGCAGATCCTTCTCGGTCTTCACGAGCGCGAGCTCGCTCGAGTGCGCCTCCTGGCGCGCCTTGTCGAGCGCCGTCCCCGTCTGGGCGATCTCGATGCGCGACTTCTGCAGCGCCTCGAGCCTGCACGCGACGGCGTGGTCGAGCCGCGTGATCGCCTCGGCCAGCTCGCGCGCCTCGCGCTTGGCCTCGATCATCCCGGCGGCGAGGTCGTCTCCCTGCCCTCCCGAGACCCGCCCGTCGGCGTGCAGCACGGTGCCGTCCCTGGTCACGATCGTCGCCCGCGCGCCGCCGTCGCGCATCGCGCGCGCGGCCGCGAGATCCTCCGCGACCATCGCGTCGCCCACGAGCGAGCGCACGAGGGCCTCGTCGCCCGCGTCGAACCGGAGCGCATCGACCAGCCGGTTCCCCTTGCCGGCGAGGCCGGAGACGAAGGGCGGCCGCAGCGGGACGATCGTCGCCCTGCCCTGCCCCGCTTCCGCCAGCTGCTGGAGCAGCGCGAGACCGCGGTCCATGTCGCTGACGACGACGTCCTGCAGTCGCGTGCCCAGAAGACCCGCGAGTGCCTGCGTCAGCTCCGCCGGCGCCTCGATGCGGTCTGCCACCATGCCCACGATGCACGGGTCACGCGTCTCGACGAGAGCCTTGGTCCCGGCGCCCACGCCCTCGAGACGCGCATGCATCTCCTCGAGCGCCGCGTGGCGCGACCGCTTCGCCGAGAGCTCGCCCTTGGCTTCCTCGAGCGAGCGCTCCTGCTCGTGAATCAGCTCCTTGAGCTCCCCGAGACGCGTCTCGAGGCGCGACTTCTCCGCCGCCGTCGTCACGCGCCCGGCGCGAAGGTCGTCGATCGACCGCGCGAGCTCCTCGGCGCGCGCACCGTGCTCGACGCGCGCGAGGTCCAGCGACTCGCGCTCGAGGCGCACCTTGTCGCGCCGTGTCGTCATCTCGCCATGGCGCCGCTCGAACCCCGCGAGCTTCGCCTCGCTGCTGGCGATCTCGGCGCGCGCGGCCGCGATCGTCTGCTGGCGCTCGGTGACGCGCTCGTCGCACACGCCGTGGGCGCCGGCGAAATCGGCGAGCTTCGCCTCTTCCTCCGCCATGCGCGCCGCGTGCGCCTCCTCCTCGGCCGCGAGCCCCGCCACCTCGCGCGCCACGACGTCGCGCTCGGCCGCCAGGCGCGCCGCCTGCTCGCTCATCTCGTGCTTCTCGCCGGCCGCCTGCTGCTCGCGCTGCGAGAGCGTCGCCATCTTGTCCTTGGCGCGCTCGATGGCCGCTTCCTCCGCGCGCACCGCGTTGTCCGCCGCGAAGGACGCGTTGGTCGCCACGTCGAGCTTCTGCTCCGCCTCGTGCACCTCGAGCCGCGCGACCTCGAGCTCCGCCTCGCGCGCCGCCAGCTCGCCGCGAGCTTCCTCGCTCGCCGCGCCCAGCCGCTCGGCCTCACCGCTCTCGAGCTTCACCCACCCGACGAGCTCCAGGTACCGGTGCGATGCCTCGTGCAGCTGCAGGTCCTCGAGCTCGCTCCGGTACGCGACGAAGCGCTCCGCCTTCGCCGCCTGGCGCTTGAGCGACGCGAGGCTCCGGTCGATCTCGGAGACGATGTCCCCCACGCGCAGCAGGTTCTGCTGCGTGAGCTCCATCTTCTTCTCCGCCTGCTTCTTGCGGCTCTTGAACTTGGTGATGCCCGCGGCCTCCTCGATGAGCAGGCGCCGGTCCTCGGCCTTGGCGCTGACGATGAGGCCGATCTTGCCCTGCTCGACGATCGAGTAGGCCTTCGTGCCGGCGCCCGTGCCGAGGAACAGATCGGTCACGTCGCGCAGACGAACCTGCGTCTTGTTGATGAGGTACTCGCTCTCGCCCGTCCGGTGCAGGCGGCGCGTCACCGCGATCTCGGCGTACTCCTTGTACTCGAGCGGCAGCTCCCCGGGCGTGTCGTTCTCGAACGTGAGCGTCACTTCCGCGAAGTCGTGCGGCGCGCGCGACTCCGAGCCGTTGAAGATGACGTCCTCCATCGACCGGCCGCGCAGGTGCTTCGCGCTCTGCTCGCCCATGCACCAGCGGATCGCGTCGACGATGTTCGACTTGCCGCACCCGTTGGGGCCCACCACGCCCAGCA
>Ga0335069_10008082_pt1 | contig 15094 bp, 13 predicted proteins | sample Lox_Sample_11_FD_206714 | JGI IMG/M metagenome (GOLD analysis project Ga0335069, IMG submission 206714) | Soil microbial communities from Loxahatchee National Wildlife Refuge, Florida, United States - Lox_Sample_1.1 | ecosystem: Environmental > Terrestrial > Soil > Wetlands | place: USA... | reverse complement strand
AATCATGTCTACGCCAAACATCTTCATCCATTGCGAAGGATCTGCCACGCCACAGGTTTGGCCCATGCCGCGCCCGCCAAAGGCCCTCCTGTGACCCGCAGTTTGCAACCATCAGGCGCAGCCAATTGCACTGTAATTCCGAAGTTGTTTGTGGGCCAGGGCGAGATTCAGACTTCAATCAGTGAACGGAGTAAATATCGAGCAACTGCAGGCGCGTGGCATCAAGGCGCGACGCAATCAAATCGATAAAGCGTTTCAGCATTTCGTAGCCGAGGTCGTGGTCTTCTTCGCACTTTGCGCGTAGCCAGTTGCCGTCCAAGACCAATGCATGGGTGGGGCGAAGAGTTTTTGCGTTGAAGTGCCAACGATATGGCGGCGAGACCCACGACCAGCCGAGAACTTCCCCTTTGTCGACCGTCTGGACGGTAGTTGCCCCGCTTGGAGTCAACAACTCAACCGAGACCAGTCCGTCGCAGATCACATAGAATTCGTTCGCCGGGTCCCCTTCATGAAAGATGATCTGTTGTTCCGGAAAGAGGAGATCTCTCGCGCCCGAGGCAAGCAGCTTCAGTTGCGCGTTGGAAAGACCATGGAAAAAAGGATACTGTTGGAGGACCAGTTCGAGCGTTTGGATCATGATCACACCTCCTGACCTCGCAATGCTCGAGGGATCCAAAACACTTCCAGACCGCAACTCCAGACGGGAGCGCGCCCAGGATTTGTCGATGGCCTGGTTCTAGGGTCCGTATACTCCTTCGGGTCGCAAGTTGCAACTACTTGGTAAGAGCGCGAATGGCACACTTCTATTGAATCAAGATCATCAACGCCATGCGGAACTGGAGTTCCTTAGGACCGGATAACCGTATGTGATGGCCGTCACTTGAACGCAGATGGCGGTCATTGACAGCGGTGGATGAAAGGCATACAGCCTTAGGAGAAGTGGGGCTGTTATGTCAGCCTTCGCGACCACATGTCCTTTCTGCCCTTGTGGTTGCGGACTGTATCTATTCACGAACAATGGAAAGCTCCGTGGTGTGGCACCGAGCGAAACTCATCCGGTGTCCTCAGGCAAACTCTGCGCCAGAGGCTGGAGTGCCCATGAGGCGGCTTTGTGGGGTGACCGGTTAAGCCAACCTCTGCTTCGGAAGAATGAAAAGCTAGAGTGTGTTTCGTGGGATGAGGCCTTTGATCAAATTTCGAAGCAATTCAGAAGGTTGATCGAGGCAGGTAAAACCGTCGGAGTGCTAGGGTCTGCCAGGGCGACCAATGAAGAAAACTACCTCGCGGGGAAACTGGCGCGGGTCGGCCTACGCACCAACAACATAGATTTCTCCTATCATTGTCTGTGCCTGCCACTCTTTGAGGGCCTTGAGGACGTGTGCGGAGGTCGCCTTCCCGCGACTCGCCTGAACGACATCGCCTCAAGTCAGGTGATTCTTCTGCTCGAGGGCAATTCCGCCGAGACACATCCTCGAGTGGCGTCATCGATAATGAAGGCCCTGGAACACGGCGCACATCTCATCACCATCGGCTATCGGCGGACCCAGATGGCCCGGCTGTCATCCCTGCATCTGTTCACCACTCCTGGAAAAGAGCGTGAAGTGATTTGTGGCTTGCTTGCTGCTGTTCTTGAACTGCACCGGCAAGAGCAAATTTTGGCTCCGGTCCGTGGTGAGAGATATGAAGAACTATGGCGCAATTTTGAAAAGGTCGAGCGGACAAAAGAATTTCGGCAAGCCGCGGAGTGGGTGACTCGCGCAGAAAGGGCAACGTTTCTGTTGGCCTGTAACGGTGGAGGAGGCGACCACGTTCGGATGGACGCCGCAGCCTTTGCCTCGCTTGCTGCAGTTACCGGTCATCTAAGTAAAACCGGTTCCGGACTCTTGCCGCTCGTGGCGCAAAGCAACTTTCGAGGAGCGTACGATATGGGCGTTACGCCGAAACGCCTGCCTGGCTGCGAACGATGGGACGATGCACAAGCGAGACAACGCTTGCAAGGCCTGTGGGGCAGCCACCTGCCGCCCGATCAGGGACGCCTCGCAGAAGACTTGTTGCAGTCCGCAAATGGATTAATTGTCCTGGCGGACGATCCGCCAGCGGTGCTACCGAAGGGAGAGCAAGCACTGGCGGTGATGGAGAACCTGGAGTTGTTGGTCGTGCTGGATGCGTTTGGCACCCGCATAGCGCGGCAGGCTCACGCGCTATTGCCAATTGGCAGCTTCGCTGAGACCGATGGAACGGTCACCAACATGGAGGGGAGAGTGCAGAGGCTGCGCGCCGCTGTCAGCCCGCCGGGAAAGGCGAAGCCCGGTTGGCAGGTGCTTGCGGAACTTTGCGTCAGGTTTGGCGTAGGCGGCTCGTTCGGGTCAGCGAAGGATGTGCTCCACGAGATCGGATTGGCAGCCCCACAATATGCCGAAGTGGAACAGCGCCTGGCAGACAACGAATGGAGTACGGCGGTGGTTGAGAATGTTGATGGGGCGAGGTACTCGGTCCCCGCCCCGGAGGGCATCGTCGCAGGGCTGTCATCCGCACGCTCGTCGCACGTGTTAGTGAGTGAAGGCAGCTTTGATTGGGGGCGCGATCCGCTGGTGATGTTTTCTCCGACGTTGAACCGGGATTATTGGTCGGAACGAAAGTTATTTCCCCGGGGCTTCGTTGAGATGTGTCAGAGGGATGCGGACGCACTGAAGGTCAGTGTGGGTAACCGTGTGAGGTTGCGCTCTGCGCATGGAGAGGTGGTCGTTCCGATTAAGGTGTGCGGTGATCTTAAGCCGGGCGTGTTGTCTGTGCCCTATGCATTCCGCGAAGAATTGGCGGGTGTGTTGGGAAGAGGCAGCGTAACGGCTGTGAGTATAGAAGCGCTATAAGGGCGGCAAATGACCTACACGATCGAAAAGCGGGCAGTCAGGGAATGGCTCCAGAAGTTGCTGGGGACCGGGGAGGTCATCGCTCCGGTCCGTGGCCCTTGTGGGGATGTGTTGTTCTCGACAGTCCACTTGCCCGACGAGGTGCTATGGAATTTTGAGAATTCACTTCCGCCGCCGAAGCAACTTGTCCTGCCTCAAACCGATACCCTTCTTAAGATCAACCGTAACGGGGATCGCTACGAAATTGAGCCAACTTACGACGATGCTCGCCGGTTTCTTCTCAACGTACGCAGCTGTGATGCAAAGGGAATCGCGTTCGTTACGCGAATGCACGAGATGGAGCCCGCCGACGCGTCGTACCTCCGGCGCGTGGCTAACCTTACGATCATCACCTTGTCCTGTAAGGTGCCCTGCCCGTCGGGATTTTGTGTGTGCACTGGCTCGGGGCCGTTCTTGAGTGACAGTTATGACCTTCAACTGACTGAGCTGGATGAGAGCTATCTGGTCGAGGTTGGCAGTGAAAAGGGAGACTCGGCGTTATCAAGTGCTCCTAGTCTTTTCCGTGTGGCGACGGAGTACCAAGTGTCGCAGCGAAAAGAGTTGGAGATAGAAACGAAAAAGCATTTCGGGGAGGAGACCTGTCATTTTGCTTCCGCGATGAGACGGATCTCCACAGGGCGTGTACAAGACAGTTTGTGGGAAGAGATGAGCGAATGGTGCCTGGGGTGCGGGGGATGCAACCTGATTTGTCCAACGTGCTACTGCTTTAGCGTGAAGGACCTTGGCAATGATGGAGCGTGGACGCGTTGTCGTATGTGGGATTCCTGCCAGTACGCGGCCTTCACATTGGAAGCCTCCGGACATAACCCACGCGCGGATCGCAAGCAACGGATGAAGCGGCGATTTTTTCATAAAGCCAGTGCGCAGTATTACCAGCGTGACTGCGCGGTGGGATGTGTTGGTTGTGGACGATGCATCAAGGTGTGTCTCGGCGCCACAAACATGCCCGCCGTCATTGGTGCCATCAGGAAGGGGAAATGGAATGACTGACGTGTTCCTCCCGGAAATCGCGCAGTTACGGGACGTGGTGGACGAAACCCCCGACACCAAGACGTTCACTTTGCGCTTTCGCGATGAGATGAACGAGGAACATTTCCATTTCCTTCCAGGGCAATTTCTGGAGCTATCCGTGTTTGGCTACGGCGAAGCTCCCTTTTGCATCGCATCGAGCCCCACACGACCGCATAAACTGGAAACCACAGTCCGGCGTACTGGGCAGTTGACGAATGCGCTGCACAAACTCGCGAAAGGCGAGGAGGTTGGAATACGAGGGCCCTTCGGCAACGGGTTTGACATAGAGGCGGCACGTGGCAGGGACTTGCTCTTCGTGGCCGGTGGTATCGGACTGCCTCCGTTGCGCAGCCTGATCTGGCATGTGTTGGATGAACGCGCTCAGTTTGGCAAAGTGACCATTCTTTATGGTGCCCGCACGCCAACGGATCTGGTCTACAAACAGGAACTCAAGGAGTGGGCAGAACGGCCAGACGTAGGGCTTTACGTGACCGTGGACGTAGCCGAGGCAGGATGGAGAGGCGAAGTGGGAGTGGTGCCTATCTTGTTCAAAAGAGTCACGCTGAATCCACGATCGACGCTCGCCTATGTGTGCGGACCACCGATTATGATACGGATCGCCGTTCAAGATTTGTTACAACTTGGATTCAAGGAGGAAGCCGTCATATCGACGTTGGAACGCATGATGCAATGCGGAATTGGAAAATGCAATCACTGTGCTATTGGTCATCGCTATGTATGCCGCGATGGACCGGTTTTTAACTACGCACAGATCAGGGAGTTGGTCGAGTAGAGAGAATCAAATGCGCACATGTCCCGAACCAGTCGCGAGTAAGAATCTGCAAGAACAACTTGCCGAAGCGATGCAGGGCATCATGGTCGTGATGGGCATTGGCAACCCCTGCCGAGGCGACGATGCGGCCGGCAGCCTGGTGGCAAGAAAGATCAGTGATGCTGCCTTCGTGCACGTCATCGATGCCCAGGATGTTCCAGAAAACTACTTGTGGCGGGTGGTGCAGCACAAACCCGACGCCGTCGTGCTGATTGACTCCGTCGATCTTCATTCGGTGCCAGGTGCGACGACGTTGCTGGATAAAAAGCAAATGGCCGCTTACTGGCCAAACACGCATCGTATGCCCATCGCTCTGCTAATGGACTACCTGGAGCGGGAAACACATGCGCGTGTTTTACTGATTGGGATTCAGCCACTGCGCACGGATTTCTCAGAAATGCTGAGCACGGTTGTGTCCTCGAGTGTTCAAGCACTCGCAGACTTATTGAACACCGTAATCGCAGCGCGTACAACGGCTGCACAAGCGGAATTCGCAAATCAATTTAGAAAGGCAGTCACTTGGTAACCTACGTCGCCATCCTCATGTTGCTCGTGCCCGCTGTAGGAGCTCTCCTCTCCGTGATTTTGAAGAGACATGCGCGTCCGGCTGCGGTCGTGGTGGCGGCAATTACAGCAGGCTTGGCTGGCGGGCTCATACTTTCAACGTTCAAAGCGCCTTACACGAAAATGCTGGGAGATCTGCCGTGGCTGCGCGGCTTCGTGGACACGCCGGTTTTTGGAATCTTTGCCGATCCATTGACTTGCCTGATGCTCCTGGTTGTTGTGCCGATCGGATTGCTGACGGTCCTGTATTCGACCGCATACCTGACGAACAAGAACCGTGACCACCCCGTGGGGAGCGAGCAATACGGCCGCTATTACTTTTGGCTGCTCCTGTTTATTACCAGCATGGCGGGGATGGCAATCTCGCCCAACTTTTTACAGTTCTTTGTGTTTTGGGAATTGACCACGCTGTGCTCGTGGGCGCTCATCTCCTTTCATCAGGATCCGCGCAGCCTAAAGGCGGGATTCAAAGCGCTGCTGATGACCTCCATTGGAAGCGCGTTCTTTCTGTTGGCCATTCTGATTCTTTTTGTACGTGTCAACTCGTTCGATTTTGCGGCGCTCAACAGGTTGCCGGGCGGGCTGCGCTTGTGGGTTTTGATTTTCCTCTTGATAGCTGCGTGGGCAAAAGCGGCGCAGGTTCCCTTGCAAACCTGGCTGCCTGACGCCATGGAGGCCCCAACACCGATTAGCGCCTATCTGCACGCAGCAGCGATGGTCAAGGCAGGCGTGTATCTCATGGCCCGGACCGTGAGCAGCGGCTGGGAAATTGCGCCGAAAATTGCATTGCTCATGGGGTTGATGGCGCTGGTCACGATTTTTGTGGCCTTGTCCTTTTACTTTGTCCAGGACGATCTGAAGCGGTTGCTGGCCTATTCGACCATTGCGCACCTCGGCTATGTGATGCTGGGCATCGCGATAGGAGCACTGGGATCAACTCTGGGTTTCCGTGGCGGCGTGTTGCACATCATCTGTCACGGATACAGCAAGGCGACCTTGTTCTTTTGCGCCGGCGCGATTGCCTATGTCACTGGGACTCGCAGCATCGCAGGGTTACGAGGGTTGGCAAAGAGTATGCCCCTCACGGCTGTTGCATTTTTCATTGGCCTCCTCAGCGCTACCGGGGTTCCACCGCTGGCCTGCTTTTGGAGCAAGCTGATGATCCTCTCGGGTGCCATGCGCCTCGCCGGACCGATCGGTCCCTTCGTCCTCGTTCTGATCCTTTGCGAAACGCTGATTTCCTTCGGTTGGATGCTGTATGTGGGAGAGAAGATCTTCTTTGGTGCGCCTGTGGCGGTCGCCCAGCTCCCGCGTGTTCCTTGGGCCATGAACGCTACGTTGATCGTCCTGATGATCGGTTGTGTAGCAGCCCCATATGTGGGCATGCCGCTAGTGCGGTTGATGGGGAAGTAGATGGTGAATGCCGTTGGCCTCGTGGAAATAGGTATCGCGATCCTGGTGGTGGGATCGTTCGTCAGTCTGTGTTTTGCGAGAACGCGGACAGTCTGCGGATGGGTCAGTGTCGGTTTTGCTTGTGTTGCGTCTGTGTCTGCATTGCTCGCGGTGATAGCAGTCTGCACGCGCGGATCGACGGAGCGCACGCTCCTCGCGCTGCCACAACTGGGATCCCGTCTGACCTTGCGGCTTGACCCGCTGAGCGCCATTTTCCTCGCGATTGTTGCCGTTGTTGCTCCGCTGAGCACGCTGTACTCCGTCCGCTACATGGAGCGCTACGTGCGCGATATGGTCGCAAAATTCTTTCCGGTTCTGCTACTTTGCGTGGCCAGCATGATGGGCGTTCTGGTGTGCGCAGATCTCCTCTTTTTCCTGATCTGCTGGGAATCGATGACGGTAACGTCCTACTTCCTCGTGGCCTTCGAAACCGAGAGTGCAGCGAGTCAGCGCGCGGGGCTGAAATATTTCATCATCACGCACGGCGCTACCCTTTGCATGGTGGCGGCGGCACTGTTGCTTTGGAGAACGTCGGACTCCTTCTCTTTCGATGCGATTCGGCCAACTCTCGCGGCAATGTTAACGGCTCAACCTTTTCTTGCAAACACGGTCATCTTCCTTTTCTTCTTGGGATTTGCCACCAAGGCCGGCCTCCTGCCCATGGGCGATTGGCTTCCCGATGCACACCCCGTTGCTCCGTCGGGCATGAGCGCCATGCTGTCGGGTGCCCTCGTAAAGCTCGGCATCTACGGGTTGGTTCGTCTTTTCTGCAGTTTTCTGATGGTCTCGCCACCGCTCAAAATATGGGGAATCCTTCTGGCGCTGGCTGGCACCGGCTCGCTTTTTGTAGCAACCTTGACGGCCCTGCAGCAGGACGACACGAAGCGGCTGATGGCCTTCAGCACCATCGGGCAAATCGGTTACATCTGTCTCGGTCTTGGAATCGGGGCATATTGTCTCGATGCGTCTCCAGCGCTCGCCACCATGTCCTTTGCAGGTGCGATTTTGCATGCCGTCAACCATGCCTGCTTCAAGTCCTGTTTGTTCCTGAGCGCTGGGTCGGTTCTGTACCGCACCGGCCAGCGCGACATGGACAAGCTGGGTGGCTTAGCGGCGTCCATGCCGTACACCATGGGAACGACAGCTGTGGCGTCATTGAGCATCGCGGGGGTGCCGCCCCTGAACGGGTTCGTCAGCAAATGGCTCATCGTCGCCGCGTGCCTGTTGGCAGGACTGCGCTTCCCATTGTTCCTCGTGCTGGGCGTGATCGCTCTTTTTGTCTCGCTAGCTACGCTCGCTACTTTCCTGAAGGTGCTCGGATCGGTCTTTCTCGGCAGGGCCGAAGTAAGCGGACAACGAAAGGAAGTGCCAGCATCCATGATCGTGCCGCAGGTGGTGCTTGCGGCTTTGTGCGTGTTGCTGGGTGTCTTCCCGCAGTTTGTGTTGCGCGTGGTTGAGCACGCCGTCGCCGGCCTCACTGGCGCGCCCGTCGCTGCGGTGGACGCCACTCGAACTTGGGGTAGCCTCTTCCTGATTGACGGGGCTGCAGTCGCGTTCTGGTCACCTCTGGCGATCCTAGGCGCCTTGGTTGTTCTGGCGCTGCTTTCTTATGGAATTCAGCGCGCCGGCGGAGCAAAAACGAGGTCTGTACCTGTCTGGTACTGCGGAGAAGAGCATGCGCCCGCGACGGTGCGCTATCCGGCCAGCAGCTTCTACGCTCCGTTCAAACACGCATTCCAGGGAATCTATCCCAGCGCAACAGTGCATTTGCCGAGATTCCCCGCTCGGATTCGCCGCGCACTTGACTTTGACCACTGGCTCTACGTGCCGGCCGCCAAAGTAATTGACCGGACTGCGGCGAGCGTCAGCAGAACGCACGTGGGAATTCCGCAAATCTATCTTTTGTGGATCGTCATCGGTGCCATCGTAGTGACCGGAATTCTGTTGTGGGTCAGGGGTTAAGAGGATGAGCGTGAGTGCTACAGATGAAGCGAGAGTGATGCGCGTCGAAGAAGTAGTTACGCAGCGCTGCAACGGCGCTCTGTTGTCCGCGGCCGTACCGTACGCCGATACCATCCACCTCACGATTGAGAAGCGCGCACTACTAAAGATTGTGGAGGGTCTCGTCAACGAACTGCAAGCGCGTTTCATGATTTCGGTGGGAATAGACAAGAGGCCGCTGACTGGTGATTTCGCGGTTGTGCAGCTCTTTTCGCTCGACCGCGAACATCTTTATGTTCTGCTCGAATCCTCAGTATCCGAGAAAGATCCAACGATCGATTCCATCACTGCTGTTGTAACCGGAGCCAGCTGGTCGGAACGCGAATTTCGCGATGCTATTGGCGTTCATCCCGAAGGCCATCCCGATCCGCGTCGGTTGCTCTTGGCGGACGATTGGCCAGAGGGTTTGTATCCGCTGCGTAGAGATTTTCCTTACAACTACCGGCCACCGCGTGCGGAGAACGTTCAGCCATCCATGCGCGAACCACCGTCCGGCGCAACCGTGTTGCCCATGGGACCTTTCTTTCCCGTGCTCGAGGAACCTGCTTACTGGCGCTTGTTCGTGGACGGCGAGACCATCTTGGGATGCGATTCACGCCTCTTCTTCAATCACCGCGGCATTGAAAAGCTCGGTGACAGCGTTTTGACCTACAACGAGATTCCTTTCCTGGCCGAGAGAATCTGCGGCATTTGCGGTTTCATCCATTCCACGTGCTACTGCCAGGCCGTGGAGAAAGCCGCCGCCATTGAAGTCCCGCGCAGGGCCAGATACATACGGACAATTATGCTGGAACTGGAACGCATCCACTCCCACCTGCTGTGGCTCGGTATTGCCGGCCACATCCTTGGCTTCGACACAATGCTGATGCAGACGTGGCGGATTCGCGAGCCGGTGATGTGGCTGTGTGAGCAGATCTCTGGGAACCGCAAGACATATGGAATGAATACCATCGGTGGCTTGCGCCGCGATTTCCCTGATGACATAAAGCCGAAGCTTCTGGAGGCTCTTGCCGAAATTGAGAAACAGGTTACCGCCGTTCGCGATGCTGTTGTTGGCGATACTACTTTGCATGTCAGGACTAAGGGTGTTGGCCAACTCACCAGCGAGTGGGCCAAGAAAATCTGTGTTGTGGGCCCGCCGGCCAGGGCTTCTGGTGTCGCGATCGACGCGCGCATTGACCACCCGTACGCGGCCTATGACGAAATACCGCCACACATTGCTACACAGGAAGAAGGTGATACGTGGGCGCGCGTGTTGGTGCGCATCACGGAGTTGTTGGACTCCGTACGCATCGTGCGTGAAGCTCTCACCGCTCTTCCCGAGGGTCCGATTTGCGCGGAGATCCACGAAAGCATTCCACCGGACAGAGTGGCTGTGTCGGTGGTGGAAGCACCGAGGGGAGAGGCCCTCCATTTTGTGGAGACAGGTGGCGACAACCGGCCATATCGGTGGAGAGTGCGTGCTCCCACATATCCGAACCTTCAGGCCGTGCCGGTCATGGTCGCCAATGTCAACATTGCCGATGTGCCCATCACCTTGGGAAGCCTCGACCCGTGCTTCTCGTGCACCGAGCGCATGGAAACCCTTGATAGAAGGACAGGCCAGGTGAGGGTCTATTCTCCCGCCGAGCTGCTGGACCTGTCGAGAATGACGATTCGTCGAGGGGGGACGCGATGACCACATGGATCATCAAGAGTCTTCTGCTTTGCCTGCTTAACGTAACCATCGCCCTCTTCCTGTCTCCACTTTGCGAGGGGCTAATGCGCAAACTGCGAGCGGCCCTCCACTCTCGTATTGGTCCTCCCATCACGCAACCTTATTGGGACCTCTTAAAACTGCTGGGCAAGGAGGACCTCCGCGGCACCGCTGGCATCGGGTATGAGTGTTTGCCGGCTCTCACTCTGAGTTCCACCCTGGTGCTGGCCACATTGATTCCCATGGGCACTGTCCCACCGCTAGGCTTTGCCGGAGACATGATCGTTGTGATCTACGTAGCAGCGATGAGCGCTGTACTGATCATGTTGAGTGGTTTTGCGAGCGCCAGCCCCTATGCTTTTATTGGCAGTTCGCGCGAAATGATGATGCTCCTCTCGGTCGAACCCGTTCTGGCTATTGCTCTGTGCGTCGGCGAGTTTAAGGCCAAGACTTTGGCTCTAAGCGGTATCCAGAACTGGCAGATGCGGAATGGGCCGAGTATCAGCATGGCCATAGCAGGCCTGGCATTTTTCCTCGCTTTGCAAGCCATGGCCGGCAAATTGCCATTCGACATTGCCGAGGCAGACCAGGAGATTATGGGCGGCCCGTTTGTGGAGCAAAGCGGTCCACGCCTGGCACTGTTCCGGTGGGCGATCTGGGTGAAGCAATTGGTTCTCGTTTTTCTGTTGGTCGAAGTTTTCTTTCCCTGGCCGCACTTTGGAAATTACGTCGTTGATCTGACGGCGATGCTGATGAAAGCGGTCATCGTGCTTGTGCTGGTTGCTCTCGTTGACGTTGTTAATCCGCGGCTACGCATCGATCAAGCCCTGGGCTATTACGTGCGAGTCGCGTTTTCGTCACTGGCGGCTCTGGCGTTCGCGGTGATCGGGAAGTAGTTTGGGGGTCGAAATGTTCCTGAGCAAGGTGAGGGAAGCCTTGATTTGCCTGAAGGCCGGCCGCGTGACCCTTCCATACCCGTTTGCTCCACATGCGCCGGAGCCCGGGTTCCGCGGCAAAATCACCATCGACGCCGATCTGTGTTTCGGCTGCGGGGGATGCGCAAACGTTTGCCCTGCTGGGGTGATTGTCGTCTCCGACGTGGAGCAGTACACCAGGAAATTGGAATTTTACTGGCGTAGATGCACGTACTGCGGCAAGTGTGAAGAGGTATGTCCAGAGAAGGCCATCCATCTCAGCCAGCTATTCGAAACTGCCACGAACGATCCTCAGGACCTGTATCTGTGCCTGGAGGTTTTCATGGGCCCATGCCAAAGGTGTGGCCGCTGTTTCACAGCCCCCACGCCGCTCGACCGAATGATGAAAACCGGTTTCCGGGACGGCCTCCCAGGAGGGCGAGCATGAATCCTGCAGCGCTACATACCGGACTGATTGAGACGCTCAGCTTGACGCTGGTGATTACCTCGGTTGCCGCAGTGGAGATGCGCCGGCTCAAATTCTCAATCGTGGCGTATTCGTGTCAAGCGCTGTTGATCGTGGCGTTGTTACTTAGCTTTGCCGCGGTAAACAAGGCCCTTTATTGGTGGGCCGCCACGGCATTGGTTACGAAGGCCATCTTGACGCCGTGGTTTCTGTTCCGCTCCATTCGTGGCTTGGACGACCGCGAGTTGAAACCGGTGATTGGTTTCGTGCCCTCGGCAGTGATTGCCGCTTTGCTGATGATGGTGTTCTTCCGCCTCACGCACGGTCCAGGTGCATTTCTTGCGCCCACAGAAATGGGGCAACTCGACGTGTTCCGCACGAATTTGGCTGTGGCATCTACCGTTTTTGCACTCGGCTTATATGCCGTGCTGACGCGCCGGGATGCTGTCAAGGCGGTCATCGGACTCTGCTTGCTGGAGAACGGCGTGCACCTGAGCTTAGTCAGCCTGGCTCCCGGTTTGTCAGAGACAGCCCTGTTCGGCGTGGCTACCGAGGTGGTAGTAACCGTTTTCTTGCTTCTCTATGTCGTTGGGGGAGTACGCCGTGAATTTGGGTCCACGGATACGTTTCGGCTTCGCGAACTGCGCTGGTGAATCGGGTTCGAGGGTTCGTGTGGGAGAACCTGACTATGAGTCGTGACATTGTCACACAAGTTTCCATTGTTCCCGCGATCGTGTTTTTGTTGCCGATGTTGATGGGCACGGTGATGCTCCTGATACCCGGGGCCGGGCGCCAACTGCAACGGTGGCTCTCTGTTTTGACCACTGCAGTTGTCTTAGGGCTGGGTGCTGGGATGGTCTCGCAAGTTTTGAAGGGCTCCGTCTTGACCACCTGGCACGGTGAACTCCGCGTCGACGCGTTGAGCGCATTGATGGTAATCCTCATCGGCGGCATCGGTCTGTTCGCGTCGCTCTATTCCGTGCCCTACCTTGCGGCGCGCATCACCGAGGATGTCACCGTGTGTCGCATGCGCATCTTTCATGGCCTGCTCATGTGGTTCCTCGGGACCATGCTGTGGGGATGCGTCACGAATAATGTCGTCATGCTTTACGTGGCCATCGAGGCGACCACCCTTACCTCCGGACTTCTCGTCGCCTTCTACTGGAATCGCCCGGCGCTCGAAGCTGGCTACAAATACCTTATCTTGCTGACCATCGCGATCACCTTCGCGCTCTTTGGTTGCGTGCTGCTGTACGCCGGAGCGGCAGCCACCAATAAGTTGGCCGGCGGTGATGCTCTGCTCATCAGCGAGATCCGCAACGTGGTGCCATGGATACCGCACCGTGCCATGGCCATCACCATTGCGTTCCTGTTGATTGGATTCGGCACCAAAGCCGGCATTGCGCCTTTTCATCCCTGGCTGCCTGACGCACATGCCGAGGCTCCTACCCCCGTCAGCGTGCTTCTGTCAGGTGTGATGATCAAAATGGCCCTGTACGCATTGGCCCGCACGGTGAGCATCTTTTACCCCACATGGCCGCAGGTCACGTTATTCCTTTTGGTGCTTGGCACTTTCACCATGCTTCTGGGCATCCTTTTGGCTCTCGCGCAAGACGACCTCAAGCGCTTGCTGGCTTATTCGTCCGTGAGCCAGATGGGCTACGTGTTGGCCGGAATCGGAGTAGGAACTTACCTGGGCTGTTATGGTGGCTTATTCCAGCTGCTCAACCACGCTCTTTACAAGTCTCTTTTGTTCATGTGCGTGGGTGCCGTGATTTATGCCACGCGCATGCGGCGAATGGGTGACCTCGGCGGGTTGCGAAAGCAGATGCCAGTTACGAGTGCCTGTTTCCTTGTGGGGGCCCTCGCCATCGCCGGTTTTCCGCCCCTCAACGGATTCTGGAGCAAACTCAGCATCTATCTGGCCTTGGCTCAGGCTGGAATGTGGTGGGCCGCGGTCATCGCCATTCTGACCAGCATTTTCACTATTGTGGTTATGCTTAGGGCGGGTTACAGAGTTTTTTGGGGCGAGCCTCACTTCAACGGGACGTCTACGGCAGCGGTGCGGGAAGTACCAATTCTTATGTGGCTGCCGATGGTCGTTCTGGCGTCACTGTGTGCGCTACTTGGAATTTGGCCTCAAGGCGTGTACCCGCTGCTGGATCGTGCTGCCCGGGTCCTGGCCACCTTGGGCCAGTAGAGGTGTCCATATGTTCGAACGTTTGTGCCGGAAGGCTTTCTGTAAAGCACTCTGGGTGTATCACGCTAATACTGGAGCCTGTAACGGATGCGACATCGAGGTGATCAACGTTCTCACTCCCTACTACGATGCCGAACGTTTTGGGATCAAGTTGGTGGGCTCACCGCGGCATGCCGATGCGATTCTCGTCTGTGGACCGGTCACGCGACAAGCCGCTCCCGCACTCAAGCGATTGGTGGAGGCTGTGCCCGCTCCCAAATTTACCTTCGCCATTGGATCGTGTGCCTGTGGTGGAGGCTGCTGGTTCGACACTTATAACGTGTTGGGCGGTGCCGATAATCTCATCTCTGTCGATTTTTATGTTCCCGGTTGTCCTCCACGACCGGAATCTATCCTTTACGGAATCGCCCTTGCGCTTGGCCTGGTTCCAAAGAAGGTGGCTGAGGAAAAGCTGAGTCAAGAAACACTGGAAGAGTTGGCGCAGGGAAAATCCATGCGCGAAGGCAAAACTCTACAGCTCGTGCCTTGATTGCCGATCCGCTCGGGCTCGCGTCCTCCGTGTGACAGTCAGAAGCAATCCACATGGATGAAAAACGGTGTCGGCTCAAACGGTCGACGCAACACTTGCTTGGCGTTTATCCGCAGGAGTCTCGAAGCCTAAGGATTTTCTCGGGCGTTGATTCAAGCGCAGCGAGACCTGGTCGAGCTGCGCTTGAGAGATAGGCGACAGGTCGGTGCCTCTCGGGAAATACTGCCGGAGTAGCAGATTAGTGTTTTCGTTGCTGCCACGCTGCCAGGGACTTTGCGGACCGCAGAAGTGCAACTGCACATCCGTCGCGACCGTGAACTCCTTGTTGCTCTGGCTGTCGGGGCTCAGTGGAGTCCAATTTCAGAACGTGAGTGAGCAGATCACACGGCAACACCAGCATTGATCCGTCGTAGCGACGGACCACGTATGTGTAAGGAGGGGATCGATTCGCCGTCCACGGTTGGCCGTGCTGCTCGCGCACAGATTGTCGACAAGTTGA